>Ga0209654_1000371_pt1 | contig 45133 bp, 20 predicted proteins | sample SaaInl1SG_22_DNA_FD_184646 | JGI IMG/M metagenome (GOLD analysis project Ga0209654, IMG submission 184646) | Marine microbial communities from expanding oxygen minimum zones in the Saanich Inlet - ESP_161SG_22_DNA (SPAdes) (version 2) | ecosystem: Environmental > Aquatic > Marine > Intertidal... | reverse complement strand
CAACACAACAGATACTAACTTTAAAATAAAAACGTATGATACCCAATGTACATACCTCGACTATTGATTTAGGCGATGGCCGTACTATTACACTCGAAACAGGCAAGCTTGCTAAGCAAGCAGATGGCTCTGTTGTTGTTAGAAGTGGCAACTGTATGCTATTAGCAACCGTTGTTTCCGCACGACAAGCATCCCCTGTAGACTTTCTGCCTTTGACGGTAGATTATCGCGAAAAATTTGCTGCCGCTGGAAGATTCCCCGGTGGTTTCTTTAAGCGCGAAGCAAGACCCAGCAATGAAGAGGTTTTAACCATGAGATTGGTTGACCGTGTGTTGCGTCCACTTTTTCCAAAAGATTATCATGCCGAAACTCAGGTCATGATTCAGCTTATGTCGCATGACGAAACGGTTATGCCCGATGCATTAGCAGGTTTGGCAGCCTCCACGGTTATCCAACTTTCTGACATTCCTTTTGAATATCCAATTTCAGAAGTACGTGTTGGACAAATTGAAGGTCGTTTTATCATTAACCCAAGCAAAGAACAACTAAAAGAATCTAATGTTGACATCATGATTGGTGCCAGTGCAGATTCGGTTACTATGGTTGAAGGCGAGTTTGATGAAGTTTCTGAAGAAGTCATGACAGACGCCATTCGCTTTGGGCACGAAGCCATCAAAAAGCAAATTGCTGCGCAAATTGAGTTGGCAGAAGCCGTTGGCAAAAAAGAAACACGTGAATACGAATCAGAGGACAGCGACGAAGAGTTGTTACAAAAGGTACATGATTTTGCCTACCAAAAATGCTATGATATAGCAAAAAGAGGTAGCTCTAAGCAAGAACGTGGCGTTGCTTTTGGAGAAGTAAAAGAAGCGTTGTTAGAAACATTTTCTGAGGAAGAATTGGAAGAAAAAGGCAAGCTGATTGGCAAGTACTTTGGCAAAGCGCAAAAAGAAGCGGTTCGAGAATTGGTTCTTGCAGAAGGTATTCGTTTAGACGGACGTAAAACAACAGATATCAGACCAATTTGGTGTGAGGTAGATTACTTACCTTCTACACACGGTTCGTCTGTATTTACACGAGGTGAAACACAAGCTCTAGCGACTGTGACCCTTGGAACGTCAAGAGAAGCGAATGTTATTGACTTGCCAACAGATCAAGGCGAAGAAAACTTCTATTTGCATTACAATTTCCCTCCATTCTGTACAGGTGAAGCACGTCCATTACGTGGTACATCCAGAAGAGAAGTAGGACACGGAAATCTTGCGCAACGCGCACTTAAAAAAGTAATGCCAGACGATTGTCCTTACACTGTACGTGTTGTTTCAGAAGTATTGGAATCTAACGGTTCTTCTTCTATGGCAACAGTTTGTGCTGGCACTATGGCACTGATGGATGCAGGTGTTCAAATTGCTAACCCTGTTTCAGGTATTGCCATGGGACTTATATCTGACGGTGAGCGTTTTGCTGTACTTTCTGACATTTTAGGAGATGAAGATCACCTTGGTGATATGGACTTTAAGGTCACTGGAACTGAGAATGGTATCACAGCATGTCAAATGGACATCAAAATCAAAGGGCTTTCTTATGATATTTTGATTCAGGCATTAAAACAAGCACGCGATGGACGTTTACATATTTTAGGAAAACTAACAGATACGATTGCTGCTCCTGCTGAAGACGTAAAAGAGCACGCACCAAAAATGGTGATGCGCATTGTTCCTAACGAATATATTGGTGCCATTATTGGTAGTGGGGGTAAAGTAATTCAAGAATTACAGAAAGAAACCAACACCACGATTGTAATCAACGAAGATCCAGATACTGGAGAAGGTATCGTGGAAATTTTAGGTACTGGTGCAGAAGGAATCGATCAAGTTCAAGCACGGATAGATGCGCTTATGTTTAAACCAGAAGTCGGTGAGGTATATGAAGTACAAGTCATCAAAATTTTGGAATTTGGCGCTGTTGTAGAATATACTGATGCTCCAGGAAACGAAGTGTTGCTTCACGTAAGCGAATTGGCTTGGGAACGCACCGAAAATGTAACCGATGTAGTAAACATGAACGACGTGTTTGAAGTGAAATACTTTGGCGTTGATCCGCGTACTAGAAAAGAAAAAGTGTCGCGTAAAGCGCTACTAGAAAAACCGGAGGGATATGTAGAGCGCAAGCCACGTCCAGCAGGTGATAGAGATAAAAGAAGAGGTGGTGGAAATAATAGACGTCCAAAACGCGACTAATTTATCAACCCTTTTAAACAATAAATCCGCTAAAATTAATTTTAGCGGATTTTTTTTTGAATAATAATGTAACCTTCATTACACATCATACGTATAACACATAGCATTCATACAATTCAAATCAAATGAGACAGTTAAAAATTACCAAGCAGGTTACCAATCGTGAAACTGCATCACTAGACAAATACCTCCAAGAAATTGGAAAGGTTGACCTAATTACCGCCGAAATGGAGGTTGAGCTGGCGCAGCGAATCAAAGCAGGTGACCAAATTGCATTGGAAAAATTAACTAAAGCAAACCTTCGATTTGTGGTGTCGGTAGCCAAGCAATACCAAAACCAAGGGCTTACCCTTCCCGACCTTATCAACGAAGGGAATTTAGGTCTAATAAAAGCCGCTAAACGTTTTGACGAAACACGCGGTTTTAAATTTATTTCGTATGCCGTTTGGTGGATTAGACAATCTATTTTACAGGCCTTAGCAGAACAGTCTCGAATTGTACGTTTGCCACTAAATAAAATTGGGTCAATCAATAAAATCAATAAAACCTATGCTTTTTTGGAGCAGGCGCATGAGCGTGTACCTTCAGCTGAGGAAATTGCAAAGGAATTGGACATGACCGTTTCTGACGTTAAGGAATCGATGAAAAACTCGGGACGCCACGTATCAATGGACGCACCACTTGTAGAAGGTGAAGATTCTAACTTATATGATGTATTGCGTTCGGGCGAATCACCAAACCCAGATAGAACGTTAATGCATGAATCGTTGCGTACCGAAATTGAGCGTGCGCTGGAAACACTAACTCCTCGCGAAGCTGATGTAGTGCGCTTGTATTTTGGTCTTGGAAACCAACACCCAATGACATTGGAAGAAATTGGCGAAACGTTTGACCTTACTCGCGAGCGTGTACGTCAAATCAAAGAAAAAGCCATACGCAGATTAAAGCATACGTCAAGAAGTAAAATCCTAAAAACCTATTTAGGATAATGGGAAATATTAAAATTGCACCTTCCATGTTGGCGGCAGATTTTGCCAATTTAGAACGCGATGTGAAGCTTGTGAATCAAAGTCAAGCAGACTGGTTTCATATGGACATTATGGATGGTGTTTTTGTTCCGAATATTTCTTTTGGAATGCCTGTGCTTAAAGCCATGGCACAGCACGCCAAAAAACCACTCGATGTGCATTTAATGATTGTGGACCCAGACCGCTACATTCAAACATTCGCTGATTTGGGAGCAACCGTATTAACTGTTCATGCAGAGGCATGTACGCATCTTCATCGCACCGTTCAGGCCATAAAAGCTACAGGTATGAAAGCTGGAGTGGCACTAAATCCGCATACTTCTATTTCAGTTTTGGAAGAAGTTATTTCAGGTTTAGACTTGGTGTGCGTAATGAGCGTAAACCCTGGTTTTGGTGGGCAACAATTTATTGAAAGTACTTACGACAAAGTACGCCGGCTTCGAGCGCTTGCCAATGCAAATAATGCTGAAGTCATGATTGAAATTGATGGTGGCGTTACTTCAAAAAATGCAACAGCCCTTGTGCAAGCGGGTGCTGATGTCCTCGTGGCTGGTAGCTTTGTGTTTAGGTCTGAAAACCCTTCGGGTACAATAGCTGATTTACATAAGATAACAAACGGATAATTCATTGTAAACGATTTATTTTCTTAATTTTAGAAAATCAAATCTTTATTATGAAAAAAAAACATTCCCTTTTTTTTATCGTATTGTTAGTGTTTGTTGGGTGTAAAACCAATGTACTTACCGGAGAAAAATCGCTTAATTTTTTTAGTGATAACAAAAAGCTTTTTGCCATGTCGCTACAACAATATGAGACATTTTTAAATGAAAATGAAGTTATAACAGGCACCAAAGATGCCAATTTGGTAAAATCTATTGGAGAAGATATTGCTCGTGCAGCCCAAATATATTTTAATTACAAAGGGCAACCCAACATGCTCAATGACTATAAATGGGAGTATAATTTAGTCAATAACAAACAAGTCAATGCTTGGTGTATGCCAGGCGGAAAAATAGTATTCTATACTGGAATTATGCCCATTGCATCAAATCCTAATGGTATAGCAGCCATTATGGGTCATGAAGTGGCACATGCCTTATCTGACCACGGAGCACAACGCATGAGTTTGGGTGTGGTACAAAAAGCAGGGGGCATAATTACTGGAGAAGTGACAAAAAATCAGGATGTAAAAAAACGACAAAAAATTATGATGGCATATGGCATTGGCACTACCGTTGGTGGCATGTTGCCATTTAGTAGGAAACACGAAACAGAAGCCGACAAAATTGGGTTGGAACTTATGACTATTGCTGGCTATAATCCTGAGGAGGCACCCAAACTATGGGAGCGTATGAAAGCACAGTCAAAAGGGGGGCAACCTGAGTTTTTAAGCACACACCCCAGTGAAGTTCGTAGAATTGCTAACTTACAGAACTGGATACCTGGAGCCAAAGCATTAGCCAAACAAATTAATGCAACGAAAGTTGCGCAATAACAACTAAAATAAATCAAATGAAAACCATTATTTTTTTCTTTCTAGCTACAGTACTGGTTACAAGCTGTACGCAACAGACCTCCCACGAAAAGCTGCATGAACTTATGCAAAACTACCATGAGCAAAGTTTACAAATGAATCCTATGAGTGCAACCTTTCAGGGTGACACACGCTATAATGATTACTTACCAAATTACCTTGATGACGAAGTAATGGCATCGCAAAAAGCGTTTTATACCAATACACTAAATGCACTCAATTCCATTGATACGAATGACCTAAACGAACAAGACCAGCTCAGTAAAAAAGTGTTGCAATGGGAATGCGAAACCACACTTATGGGTATGGAGTTCCCCACAGAACTGCTTCCCATAGATCAAATGTGGACGCTTCAGCTTACTGTAGGACAATTGGCAGCAGGATCTAGCGCACAGCCGTTTGTTACTGTAACGGATTATAACAACTGGCTTTCACGTGTAGATGATTATGTAGCGTGGTTAAAAAGTGCTAAAGCGCGAATGAAAGAAGGGATCATGCAAGATGTGGTACTACCAAAATCATTGATAAGAAAAGTAGTGCCACAACTCCAAGCCATGACCGAACCCGACTTGGATAAAAATATTTTCTATATGCCGGTTAAAAACTTTCCGGAAAATTTCACTTTAGCTCAAAAAGACAGTCTTTCCGCTGCTTATGCCGATATGGTCACAAATAAAATCATTCCTGCTTATCAAGAAGTGGCAGATTTTATGGACAGTACTTATTTAGAAGCAGGGCGTAATAGTAGTGGTTTTGATGCCTATTCATTTGGAGAAGATTATTACAACTACGCCATCAGACTTTATACCACTACAAACATGACGGCTGACGAAATTCATCAACTTGGATTATCTGAAGTGAAGCGCTTGCGCAATGAAATGGAGGGTGTCAAATCGCAAGTAGGTTTCAAAGGAGATTTAAATGCATTTTTTGAGCACGTGCGTACGTTGCCAAAACTAATGCCGTTTGATGACCCACAACAGGTTGTTGACAACTTTAATGCCATTCACGACAAGATGAAAGCGAAAGTAGATGCATTATTTGAACTGCAACCCAAAACTCCATTTGAGGTACGCAGGGTTGAGGCGTTTAGAGAAAAATCAGCGGCAGCGCATTACAATCCCGGCTCCCTGGACGGTACCAGATCCGGTGTGTTTTATGTGCCAATTCCAAACGTAAAAGAATACAATATCTTTTCTGATGAAGATTTATTTTTACATGAAGCCATTCCAGGACATCACTTTCAAATTTCATTACAGCAAGAAGATACTTCTCTACCCGATTTTAGAAAAACACTTTGGTATAGCGCCTATGGCGAAGGCTGGGCATTGTACTGCGAGTCGTTGGGTGAGGAACTTGGTTTGTATGACGATCCATACCAATATTTTGGGATGTTAAGTGCCGAAATGCACCGCGCCATACGATTGGTGGTAGATACGGGTATTCACACAAAAGGCTGGACTCGCGAGCAAGCCATCGCCTACTCCTTAGCAAACGAAGCGGAACCAGAATATGCCATTATTTCTGAAATAGAACGCTATATGGCAAATCCCGGACAGGCATTGTCCTATAAAATTGGACAGTTAAAAATTAGAGAACTTCGCGCCATGGCAGAAGAAAAACTTGGCGATGCCTTTGATATCCGTGCATTTCACCGTATCGTCTTGGAATCTGGGTGTATTCCCTTGGCACTGCTAGAAGATAAAATTAACTCTTGGATTACTAATACTGCATCCTAAATTCTCATTTTTGTACTTATTTTAGCTATCAATATAAATATATGATTTTAGTTACTGGAGGTTTAGGATTTATTGGGTCGCATACGGTATGTGCTTTGCAAGAAAAAGGGCATCAAGTCCTTATTGTCGATGATTTGTCTAATTCATCTGTTGAAGTCTTAGATGGCATAGAAGCGGCTAGTAGCATTCGCCCAATTTTTATCGAACTCGACCTGCAAAACAGCACCGCTGTTTCAGAAATGTTCCAACAACATCGCATTACGGGAATTATCCATTTTGCGGCATATAAAGCCGTAGGGGAAAGTGTACAAAAACCTGTAGCATATTATCAAAATAATTTGGGATCGATGCTGAATTTATTGGCTGAAGTTGAAAAAGCTGAATCCCCTATTCCGTTTATATTTAGCTCATCTTGTACCGTTTATGGCGAAGCTACCGAACTTCCTATTAACGAAAATGCGCCTGTTCAACCTGCCATGTCTCCCTATGGTAATACCAAACAAATTGGCGAGGAAATTTTGATGGATACCGTAAAAGCCATGGATGGGTTTCGAGTGATTTCGTTGCGCTATTTTAATCCAATTGGTGCGCATCCGTCTATTGCTATTGGCGAATTACCTTTAGGCAAACCACAGAACTTGGTCCCGTTTATTACCCAAACTGCCGCAGGACTGTATCCAAAACTAACCGTTTTTGGTAACGACTACCCTACCTCAGATGGTACAAATGTTAGAGATTATATTCACGTGGTAGATTTGGCAGAAGCGCACGTAGTAGCACTTGAGCGTATTTTGGAAAGTAAAAGTATAGAAGCCTATGAAGTCTTTAATTTAGGTACTGGTAAAGGAAGTAGCGTACTGGAAGTAATTCAAAGTTTTGAACGTGTTTCTGGTCAAAAATTAACCTATGAAATTGGGGCACGCCGAGAGGGAGATGTAATTGCAGCATACGCCGATACCACGAAAGCGAATACTGTTTTGGGCTGGAAAACCAAACGAAGCTTAGACGAGGCCGTTGCTTCAGCTTGGAAATGGGAGCAGAAAGTGAGAAACCTTTGAGAATTGAATAGCGGTTTTTTGAAAAACCAATATTGAAATTGAACACAAAAAAAGGCTGTCTAAAAAAGCATGAATACCAGACATTTTGAACGTACCAGCGGCAGGTAAATTCGTTTTACAATCTTAAAAACAAGACTTTCAATATATTACTGGAATCTAAAACGAGTTTAGATTGAAAATATATAACTGTTTAGACAGCCAATTTACATTGAACTATTTAAAAAACTTAAAAAATATGTGTCTTATATAAACGACACTTTACCAGAGGCAACATCGTACATAGCACCTACAACATTAATTTCACCGTTATCAATCATTTCCTTTAAAACTGGACTATCTGCTTTAAGTCTAGAGATAGTCAAGTGAACATTTTGTACTGCCACTTCATTAACGAAATCAATATTCTTTGAACTTCTATCAATGCCTTCCGCTGTTTTTACTTCATTTAAAGCAGGTGTAATATTGTCCAACATAGCCGTTAGGTTACCAAGTTCTGCATGATCACAAGCACCTTTTACAGCCCCACAAGACGTGTGTCCCATAATTACGATCAACTTAGATCCGGCAAGCTTACAGGCAAATTCTAGGCTACCTAGAATATCTTGATTTACAAAATTTCCAGCAATACGCGCATTAAATACATCTCCTATACCCTGATCAAAAACAATCTCTGTAGGGATCCTAGAATCTATACAACTAACTATTGCTGCAAAAGGATATTGACCACCTGAGGTTAGTTCAATTTGTTTATCAAAAGAACGATTAAGTGTTGTTTTATCTAAAAATCGTTGATTCCCCTCTTTTAAGAGTTGTAAGGCGAGTTCAGGTGTCACTGCAGCCTGTGATTCTTGCGTATGCGTATCGTTTAATAATAAATTTTTCATGTTGTTTTTTTTTAATTTAATGATATGTGTGCTTTAATGCGTTTAAAGCATTTTATATAATTCTTTGTTAGAATGGTTTCTAAAAAAATCCAAGTAGTTTGTAATGTTTTCATCTGTGCCATTTTCAGAAATCAATTTTATTGAAATATTTCTGAGTTTTGCTTTTAATGAAAAATCATCAAGAATTTCAATAATGTCATTATCAAGGTATCGCGTATTGGTAACGTCAAGTTCTAGAGAAGAATTTTCAGGTAAATTATCGAGTTCTTTAAGTATGGCACCCTTGTGGAAAAATGTCACTTGTTCAGCCAAAGTCATTTTTATTTTACCGTCATCAATATTTTGTCCCTCAATGTGAAGGAAGTGAGAGTTTTGGTAACTCTTAATCAACACTACGGCAACACCAACCGCTAAGCCCAAAGCAAGACCTATAAGCAAGTCAATAAAAATAATACCCAGCACTGTAGTTATAAAGGGAACAAATTGTTTCCAGCCCAATTTATACATGGTTTTAAAAAGTGATGGCTTAGCTAATTTATAGCCCACCACGAATAAAATAGCAGCCAAAACAGAAAGCGGAATCATATTCAATAATCTAGGGATTAGCAGTACCGAAATTAACAGTAAAATACCGTGAATAATCGCTGACATTTTTGTTTTGTTTCCAGATTGGATATTTGCAGAACTTCTCACAATTACCTGAGTAATGGGAAGTCCGCCAATCAATCCGGAGAGTATGTTTCCCGTCCCTTGTGCAAATAGTTCTCTGTTTGTTGGGGTAATTCTTTTTTCGGGATCCAGTTTGTCTGTTGCTTCAACACACAATAGCGTTTCCAAACTAGCAACAATAGCAATGGTAATAGCAACTATCCAAATTTGTGGATTGGAAATAGCAGCAAAATTTGGAAAACTAAATTGTCCTAAAAAGTCACTCGTATCTTGTGGTACAGGTACAGCAACCAACTGATCGGCATTGAAACCAAATAAACTACCGTTTTTGGTTAGAGCATAAAAAATAATCCCCGCGATTACTGCAACCAAAGGGCCTTGAATTAGTTGGAAAATTTTTGCTTTTTTAGAAAGAACAGCACTCCATAAAATAAGTATTCCCATAGAAATAAGTGCAATTAGTGTAGGTCCAAGACTAATATGACTAATCATACTTGAAATTATATTTTCATCAGCTACTTGCTGTAAAGCAACGTCACTTTCAGCACCAGCATCATAGCCAAAAAAATAGGGTATTTGTTTGAGAATAATAATAATACCTATACCTGTAAGCATTCCTTTTATTACAGAAGAAGGAAAGTAATACCCAATAATACCAGCCTTAAAAACGCCCAATAATACTTGGATAACACCCCCAAGTACTACGGCTAGAAGAAAGTTTTGAAATCCTCCAAGCGTTGTGATTGCAGTCAGTACAATAGCTGCAAGACCCGCAGCTGGACCACTAACACCCACTTGAGAGCCACTAATAGCTCCAACAACAATACCGCCAATGATTCCAGAAATTAACCCTGAGAAAAGTGGCGCACCACTGGCAAGAGCAATTCCTAAACAAAGCGGTATAGCAACAAAGAATACTACTATACTTGCGGGAAAATCACTCTTAAGATCAGCAAAATAATTTTTCATTTTCTATTTAAATTTTAACAAAAATAATGTTTGCAAGTAATACTTGCAAGTTTAATAGTTAAATAAATTTATTTAAATGAAAAACTTTTTATAAAGAAAGTGATTGTTACTTATGAATTCGTCATTTTTTTTATTTTTGCAGCGATGTTTTTAATTACAAATTTTTCAATCCCAAAGGGGCTTTCTATCAAGGACCCATTGCAAAGTGACTTAGGAAGAAGCATACTCACCAACAGTGTGATTTTAATGGATGAAATTGGTTTTGAGTCATTTACATTCAGAAAATTGGCCGAGAAAATGGGCTCCAACGAAGCTTCTATTTACAGGTATTTTGAAAACAAGCACTTTGTTTTGCTCTATTTGGTAGTTTGGTATTGGAACTGGGTCGGTTATCTTATTGACTACAACACCAAAAACATAACTGATCCTAATTTAAAATTAGACCTTATTATTGACAACTTTGTAGATGCAACAAAAGAAAATCCATCTGTAGAGTTTATCAATGAAAAGATTTTGCATCGGGTCATGATTTCTGAATCTTCAAAGTCTTATCACACAAAAAATATCGACGAAGAAAATAAACAAGGTTTTTATAAAAGCTACAACGCACTAATACAAAAAGTAGCTGATGTCATTCTTGAAGTAGATTCAAAATTCCCGTATCCACATTCATTTGCCAGTAACTTATTTGAAATGGCGAATAACGAAATTTTTTTTGCCGAACACCTACCGCGGTTAACTGACGTTAAAGTCAAAAATGAAGATTACAGTCAAATCAATAATCTGCTGAAGTATTATAAAATTAAGATGCTTAACATAACACCTTAAATTAGACCTTACTTGTCTTTTACTCAGGTAACCTAAGAAGTGTTTCTACTTGATTCAAAATTTTAAACATTACAGAATTTACCGAAATATTAAAAGTAACCATTTAACGTTTATTCATCTTCCGTAAATCTCTGTTAAGTGATTTTAGAAGTGAATAACAAATTACAAATAGTAGCAGTAAAAATAAAATTCCAGAGCTTACAGATGCGGTTTGCATGGCTTTTAACCCACCTCCAATAAGAAGTGCAGCAGCTACTGCTCCTTCAATAAAGGCCCACATAATTCGCTGCCCTACTGGAGCGTTCAGCTTTCCCCCTGCCGTAATACTATCGATAACTAAAGAACCGCTATCCGAAGATGTAACAAAGAAAACGGATACCATAAAAATCCCAATAAAACTTGTTATTGATGAAAATGGAAACTGCTCAAGAAACACAAAAAGGGAGGTTGAACTATCTACAAGCACTACATTAGAAAAGATCCCTGGTGTTTGAAGCTCCATGGATAGTGCAGAACCACCAAAAACAGATATCCATAAGAAAGTCATCATTGTTGGAACGAGTAAAACTCCTAGAACGAATTCGCGGATGGTTCTCCCTTTTGAAACACGTGCGATAAAGGTACCAACAAAAGGAGCCCATGCAATCCACCACGCCCAATAAAATATGGTCCAATTGTTTTGCCACTCTTGGTCGACAAAAGAAGATGCAAAAGTACCTAAATCAAAAAATCGGGTAAAATACTTTCCTGTGCTTTGTATGAATATATTAGTCATATCTATAGGACCAGAAAGCAACATGACAAGTATCAGAAAAATTACTGCAATAATCATGTTTAGCTTACTCAGAAACTTTACGCCCTTTTTCAGTCCTGTTACCACTGAAATAGTAGCAATACAAGTGATGAATAAAATGATAAGTAATTGTGTGGTCTGACCAGGGTCTACTCCAAAAATATAATTTAAGCCTGTAGCTATTTGGCGTGCACCAAAACCTAATGAGGTTGCCAAGCCAAACAATGTTGCGATTACCGCAATGATATCGATATAATCGCCGGTTTTACCAAATATCTTTCTGCCAATAACAGGAAAAAATATGGAACGAAGCGAAAAAGGGAGTTTTTTGCTAAAAGCAAAATAAGCAAGTCCCAATCCTACAAGGCAGTATATCGCCCATGCATGAAGCCCATAATGCAAAAAAGTGAAATTTAATGCTTGTATAGCACGATCTTCATCTAGCACTTGCGGAATTGGAGGATTCGCAAAATGTGTGATAGGCTCTGATACACTAAAGTAGAGCAAGCCAATGCCCATACCTGCAGAAAACAACATAGAAAACCATGAAAAAACAGAGAACTCAGGTTTTGCTGTTTTGCCACCAAGACGTTGTTTTCCGTGTTTACTAAATGCGATGTAGAGACAAAACACCAAAAAGATATTCACACCTAAGATAAACAACCACCCTGTCTGTGATGTGATTATATTCGATGTCTCAGAAAAAAACTGACGCACCTTATTTCCTCCAAGTATTGACAAGAAAACAAACCCTAAGATAAATATCAAGGAAGGATAAAAAACCCTAGGGTAAACGTCAAAATATTTTTTCATGAGTTTAGTTGCTCAGAATCCACATTTTACCATTTATGCCGTCGTATTGGCTTTTGGCAGCATTATAGTTAACCTCGTTTAAGCTCTGTTCTTGGAACGGATAAAGAAAACGCAAAGGCATCTCTTTGTTATTGAAGTTAGTGCCATACGGCTCTTTTAAAAATCGAATACCGTCAAAACCACCCGCAGCTACATACATTCTCCTTACTTCAAAATATGGATCCATAGCAGTAAAGTATAGTGAAAGCCATTTTTGTTCCCATATATCCATTTTTTCATCTAAAGCAACACCTGAATTCGCGTAGAAATCATCAAAATCTGCATAACCATATGGCGCATAATTTACTTGATAATATTCGTGTGAGGCTCGAATACCATTTTTATAATGTGCCTCCTTATCATTAGCGATCCAACCATTATGGGCAGCTTCTGCTAGTAGCAGTTCTTGTTCTGCATAGGTCATCAATAGTCCTTGTGCATAATTAATCCCCATTTCAGCAGCAGTTGTGTCCCCTATAAAATCATAATAAGCAACACCCAAAAGAGAACCTTCCGAAACTACTCCATTGGTAATTCCTGTAAATGTTGGATTATCATAATCTCGATCTCCATTTGCATCAGCATTTGGTCTTGCGTATCTACTCAATCTAGGATCGTTGTATTGGTTAAATGCATTTAAGGCAGACTCGGAAAATGCAACAGCAATAAAATCTCCAGATTTCAGTGGTAATGTTGGAAATTCATTTGGGAATGCTCTGAAAAATGTAAGTGCAGCCTGATCGTCATTAGAAGTAAATAATGGTTCATTATCCACTATGCTTTTAAACTCAGCAGCTACATTTTCTTTATTGGACTTGTACATCAACAAACGTAAACGCAACGCATTAGAAAACTTAATCCATTTCTGCGTATCACCATTATACAGTACATCTCCAGCAATAGAGCCTCCATTTGAAAGTAAGCCAGCAGCAATTTCTAAATTAGACAACAAAGCCGCATAAATTGACGCCTGCGTGTCATATTTAGGAGTCAGGTTTGGCTCGATAGCTTCCCCTCCTTTAATTGCTTCGTTGTAAGGAATGTCTCCATAGGCATTGGTTAACTGACTGTAAATCCATGATTTAAGCACCAATAAAGCCCCTTGCATAGCTGGGTTGTTTGCTTCTTTTGCTAAAGCATGAGCAGCCTCTACATCAGTTAGACTTTCATACAGTCCTTCCCACAATGTTGGAAAAGCATTCCATTTATAATTATCAACCTCTAAACGTAAAGCCTTGCCTGTTAATTGAGCTACATTATTCGAAATTAAAAAAGCTTCGTTTGATGTGGTTTGGACACTGTTGCGAATGGCATTGGTAAGCAAAACATCTGCTCCAACACTTGTGGGTTCATTCGGATTTTGGTTAAGTTCCTCAAAATCGGAACATGAAACCGTAAGAAGTGTTATAAGTAAAAAAATAGTTCGTTTCATAATTTTAAAATCCAAGTTTAACGTTAACACCAAAGGTCCTTGTAGATGGGATTGACGTACTTTCAAACCCATTGACAAAAATTCCATTCCTTATGGAATATGTTTCTGGATCAATGGTAGGTACTTTTGTGAATAATAGCAGGTTTCGACCAATAACCGACACCGTTGCATAGCTAAAGCCAAGTGACGAGGCTAATTTATCTGTCAAATCATAGCTTAGACTAACCTCCCTTAATTTAAAATACGTAGCGTCATAGGTAGCTGCCTCGATATTATCCCGATTAAATCCATTTCCATAGTAATTGTAGAAATAACCCGTATAAGCAGCACCACCTGGAGGCACAGCTACATTGTTTTCCACTAGGTTTCCAGAGCCATCATACATCCAACCCGGCCCAACAACTCCACCGCCCGAACCAGGCTCAGGGGTATAAACTGGGTTTCCACCAGAATCATAAGATACGGAATAAACATTTCTACCTTCCATTGTAGTAAGGTTCAGATTCGGATCATCTTCATTGGTGATAGCCCCTCCAGTTGCATATAATGCATGCGATCTAGAGTAAATTTTTCCGCCTACTTGGCCGTCGAACAAGAACGAAAACTTAATATCCTTGTATGAAAATTCATTGTACCACCCCAGTCTAAAGTCTGGTTGATAGCTTCCAGCAGAAACCTTTTCATCAGTGATTAGAGGTAACCCATCTTCATGAATGATGCGACCGTCTGGACCACCCTGAAACCCTAATCCATAGAGTTGCCCCAATAACTTTCCTTTTTCGGCAACAAGTTCTAAGTCCGAACCGCCTTCATCACCTGGAAAAACGTCTGCAATAATAGAGTACTTACCACTCGTAATAACATCGGGAAGTTCCTCAACAATAGCGCGATTTTTTCCAAAATTGATAATCGAAGAAGCTTTAAATTTATCTGTATTTAGATAATTGATATTTAAGGAAGCTTCGATACCTGTATTACTGATTTCCCCTCCATTCGTTAAAGTGAAGTCATAACCACTGGTTTTTGCAATTGGTAATGAAATAATTTGATCAAAACTATTCATCTTATAAAAGGTCAGATCTAGCCCAACAACATTAGAGAATGCTTTGATATCAAAACCGATTTCAGAAGCTGTTGTACGCTCGTTTTTAAGGTTAGGGTCAGAAATTGTTCTGTTGGTAGTATATGCGGGATTGTTTCCGAAAGCAGCCTGAGGCGTAAAGGTATTACCAAAAGAATATGCTGGTGCGCCATTTCCTACTTCGGCATAAGACGTTCTAATCTTAAAAAAGTCAATTTCAGCAGGAAGATTAATTATTTCATGTATTAAAATACTGGAAGATGCCGATGGATAACCAAAACTGAAATTAGACTGGTCTTTACCAACGAGTGGGTTTACCAAAGAACTTGTCCAATCGTTTCTATATGTTAAATCCAAATATACTTTGTTCTTATAATCCAAGCTAACTAGCCCAAAAACACTATTGATCTTAGCATTCGTTTTTTGTGATTCAACAAGAACTCCTGATCGTGAATTTGTCAATGTGTAAATAGATGGATCTGTGCCGAATATTTGAAGCTCCGGATTGTTGGCAACACTGAAGTTTGCTATTTGTGACATTAAATTTGTCCCAAATTTTGCTTCAATGTCGATGATGTTATCTTCATTTGGTGAGAAATCTAGATTCAACAGCAGTTCTGCATTACTTTCTCTAAAAGAAATTTCATCTTCTCTGTAACTTCCGTTGAGAACCGCTTTTGTTGAAGGAGCTCTACGGTACTGCCGTTGTTCATCAACATAGTCAACCCCATATCGAAAACGAATATTTGCGTATTCATTAAGAGTGTAATCCATTTGAACCGAAGTGATAAAACGATTACTCTGAAAGGCATTGGTGTTTTCATAAGCCAAGAACCAAGGATTATTCACCCATTCATTTTCTACATAGCGTTGTTGAACTCCTTCTTGACCAGGCTGCCAATAGTCTTTTAGGTCTCCGATATCGACCTGACGTGGAAACCACAACCAACCGTACATTACTGATGAAGATTCATCATACCCTGTGTTTGGAATATTATCTGAAGTTGAACGAACAAACATGGAGTTTACGCTGACATTCAATTTATCATCAAAAAGTGATCTTCCAAATGATGTGTTAAATGTATTTCGTTCCAAGCCTGTATTGGGGATCAGCCCTTTATTTGTAAGGTGTGTATAAGAAAATCGACCAAATGAATTTTCATTATTTGAACTCACAGAAACATTGGTAGAGCTTGTTATCGTAGTTTCATAAAAATCACGGACATTGTTTGGTGATGAAGTAAAGGGTACAGGTTCACCGTTAGAGTTAAATTGCTTTATAAGTTGACCATTCATCCTTGGACCCCAGTTTTCTCCATAAGCATCGCGCTGATTCGCTTCCCCAGTGGACCAAAGACCATCAACATAACTGTATTGGCCGTGACCGCCAGAACCATATGTGTTTTGGTAGTTTGGAAGTTTCAAGGGTGAGCCAAACTGAAGGTTGGTACTCAAATCTACCCTATATCCTGATTCAGAAAACTTGCCTGTTTTTGTTTCTATTAAAATGACGCCGCTTGCAGCTCTAGAGCCGTACAAGGCAGATGCAGCTGGTCCCTTTAAAACGCTAATAGATTCAACATCATCGCTGTTAATAATTTGTGCTGCGTTACCAAAATCAATAGAAGACGAACCGTTAAGTCCATCATCAAATGAATATAGATCGTTGGTAATAGGCATCCCATTAACTACGAATAAAGGTTGGTTGTTTCCCATTAAAGATGTTGCCCCACGAATGGTAATATTTGCAGATGCTGAAGGTCCAGCAGAAGAACCTGTAATATTAACTCCTGCGACTTTTCCAGAGAGTGCGTTTATCACATTGGTTGCTTTTACTTCGGCAATTTCGGCGCCTGAGATTCCCTGAACAGAATACCCGATAGCCTTTTCGGCACGACGAATACCCAGTGCAGTTAAAACAACTTCATCTAATGCGTTAGACTGAACCAATTGAATGCTTAATTCTTGTCCAGGGTTTGCTTTCGTGGTTTGTGATTCATACCCCACATAACCAATAGTTATAGTAATAGGGGAAGTTGTTTCAATAAGAAATAAACCGTCAAAATCTGTTGTTACTCCACTGTTTGTTTCGGCAATTAGAACAGAAGCACCAGGAAGAGGAACACCCTGATCGTCTGTTACAGAGCCTGAAACCGTACTCTGACCAACACTGAAATTAAAAATTAATATGGTGAGTAAACTTACAGTAATCTTAAATATTCGCATAAAAATAATTTTTTGCGAATATATAATATAGTTTCAACAGAAACTAATTGTCATTCAGTATTTTTTTCTATAGTAGCCTGACCTGTAATAATCGGAGATGCGTCAACATTTTGAATATCAAAAAGTGTAATTAAAGTTTCAAGTGAATTTATAATTTTAGAGAATTCATCATCTTCAATACGTTCAAGGCTTTTTGAAATACGTTCGTGAAGGGATTCATTTGATCGAACCAATAAGTCATTGCCCTTGGATGTGAGTATAATAGGTGTAGAACGCTTGTCTTTGGGATCGGGCAATCGGGCAATCAAGCCTTTTTGCTCCAAACGTGCAATGATACCGGTGACCGTACTCGCATTTAACGACAGAAAGCCTTTAATTTCAGTCATAGTAGACTTGTAATCATTACAATCTTGGAGATGCTTAAGCGTTAATAATTGAGGAATGCTAATGCTAAGCTCTTTTTGCACACGCTTGGATTCAAGGTTAATCGCACGAACAATCTTTCGAATCCCGGTCATTAATTTGGCGTATTTAGCAGATGTCATTATTAGAAGTATCTAAGCGTAAATATATAAAAGTGTTTTGAATAAGATAGCTAATCAAAGTAAGTCCCCTTTTAGGGTTATTACGTGATTCTCACAAAGCCCCGCTTTGAAAATAGCACAAACAAAAAAACGCTCAAGCAAGCTTAGCGTTTTTCATAATTATACTATTATCTATGCGCAACCCAAGGAGGATAACAAGGAAAATTATTTAACGTTTATTCTTCTTCCGTAAATCTCTGTTAAGTGATTTTAGTAGTGAAACTATTGTTATTTATCAGCCCACAGATTTTATATTGATTTGTTCCCTTTACTTCATTAGCTTTTGATCTCATCATGTATGTCTGAAATAGTTTAAAAAAAGAAGAAATATTAAGTCATTAGCAATGCTATAAGCTATTTATAAGGTAAAATTCCCATAGTTTAGTCTTAATTAGACAATATATATATTTACTATATTTGCGCAAATTTTTAAAAATTCAACATGACCAGAACTTTATATACTATACTCTTCTTTTGCTCTTTCATTTATGCCCAAACCCCTCAAATTGATAGTTTTTCGCCTACATTTGGAGAGGTAGAGGATCTAATTACTATAACCGGAAATAACTTTAATACTACACCATCAAATAATTTTGTGTTCTTTGGTAGTGTAAAAGCAAACGTTGTTAGCGCTTCGTTAACTCAACTAGTTGTTGAAGTTCCAAAAAGTGCAACACATGATTTTATCTTTGTTAGCACAAACGGCTATTCCGCACAAACCAAAACTGCTTTTAGCGTGGTTAACCCATTAATTTCCAACAACAATATTACTGGAAACAATTTTGGAAATAATATTGTTATTCCATCCCTTGGAGGTCAATCCTCTCCTAAAGATATGACTATAGCTGTTGGTGATTTGGATCTTGATGGAAAAGTTGATGTTATTGTAAACTCCAATGGATTAGTTCGAGTACACAGAAATCTAATGACTTCTGAAGGAACAATTTCTAACACGAGTTTTGATGCAGGAACCGATTTTGTAATAAATGGAAACCCTCACTCTGTGGTAGCTAGAGATGTAAACTCTGATGGTAAGTTAGATATAATCACTGGCGGCTCTACAATTTCTGTATTGATCAATAATTCTAGTGTTGGAAATATTTCTTTCGAAACAAAGATTGACCTCACTTCTGGTGGAGACGTTGTAAAAGTAGCTGATGTAAACAACGATGGTCTTGTAGATGTTTTCACTACAACAACGTCTTCTTTAAATGTTTACTTAAACAGTTCGACTGGTGGTGTCCTTTCATTTGACCCTGTACAAAGTATTTCCCTATCAGCGACCGGGTTTGTTGGCTTAGCATATGGAGACTTGAATAATGATGGATCAGTAGATGTAGTTGTATCCAAGGCAGGAGTTGTGGAAATTTTATACAATGATTATGAAGCCAACTCTACTTTTACTTCTGCAGGAATTTTAAGCAATGGCGGTGTCTCTTCTATAATTGGTGACTTTGATAATGATGGCGACAATGACATTTATAGTACTAACGGAAGTATTTTTGAAAACACCTACACCTCGGGTGTTTTAGCGTCAACGGACTTCGAGGAATTTGATAACTCGTACGAGGAAGGCGCTTCTTCGCTATCACTTAGCGACATTGATGGAGATAACAAATTAGAAATTATTGGAGGGACTAATTGGGATAAGGCTTGGGTTATGATTGTAAGTAATCTACCTTTATCAGACACCTCCATTGCCAGTAGATGGTATCCAAGACAAGATCAGTATTGTGGATCATGTGGGCCTACTCTTGCTGTTGATGTTGATGGGGATAATAAGGTAGATGTAATATCTTCTGTTCGATCTGGTGCTCAATTCAATGTAACACAAAACATAATGCAACCCTCACCATCTATAACATATACTGAATCTTTTACTAGCTTTGAAAGTTGCTCCGGAAATGCCTCTAACTCGCAGAACTCTGTTGTTTCAGGAGAATATTTAACAGCAGACATAAGCATTAATGCTCCTTCAGGATATGAAGTATCGACAGATAATTCAACCTTTAGCTCTTCACTTACTTTGTCACAATCTTCTGGAACAGTTGCTGAAACAACTATTTATTTGCGTTTAACTGGAGCTAGTACGGGTGACTTTAACTCAAATATTTCAATAACAAGTCAAAATGCTACCAGTGTTGAGGTTGCACTTACAGGAACTGTTTATGAATCTCCAGTTATTAGTGGCAGTAGTTCTATTGAATACAATACTACAACAACACTTACAGCGACAACTACACCAAGTGCACCATCGCCATGGTCTTCATCAAACACATCTGTTGGAACGATCACAGATTCTGGTGAGTTTTCTGCTATAGCTTTAGGTACTACTACAATTAGTTTTGAAAACTCAAACGGATGTATTGATACTTTTGAAGTTAACGTCGTGGATTCTACTGCTCCAGTTATTACATTAACAGGTGATGCTACTGTAACCCTTGAAGTTGGGGTGACATACACCGATCTTGGTGCTACAGCAACTGATAATTACGATACTTCTGTAACTGTAACTGTTGGTGGTGATACTGTTGATACAACAACTGTAGGTACATACACGGTAACTTACAACGCTAGTGATGCGGCTGGAAATAACGCTACTGAAGTTACAAGAACTGTAAACGTCGTGGATTCTACCGCTCCAGTTATTACATTAACAGGTGAGGCTACTGTAACCCTTGAAGTTGGGGCGACATACACCGATCTTGGTGCTACAGCAACTGATAATTACGATACTTCTGTAACTGTAACTGTTGGTGGTGATACTGTTGATACAACAACTGTAGGTACATACACGGTAACTTACAACGCTAGTGATGCGGCTGGAAATAACGCTACTGAAGTTACAAGAACTGTAAACGTCGTAGAAAGTTTATCAGTTCATGAAGTTAATGAGATTAAGCTAAGTGTTTATCCAAACCCAACATCAACTCATTGGTATATTAAAGCCAATAATGAAATAAAATCTATTTCATTATACGATATCTCTGGAAGAAAGATATTACACAAAAGACCTTTTAATAAAAACGTAGAAATAAATACACAGTCACTTCCGAGCGGAGTGTATATATTGACTGTAAATAAAATAAATACGATTAAATTACTAAAATTATAAAGATTTATATACTAGATATCTAAAGAAGATAATCGTAGAATATAAAAAGGGTTGCAAACTATTTAAGCTTGCAACCCTTTTAAATTTTACTACAGGATTATAAGTTGTTAAAAAATTGAGGTTGATTACATATCACTTACCAGTTTATTCATTGTTAATTTTATTATTTCTCATTTTTTAGCTGGAAGACAGAAAAACTCTAAGGACCTGAAATTAAAGCTAGAACCTTATTTATTATTTACACTCAAAAAAAGTATTCCAGAAGTAAAAAATTATTTTCGATATAATCTGTAACCCAAGGAGGATAACAAGGAAAATTATTTAACGTTTATTCTTCTTCCGTAAATCTCTGTTAAGTGATTTTTGCAGCGAATAAAATACTATTGTCTTATTAAAAATTCAGTTCTGCGGTTTTGGTCAAACTCTTGTTTTGAACATTTTTTTGCCATGCAATCATTAACAGGTTTACGCTCACCAAAACCAAACGAATTTAATCGTTCTGCTGAAATCCCTTTATCTACCAACCATTGTTTCGTAGATGCTGCTCTTTGAGCGGATAACTTCTCGTTATACGCAGCTGGTCCTCGACTATCCGTATGCCCTACAATGTCTATTTTAATTTCTGGATAGTTATTTAATAACGCTACGATCTTTTCTAACTCAATTGCTGCATCTTTTCTAATCTCATACTTTTCAAAATCAAAATAGATGCTCTCTAATTGTAAAACATCTTTTAGATCAACTGATACAAGTGCTGGCGCTTTTTCTTTAAGATAAACCGTTTTTGAATTGGTTCCTTCAAATTTTATAGCCGAAGTGTAGGGCTCATAGTTCTCGTTTTTCACCTCTAAGTCGTAAGACTTTGATGGGTCTACATCCAACAGGAGTACTTGATTGTTGATTGCAGGTAAGACACCCAATATGCTACCGTTTTCATTAGATAAAATAACCTCTGTAATTCCTACTACATCTGTTCCATTTTTTGACTTAATGAATACTGTTAGATCTTCTAATTGTGGAATTGAAAATCCTGAAAATTCATAAATATCATCTGACCCTAGATTGTTTTCTTTACGGTTAGATGTTAAAAACCCTGTACCTTCTGATACTTTATAGACCAATCCAAAATCATCATAAGCACTGTTAATGGGCTGACTAAATGTGTAAACTTTTTGAGAAGTGCTTTTCAAATCAACATAATACAAATCTAAACCGCCAAGTCCTTTTCTAAAATCTGAAGAAAAAATCAATACGTTATCAGAAGTGACAAAAGGAAAAGTATCTCTACCTGCTGTATTTATAGTGCTTCCCAAATTCTCTGGAGTTCCATAAGTATTCTCTTCAATAGCGACTCTGTATAAATCAGATTCTCCCAAAGTTCCTGGCATATCGGATGAAAAATATAAATAATCCTCATTTGGACTCAAGGCCGGATGTGCACAGTTATATTGATTACTATTAAAAGGCAACTCTTCTACATGATCCCAACGCTTTCCATTATAAGTTGCTTTGTATATTTTTAACAACACATTGTTTAAAGAATCTGTTTCAACTTTAGCTGACAATTGATTATTTCTGGTAAAGTACATGGTAGTCCCGTCTTTTGTAAAAACCGCAGAAGATTCATTATAGAATTTATTTACACTCCCTTTTAGTTTTTTAACATTTCCCTTTAAGCTGTCGGAAACTAAAGTACTTTCATATAAATTCGTGTAGGCTTCATTGTTCCAGATAGATTTTATTGAAGTAATTTTTTTTGTCTCTCTACTACTTGAAAAAACAACTTTATTATCTCCTAAATAAGAAGCCTTATAATCAGAATAAGGAGAGTTAACCTTAGCGTTTTTTAATGCTACAAATGCTGTTGGAAGTACTTCGGGATGTAAAAAAAGGCTATTCTTAGCATTGGAAATCCTGTTTTCTTTGGGAAATTTAGCCAATAGCTTCGAATATAAATCAGCAGCCTGCGCATCCTTTTTTTCACTTCTTAACACATTAATATACCTGTAGTACGTTGCTAGTGAAACATCTTCAGTTTTTTGAAACAAAGAATCATAACTTACCTTCGCTAAAGCATAATTAGACTGTAAATAATAAGAATTTCCTAAATTTTCAAATATTTCTGAAGAACCATAACCATCATGTACTAAACTTGTGTAAAGGTTAATAGCTTCAACATAAGACATGTTGTTATATTTTACATTAGCATTAGCTACTTTATATTGCTGGCTATGTATAGATCCACTTGCTACCAGCAAACAAATTATAATAAGGTTAGAATATGATTTCATCTTTTTTAAATTAGAATGTTACTTTTTAAAAGAATCTAGGTGATTTTAGTTTTTTAGATCTAAAAATTTCATAACGTAAGAAAACCTCGTGTGAACCCGAATTAAACGTTACTAAATTATTTGTGTCAAAATCATAACCGTATCCTAAAAGCCAGTTAGAATTTAACTGAAACCCTGCTAAAAAACTTACGGCAGCATCTAATCGATATGAAGCTCCTAGAGTAAACTTATCATAAAACTGAAAGTTGGTTGAGACATCTACCTGCAAAGGAGATCCTGAAACAACTTTTGTTAATAATGCTGGTTTAAATAAAACATTTTGATTGATATCATAAAGATAACCCGCTGTAAAGTGATAGTGTAAACGTTCTTTAGAAACTGAACTTACTGAGGAATTTAAACCCTTGTTGATATGCCTTGTCTCCAAAAAGTTTGGAATAGAAAAACCTACATAACTTTTATCTGAATACCAAAATACGCCAAAGCCAATATTTGGTGAAATTTGATTGTTAGTATTACGCTGAGCTAAAACATCTCCAGGATTAAAAACATTCAAATTCATAAAATCAATATTTAGCATATGAGCGCTGGCACGCAACCCGAAAGCTAGCTTGTAATCATATGATGTTCTTATAGTGTAAGACATATCTAATGATATCAAATTCTCTTCTACTGGACCTATGGCATCATTCATCAAACTTAAACCAACACCTAAATTAGAAGAACCAATTGGAGAATGATATGAAAGGGTATTCGTTGTAGGTGCTCCCTCAAAACCAACCCATTGTGAACGTTGTGATAGATAAATACTCGCAGTGTCTCTTGATCCAGCATAAGCAGGATTAAAACTCAACGTGTTGTACATATAATTACTAAACTGGGCATCTTGCTGAGCATAAATCAATCCGGTAAAGACTAAAATATTAAGTAGTGTACATGTTTTTTTCATTTCTTTTTAATTTTATCAAATCCTTATGTATTGTAATCTACCTAGTCAAGTATAAATAACCTTTACGCTCTTTTAACTCTCCTGAACTTGATTTATAGTTTAAAATATAAAAGTAAGTCCCTGTTGGTAGCAATGAAGATTTACCCAGCGTTACTCTTCCGTTTGAAATTCCATTAAAATACCTTCCGCTCTGACCGTATCCTGAAACATTATAAACCTTTACTCCCCAACGGTTGTAAACCTCTAAAGTATTCTCAGGATACAACTCAATATTGCGTATCACAAATACATCATTATCTCCATCTCCGTTAGGGGTTAATAAATTAAAAATCTCTAAATCATCCTCTGCTAAAGCCGTATAGTTATTAAATTCTAAATAATCTAAAACTCCATCTCCATCAGAATCAATCGGATTATTGACATCTGGACCAATTTCCTGTTCATTACTCAAGCCATCGCCATCACAATCTGCCGATAAATAATCTTGACTTAATATCATTGTTATACTTGGTGGTGATGAAGAACAAAAATCTAATGCATCCGTACCGTCAGATTTCTCTGTCCCATCAATTACACCATCGCCATCCGTATCAGCATTTAATGGATCCGTTCCGTCTGTAACTTCCTCTGCATTGGTCACACCGTCATTATCACAGTCCGAGGTATTCCAAGTACTGTTTGGTGTTAACGTTTGACTTGATACTACAAAATCACAAAGGTCAGTTCCCGATGTACCATCAGTCTTCTCTGTGCCATCTATGACACCATCGCCATCCGTGTCTGGATCTAATGGATCTGTTCCGTCTGTGAATTCCTCTGCATTGGTCACACCGTCATTATCACAGTCCGAGGTATTCCAAGTACTGTTTGGTGTTAACGTTTGACTTGATACTACAAAATCACAAAGGTCAGTTCCCGATGTACCATCAGTTTTCTCTGTACCATCTATGACACCATCGCCATCCGTATCAGCATTCAATGGATCCGTTCCGTCTGTAACTTCGTCTGCATTGGTCACACCGTCATTATCACAATCAGAGGTATTCCAAGTACTGTTTGGTGTTAACGTTTGACTTGATACTACAAAATCACAAAGGTCAGTTCCCGATGTACCATCAGTCTTCTCTGTACCATCTATGACACCATCGCCATCCGTGTCTGCATCTAATGGATCTGTTCCGTCTGTGACTTCGTCTGCATTGGTCACACCGTCATTATCACAATCAGAGGTATACCAAGTACTGTTTGGTGTTAACGTTTGACTTGATACTACAAAATCACATGGATCTGTTGAAGAAGTTCCATCTATATCTTCTATATCATCAGGTACGCCATCTCCATCTGTATCTACCCTTCGAATGGTAAACAGTGAACCTGTTTCAATAAGTAACGTGTAATTATTACCAGCACTTAACGTTCCTGGAGTTATTAAATAATTTCCAACCGATTCACCTGATTCTCTTGACAAAGAACCTGTGAATGCATCTGATCCAAATAGATTTGGATTTGTTGTAAATATCAATGTAGGTTCATTACTTCCGAAATCTTTACCTTGATCAGGAATATCAACAATAATATTCTTTTTCAAAATATTAAAACGTAGCTGTATTTCATTATTATAGTTCCCAATACCTCTTATTGTAACTATTCCTACTCCAACATCGGTATTACTGAAATAACTAAGTGAATAATCAGTCTCTTTTTCTAAAGTATTGGTTCCATCTTTGACAGAAGGCATCGGCTCCTGGGCTAACCCGTTGTATATTAAATCAGGAATTTGATCAACAGTGCATGTTTCAATTCCTTTCGGAGTGACTGTGAAATTAACACCAGTTGTAAACTCTAGCTCATAGTTATTGTTTAAGAAACTGTCATTATCTGCTAATACCAAGTTGCCCATTGTAATCGCATATATCCCCTGTGACTCCCCTGTTGCCCTTGAAAGAACGCCCGTAAATCCTGGGGTTTCACCACTCACAAATCCTGTTGAATTATAACTTAATACTGGATCTGATGAACCGAAAACTTTCGTTTGGCCTTCTGTAGGAGTAACAGTTATAATTTGTTTACTAATCAGTCCGTCTGTAGCTGTAATCTGGGCATTTACACCTCCTTCTAACACATAATTACCCGCATCAGCTCCACTCAGATTCAGGCCGCTTATAGTATAATCGGTAGTTCCCGCATTCTTACTCAAGTAACTACCAGAACCAGTAGCAATTACTTCATCTCCCGTTTCAGGAGTTGCAAGTGTCAAGTTCAAATTTGGCATGATCACATTACCATCATAAAGCTTAGATTTTTCACTACTCACAGTAACTGTAAGCTGTTGTGGTATCACTTCCAAAATCCCTTGAACAACAAGTGTATTACTAAAGTTTCCACTTGTCAATGTCTGGTTATGGGCTGATAACTCATAATCCCCTACAACAAGCTTCCCAGCATTACTCAATACATCGTCTTGTATCAAAATATCAAACTCAGCGCTACCATTAGCACCATCTTCTACAGTTACCCTTAACCCAGATACACTTGTGGATGAGGTTAAGTCAACCACTTGACCGCTGATTGGGTTATAGTACTCTGCTGATGACACCTGATAAACCGGATCATTTCCATAAATCACTTCTACGGTACCCAATTTCACTAAAAGTTCCTCAGCCGCTACAATCGTATAATCTCCAGTATCATAAACGACTTCATAGTTAGTAGAGCTGATTCCTGTTGCAGATAGAACACCTGAATACGTACCAGCTGCTTCTACACTGCTATTGTTCCTTGATATCACAAGACTACTTGTGTTAAGAACGCTTGCATCTTGTCCAAACTTAAAGCCTGCATAGCTCATACCAGCATAACCTGCCACATCTTCCTGAGTCACAAACTTACTATCATTGTTCACCTTTGCTAAAAGTTCCGCCTTAGTAATTGTAACGTTGATACCTGGGATCATTGCAAGTTTGTAGTTCTTAGCTAAGAAGTCATCATTGTCTTTTATAGACAATGCACCCAGAATAATTTCATAAGTACCTGTATCTTCCCCTGGGACTCTACTCAATGAGTCCTCAAAAGATGCTGTCTCGCCATCTACAACTCCTGAATGAGTAAAAGACAATATAGGGTCTACGTCACCATAAACTTTTGACAAATCTGTAGCGGGAATAATCGTAATTACTTTTGGAACAATATTAAAGGTAAGTTCTCTAGATCCTCCGTAATTACCCAATCCTGTTAGTGTTATTCTAGCTATACCTACATCTTTATTATCTGAGTAGCTTAATTGATAATCTGTTCCTAAAACCAAGGTTGTAGTACCATCCGTAACTATTGGTAACGGCTCTTGATTTATCCCATTATAGATAAAATCTGATATTGATCCTACACTAATCTCTAGCCCATCAATTAACTTACCTGCAATAGTAAAGTCTACTCCACTGGTAAATACTAATTCATAATTGTCCTTCAAAAAAGCTCCATTGTCTGTCAAAGTAAGGGTTCCTTTAGTTATCGGATAAGATCCTTTTAATTCTCCTTCAACCCTATCTAAACTACCAGTAAAGCTTGGTATTTCTCCATTCCCTTCACCGCTATAATCATATGTAAATGTAGGGTCAGAGGTTCCGAATATCTTAGATTGATCCAACCTTGGTAAAACAGTAATTGTTCGCTTAGTAATCAATCCATCTAATCCGGATATCTCAGCATCTGCACCACCACTTACATAATAGTTCCCTCCATCAAATCCAGTTAATGTTAAACTCGTTACAGTATAGGAACTCTCGCCTACGTTCTTGCTAGCATATACACCATTTCCACTAACAATCACTTTATCTAAATCATATGGCGAATCAAGATTGAATGATAAGCTTGGCATCGTTAGAGTTCCATCATAAACTTTAGTCTTTGAACTATTAACACTTACGGTTAACTCCTTTGGCTTAACTTTTAAAATACCCTTCTCTATTAGCGTATTGCTAAAGTTATCACTAGTAAATACCGCATCCTCTGATTTTAGGTCATAAACACCTACAATCAACTCATTAGCACTACTGTATATCGGGGCAATAGGAGTAATAGAAAACTCAGCCTCACCTGAAGCACCATCAATGACTGTTACCTTACGATCAACTACAGTAGTTGTAGCTGTTAAATCAACCACCTGATTATTATCAGAACTGAAGTAGGCTGCAAGCTCTACATTGTAAACTGGAACCTCTCCATAAATCACCTCGGTATCTGACAACTTCACAAAAAGCTTATCAGCTGCTACAATCTCATAACTACCCGCTTTGTACGTAATCTCATAATTAGACGAACTAATTCCCGTTGCCACCAAAACATCCTCATATATTCCAGAAGCTTCTTCAGGCATATTTGACCTTGTTATTATTAAATTACTAACGTCAACAACACTCTGGTCTTCACCAAACTTAAAACCAACAAAGCTTACACCTGCATAATTTGTTGCATCTGATTGAGTTACAAACTTGTAATCATCATTTACCATGGCAATCAGCGATGCCTTGGTAATGGTAAAGTCTGTGCCTGATACAATTGCCAATTGGTGATTGCTTGCTTTGAATGAACCATTATCTACAAGAGATAAGCCTCCCAACCCGATCTCATAAGTGCCAACTGACTCCCCTTGTAACCTACTTAAGTTATTTTCAAATGAAACTATCTGGCCAGAAACAGCTCCGCTGAAAGTATATGTCAATACTGGATCTGCTGTACCATACTCTTTAGAAAGATTTACTGTTGGAGTTATAGTAATGAATCGCTTTGTGATATCCGCACTAAGTCCCGTTGGTTGAGTAAGGGTATAGTTGCCAGCATCAGTGCCAGCAAGCGTGTAGCCCGTTGTGGTGACCGTAACACCTGTTGCTACATCTGCATCAGCAAATACACTTACCGCCGTACCCGACAAGTTCACATCATCTCCTGATACTACACCTACTACACTCGCGGTGCCTGTTAGACTGGCTTGCGTTGTGCCATCATACTCCTTGTCTTCGGCAGTAACTCCCGTAACCGTTAAGGCTTTTGGTGTGATATCCGCACTAAGACCCGTTGGTTGAGTAAGGGTATAGTTGCCAGCATCAGTGCCAGCAAGCGTGTAGCCCGTTGTGGTGACCGTAACACCTGTTGCTACATCTGCATCAGCAAATACACTTACCGCCGTACCCGACAAGTTCACATCATCTCCTGATACCACACCTACTACACTCGCGGTGCCTGTTAGACTGGCTTCCGTTGTGCCATCATACTCCTTGTCTTCGGCAGTAACTCCCGTAACCGTTAAGGCTTTTGGTGTGATATTAAAGGTCGTGGTAAGGGAACTACTATAGTTATTTATTCCTGTTATCGTTACGGTAGCCGTACCTACCAATACATTGTCAGTGTAACTCAACGTATAGTCGGTATCTTGAGTCAGGGTTGTTGTTCCATCTTTTATTACTACAACTGGTGTAATCCCTAAACCACTATACTCCTGGTCTGAAAGGGGTTCAACACTGATCGTTTGTGCTGTCAGCTCCGTAGATAACTTGACCTCTAGTTCATCTGTGGTACTATCTGTCTTGGTTGACCCATCTGAAGTCCTACTAGCAGTTGCCGTAACAGCATAAGTACCTTCGTCTAATGATGTGGTCACCACTACAGACCATGACGATCCATTAATGGTTAGTCCATTACCTACTGTATAAGTTACGCCACCAATGGTGACAACCAATGCATCATCTCCTTCATTTGAACCACCCCAAGTCCCTGTTACGGTTGGTGTTTGGGTATTTGAGGTTTGACTCACTACCGTTGGAATGAACAATGTATAACTGGTTACCTCATCTAGGTTAGACTCTATGAAGTTCCCCAATTCACGCCAGGTCAAACTCAAGTCTGCCGTCTTATCATTGATCCCACCAATATCTCCATTGGCGGTCTGAGAAGTTGAAGTAAAGGCTACAAGTCCAGATACATCTCCGCCTGTTAATTCGGTTCCCAAGTAATCCGTAGTCCATGACTTAAAACTCGATTCTGTAAAGGCAAATTCTAGCCAAGTATCATCTCCGTTATTCTGACCTCCTACCGGACCGTCAATATCTACAACTGTTGTGGACTCACCTACAGTCGCATAACTCAGAATACGAGCATCTCTTGCCCCTAGCTCACGCTCTATATTTGTGTCGTTTCTGCTATTCTCCCATGCCGTCATCGATGGACCGCTTCCATCCTTGCTAGGATCATGCGCATGATAGGCCACATAAGGCGTCTGGTCCTTTAAGTTCGCCTCGATCACAAAGTCTATCTTGTAATCATTATCAACGTCCATCCCATAATAAAAACTCGTCTTCGGTGCATTCTCATTACCCAAACGCACTCGGAAAAAATATACTTTATCTGTGGTACCGTCTGAAAAACTATAAGTCCCCTGCTGCGCCTGCATCATCGCATCTGTCACATTACCTACCAAATCCGTATCTGCTGTCGCCTGCTGATCGTCGTTTGGATCAAAATTCTCCCCAGCAAATAAATTACGCCATACACCCGTAGGCGATGGAACGGTTGCCTGGGTAACGCGTACCGCCAGCTTATAGGTCTTCTTTGCTATACCATCACTTGCTGTTACCTCTATCGTGTAGAGTTGATAAGCCGCCAAGTTGCTGGCTGTATAGGCCGTGCCACTGGTATGAGATGTGCCATTTATTTTTAGCGTCGCTGAAGTATCGTCGGTAGTTGGTGTGAAGTTTACACTACTTGTTCCTGCACCCAATACTACACTATACTCCGTCGTCTCCGAATCAAATACAGGACTTAGCGTTCCTGCTGATGTTGTTAAACTAGAGAGATTGGCATTGTCGTTCACACTTGCCACGCGCATCAAACCATACTTTCCTGTCGCTGATAATGCAGGATCTATTACCGCCAAATCCGTGGTCGCATCAACACTTGTACGTATATTATTCTCTCCGCCTACTTCGGCTTGTACTCCTGTACTCTCCACTTCCTTACCAGAGTATAAAAAAGCTCTAGCGCCAGATTCAATAGTAATCGAACCATTATTTGTAATCTTGATCTGACCATCACCTAAATTACCCGTCGTAGCATCTTTATCAGCATACAACTTCACTGCATCACCTGTTGCTTGAGTAGAAACAATCGGTTCAGTCACTTCTAGATCACCTGATAGCGTTGAAAGTTCAATTGCTCCCGAAGAATGAATACCGGTTGGATTTACCGACCCAATAGTTAAATCATCTGCATCCGTATAACTCAACGCGCCGATAGGAGAACCACTTGACCCAGCAGCAAGGGTATTAATATCATTGCTTGTATGGTCTAATGTTACTGTTCCAGCCCCATTGAGTGCAAGACCATCGGCGATTAAATAACCTGAGGCCCCATCAATAATGGAAGTGGATGAAGTTATGGATATTGTACTATTTGTAGCTGTAAGTGGTGCGTTTACTGCTATACTTCCACCGTAAATCGAAATTGGCCCAGCAATTGAAGTTGATTCTGCTAAAGTTACACTATTCGTATTTGTTTCTTTACCAACGGTTAAGCCACTTAGATTACTATTAAATGTCCAACTTGAAGAGCTAAAAGCAGAAGTAAAACTTGGTTGTTGAAACGACTGAATCACCAAATTTCCTTGATCAATCGATCCATTCGGGTCTCCTAAGGAGGTGGTAAAACTTGCCGTCCCGTCAAAATTTATCGAGAGGGTTTTTCCTGGATTAATATTCAAAAATGTTTGATTTGATGTATAACTCAACTTCCCACTTGAATTAATCGTAATATCGCCATCAGCGTAAATTCGCGGATTGACTCCTGTTCTCAGCGCATTACCGCCATAATTAGCAGCTGTATTTATAGCAGTAATCGTGAGATCGTTATCCATATCGATTACCATACTAACGTTGGTGCCGTTGTAAACCGCAGAAGATCCTAATCTAACACCATACATAGCGGAATCACCAGTTTGACCATCTAGAATCAAATTATTCCCGAAAAACTGCACGTTTGAAGTAAAAATTCCATCAGAATTTCCTGATGTCTTTCCTTTTAACGTAATATTACCTCCAGCTGCACCAGTTTTTGTGGTGTTAATAATGAAGCTCTCTGAGATGTTTCTATTGTAATTAAAACTAATTCCTGGAGCATTTGTTGAACCGTCAGCATAGCCGGTAGGCAAAGTTGTACCAGCACCTCCTGCCATAACTACATTTCCGCCATTGGTAGTAATGTCTTGTCCTCCTAGACTAGCAAACGAAATATATCCTGCACCATTTTCATCACTATCTGCCCAATACACCACATCCCCGCCATTTGTAGTGATGTCAACAGAATTCCCCTGGGTAATACTGCCTGAAGCCTTGAGTAGTATATCTGCATCTGTTGCTGTAGATGTTAGATTTTGGTTAACGGCGATATCGCCGCCATAAACCGAAATAGGGCCTGCGAGAGTCAGTGCACTTGATAAATCTATATTTGCCGTATTCCCAGGCTTTCCAATGGTTAAACCACTAACAGATGCATCTAAACTGAGATTACTAATTGGCCACGATAATGTACTGCTAAAACTAGTATTAGAAGGCTCTACGGCTACTGAGCCCGAGCTTACAATATCCATTCCACCTGCGCCAATCTCAATGGCGTCGCCCGTGATGAATACATCACTTGTTGAAGATGTGATAGTACCTCCTTGACCAATAGTTATTTTGGATGGACCCGTGGTTTCTCCATTTGCAATAGCAGTTTTAACCACCACTCCATTTGTATGACCATCTAAAGTAATACGGCCTGAATTAGCATGGATATTCATTAGACCGTGGTAATAATTACCCGAAACAATACTTCCTCCTGAACCTTGCGCATTACCACTTATTAAAACATCACCGCCGCCTGAAGAAATGATATTCAAGGAACCACTTAAACCTATAGCATCATTTGTACCACTTCCAAAGGATTCAATGGTAATGGCATCAGCAGGAGAAGAAGACAAAATATTGACCGTAGAGGCTACTCTTAAATCGTGTAATCCGAATATGATTCCAGCACGATTTCCTGAATCAACACTATTCTGTGCTTTAATCTGAACGGCTCCAGAGCCAGCATCTAAATTAACTGTACCATAAGTCACAAGTGCAGAAGATCCTGTTGAAGCATCAGCAGCTATTTTAATGGCTCCACCAAAAGAATATATGGAGCTGCGTTCTAAGTAAACGCCTGCTTCACGATCACCACCGCCATCAGAAGGAGTGAAGTCAGTTCCTGGAACTGCATACCCCTGTCCCACACTTAAACCATTCCAATTACCGCCATCGGCACCACCACCTAACCAAACAGAACCGCCGGTTACACTAGAAGAACCCGTTGTAATGGATGAAGCTTTTCTTAGGGATATACTTCCGTTAGCTGCCTGATTATCGCTATTAGCCCAAAGGATCACATCGCCACCAGATGTAGTAATCGACTCATCGGCAGTCAGGCTAATATCCCCAGAAGCCTTTACTAAAATATCTCCGTTTGTACCACCAGAAATGGTATTTAGACTTTCGCTTATGGTAATATCCCCTCCGTAAAGTATAATTGGACCTACAACAGATAGCGGAGAGTCAATTGTTACGTCTGCAGTATTCGTGCTTTTTCCAATGGTTAAAGCCGACACCCCGGCATCCAAAACCAAATTGGATATTACCTGATCTACGCCAAAACTTGCAGAAGCATCCAAAGGCAATAAACTTATTGCTCCAGAAGTATTGAATGACACTGAATTTGAATTATTAAATACTGTATTATCACTCTTTATAACAATGTCACTGGTTGATGCAATAACATTTGTAGCTGATTTAAAACCAAGGTGAGCTCCAGAATTAAAATACAAACCTGTTTCAGTAGGTCCATCATTTTCTGCTATGAGTGTTATGGTTCCCGAATCAGCTAAAATACTTCCATTTACATCAAAAGCTTGATCATAATTGGCTGCTGTATTGGCCTTTCCTGACATGATGATTCCACCACCACCAGTAGCCTCAATAACACCAGAAAAATTAATTCCCAAAGAGGTTACAGAGTTGTCGGTAGAAGATGCATCACCTACTAATTTAATGGCATCTACATCTGTATTAGTTGACCTAACAGAACTACTTCCATATAAAGTAATTCCTTGCGCATTAGTATTTCCAGATCCCCCTGCCACTCCATACAATGAAATCTTTCCGATACCAGCATCTAATAAAGAATTATATAACGTAATCCCAGGTTGAACAGAATTATAATTTTGCCCATAATTTTCCCCTCGGAGCGTAATATTCCCACCGCTAGAATTTAATGTTGCTTGATCTCCCAAATGTACACCAGCAACAGAGAAAGAATTTTTTAAAATAGCTGCTCCACGTGCAAATCCGGTTGATACGTCTGCACCGCCTCCTAAAAAGATATCTCCTCCTCCAGAAAAAATTCCATTGTTAGCACCTCCTTCAAGCAGAACATACCCTGTTCCGTTCCCATCACTATCTGACCATAAGGTAACATCTCCGCCATTTGTAGTGATACCAACTGAACTTCCAAGGGTGATACTGCCTGAAGCCTTCAAGGTTAGATCATTCACATAGGTAGATGTTATACTGCTATTTACCGTAATCGAGCTAGCCTCGATGGTTAAATCACCGCTGGCCAAATAGCCTTCTACTATTGAAGCATCCACATCAACAGGAGTTCCAATCGTAGTTAGTATGCGAGTGCCGCTATCAAATCTCCAGGTACTGTTCTCAGCGTCTCCTCCTGAGGCGACAATGGTTAGGTCGCCGGTACCCTCTTCGAGTCTGTAAATCGCATACGCATTATCATCTGTAAGAGCCGGAGAAATCGTGGAAGTCTCATCGAAGCCCATTCGGATGTTAGAAGCGCCTCCAACAAGGGTTGTTAGCCCAGTGCTTGCAGATTCAGAACCACTAAATAGCTTGGCCCTACCGCCACTGCCATAGCTCAAAATAGGACTTCCACTCACAATAATATCACCACCGGTTGTAGTTCCTGCAGAGGAAGATTTTCCTGCATTTAAAATAATAGCATCGCTAGAAGTAGAAGAAGTAGAAATATCTTCTGTAAGATTAATATCTCCTGTGCCAGTTTCAATTTTTATGTCCCCACTGGAATAAATTCCTGTAGGATTGATCGTGCCAATTGTTAAATCATCTGCATCAAAATAGCTCAACGCACCAATACGGGATCCGCTTGAACCACCTGCAATTTCGTTTACATTATTACTTGTATTGGTTAATGTAAAGGTGCCTGTGCCTAATAATCCTAAATTCTCTCCTGTTATTGCTGTTGTCTGTGTGACCTCTCCGGGGCTTTCTAACGTAATACCTCCTACTGCACTGATGCTAGCATTGATTTCAATATTTCCATTCAAATTTGTAGTCCCCTCTAAACTTTGAAGACCTTTTAAGATAACTTTGCCATTAGTACTAGTAATTGGGCTACCAATAATAATACCTGAACCACGACCGCTGTATCCCGATGTACCGTTCAAGGTTATATTTCCGTTAACTGATTGTATTGGAGACGTCTGGTCAACATCAATTCTAATTCCAGCAGCGTAAGAATTATTGTTGGAATGGCTGGCATTTGGTCCTGAGCCTCCTTGTCCATTAATCAGAATCGTTCCCGCATTTGTAGCACTAATTTGGGAATGATCTCCATCATTATCTAAAGCTTTTCTAATTTCTACTCCTACTTGATTGTAATCGGAATTTGATTGACCAGCCTGACCACCTTTCCCTGTTAAAACAATATTTCCAGAACCTTCTATTGAAAAGCCCTCTAATGAAAGCCCCCAACTAGAGGAAGAAGGTCCATAAATAGAACCAATCCCAGCAATATTGATGTCTTTTCCTGAAATTGAACCACCGTAAAGTCGAGTACCCATTTGAAAATTTTGTAATGCACCCGTTCCTTGTCCTTTTATAATCACATTACCCACTCCAGAATTAATGATAGAATTATCCAAAGAAACTCCTGCAGTTGCATTGGTCGCGCCACGGGTATTTGTAGTAAACGCGCCTGTGGCATAGCCATCAGGAATACCGTCTGTATTTGCGTCAGCGCCACCTCCTAAAACAACATCTCCTCCGTTGGAGGTAATCGAAGATGTATTAAGTAAAGCAATTGTACCACCGGCTGATGAAATACTGCCTGAAGCATCGCTGTCTGCCCAATACACCACATCCCCGCCATTTGTACTGATGTCAACAGAATTCCCCTGGGTAATATTTTCTGTAGCCTTAAGCAGTATATCTGCATCTGTTGCTGTAGATGTTAGATTTTGGTTAACGGCGATATCGCCGCCATAAACCGAAATAGGACCTGAAATACTGAGTTCTTCATCAAGCGTAATAGTACCAGTATTACTCTCTTTACCATAGGTTACAGCTGTCGTTCCGTTTATAATAAAAGCTCCAGTACTAATAGTTTCCGGAAAACTAGTAGATGTAGGTTTAAAAGTAAAACTTCCTGTAGTCGCGATGACAGGATCTTGGCTAGGTGAAGGCCAATTTATGGTATTTTCAGTGATAGTGATATTTGAACTACTTGTAGTTACATCAGTAGAAGCCTTAGACCCTAAGTAAAGTCTACCGTCAGATCTCATAAACATACCGTCATTTGCATCTGTTAAGCCATTAATATTAATAGCACCAGATGATGAAAGGATATTTAAATCCCCAAAGAGTTCGATGTTTTGCTGACCCACTTCACGAGTAGTTGCATAGGCGTCTAAAGTGATAGATCCTCCACCTGTAGATTGTATAGTTGTATTACCCAATGAAATCCAACCGTCTCCGTATCCATTAGTATTAGGGGTGTTTAATGAAGACCCCGTTCCATCAGCTATTATTCTAATAGCCTCTCCTGTAGTTTTAGATGAAGAAATTTTGTGAGTTCCATCCAGAAAAATACCAGCGTCATAATTTCTAAAGGAGTTGTTAAAAGATTGGGAAACCCCTTGAAGAGTTATTGAACCAGCACCAGAGTCAATATCTAGTGTTGAGTTAGAGTTATAAATTCCGATACCTGCATTTCCTTCAGTCGTTGTAACCTGATAAGCAGATTTACCTTTTAATACAATGTCTCCACCCCCAGAAAGAAAATCAAGATCACCCTCCATCCTAATGCCTTCGTAAAGACCAGCAAGTGCACCGTTTGCAAAACCTGATCCAGCATTATCTCCTCCAGCCACAGTAATATTACCTCCTGATGAACTTACCTGTATACCATTCTCGACCCTGAACTGCCCTGTACCCTCTCCATCCACATCAGATAATAGAGCGACATTACCTCCGTCTGTAGTTAAGAGAACTCTGTTAGTTTTAAAGACTAGACTACCAGAAGCTAAAAGTTTGAGGTCACCTGAATTTGAGGTATTAAGGTTGTTAGTGATATTAATATCATCCCCATACACTGTAATTGGACCTACCACAGATAGCGCAGAGTCAATTGTTACGTCTGCAGTATTCGTGCTTTTTCCAATTCTTAAACTGCTTGAAGTATTACCTAAGTCCCATAATGAACCAAAGGTCTGACTGTTATCATAAGCCGTGTCAAGAGATTCAAAAATTAAGTTAGATCCTGACACTATTACAGAGTCATCACCATACAATAATTGGTCATCAAATCTAAAAGTGATATCACCCTCTGTAGAAAATGTTGCTGATTGTCCGCTTTGAACAAATTGATCTTCGACAGATACTAGAATATTGCCTGTATAACCTGTGGTATCAAAAGGAGCTACCCCATTAACAGTTGTTGTACTACCCCGTTTACCGAAATACATTTCTCCTTGAAGGTAAACTGATCTATAATCGGTAACAGCTGATCTTGTCGCAGTTAGATTTATATCTCCTGAGTTTGATAAAACTTGATAAATACCCGAAGGATGACCATCTGATATTAGACCAAACCTACCTCCAGTATGACCGGTAATAGAGATCCCACCACCAGAATTAGAAGTGCTTTGGATTAAATATTTGGATGAAGTATTCCACGCGGGAGTAAGAGCAACTCCAAAATTCTCACTACCCGCAGTAGTACCTTGAATAGAGATTGCAGGTTCGTTTGCACTGGCAGAAGTTATCACGTAATCAATAGGTTCTGTATTACTCTTTCCGAAAATTACTCCTGAGCCAACATTTGAATAGCCATTTATCTCAATAAATCCTTCCCCACTGTTAATAGTTAAATCATCCTCGGCTGATATACCTCCGTATAATGTATCACCGGAAGTGTAACCACGGATAATAATATTTCCTGAGTTAACTCCGCTAGTATCTAGTAGTATAAAATCGGAGTCATCATTTAAGTTCCCTAGCTTGACACCAGCGTAACCTGAATTGTTTGACCCATTAAAAGCATATCCTACTGGTTGTGTAGTTCCGGTACCTCCAGCTAAAATAATATCTCCTCCGTTGGTAATAATTCTATTATTTTCAGCGAGAGTAATATTATTATTATCGCCAGAAGTTGTAGAATTAACAGAATTGGCCCATAAAATTACATCTCCTCCATTTGTTTGAATATCTATATCAGCCTCCAAACTAATAAAACCCTTGGCTTTAACCAATATAGCACCGGCTGAAGCCGTTGAAGTTATATTACCTCCAGAAACACGCATAAAAGCACCTAAAAAAGAGATTGGACCATTCACGGTCCAATCGGTAAATGTTTTAAAACCTGTTGAGATACCCTCTTTCCCAAAAACTAATCCCGAAAGCTGGTCCACATTATTGATCTGAAGTGACTCAGCGTCTATTGTTCCAATATAATCTCCATCATCATTAACACTACCTGTAAGACCAAATTCAGTTCCATATGCAGAGGAAGAAAAAGCAGAACCAAAAGGTGTTAAAGTAAATATGCCAGCACTTTCAATAATAATTCTTTCTGCTGATCTATCTAATTCATTTGTGTTTAGTGTTATGTTTCCTGTACCGCTATTTAGTGTGCGGTCAGCGTTTAATGCTGATATAGAACTTTGGCCTTGAATATAAATACTATTATTAGAAGAGTTTATATTGGAATCAAAATCAATATTATCACCGTAAATCGATATTGGACCATTTACAGAAATATTTTTACTAATTGTAACATCGGAGGAGTTATTGAGAACGACTGATGATCCATTATCAGTCATTCCATCATATTTCCCAATTGTTAAACCTGTAAGATCACTAGCAGATTGGATTCTTAAATAATCAAAGTTACCGGTGAAATCACGATCATTTCCAAGTTCAACAGGATTCCAATTAAATATAGTGGAAAAGTCGCCGTTGTTTGGCACTAAAAAAATACTACCTGCTGTGGTGAAGGGAACAGCTATTCCACCAGTTCCAACAATTTTATCAGTGATCAATATAATATCTCCATCACCTGCATTTATGCTGTCTTCACCTGCATTATTCATATAAATTCCGGTTGTTCCACTTCCATTTCCAGTACCTGCCCAAATTAGAATATCACCTCCTGAAGTATTAATTGAGCCAATAAAGTCAACCGCATTTTGATTAGATGTTGGGCCACCAACAGATGGGCCATTTCCAACTGTTAAACCTTTCCAAGAATAACTCCCTCCGTTAGTGGAACTTCCCCCTAACCAAAAATGCCCCCCATTTGTATTTATAGTTCCTGTATCGTAACCGAATGTAGATCCACCGTCATTATTGTTGTCATAATCGCTCCATAAAACCACATTAAGTTTACCTGAAGTAGAACTTATATTATTTCCAATATTGACTCTTTTGTCTGCTTGAAAAGTTAATGTAGCTTCATTACCAGAAGCTTTATCAATTGGATTCTCTAAATAAATATCAAAACTCTTTATTAAAACATTTTTACTTTCGTTTAAATATCCTTCAATCACTGAGGTATTTACATGGGCGGTTCCGGTTGAAGAAATAATAACAGGATTAGTACCAGAAATACTCCAATTTGTGCCTGAAGTACCTGTCTGACCAGCATCACTGATTGTAAGGGTTTGTGCCCTTGCCAGCACAGGAAACAGCACAAATGCTAAAAACACGAGCATTTTTGAAAATGAATTATAAGAAAGACTTCTCATCGTTTGGATCTTTTTACAAGTAATCATAGAGGATAGGAACTAAATAATAGTCAAATATTTTTCGTGCTTTGCTTCTTAAGCTGTATTCTTTTGAAGCATTGTTGTTTTTAAATGAATACTACATGGCAGCATCTCAATTATCAAATAAAAAAAACAAAAGTATAAATTTAAATAATAAATTAGTTGCGCTAAGCCTAAAGTTTATTTTATGATTATTTAAAATAAAAAATCTGTAAAACACCCCTAGTTTTACCCAAAAAAAACCTCTTTTAATAAGGAATATATCGTAGAAAAACGAGGGAGTGATGCTGATTTTTTTTGTCACGCAATAATGTAAATGTTTTTATAGGGCTTTTATTTTTTAACATGAACAAACCCTTTTCTATAAAGTATAAAGTGGAAATCAATATTGCTATTTCTTGATTTTTTAAACTGGTGCTTTTTATTAATTAATATCTTGAAGATACTTCAGCGTTAATAATTGAGAAATACCAATAATAAGGTCTTTTTACAGCCGTTAGAATTCAAGATTGATAGCACGAACAACCTTTCGAATAACAGTCAATAATTTGGTGCATTTAGCAGAGGTCATTATTAGAAGAATTTAAGTGAATATATAGAGGTGTTTTGAATGAGGGAGCAAATTAAAGAAAGTCCCATTTAGGATTACTGCGTGATCCTGACAAAGCCTCGTAGTCTAAATAAAAAGTCAAAAATCATAGATTTTTAGTTTTATTTCTGCTTCATAATTCAAACAAATTTGATTTTCCATTAGAAACAAAAAAGTCTGCATAATAAGCAGACTTTTTATTCTTAAGTGACCCAGGGAGGATTCGAACCCCCAACCCTCAGAGCCGAAATCTGATATTCTATCCAGTTGAACTACTGGGCCATTAATACAAGCAAATATAAAACGCTAACGGACGTAAACAAAAGGAATACCGAAATCTGATATTCCCCGCCTGTACCGAACGATACATTAGGGCGGATATCCAGTTGAATTACTGGGCAATTGTTGGCAACAATACACTTTTAAAAACGTGTTACGCCAATTTTTGACGCACGATTGCCGAAATGGTTTTCCCATCTGCCTTACCTGCCATTGCCTTGGTTGCCATACCCATAACCTTACCCATATCTTTCATTCCCTCGGCATTGGTTTGAGCAATAATACCTTCAATGATTTCCGCAATGGCTGCTTCGTCTAATTGCTCTGGCAAAAACTGCTCAATAATTTTAATTTGCGCCTCTTCAGGCTCAGCTAAATCTTCGCGTCCTTGCTGACGAAAAATCTCAGCACTATCTTTTCGTTGCTTTACCAATTTCTGAACCAACTTGATTTCATCCTCTGCGGTAATATCTTTGGCACCAGCTTGTGTTTGTGTTAATAAAATAGCAGATTTTATGGCACGTAAAGATTCCAGCGCAACGCTGTCTTTGGCTTTCATGGCGGTTTTAAGCTGTTGGGTAACTTGTTCTTGTAAACTCATATTTAATCAACGTTATCGTGTAAAAAAGAATTATTGGTGCGAAATTGTAAAGCATCTTTACTATCTGTACTCAAACTTGTTCGTGAAGCAGATGCATCATTATCAGGCACCTCTAAATCAATTTCTTGACGCTTATATGCGGGTTCACGCTCCAAATCCTCCACCCTACTGTTTTGATTAAAACGATAGTTGAATTGCTTTAACTTTTCTTTACGCTCCTCAGTTCTTCGGGATAAACCTTCTTCAATAGTACCATCAATGGGTGAAAACGGCTTTTGCGTTTCTACAATGGGTTTCTCTTCAATTTTTGTTGCTTGCATCATAGGAGTGGGTTCTTCATCCATTTCCAATACAAACCTTTTTACTTCTCCCTCATTAGGTTGCGCATTTGTTGGCTGACTATCATCGTCCAATTGGAATAATACAGTAGGTGCCTCTTGTTGCGGAGGGTGTACAGTTATAGGTTCGTCTAAAGGCGATTTTTTCTGCGGTTCTGGAATTACCTCTTCTGCATCAACAACTTCAATATCGTGAACTGTAGGGGTTATATCCTCAATAGTAAACGATCCCAATTCGGTTGTATTTACAGATTCCGTAGGTGCGCTAACCGTTTCAAAAGAAACATCCAATGTGCGTAAGACTTCCGTTGTGGGTATATACCCCTCAAAGGAGGATGACTCTTCAATTTTATCTTCAATTTTATCTTCAATTTTATCTTCAATTCTCTCTTCAAAAATGACTTTTGATGGTACAACCTCAGGCTCAAAAAGTGGAATTTGTCCAACAGACAAATCATGGGTTACCTTTTGGTCGTCGTCTAATGAATGAATGATTTTTTGCGGATCAGCGTGTACAATTTCTTGCTGCATATCGGGATTAAAACCCGTAGCAATAATCGTAACCGAAATGGCATTATCAAGGGTTTCATCCTCACCAATACCCATAATAATATTCGTGTTATTCCCAGCCTCTTTCTGAATAAATTCATTAATACCACTAATCTCATCAATGGTCACTTCATCAGTACCAGAAACGATAAGCAGTAGCACGTTTTTAGCGCCTAAAATCTTATTGTCGTTTAATAAAGGGGAATCTAAAGCTTGTACAATAGCCTCATTTGCTCGTTGACTACCGGAGGCCGTACCAGATCCCATAATGGCGGTTCCACTATTGGCCAGTACGGTTTTGGCGTCTTTTAAATCAATGTTTTGGGTGTAGTGATTTGTAATAACCTCTGCTATACCACGTGAGGCATTTGCCAATACTTCATCGGCTTTTGCAAAGCCTTGCTTAAAGCCTAAATCGCCATAAACCTCTCTTAATTTATTGTTGTTGATGACAATTAGCGAATCGACATGTTTACGTAAGTTATTTAAACCTTGCTGCGCCTGTTCGTTTCGTGTTTTTCCTTCAAACTGAAAAGGCATCGTAACAATCCCAACAGTTAAAATCCCGAGTTCTTGCGCCAATTTTGCAATAACTGGTGCCGCTCCAGTCCCTGTTCCGCCGCCCATTCCCGCGGTGATAAATACCATTTTGGTGTTTACGTGTAAGGCATCAGAAATTTGATCCAAATTTTCAATGGCCGACTGCGCGCCAACTTCTGGGTCTGCACCTGCGCCTAATCCTTCGGTTAGCGAAACGCCAAGCTGAATTTTATTTGGGACAGGACTGTTTTCAAGTGCTTGAGCGTCGGTATTACACACCACAAAGTCCACGCCATTGATACCTTGGCGGTACATATAATTTAAGGCATTACTTCCACCACCACCAACGCCAATCACCTTGATGACGTTGCTCCTGTTTTTAGGTAAATCGAATGTGATATTATCAAATGTATCCATAGAAAAAAGTTTATTCTGCGCTTTCTAAAAAGTTTTTTAATTTCTCTGTAAACCGGTCAAACACCCTACTGCGTTTAGCAGGTTTATCTGGCAACGGTTGTGCTGTGTCGCCTTCTGCTACTGACTCTTGTGCTTCTTCCAAAGAAGGAAGCTGATTTGCTGCAGCATTCATGACCAAACCAACGGCAGTTGCATAAAGTGGGCTTGTCATGGATTTGTCTGTATCCCCCGCAAGATGTTCATTTGGGTACCCAATACGCGTATCCATACCTGTGATGTACTCGACAAGTTGTTTTAAATGTTTTAGCTGACTTCCACCGCCAGTGAGCACAATACCTGCGATGAGTTTTTTCTTTTGCTCCTCGTGTCCGTAATTTTTTATCTCTGCATACACTTGCTCAATAATTTCTTGAACTCGTGCATGGATGATTTTAGATAAATTCTTCAGCGTAATTTCTTTTGGATCACGTCCACGAAGACCAGGAATTGAAACAATTTCGTTGTCTTTGTTTTCACCTGGCCATGCCGACCCAAATTTAATTTTAAGTAATTCTGCTTGTTTCTCAATAATAGAACAGCCCTCTTTGATATCCTCTGTAATGACGTTTCCACCAAAAGGGATTACTGCCGTATGCCGAATGATACCATCTTTAAAAATGGCCAAATCAGTTGTTCCGCCCCCAATATCAATAAGCGCAACTCCAGCTTCTTTTTCTTCTTGACTGAGCACCGCATCTGCAGAAGCAAGTGGCTCAAGTGTGATGCCACCAAAATCTAATCCAGCAGATTTTACACAACGCATAATATTACGGATTGATGAAACCTGCCCTACAACCACATGAAAGTTGGCTTCCAGACGTCCGCCATACATGCCTATTGGTTCTTTAATTTCTGCCTGCCCATCAACTTTGTACTCTTGAGGGAGCACATGAATAATCTCCTCGCCCGGAAGCATAACGAGCTTAAAAACCTGATTTTTTAGCCTTTCGATATCTGCCTCATCAATTACCGCATCTGGGTTTGCACGTGTGATATAGTCGCTGTGTTGCAGACTGCGGATATGCTGACCGGCTATACCCACCACAACGCTTTCAATTTTTTTACCTGAAACGCTCTCTGCCTCTTGCGCGGCAGCCTGAATAGACTGTATGGTCTGGGTAATATTATTCACTACGCCGCGGTGAACACCCTGGCTTTTTGATTTTCCAATACCAACAATTTCTAACTTGTCGTATTCATTCTTTGCGCCTAACATTGCCACAATTTTTGTGGTTCCAATATCCAATCCAACGGCTAATTTCTCTTGCTCCATATCATATTTATTTTGAACAAACTACTTGTCCGTGAAACGAAAGGTTTACTTGTTTATAGGTTTTTAACACAGTGCTATCTTGCATTTTAGCATAGAAC
>Ga0209654_1000370_pt1 | contig 45140 bp, 42 predicted proteins | sample SaaInl1SG_22_DNA_FD_184646 | JGI IMG/M metagenome (GOLD analysis project Ga0209654, IMG submission 184646) | Marine microbial communities from expanding oxygen minimum zones in the Saanich Inlet - ESP_161SG_22_DNA (SPAdes) (version 2) | ecosystem: Environmental > Aquatic > Marine > Intertidal... | reverse complement strand
CATTTTGAGGTAGCGGCTAAAGTTTATGAAAAGATTGCTTATCGTGACGCCACTGAAGATGTGGTGGCGGTATTCTATCGTCCAGATAGCAGCTTTGCATCGCGTTCGAAGATTCTTGATGCAGCCCGACGTATTGTAGTGGTCGAAGGCATCGAGAAACCTGGGAATTTAGGGGCCATCATGCGTACTGCTTTAGCGGCGGGTGCCGGAGCCATTGTTTTAGCAGATCCCGCATTGGATCCTTTTGGTCCTAACGTAGTCCGTAACGCTACAGGCGCACTATTTGAGCTGCCTATTTTTATGGGATCAAGGGATCAAGTGCAGCAATGGCTGAACGCGAGTGGCTTTACCGGATACATTACGCACATGCATGAGGATGCGGTATCGATGTATGAAGTGAATTGGGCACCGAAATCGGCAATTATCCTTGGAGAGGAGAGTGGAGGCCTTTCGTCCACGTGGCTAGAGAATGGCTACGAAAATGTCATTATTCCAATGGAAGGGAAGTCTGTTGACAGTTTAAACGTAAGCGTTGCAGCTGCAGTATTACTCTATCAATGTGCGGGATCGCAAATGAAATAGGAATAGGGTAAAAAAGATACGGTCCGCCGAAGCGGACCGTATACCAAACCAATAAACCTAAGCTACCCTTTCGGGTACTTCTCAAAGATAACGACACAACCGTGGCATTGTTGAGGATTCCGCGATAATTAAAGCGTTTTGGCTATCCGACCTATTATATTGGTGTATAGTTTTCCGCTTACAGTGTCTCGATTAAGACTATTTAAGCGGTATGTGCTTTTAACGCTTCGGCCGTAGGGCTTCCTTGAACGGATATCAATTCATTTGGTGGCCCTGCGTAAAGTAATTGACCGCCCAATTCACCTCCTTCTGGTCCGATCTCTATGACATGATCGCAACGCTTGATGACATCTAAGTCGTGTTCAATCACAAGGACCGTATGCCCAAGGTCAACCAATTCATTAAACGCTCGAAGTAACTTTTTCACATCATCGAAGTGAAGGCCAGTAGTAGGCTCATCAAACAGAAAAAGTGTTTTCCCGTTTTTAATCCCTTTCGATAAGAAGAAAGCCAATTTAACACGCTGCGCTTCTCCGCCGCTGAGTGTAGAACTACTTTGTCCTACATGTGCATATCCCAAGCCTACATCTTGTAGGGGCTGCAGCTTATTTGCAATCTTAACTTCGTTGTGTACTTTAAAGAATTCGATGACTTCGTCTATGGTGCAATCCAGTATGTCAGCGATGGTCTTACCTTTAAATTTGACCTCTAGAATTTCTGCTTTGAAGCGTTTTCCATGACAAGTTTCACAAGGAAGGTGCACATCGGCCATGAATTGCATTTCAATAGTGACTTCCCCTTCTCCTTTACAAGTGTCGCAGCGTCCACCATCAGTATTAAAGCTGAAATGCTTTGCCTTATAGCCTCTTACACGGGCCAATTCTTCGCTGGCAAAAAGGTTCCGAATATCATCATAGGCTTTGAGGTAGGTCACCGGATTAGAGCGGGATGATTTGCCGATGGGATTTTGGTCAACCATCTCTACGTGTTGGATGGCGTTCAAGTCACCCTTGAGTGCTTTATGGATGCCCGGTCGTTCCCCGACCATTTCCAAATGCTTTTTCAGCGCTGGATAGAGGATTTGCTTGATCAGTGTACTCTTACCTGAGCCGCTTACGCCTGCCACGACACTAAATACGCCTAGTGGAAAAGAAACATCAAATCCCTTCAAATTATGTTGACGTACGCCTTCTAAAACGATTGTGCCAGTGGGTTTGCGAAGTCGTTCCGGCAATGGAATCTGTTTGGTACCATTTAAATAGGCTGCAGTTAAGGAAGTTTCATGGCGCAGGACGTCTTCAGGCAGTCCGGCAGCGATGATTTCGCCTCCCAAATTTCCCGCAGCAGGACCAATGTCAATGAGGAAATCAGCAGCACGCATAAAAGCTTCTTCATGCTCCACAACAACGACCGTATTACCATTGTCACGCAATGCTTCAATAACGGTAATGAGCTGCTGCGCATCCTTTGGATGCAATCCTATACTGGGTTCGTCTAGAATATAAAGCGATCCTACCAGCGAAGATCCAAGCGAGGTAGCCAATTGGATGCGTTGGCTTTCTCCGCCGCTAAGTGTGCTTGAAACCCGGTTCAAAGTCAGGTAGGGCAGTCCAACTGAAATAAGAAAGTCTATTCGCGTGGTAATTTCCGTAAGCAACCGCTTTGCAATGCTTGCATCTTGTTCATCTAATTCTAGTTCATGGAAGAAGATCTTAAGCTTTCGCAGTGGCAATTCCACTAAATCACTTAGGGAGCGACCTCCTACTTTAACATAATTTGCTTCTGGTTTGAGTCGTTTGCCTTTGCATGTAGTACAAACGGTTCGTCCGCGGTAGCGGCTTAACATCACTCTAAACTGAATTTTATAGCTCTTACTTTCGAGGTGCTTGAACAGATCGTAAATGCCTTTAACACCTTTTGCGCCCTCCCAAAGCAGTGTTTTTTCAACTTCCGTGAGGTCAATGTACGGACGGTGTACCGGAAAATCATACGCTGCGGCCCCTAGAATAAACTTATCCTTCCATCTGCCCATGGTATCTCCCTTCCAAGGTGCAATGCAGCCTTCGTAAACACTTAAATGTGGATTGGGTACCACCAGGTCTTCATCGATGCCCATAATGCTTCCGAAGCCTTCACAGCTTGGACAGGCACCCAAAGGATTATTAAAGCTGAATAGATGAAGGGTGGGTTCTGTGAAACTAATGCCGTCTAATTCGAAGAGACTATTAAATTCCATAGTAGGACGTTCGTCCATAAAACGCAATTCACAGCTTCCGCGACCCTCATAAAATGCGGTTTGAATGGAATCTTGAAGTCGGTAGTCATTGTCTTCATCATTCCTTCGAACGACCGCCCGATCCACAACCAGTTGAATGCGATCTGCTGTGTAGCTGTCTTCTTCTAGGATCTGCTCTATACTTACAATCTCTTCATTCACTAATATTCGGGCAAAGCCTTGCTGAGAGAGAATGGATAAGTGTTCGAGTGTTGTGCGGTCTTTGAACGTTACGGGTGCAGTAATTAGAAAACGTGTGCCTTCACCAAGCTGGTGAATAGCTTTCATGACATCGCTTACGTTGTGTCGTTTCACTATCGCACCAGAAACGGGACTGTACGTTTTTCCAATTCTTGCGAAAAGTAATTTCAAGTAGTCATAGATCTCAGTGGTTGTACCTACTGTAGATCTCGGGTTTCGACTACTTACCTTTTGTTGTATGGCAACTGCAGGCGGAATTCCTTTAATGTATTCCACCTTGGGTTTGTCTAATTTTCCTAGAAACTGACGCGCATAGGCGCTCAAACTCTCCACATACCGACGCTGTCCCTCAGCAAAAAGTGTGTCAAAAGCCAGCGAACTTTTCCCAGAGCCACTTACCCCGGTGATGACAACCAGCTGATTTCTAGGGATGTTAACGCTAACGTCTTTGAGGTTGTGGACTGCTGCGCGTTTGATTTCGATGTGTGTAGTCATAGTATACGGTGGAGGGCAAAGAACAAATTTAACCGAATTGGAACAGTTTTTGTTTCTTTACAATTATATTCACACCAGAATTAATCAATAATACACTTCGCCTATAGGTAGACCATTACGCTAAATCCTTTATTATGAACTTAGGAAAGCTAGCAGACCACGAATTAGTGGAGTGTTACCGTAATGGTCAAGAAATTGCCTTGGAAGTGTTGATTCGTCGTCATAAGAAGCGAATCTTTCTCCAGATATACAGTAAAGTGCAGGACAGAACGATTGCTGACGACTTGTTTCAAGAGACGTTCATCAAAATCATTCGTTCCTTGCGTAAATCCAACTATGAAGAGAAAGGTAAGTTCCTACCGTGGGCATTGCGCGTAGCGAACAATACCACGCTGGACCATTTTCGCCGTGAGACTCGAAAGAAAGAGGTGCGCACAAACGGGGAATACTCTGTTTTTGATACCTATGGAGCGTCTGACCGGCCCATGGAAGCCGCATTAATTGAGGCCCAAATTAGTGAGGATTTACACCGATTAATTGATGCATTGCCCGAGGAACAGCGCAAAGTTCTGGAGCTTCGTATATTCTGCGGGTACAGCTTTAAAGACATCGCTGAAGAGACGGATGTGAGTATCAATACGGCTTTAGGGCGTATGCGTTATGCCATTACCAACATACAGAAGCTTATGGTTGCACATAATATTAGCCTCGAGGGATAATTTCTTGTCGTACACCATACGAATGGGTAGAGTGCCTGCGTTATTCCATAATAATCTCAAAAGAGTCGCTATGGCCAAAACACTACCTTACGAAAATCTGGACGTGGATGCGTCTGAAAAAACCATCCAGTTTTTACTGACTTACAGTAAAGCAACCGCTAGCATAGCGCTAGAAAATCAACTTGAGGAATTAGAGTTTCTTTATCAAAATTAAAAAAGCCCGCTAATGCGGGCTTTTTTAATGATTAGTTGGCCACATCAGAGAAAAATTTAAGTCGCAATAATTGCAATTCATTTTCATCGTAGTCGTCGCCAAACTCTTCGAGCAGTTCCGTCATGGAACCACTTTCACACTCTTCGGTAAGGAATTCAAATACTTCTTCGATACTTTCTTCATCCATAATGTCTTCAAAGTAGTAGTCGATATTGATTTTCGTACCGCTTTGAACGATTCGATCCATTTCATCAATAAGATCTTGCATCTTTAGTCCTTTTGCGCTTGCAATGTCTTCGAGCGGTAATTTGCGGTCTGTACTTTGAATGATGTACACTTTCAATGCACTTTTATTCGCAACACTTTTGAAAACCATATCCTGTGGACGATCGATATCATTTTCTTCGACGTATGCAGCGATGGCTTCAACGATAGAAGTCCCGTATTTTTTTGCCTTTCCTTCACCTACACCTTGAACGTTTTTCAATTCATCCAGACTGCAAGGATAGATGGTCGCCATTTCACTCAAAGAGTTTTCCGCGAATACGGCATAAGGTGGTACCCCTTTTTGCTGTGCAATTTTTTTACGCAAGTCCTTTAAAACGCCAAAAAGTACATCATCCATTGCTACCACTTTCTTCGTGTCATTAGCACCACTGTTGAGTTGCTGGTAGTTCAGTTCTTTACGCACTCTAAAGGCTTTGGGCAGTTTACCGGTATTTCCTTTTTCTGTAACGTGTAATGTCCCGTAGGTCTCGATGTTTTTTTCGAGGTAAAGGCGAATGATCCCTTGGCGAATAACCGCACGCAGGTGACTTTCGGTTTTATCTTTTTGAATCCCCCAGGTTTTCAGGGTCTCTGAATCGTTTTGAGCCAGAATAGCCGTTTTATTTCCTCTTAGGATGTTAATGATTTCGGACGTTTTGAATTTGCCGTGCGTCTCGTTCACACAAGCGATCACATCAAGAAGCTCTGCACTCGCATCCACTTTTTCCCGCGGATGGCGGCAGTTGTCACACATTTTATCACAATCGTCCTCGTGAAACTCCTCTCCAAAGTAATGCAAGAGTACACGTCTGCGGCATGTAGCCGCTTCGGCATATCCGGTAGCTTCTTCAAGCAACTGGCGACCTATTTCTTGTTCGCTCACCGGTTTTTTACTTAAAAACTTCTGCAAGCGCTCGATATCTTTAATATCAAAATAGGTGATGCACTTGCCTTCACCGCCGTCGCGACCTGCACGTCCCGTCTCTTGGTAGTAACTCTCCAAGCTCTTAGGCATATCATAGTGCAGTACGTAGCGAACGTCTGGCTTATCGATGCCCATTCCAAAGGCGATCGTTGCAACAATCACATCACAGTCTTCGTTCAAAAAGGCATCCTGGTGCTTGATGCGTTTCGCGCCTTCTAAACCGGCGTGATAGGGCAGTGCATTAATACCATTGATTTGTAATTGTGCTGCAAGATCTTCGACTTTTTGGCGGGATAGACAATAGACAATGGCACTTTTTCCTATGTTCTGACTCAGTAGTTTAATAATATCGTGGTCGATATCTCGCTTCGGCCGTACCTCGTAATACAAGTTAGGTCGATTAAAACTGGAAAGGAAGATGTTCGGCTCTTCCATCCCCATCGTTTTAATAATATCGGCTTGCACTTTTGGAGTAGCTGTCGCGGTAAGTGCGATGACAGGTTTACGGCCCAATTCTTTCACACTTTGTTTGATGGTTCTATAGTCCGGTCTGAAATCATGTCCCCATTCCGAAATACAATGCGCTTCATCAATGGCGAAAAAACTGATTTCGATTTCTTTCAGTAATTCGATATTACTGGTCTTATTGAGCGATTCCGGAGCAACATAAAGAAGTTTAGTAAGGCCTGCGCGAAGATCGGCATGGACCTGTTCCATTTCCTTTTTCGTCAAAGAACTGTTCAGGACGTGAGCAATGCTGTCCTTCTCAGAGTGTCCGCGGATAGCATCTACCTGATTTTTCATCAAAGCAATGAGCGGGCTCACAACGATAGCAGTTCCCGGGCTGGAAAGCGCAGGGAGCTGGTAGCACATACTTTTACCACCACCGGTTGGCATGATCACAAAAGTGTCCTTACCTGCAGCGATACTTTCTATAATGGCTTGTTGATTTCCTTTAAATCCTGAAAAACCGAAATAGGTCTTTAAATGGTCTTCCCAATTCACCGACATAAGCGTGTGGTTTATTCCCTTTTAATATACGCCAATTTTCAGCGGATTGTGAAGGTACTACAGATTGTTTTTCGGATTTTTGACCTTTGAAAGATTCTATGAACACTGCGAACACAAAAAATTCCATGAGTTTTCTTGAGCACCTTGGGGAGCTCCGGTGGCATTTAATGCGCAGTGCAGTAGCTATCATGCTATTTTCCGTGGTAGCGTTTATGAATCGGTCCATCGTGTTTGACCAATTGATCTTCGGCCCCAAGCAACCGGATTTCCTTACCTATCGCTTTTTTTGTTGGTTATCGAGCTTCGTCGGTGGTGATGTGTTCTGTTTTGATGAGGTTCCATTTGAACTTTTAAACATGCGCATGAGTGGGCAGTTTCAGATGCATTTATGGGTATCGCTCGTCGCGGGGGCTATCGTTGCATTTCCCTATGTGTTCTGGGAAATTTGGCGATTTGTTAAACCGGGTCTTCACGAAACAGAGCGTAAAAGCAGTAAAGGAGTCATCTTCTTTACAACGGTGTTGTTCCTGCTGGGGGTTTTGTTCGGTTATTACGTGATCGTTCCTTTAAGTATCCAATTCCTTGGTACCTATACGGTAAGTGCGGAAGTGGTGAATCGAATCGATCTAACCTCCTACATCAGCATGGTGAGTTCTATTACCTTGGCCACTGGGTTATTATTTCAATTGCCCATCGTGGTTTATTTCTTCAGTAAGCTGGGGCTTGTAACTCCTGACTTGCTCAAACAATATCGTCGTCACGCCATCGTTGGTATATTGCTATTGAGTGCGATCATTACACCACCTGATCTCGCTTCTCAAATCCTAGTCACGCTCCCTGTTTTGGTCTTATATCAAATAAGCATTATGGTGAGCAGACGTATTGTTAAAAGAAAAGCCGCGCGCTCTTGAAATTAGAAGCAAAAAATATTGTCAAGAAATACCGTTCACGAACCGTTGTGAACGATGTGAGTTTTGAGGTGAATCAAGGCGAAATTGTAGGTTTGTTAGGACCTAATGGGGCGGGTAAAACGACTAGTTTCTATACCGTGGTAGGCCTGATTCGTCCCTACAGCGGTGAGGTTTTGCTCGATGGACAGTCCATTCAGAAAATGCCCATGTTTAAGCGTGCACAGCTCGGAATTGGTTATTTGGCGCAGGAGGCTTCCGTTTTTCGTAAGCTGAGTGTTGAAGACAACATTAAGGGCGTGCTAGAAATGACAAAGCTTTCGAAGACGGAACAAGCCGCTCGCTTGGAGGAATTGCTTGAGGAGTTTGGATTAACACGTATTCGGTCTACGCGCGGCGATTTGTTGAGTGGGGGAGAACGCCGAAGAACGGAAATAGCTCGAGCGCTAGCTACAAAGCCGAAATTCATATTGTTGGATGAGCCTTTTGCCGGAGTAGATCCTATCGCAGTCGAGGACATTCAAAGTATTGTGGCCGGTCTTAAAAAGAAAAATATAGGAATCCTTATTACGGATCACAACGTACAAGAAACTTTGGCCATCACGGACCGCACCTACCTCATGTTTGAAGGTAAAATTCTAAAAAGTGGAACAGCAGAAGAATTGGCTGCGGATGAGCAGGTACGCCGCGTTTATCTGGGTCAGAACTTCGAGCTTAGGGCGCGCAAATAACTCACTAATCTTTTGGGTAAAGGGTCGCGTGGTATGCGTGGTTTCCGTCCTTTATACGCCTCAAGCGTTGGCTCGAATCGTTCAAGGGCTTTTGCGTAAAGCGGAAGGTCGTATGCATTCATCGATGCCCAAATCTCGCGGTTGCTAACGGGTTTGCTGCCGCCTTTATTATGATGTTCTGCTTGCGTGTTCTTCCAGCCCAACACTTCGCCAAAGTAGGCAATGGAAGCGCTGTAATGCTCTGTGAAGCCTACGGCGTCGAGTCGGTCAAAATTGACTAAGGCCTTATGGAGCACCTCAGGATCTTTCAAGAATTCTTTTTGGTTGAGGTAGCCGCTTAAAAAAGCAGTTTGTCGGTTGTTGCTTTGGACCAATTTTGTGAAGTCTTCCGGCGATTCGATACCTTCCATAAGCTGCGCATGTTTTTCATTCATGCGTTTGCTGTAATGATTGTAATGGCTAATGCTTCTTGCGATGGGCTCACGAAGCAGAGTGACTACGGTTGCATCAGAATCGATAATGACTGGGCGCAATGGAAAATGACCGTAGATGCATTTGATTTTCGGGTCAGCCAGTGCTTTTGCAAGGTTTTCGTCTAAATCTTGGTGCGAATAAATAGCGGCTCTTTCGGCTTCAGTGTAATTGGATTCCAATAAAAGTCGCAAGGAAGTCCCTGCGGTTTTTGGGATGTGAATAAAAACGAGTTTCTTTGACTTAGACATAGGCTCGAAAATACGTGTTAAAAACCAAAATACAGGCACCCGTTTTTATTCTAGGCATGCACCGCAGTGGAACGACCATGGTGGCGCAAGCGCTGGCCTCTGCTGGGGTATATCCTGGAGCCATATGTGATCACAATTCTGAGCCCCTCTATGCGATTGATATTAACGAACGTTTGCTCGAAGAAGCGAACGGGAATTGGTGGAACGTTCCAGCGGAGAGCGCATTAGAGGCCGCTGTTAAATCGGGCATGAGTTCGCTGAAAGCACGCGATCTATATGCTGCACATCTGAAGATTTCAACGGGCAGTTCGTTGCGTCAATGGATGCATTATGCGGGGCCTTGGCTGGTTAAAGACCCACGTTTGAGTCTGACTTTGCCTTGGTGGTTGGAGCGTTTTCCTAATGCTAAGGTGATTTGGGTATTACGTGATGAAGCGGCCGTTGTGGATTCTCTGCTTCTTCGCCAGTCGCTTTCTTACGAAGCGCAAAGTGCATTGGGTGCTGAAGGCGCTTTAGAATTGGCTCGTGCCTATACTTCGAACGCGGCGAAGCTACTTAAACGCTATGGCGTCGATTACCGCGCGGTGCATTATGAAGATTTAACCAGCAGCGATGAAGCTATTCAACGCAAGACGTGGTTTAGTTTGTACCAGTTTGCAAATGTCAAGCCAGGTCAAATGACAGGGTTTACTCGGCGTGGTAAAAAACAAGCGGAAGAATCAGTGCAAAAAAAGTCAATGTATGTGTTGCCCACTGACGGGCCGTTGGTGAGTGTGATTGTGCCAAATTATAACCATGCGGACTATTTAGACGAGCGCATCTCCACCATAGTGAATCAAACCTATCAAAACATTGAAGTGCTGCTCATGGACGACTGTTCACCCGATGAGAGTCGAAGTGTACTGGAAAAATGGGCTGCAACGGACGATCGCTTGGAGGTGTTGTTTAACGAAAAGAATTCAGGAAGCCCTTTTGCACAATGGGCTCGGGGTTCCGCGTGGGCAAAAGGGAAATATTTATGGATCGCTGAAAGCGATGATGCGTGTGCATTGGATATGTTGGCATTGCATGTGGATGCCCTTGAGCGCAACGAAAAAGCGGTGATGGCCTACAGCCACAGTCATTTAGTGGATGAGGAAGGTGGGTTTTTACGCGATTTTAAGGAAGATTATGGATTTATATTTGGCGATGCTTCACGCTGGAAATCGGACTTTACGGTGGATGGCAAGGTAGAGGTTGCGCGAAGTATAATTTTTTCAAATACAGTACCTAACGCGAGCGGAGTTTTGTTTCGGAAATCGGTTTTTGATCAGGTGGGTGCCCCTGAGACGAGTTGGCGCTTGAACGGAGACTGGTTGTTTTATGCGCGCTTGTTGCAGCACGGTGAGTTACAGTTTTTTGCAACGGCGAGAAACTATTTTCGTTTTCACGAACGTACGCAGCGTTCCAGAGCCATTGCCAGTTATACGGCCTTTGATGAGATTTTGGCGATGTACGACATCTTCGAACGTGAAGGTTGGACGGATCAGCAAACCTTGCAGTCTGCACGTGCGCAAGTTGCCATGTGGTGGGCAGGTAATGTGTTTAGTATGAAATGGAGCTGGGAGGTGTTGCGAAATAACGTGCGTTTGTTTCGGATTTTTAGCAGGTACCGTAGCGGATTGCTGATTTATTTAGTGAAGAGTGCATTGATTAAATCGACCGGTGGTGTAGTGAAGGCGGTGGGTTTGAAGGAGCCGGTAAAGAAATTGGCTGCTCGATTATTTCCAAAAACTTTTTTCCCGTATTGATGAAGCTATCTGTGATCATACCGGCATATAATGCGGCGGCGACGCTGGGTGAGGCCCTGTGTTCCGTGGAGCAGCAGCACGTGCAACCCTTTGAAGTGGTGGTGGTGAACGACGGTTCGACGGATGAGACGGCGGCGGTAATCCAGTCATTTATGGACCGATTGCCTTTGGTTTGTGTGGATCAAGCAAATGCAGGATTGGGTGCAGCACGAAATGCAGGTATGCGCGCGGCGAAAGGAGATACGTGGGCATTTTTAGATGCGGATGATGTTTGGGGTTCGAATAAATTGGCCCATGCACGGGATTATTTGATGCGCTTTCCAGACGTTCAGTGGTTTTACACGCCCATCTTTGAGTGGAGTCCAAGAGATGCTGGGGCGAGGATGCGCGAGCGCGCTTGCCCGAAGATTCGAACCGTAGAAGATTTTTTGGCCTTCAATCCTATTGTGCCTAGCACCGTGGTCATGCGCTCTACCGTGGTGTTTAGATGGGAGGAAGATCGTGAATTACAGGAGGACGCCGGCGCCTATTTGGAGCTGTTCTCTAGGGGTGTAATGCCGATGAAGATTCCACACTGTACCACTAAGTATCGATTGGATTTTGGAATGACGGCTGATGCAGAAAGACACGTAGAAAAGGTGATGCGCGCGGTGGAGAAGGCTAGGAAATTGGGCCATATTGATGACCAGCAGCTGGCGCTTTATGAGGTACGTAAGGCTTACGAACTTGCAAGAACATACAAGAAACGTGGCGATAAAAGGGAGCAGAAAAAGTGGAAGAAAGAAGCGCTGCTTAAGGCAAAGGCAGCACACGTTCCGTTAAATCTATTTTGGAGACTTCGCTGGTTGATCTAAAAAGATCATGTGCGTAACGCTGAGGTAGGAGAAAGGATAATCGTTGAGCCCTTTCGTCCATTGCAAAACTGACCTGCTTTTTCCACCAAAGTTTCGATCGATGCTTAGGTTCAGTATACGGGGCCAATCACCGTCTCTAAAATATCCGGTAAAGGTTTTTAATTCAGCGTGGAGGCCGATGCCATTGTCCATTCTTTGGGTAATTAAAACGTTACCCAGAAATCCATCGTTTTGGGGGTAGTCCACCCAGTGCGTTTGATAGACCTGGAAGCCAGCGTTAGTAGAAATCCAAAATCGGGTATACTTCGGATTCCAGCGTCCGGTGAAAAAGAAAGCGTACCCAGGTGCATCGGTGAAACGAGCATTGTTTAGCGGACCGGCGGCGGTCTTCAGGTGGGTAGTGAAATACACTTCCTTTGTGCCATCATCGGTATTTTCATAGAGTCGATGTGAGATATTCACAATAACGTCTCCTGCTTGTATGCCCTGTCCACTTTCTCCGCGTGAAGCACGTAGATCACGCACATCAGTGGTCGTTCTAAAAGCTTCTACACTCTGGTGTACCACATTAAACAAAGTCTTTCCGGTGACCAATTGAACTTCATTATGCCAATTCACAAATTGGTCATCTCCGCGAAGACTGATTTGCGCGCTAGAGCTTGCGTAATTACTATGTGTGCCGGCTAAGGTCGGTATAGGCAACGCATTTGGTCCTAAAAAGGCATGGGAATACGTCATGTAGTGCGTCCATGGTGTGGCACCGTCCCAATTGTGCGTTTGATTCCACCAGTTGAATTGGGCTTGAGCACTGAAGGTGATCAAAAAGAGTAGGATTAAAATAGTACTGCGCCGCATTATTCGAGATCGGTTTTAATTTTCTGTCGCAGGTAAATGAGATTGGCATTTTTTTCGGCCATGTGCTTGTACTTTTCCTCAGGGAGGTACAGTTTTTTTACTTGCTCACTTTCCACCAGTATGGTTTCGAAACGCAAGGCAAAATTGTCCAATTTCTTTCTCAAATAAGGAACCAATTCCTTTTGCTCCTCATTGAAATAACCAAGCTGGATATTATTATCAAGGGATATCTGCAGTGTGTTCTTATCAAGAATTTTAGGGACTTGCGCGGAAAGCAAACTGCGTATGGCCGTTTTTACATGCCTTTGTTTGATGTAGGTTGAAAGCGCATCAATCAATTCCTTTTCGTTGAATACACTTTGAGGACCTTCTTGCACTTGGGGAGCGGCCTCTTCGTTGGCCGATTCTGTCATATCAACCGACGAATCATCTTCTTTCGTTAGATCGTTTAAGGCCGCCATAAGTGATAGGCCGCCACTACCTGAGGATCGGGGCGTTAGCGTCTGCTTGCTCGATGCTGTGGGTTCCTTTGGAGGTGTTTTCGTTCTTTCAGGAGGGGGCGCAGTATCAAAAGCAGCTTCAGGGCTTGCAATAGGAGGTTCGTGGGCTGCGGTTTCTGGTAGCGCAGGTTCTTCAGGTAAATCTTCGTGCGTAGCGCTTTTTACGACTTTGGGCTCTGGTACAGCAGCTGTGGTGATCGCAGTATTTGCTTCGGAGGATCGAGCCGGTGGAGCCGCTGGCGTGGGAGCTTCCCTGGCTGGTTGAGCTGCCGGTATTGCCGCTGATGTGGGCGCCGATGCTGTTCGCTTCGGTAAAGTTGGGGGTAGAAAGTCCTCGGTAGATTTAGGCGCTACGCTGGGTTGCGACTTTTTTTTTTCTTGCGAAATAAATTCGACCAATTTAAGGAGCCCCAATTCTACTAAGATTCGCGGTTGACTCGCCATTTTATAGTGCCCGTCGAGCTCGTTGAAGACCTTCAGTCCGTGGAGTAAGAAGCGTGTTGAACTCGCCTTGCTTTGGCTGAGGTATTGTTCGCGAATGGACGGTCCCACCTCGAGCAATTCTACCGTGCGTGGTTCTCTTGCAACTAATAAATCTCTAAAGTGCTTTGCCATGCCTACAACGAATTCATGTCCATTGAATCCCTTTTCCAAAACTTCATTGTAGAGCAGGAGTAGGTCCGGATAGTTTACCTCATTCGCCAGGTTCACTGTGCGGAAAAAGTAGTTGTAATCTAAGATGTCGAGCACGTTAACGACCTGTTCGTACGTCAATGCGTTTCCAGAGAAACTAACCATGCGGTCAAACAAGGAAAGCGCATCACGCAAGGCGCCGTCCGCCTTCTCTGCAATCATATGCAACGCTTCCGGTTCTGCGTTTACGCCCTCTTTTTCTGCTACGAAAGCCAAATGACCAGCAATATCATCTACGGTTATGCGCTTGAAGTCAAAGATTTGACAGCGGGATAAGATGGTAGGTATGATTTTGTGCTTTTCTGTGGTCGCCAAAATAAAGATGGCGTGCGCAGGCGGTTCCTCAAGGGTCTTCAAGAAGGCATTGAAGGCCTGCTGTGAGAGCATGTGTACCTCATCAATAATGTAGACCTTGAATTTACCGGTTTGTGGTGCAAAGCGCACTTGATCAATAAGTCTGCGGATATCGTCGACAGAATTGTTTGAGGCGGCATCGAGCTCGAAAATATTCAGCGCCAATTCTTCATCGTTCAAATTCGCCCCACCATTGATTACTTTTGCCAGGATTCGAGCACAAGTGGTTTTACCCACACCGCGCGGTCCGCAAAATAAAAGGGCTTGGGCTAAATGATCTTTATCTACGCTTTTGAGCAGTGTATCCGTAATATGCGACTGACCCACGACGGCCTCAAAGGCCTGCGGGCGGTACTTTCTTGCTGATACGACGAATTGCTCCATAGCACAAATATAAGCGGTGATTGGACCAATTTCTACAGGAATAAAAAAAGACCTGTAAACACGTTGCTAACATACCTTGTCCGTATGGGAAAAGTCTCGTACATTTGCACTCCTTAATTTTTAAGTTCAAATAATTATGAATCAGTACGAAACCGTTTTCATTTTGAATCCCGTTTTATCTGAAGATCAGGTAAAGGAAGCGGTAGATAAGTTCGTAGGCCTCATGAAAGAGAAGGGCGCGAGCATTATCAACAAAGAAAACTGGGGCCTCAAGAAGATGGCTTACCCAATCCAAAAGAAAAAAAGTGGCTTTTACCACTTTGTAGAATTCACAGCTCCTGGTGAAGCAATCGCTCCGTTAGAAGTTGAATTCAAACGCGACGAGCGCATCATGCGTTTCTTGACCGTGAGAATGGACAAATACGGCATCGAATACGCTGCAAAGCGTCGTGCAAAAGCTAACGCATAAAAACTTAGACTATGGCATTTAAAGGAAAAGGTGATGTGCGTTACTTGCAGCCCATCAACGTAGAGAGCGGCAACCAGAAGAAATACTGTCGTTTTAAGAAATCCGGTATTAAATACATCGACTACAAGGATCCAGATTACTTGTTGCGTTTTGTAAACCCACAAGGTAAAATCTTACCTCGTCGTTTGACCGGTACTTCATTGAAATACCAAAGAAAATTGTCTACAGCCATCAAACGTGCACGTCACATTGCATTGATGCCTTACGTAGCTGATAACCTTAAATAATTCAGTACCATGGAAATCATTCTAAAGAAAGACGTAGAAAACTTAGGTTTTGCTGACGACGTGGTAACTGTAAAAGACGGTTACGGTCGCAACTTCTTAATTCCACAAGGAATTGGAGTATTGGCTACAGAAAGTGCAAAGAAGGTTTTGGCAGAAAATTTACGCCAACGTGCGCACAAAGAAGCGAAAGCGATTGCAGATGCAAAAGCGATTGCTGAGAAATTGGGTGCAGTTGAACTAAAGATGACTGCTAAAATTGGTCAAGGCAATAAATTATTCGGTTCAATCACGAACGGTAACGTTGCTGATGCTCTTGCAAAAGAGGGTGTGTCTTTGGACAAGAAATTCATCCAAATCGTGGGTGGTTCTGTTAAGGCATTGGGACATTACACTGCAAACGTTCGCCTTCACCGCGAAGTGGTTGTAGCGTTTGAATTTGACGTTATTGCTGAAGCTTAATTCAATAACTCATAAGTATAGAAAAGCCACTTCATCGAAGTGGCTTTTTTTTTTACTCTGCTATCATGAAAAAAGAAGACCACTCCATTTTCGTTAAGTACTTAATTATTGGAGTAGTAGCAGGGCTGCTACTTGGGTTGTTTATGGATGATGTTGGTTTGTGGATCTCCCTAGGTACGAGCACAGGTGCCGCAGTAGGGTATCAAAAAATGGAACGTAAGTAGTGTCCACGTATTTATTCGTGCCTCAAAGCATCTACCGGGTTTAGGGCAGCAGCCTTACTCGCGGGATACCAGCCAGCTAGAAGACCGACACCTACGGATAGGATAAAGGCTACGGTAATCCAGATCCATGGAATAAAAAATTGGCCATCTACCATATTCGCGACGACGTTGCCGATAATAATACCGAAGACTATACCGGTCCATCCACCCAATTGTGTGATGACTACGGCCTCTCCCAAAAATTGAGTAGAAATACTTTTCTTCGTGGCTCCTAACGCTTTTCGTGTACCAATTTCTCGGGTTCGTTCCGTAACGCTTACAAGCATAATGTTCATCAGCGCTATGGATGCTCCCAGTAGTGTTATGATCCCGATGATAAACGCACCCGTCGTGACCATACCCAGGTTGTCGATCAAACTTTTTGCGATACTGTCACTGCGGATGATGTAAAAGTTATTTTCTTCTTTGGGCTTTAGCTTTCGCACGCTCCGCATGAGTGACGTACACTGCCCTTGAACAGCATCGAGTAAATGGGCGGCGGGTGCATTTACACTTAAGGTGTAGTTGGGCCGGCCAGCGGTGTAGTTTGCCCGTGCATAAGTAATGGTGACCCAGGCTCCGCGATCCCCAGAGAACATACCTGAATTTCCTTTTTCGGCGAGAACGCCCACGACCATGTAGGGTTTACCACGCATTTTCACCGTCTTTCCTACGGCAGAAGCTTCGCCAAAAAGCGTGGTTTTTGTTTCATTTCCTAATATCACGTAGTTTTTTCCACGTTGAACATCATCGGCTGTAAAGTTTCGTCCTTCAGCCAATTCAAATCCTCCGGTATACAAATAGTTCTCATCCGCAGCAGTAACCATGTTGTTAGGGTTGGTGCTGGTGTTTCCATAACTCAGTTGTTCTGCACCGCCGGCCACATAGGTCAGGCTGGTTTTCGCTCCAGCGAATGCCATGCGGTCTTTAAATGCTTTTGCCTGACGGTAGGAAATGGCAGGGTTTTGTCTTCGTTTAGCTCCACCGGCGAAAAATCCGCCTTGTGAATTTCTGAGGGTTAACGTATTTGCGCCGAGGCTGGTGAAGTTACTTTCCAGGCTTTGTTTCAACGCGTCGGTCGCACTCAAGATGCCTACCAATGCCATGATGCCAAAGGATATAATCAACGAAGTGAGCACGGTTCTTAGTGGTGACGCTTTGATGGCGGACCAGGATAAGGAAAGGGTCTCAGAAAAAGCTTTGGTCTTCATGGGCACAGCAGTGGGGTAACTCCAAATTTAGCAATTACTTTTACGCTATGGCGGAAAAGAACATATATACCTTGGGGTTTTTGGCTGGTGGCTACAAAGCTGTTGCCCGATTTAAAGGAATTGATTTGGACCAATTCCCCGCTCCGCCAGAAAAAAGCAATCCCTTGCATTCTTTACTCGTCGGATGGGACGCTGCGGATTGGCAGGTCATGACGCCCTTGTTGACCTCCGGCAAGATGCCGCATCTTACGGGTTTGATGGAAGGTGGGGTACAGGCCCAATTGGCCACACTAGACCCGCCCATCTCGCCCATGCTTTGGACGACGATAGCGACCTCACAATGGCCCTCCTCACATGGCGTTCACGGATTTACAGAGATTGCAAATGGGGCAGTGCGCGCCGTTCGGGGTTCCTCGGTACAAGTACCAACGTATTGGGATATTCTGGAAGAAAACGGCCTTTCATGCACTACTGTAGGTTGGTGGCCATCGCATCCTGCGCCAGAAAGTAAAGGTGGTGGGGTTCGAATTTCGAACCTTGCTCCTGCAGAAGATGGGAATTGGCTCGCTGCGGGCATTCAGCCGTCCTATCTACAGGACCTTGCAAAAGACTTGTTGTTGAAGCCCGAGGAAATCCCCGCGCAAGCTATTGCGTTATTTTTTCCAAATCTCGAGGTAAGTAGTGAAGATGCTGTGGTGCGAAGTGTATTGAAAATTACAACGCACGCACTCAACGTTCATACGCTTGCGACATTGGCATTAGCCTACGGTAATCAAGCGCACGCAAGTATCTACTATGATGCGTTAGATCATTACAAACACTTGGGGATGAAGTACCATCCTCCGCAGTTGCCCGGTGTGTCGGAGGAAGCATTTGCGACCTACAAACACATCGTAACAGCGGCCTACAGATTACACGACCTTTTCCTCGATGCACTTTTGGGGTACACCAATGAAAAGACGACAACTTTTTTGATCAGTGATCACGGTTTTAAATCTGGAGACGAGCGCTGGGGCCAATTGCCGGATCATGCCGGCGCACCCGCTTTAGAACACCGTCATTTCGGTGTTTTCTTAGCAAAGGGCCCTACAATTGACACTTCGGCGTTGACCAGTGGTTTAACGCTTTTAGACATTGCACCTACGTTATTGGCCGTTCACCAATTATGCGCCATTCCCGAGATGAAGGGGAGGGTGGCACCATGTATAGCTTCAGCGTGCAGCCCATCGCGCGTTCCGACCGTTGCAGAAACACGTTCAATGCATCACGAACCTATAACGCTTGAATCCTCCCTGCTTTCGGATTTGATCGCCATGGGATATCTGGAGGTTAATGCAACAGAAGTTAGGGATCAACGCCTTTTAGAAAACAGTTATTACCTCGCTCGTAGTCTCCGCGCTGAAGGTAGACCCGAAGATGCTTGGCGTGAATTGGCATTGCTGGGGTTAAATGAAACTTCGCCATTGCGTTATCTACAGCTCGGTGCCGCACTGCTTGCGGAATCGAAGCAATTTGATGCATTGCAAGAGCTGCTTGGTCAGGTGGTTGAGGGGCAGGGACAACCTGAGATTTGGTCGTATTACCGCGCCTTAGTTGCCTTGTCGAAAAATGAAAAATGGATCGTGCCCAATTTTTCAGCACATGCCATGGATGCATCTACCGCAATACTTTGGGGGCGGTTCTTAGTGAAAGCGAACCGTTATGAAGTGCTGAATGAATTACTTCAGCCGTTCGGTGAAGACCGACCCGATCTATTGAATCTTTGGATGCGGTATTACTTGTACATTGAAAATTGGGAAGAGGCCATTCGGGTTGGGCTTAAAAGCACGGCATTGGTCTTTCACCAGCCGTGGGTGCACGGGGCTTTGGCTTGGCTCTTTATGAAAACAGGCGATTTCGAGGCGGCCCGCACGGCGAAGGCGGTACAACATACCCTGCTTCCCTCAGCCGGTAAAGCCCCCCTTTTCATAGTAACCGGGCCGCCTCGCAGCGGCACATCTCTTGCCATGCAGTTGCTTCAGTCTTTAGGTATTGAACCGATCACGGATGAAAAACGCAAGGCAGATGATTTCAATGCCGCGGGCTATTTTGAGCATGAAAAAATAAAGAATTGGACCTTTGATGACCAGTGGCTGGACGGCCAGCGAGGACGATCGGTTAAAATCGTGGCTCCATTACTTGTGAAAGCTCCATTGCCTGAAGGCCCGAAGATCATTCTTGCCATGCGCCGCGAAAGCCAAGCCCTACTGCAAAGTCAACGCCACTTGATGGGTGCAGAATCGGCCCCATTGCAGTGGGACGAAATGGACCGCTGGGAAAAAGCACACGGCGAAATGGCCTTACTATTTGCCATGGACGCTCATGCTACCGTGATTGAATTATGGTTTGAGGACCTGATTGAAGCAGAACAACACGGGGTGGTGTCGCTTCGTTTAGCGGAAGCATTTGCAGTTTTAACAAAAGTTTTGAAGAAAACCGTGGATATTTCCAGTCTCAAAGGGGTCGTAAAGACGCAGTTGCGACGCTTTTAGGTTTATATTTGCCTCCATGGAAAAATCGGATTCTAAACGTCTTAGCCAATATATGGCTACTGCGGCAGCACTTCTAGGTGGCACAGCTGCACAAGCACAATATCAATACACAGATATTCCGGATACCACGATTGTGGACGGAATCTTTGCATTGGACCTGGACGGGGATACCATTGTGGATTTTACCATTGAACACATTCTAGGCGGTGGCCAATTAGGCAACGTCAACGCAGTCTTACTTCACCCAGGAGACAGTATAGAAGGAAATCTTGCCATGGGTGCAGGCCTAAACGGATTTAGCTATGTGGAAAAAGTACTTCCGGGTACCACTGTAGATGCTTCGCAGAGTTGGTCAGGTATCAATGCTGCTACAGCTGCTGGATATATGGCATTTCATGTAGATGGAGTGGCCTACCCAAATTCGAATTGGGCAGGTCCCCTTACGGATGGATATCTAGGTCTTCGCATCATCAAAAATGATACAGCGTGCTATGGATGGGCGCGAATCGATGTAGCGGATAGCGCTAAGAGTTTCACCATAAAGGATTGGAGCTTTAATCCTGCGAAGGACAGCTCGCATACGGCAGGGTTTGAACTTTTAGATGTCATGGAAACGGTCTTGCGATCGATGAATATCGCCCAAAACGACGGTAGTTTAAACATTACGTTGGAAAGTCCACTTGGAGTTAGTGTGTTGGATGCAACGGGTAAATTAATCGCTGCCTCTTCTAAAACTGCTCAGGCCCACCACTTCAGCACGGAGCTTTGGTCTACAGGTATGTATATCGTTCGAATTGAGAGCGATAACTGGTACCACAATTGTAAGGTCTGGATTCCTTAATTCTCAATTTGCAGTCTTATTTTTTAAAAATATTGCGATTTTTCAGCTGAATTATCTTTAATCTTTCAATAGGTGTAGAGGGGTGTTGATTCTAACATAAAATCACACCTGCTAATCACATTTTATGTGGTAAATTCGTGTCGAATTAATAGAAAAATTAGAGTTCTATGACCTTTGATATCGATATGATCCGCAAGGTGTATGACCGTTACCCAGAGCGCGTTGCTGCGGCTCGTGAGGCGGTTGGAAAACCCTTGACTTTAGCAGAAAAGATTTTATATACCCACTTGTGGGAAGGAAATGCCACTGAAGCTTTTGGCAGAGGTGCGAGCTATGTTGATTTTGCACCGGACCGCGTAGCGATGCAGGATGCAACTGCACAGATGGCATTGTTGCAATTTATGCAAGCTGGAAAAGATAAAGTTGCGGTGCCTTCTACGGCGCATGCAGATCACCTTATCCAAGCACGTATCGGTGCAGATAAAGATTTACAAGAAGGAATCAATAAGAACAATGAGGTATTTAACTTCTTGTCTTCAGTTTGTAATAAATACGGTATCGGTTTCTGGAAGCCAGGCGCAGGTATTATTCACCAGGTAGTACTAGAGAACTATGCCTTCCCTGGAGGTATGATGATTGGTACGGACAGCCACACGGTAAATGCAGGTGGTCTAGGTATGGTTGCCATCGGTGTAGGTGGCGCTGATGCGGTAGATGTCATGGCGGGTATGGCTTGGGAGTTGAAATTCCCGAAACTTATCGGTGTAAAACTCACGGGTCGTTTAAACGGATGGACGGCGCCTAAAGATGTAATCTTAAAAGTAGCCGGTATCCTTACTGTTAAAGGAGGAACGGGTGCCATCGTCGAATATTTCGGTGAAGGTGCAGAGAGTTTGAGTGCTACCGGTAAAGGAACCATTTGTAACATGGGTGCTGAGATCGGTGCGACCACGTCAACCTTTGGCTACGATGACAGTATGCGTCGTTATTTAGCAGCAACGGGTCGTCAAGATGTCGTTGATGCAGCGGATAAAGTAGCTGAACATTTGACCGGTGATGCTGAGGTGTATGCAAATCCAGAACAATATTTTGATCAAGTGATTGAGATTAATTTGGATGAATTAACACCACATTTAAACGGTCCATTTACACCGGATTTGGCGACACCTGTTGCAGAAATGAAGGAAAAAGCGGCAGCTAACGACTGGCCAACGGATATTGAGTGGGCTTTGATAGGTTCGTGTACAAACTCTTCCTATGAGGATTTGACGCGGGCAGCATCCATCGTTGCTGATGCAGTTGAAAAGGGTATTAAGCCAAAGGCCATCTTGGGTATCAACCCAGGGTCTGAGCAGGTACGTTATACTGCGGAGCGCGACGGTTTGATGGATACGTTCAACAAGCTAGAAGGTACTAGAATCTTTACTAACGCTTGTGGACCGTGTATCGGTCAGTGGGCACGTGAAGGTGCGGAGAAGCAGGAGAAAAACTCGATCGTTCACTCGTTCAACAGAAACTTTGCGAAGCGTGCGGATGGAAACCCAAACACGCACGCTTTTGTGACCTCACCTGAGATGGTTGCTGCGATTGCGATATCAGGAAAACTCGACTTTAACCCTATCACGGATACGTTAGTGAATGAAAACGGCGATGCCGTTACATTGTCGGAGCCTACAGGCCAAGAGTTACCAAGCAAAGGCTTCGCAGTAGAAGATAACGGGTATCAAGCCCCGGCTGAAGACGGTTCAGGTGTTGATGTTGTAGTGAGTCCAGATTCTCAACGTTTGCAGTTGCTCGCGCCATTTGAGCCTTGGGACGGTCAGAACATTAATGGAGCGAAATTGCTCATCAAAGCCTTAGGCAAGTGTACAACGGATCATATTTCTATGGCAGGTCCATGGTTGCGTTACCGCGGACATTTAGATAACATTTCTAACAACTGTTTGATTGGTGCAGTGAATGCCTACACGGAGGCTACTAATGCGGTTACGAATCAACTCGACGGTTCAGTCGATGAGGTTCCTAACGTAGCTCGTGCGTACAAAGCAGCGGGTGTACCGTCTATTGTGGTAGGTGATCACAACTACGGAGAGGGTTCTTCTCGTGAGCATGCAGCAATGGAGCCACGTCACCTTGGTGTTCGCGCGGTGATTGTGAAATCTTTTGCACGTATCCATGAAACGAACTTGAAGAAGCAAGGGATGTTGGGTCTAACATTTGCGAATGAAGCAGATTACGATCGTATTCTTTCTGATGATACGTTCAACTTTACGGATCTCGCTGATTTTGCTCCTGGTAAACAGCTAAATCTTGAAGTGGTCCATGCCGACGGTTCTATAGACAACGTCAAGTTAAATCACACGTACAATGCTCAGCAGATTGATTGGTTCAAGGCAGGTTCTGCATTGAATTTGATTAAGACGCAGAACAATGCATAAAGCGTAGCGCTTTTACTAGCGTTCAACAAAAAGCCCGGCGCATTGAAATGCGCCGGGCTTTTTTATGTGATCTACCGCGGGGCAGTATTATTTCATGAGGTACCCTACTTTTAAACCAAAGTTCCAAACGTACGGTGCCAAATCAGTACCTATTCCGCCACTGAAACCATAATTAGAGTAATTGTAATTGACTTGTTTAGTAGTAAAGCCATAGCCAAATCCTGCAGAATATTCTACCATCAACTGTTCAGACAACACCAGCTGGTTACCGAATTCGAGCATCGCGGCTCCTGCGAAAGCCGTTTCACGGGTAGTGGGATACATAAACGTAACGGGATCGGGTGGATGATCGTAATCAATGCGGTCGTAATTAAAAGTCGTGATCATTAGATTAGGTTTGATGTACGAACCTCTCATAATATGTCCATAGCGCATGCGTTGCATGTAGAAATTAGGACTTCTTTTGAATTTAAAACCGGTATAAAGGCCTGCTCCCATGGCACGTTCTGGATCATTCCAACCGTTTTGGTTTTCATAACCCGCACCCACAAATAAGGCGCCTGCTTCCCAAGAGCTTGATGGATTTATGGCCTCCTCGTATACAACGAACATGTAGTTTTGACTGACAGCGCCAATATCTATTTTAATTCCATGTCGGCGCTGGTTCGCATAAATGCGCTCGTCGTCCATCATGGTTTTACTCAAATCCATCACGCGACCACTTTCAAAAATGATTTTACTCAAGTAATCCTTTTCGATGCTGAAGGTTGCAGAATTTACCGGCGACCCGTATTCACGGTATTTAATGAAATCTGGATTTACTTCAATGATGGTTACCTCATCTATGGTTTTATCCTTGTAAATAAGCATATCCTGTGCAGCAACTTCTAAAAAAGCAACAGAGCAGGCGAGGACAAGTAGCAGTTTTTTCATGGCTAAATAAATTTGGTCCAATAACTTCAAATATAATGCCGTTTCGCGTTGTAAATTGGTCAAACAATGAAATTCACAAAAACACAACGTGGTTGGGCCATGTACGATTGGGCCAATTCGGTATATTCACTGGTCATCAGTACCGTTTTGTTTCCGCTGTACTATGAGGCGGTCACGAAGAACGAAACGAATGAAGTGTTGTTTTTAGGGCGCTATTGGGAAAATACGGTGGTCTACAGTTACGTCATCGCGGCCTCGTATTTAACGATTTCCATTTTATCGCCCTATCTCGCTGCTATGGCAGATCGCACTGGACGTCGTAAGGTGTTTATGCGAACCTTTATGATTATGGGTGCCTTGAGTACTTCTTGTATGGGGTTGTTCACTGCTGCTAACCCTTGGCTAGGACTTTACCTTGCCTTTCTGGCGAGCGTCGGCTTTACGGGTTCTATTGTTTTTTACAACAGCTTCTTACCGGTTATCGCTCCTGCTGAGATGCAAGACCGATTATCTGCACGAGGCTTTTCCCTAGGCTATTTTGGCAGTGCCTTGTTGCTTATTTTGTGCTTGATCCTTGTTCAAATGCCGCAAACTTTCGGTTTTGCCGATGAAGGCATTGCTTCTAGATTCTCATTCCTGGTTACCGGAATCTGGTGGTTGGGGTTTGGACTGCCAGCGATCAACAGATTACCTAAAGATGAAGTGAAAGATTATTTTGAAGGCAAGCTGTTTTGGAAAAGTTGGAGTGAACTATTGCTTGTGTTTAAAGAGTTTCGTGGAATAAAATCGCTGCGTATTTTTCTTGGAGGTTTTTTCTGGTACAGCGTAGGTATGCAAACCATTATTCTGCTCGCAGCAGTTTTTGGATCAAAGGTTTTAGACCTAGCATCTTCACAGCTTATTATGACCATTTTGATCATTCAATTCGTTGCTATAGCCGGTTCCGCAGTTTTTGCGCGCTTGAGTGAACGAACGACGAATGTGTTCGCAATCAAAGTAGGGGTTGCCATCTGGATGTTGCTGTGTTTCGCCGCCTATTTTGTCCAGACCGCAGGCCAATTCTATGTGGTCGGCGGCGTTCTAGGGTTCGTTATGGGCGCTGTACAAAGTCTTTCACGTTCCACCTACAGCAAGATGTTGCCTGAAACGGAAGACCACACGACGTATTTTAGTTTCTATGACGTCATGGAAAAATTGGCCACCACTTTTGGAATGTTCAGTATAGGTATTCTTGAGGCATTGACGGGCGATCTAAGAAATTCCGCACTTGCGCTTACCGTATTCTTCGCAATAGGTCTAGTTCAGATTTTCAGACTTAGAGGGCTCGAGAAGAAAAGCACCACTCACACGAATTAGCGTTTCTCCGAAAAATTCGTCTACTTCCTTGCCTTGGTACAGGCCTTTCACGGTAATGTAACCTTCGGTGGGCCACAGACCATGGTCAGAGGTGTCCTTTGTTACAATAATTCCATTAGGAAAGGTGATGCTTTTGCTCTCCGCGCTTTGAATAGTATCTGACAGTTGAACTACGGTGCCGGTTTCCCATTCAAAATCCAGTAGTATTCCTGCAAATCCATCGGCACTGCCTTCGAAAACAGGCTTCTGTTCCATCGCTTTTTCAGGAGTTCTGAAATATTGATAGAGACCAATGGACACTGCTCCGGTAACAAAAAAAGCCAGGGTAATGAGCACTTTCTTCATGACGTAGGTTTAGCTTCGTACCTGACCGATGTAATTGCTCGGGGTGATTTGTTTCAGCTCGGCCTTAACGGTATCGTTCACCTCTAAAGTATCAATAAATTCCGCGATGCTTGATGCCGTTATAGCACTATTTGTGCGCGTTAAAGCCTTGAGCGCTTCATATGGCTTCGGATAGCCCTCTCTGCGCAGGATGTTTTGGATGGCTTCCGCAACTACGGCCCAATTCGCTTCCAGATCTGCAGCGATTTTACCCTCATTCACTAGGAGTTTGCCCAGTCCCTTATTCATAGAAGCTATGGCGATCAAAAGGTGACCAAATGGAACACCTACATTACGCAAGACAGTAGAATCTGTAAGGTCGCGCTGCAAGCGTGATATAGGTAATTTTCCAGCGAGGTGCTCAAAAAGTGCGTTGGCAAGCCCGAGGTTCCCCTCTGCATTTTCAAAATCAATCGGATTCACCTTGTGGGGCATCGCAGAGGATCCCACTTCGCCGGCTTTGATTTTTTGTTTGAAGTAATCCATACTTACGTAGGTCCAAACGTCACGGCAAAGGTCAATGAAGATATTGTCGATGCGTTTCAGGGCATCGAATTGCGCTGCAATATTATCGTAGTGTTCAATCTGCGTGGTAGGGTAGCTGCGTTGCAGTCCTAGGTGGTTGCTTACAAAAGCATCTCCCCAACGGTGCCAATCGCGTCCTGGATAAGCCACGGTGTGCGCATTAAAGTTACCCGTTGCCCCTCCAAACTTCGCGCTGTGGGGTACGGCTTTTAATTGCGCGAGTTGCCCGCGAAGACGTGAGGTGAATACACTAAACTCCTTGCCTAAGGTCGTAGGAGATGCCGGCTGACCGTGCGTTCGTGCTAAGAGCGGAATGGCTTCCCAGGCCTTTGCACTTGCCTCGATAGCTTCAATAAGTGCTTCAATTGAAGGGCAGATCACCTCTTCCAGTGCCTCTTTCACGGATAAAGGAACGGACGTGTTGTTGATGTCCTGAGAGGTAAGTCCAAAGTGGATAAACTCTTGAAATTGGCTTAATCCCAGTGCTTCAAAAGCTTCTTTAATAAAGTATTCAACCGCCTTTACATCGTGGTTCGTAACCTTTTCAATATCCTTTATTTTCTGTGCATCTTCCGTGCTAAAGTCCGTGTAGATCGCACGCAAGGCATCAAAATGCTTATGATCAACACCCGTGAGTTGAGGTAAGTCGCTTTCGCACAAGGCGATAAAGTATTCGATTTCGACGCGAACCCGATATTTGATCAGCGCGAATTCCGAAAAGTATTGAGAAAGGGCTTCGGTTTTCGAAGCATACCGACCGTCAACGGGTGTGATGGCATGTAAAGCTGTAGACATTGCAAGGCTATTAAAACGCAAAATTAAAGGAGTTGACCGCGTTTTCCTAATTCTATGACCTCAAGGTTTGTGACTTTTCCTTTTTCGTCCCCTTCTTGGACCAATTCGAACCGGAGCATCGTACGCATCTTGTGAAAACCGTGGATTCCGGCCGCACCGGGATTCATGTGCAAGCAATCGATATGCTTGTCGTAAACAACCTTCAAAATATGACTGTGTCCACATACAAACACATCTGGTTTTTCTTTCTTCAGCCCATCGCGGGTCCTGTTGTTGTAGCGCGGGGGATAGCCGCCGATGTGTGTAATCCAAACCTTTACGCCATTCAACACAAACTTTTGATGCAGTGGGTAGCGGCTGCGCATGGTATGGTCATCGATATTCCCATAAACGGCAATTAAGGGTTTGCCCAATGCTTCAAGCGCATCCATTCCGTCGTGACTGCCGATATCTCCGGCATGCCATATCATATCTACGCCAGCGGCATAGTCTAGGATTCTTTCGTCCATATGACTGTGCGTATCAGAGAGTAATAGGATTTTTGTCCTTTTGAGTGTCACAAGCGTACCTTTGCGTGAATTCTATTCAAATGTAATGCGTACACTCTTGAGATTGGCCTATGATGGCGCACCCTTTTGCGGTTGGCAAATCCAGCCGAAGGACCGTACGGTTCAGGGTGATCTCGATGATGCCCTAAGTAAGCTCTTGCGGCAGCCCATTCAGACCATGGGTGCAGGTAGGACGGATACAGGTGTACATGCAAAAGAAATGTTCGTGCATTTCGATTGGTCACCAGAATTGGGAGAAGGGACATTGGATTTGGACCAATTGGTGCACCGCCTAAATAGGTTTCTCGACCCGGCCATTCGCATTTACGAGGCACGTGAAGTGCCCTCCGACTGGCACGCACGATTCGATGCAACCGCACGCAGCTACGAATACATCCTTTGCCCTTCCGGTTCGCCCTTCTGGCGGAATAATGCTTGGATGATTGAGCGATTACCAGATGTTGAGCGTATGAATGAAGCGGCAAAATCGCTGCTCACAGAAACGGATTTCGCCAGTTTTTGCAAAGCCGGATCCGACAACAAAACGACCATTTGTTCGGTCACGCGTGCAGAATGGGTAATGGAAGGCGATGTGTTGATCTTCCACATCACTGCAGACCGTTTCCTCCGTAACATGGTTCGTGCCATAGTAGGGTCGCTCTTTGAGGTCGGGCGTGGTAAATGGTCGGTGGAAGAATTTAAAGCGCGGATAATGCAAAAAAACAGAGGCGCTATGGGAACAAGTGCCCCCGCACAAGGCTTATACCTAACACAAGTAACTTACAACAACCTCTAGCATGTCTAAAGTAGGCGGAAAAGCGTTCGATTTTAAACTTTTCACGAAGGTCATGACCTACGCACGTCCTTACCAAGGATTGTTTTGGGGGTCAGTAGTGTTGACAGTCGTGCTTGGTGCTTTGGGAACGGCGCGACCTATTATCACAAAGATGATCATTGACGACGCCATCCTCGCTTTGGACGCCGCATATTTGGTCAATCTAAGTTTGTGGTTGGTGGGCTTGCTTGTACTGGAAAGTTTGGGCCAATTTGGTTTTATGTATGCCGCAAACTGGCTAGGTCAGAGCATTATCAAAGACATTAGGATTGAGCTTTACGATAAATTGCAATCGTTCAAGTTGGGTTTTTACGACCGCACACCCATTGGCCAATTGGTCACTAGAGTAGTATCTGATATTGAAACCATTTCTCAAATCTTTTCCCAAGGCATCCTGGTCATTTTCGGAGACCTCTTCCGTATTGTGGTTATGTTGTTCGCAATGTTCTTCTATTTCAATCCCGTTCTTGTACTTATCAGTTTATCGATTATTCCCGTATTGTTCATCGCTACACGTTGGTTCCAGCGCGGTATTAAAGGCGCCTTTCAACGCGTGCGTTCGGAAATTTCCAACCTGAATACCTTCGTTCAAGAACACCTTGGGGGAATGAACGTTGTTCAGGCTTTCGGCCGCGAGCAGCAGGAATCTGAAAAGTTTCGGACGATCAATTCCCGTCACCGAGATGCAAACATTGAAAGCATTTTCTATTACGCCCTATTCTTTCCCATAATAGAGGTGCTCAGTGCCATTTCCATTGGTCTCGCTGTATGGTATGGAGGCATGAATGCCGCTCAAGGCGGTGCGGTAACGGTAGGAGAACTGACCGCGATGATCATCTTTATCGGTATGTTATTCCGTCCACTGCGTCAACTCGCGGACCGATTCAACACTTTGCAAATGGGCATGGTTGCTTCGGAGCGCGTCCTCAAGCTTCTTGAGAGTGATCATGAGCGCGAGGCAAATGGGACGAAAGTCTTACGCCCATTAAAAGGCGCGATCGAATTTGAATCGGTAGATTTTCACTACAATGAAGGGGAGCCCATTCTGCATGAGGTAAGTTTCAAAGTGGCACCGGGGGAAACCGTAGCAGTAGTAGGAGCAACAGGTGCGGGCAAGAGCACCATCATTTCCATTCTTATGGGCTTTTACCCATATTCGAAGGGAAGGGTGAGTATCGACGGCGAAGAGTTGAAAGAATTGGACCTGCATGATTTACGACAGCAGTTGGCTTTAGTATTGCAAGACGTCTTTTTGTTTTCAGATACGGTTCGGTCAAACATCCTTTTAGGTAATGAAACCATAAGCGATGAAGCCGTTTTGAAAGCTGCAGCGGCTATTGGTATTTCCGAATTTATAGATGGGCTGCCTGATGGTTTAGATTATAATGTGCAGGAACGCGGTGGTGTACTTTCTGCCGGTCAGCGCCAGTTATTGGCCTTTCTGAGGGCATACATCACAAACCCCGCAGTACTTATTTTAGATGAGGCCACATCGTCCATCGACTCGCATACAGAAGAACTCATTCAAAGTGCGTTGATAGCTCTTACGCAAAACAGAACATCAGTGATCATCGCACACCGTCTTTCAACGATACAGCACGCGGATAGAATCATCGTTCTTGATAAAGGACGAGTGGTTGAGATGGGGAATCATCAGCAACTCCTAGAAAAAGGAGGCGCGTATTACAATTTATACGAGAAGCAGTTCGCTTCGGTGGAGTAAAAAAAAGCCCGCTCATTGAGCGGGCTTTCTTTTTTAAAATCGGTAACCAATATTGATGCCGGACCTTACGTGAAAGGGTACGCCGTAAAGAAGCGAGAGCGCGGATTCATAAGTATCCGTATGGCTAATTGCATTCACAAAATTATAGCCGGCTCCTGCATAGACGCGATAGCTTAGGCCATTATCTAAGGCGCCGTGCCATCCTAAGTTTAGCCCTGCACCAAATGCGGTTTGCGAAAAGTTGGCAGGAACAAACATGTCATTTGCATCTAATTCTTGCCACCCTTGAGTGCTCATTGTTTTAAAACGCAAATAAGTTCCTAAATACATGCCTTCATTCGCATCGTTAGAGCTATTGAAATACGTCAGGTATTCAGGACTAAACGCGAATCCAGCTGCTGAAGACAGGACACTTCCCTCTTCTGATTCCAAGCTGAGGTTGATTGCGCGTAATTCCACATTAAAACTTTGTTTGTCGTCCAAATGGTACATGCCTTCCAGCTTCAATTGTCCAGCGGTTAGTGCACCCAGTCCTAAAGAAACTTCGTACGACTGAGCGTTCATGGAGGTGATGCCAAACAATAAGCCGGCAACAAGAAATACTTTTTTCATGTTAAAGAGTTTAAGGTTTGGATTAAAATACAAAAAAAAAGCGGCCCCTGAGGGCCGCCTTTTTTTATCCATTCATGGAGATTAAGAACTCCGCATTGTCTTTTGTCTTTCGAACGCGATCGCTTAAAAATTCCATTGCCTCGATTGGGGTCATATCTGCAAGATACTTTCTCAAAACCCACATGCGTTGAAGCACATCTGGCGCAAGGAGAAGATCTTCTTTACGTGTGCCACTTTCCGTAAGGTTGATGGCTGGCCAAATTCTACGGTTGGCAATCTTACGATCCAATTGCATCTCCATATTACCCGTACCCTTGAACTCTTCAAAAATAACTTCATCCATTTTCGAACCGGTATCAATAAGTGCCGTGGCTAAAATGGTTAAAGAACCACCCCCTTCGATATTACGAGCGGCTCCGAAGAAACGTTTTGGACGTTGCAGAGCGTTAGCGTCCACACCACCAGATAAAATCTTACCAGAGGCAGGACTCACCGTATTGTATGCACGAGCTAAACGTGTAATACTATCGAGCATGATGATCACATCGTGACCACATTCTGTCATTCGCTTCGCTTTCTCTAAAACGATGTTTGCCACCTTCACGTGGTGATCAGCCGGCTCGTCAAATGTGGATGCTACTACTTCTGCATTCACACTGCGACTCATGTCTGTAACCTCTTCTGGACGTTCGTCAATCAAAAGTACAATCATGTAAGCCTCTGGATGGTTGGCCGCAATTGCGTTGGCAAGCTCTTTCATCAAAGTAGTCTTACCTGTTTTCGGCTGTGCTACAATCAATCCACGCTGTCCCTTTCCAATAGGGGAGAACAGGTCGATGATTCGAGTCGATTCTGTGCTTCTTCTCGTTGTGATGTCAAATTTCTCATTTGGGAAAAGTGGCGTCAGATGCTCGAAAGCAACACGGTCACGTACATATTCTGGAGTTCGTCCATTGATGCTGTTGACCTTAACTAACGGGAAGTATTTTTCACCTTCGCGCGGCGGACGAACTTCACCAGTAATGGTATCTCCAGTCTTCAGACCCATACCGCGAATCTGATTTTGACTGACATAAATATCATCAGGCGAATTCAGGTAATTAAAATCTGAGCTTCTTAAGAATCCATAGCCGTCCGGCATGATTTCTAGTACCCCTTCATTCGCAATGATGCCTTCAAAATGAAATTCCTTAGGTCTGCGTTTATTGCGCTGTTCACGAGGTGCATTATCTCGGTTTCCGTTGTTGTTGGTGTTGCGAGGTCCCTTTTCCTGACGCTCAGCTTTCTCTGGACGCTCGGCTTTCTCTGGACGCTCAGCACGCTCTGGTCGGTCGCCCTTTTCAGTGCGTGGGCCCTTAACCGTACGATCACTGTTTTCACTGCGAGGTTGCTCGGGTCGATTTGCGTTTTGCACTCGCTTTTCGCGCTGAGGAGTCTGTTCTTTTTTACCTTCTTCTTGCCCCTCGGTTTGCACCTTGCGGTCCAATTGTTTTGGGCTTTGTGGGCTTTTTCCTGCTGATGAGGATTGACCAGTTTTACTCAGAATGGCGCCAACGAGTTCGCCTTTGTTCATGTAACGGGCTTTTGGAATATCAAGAGAAGCTCCTAAGTCCTTTAGTTCAGGCAATTTACGGGCCTGTAATTCGTTTTCAGTCAACATGTTTTTTGGGATAGAATAGGTAGAAGTTGAGCCGGTGCTCGATGGTTATATTGCTCTACAGAACAATAATAGTGAGATTTGGAGATTAAATGAAAATTGACAACATATTTTTTTCAACTTTGTGCAACTAATTTGAGTTCCATGATCCAACGCATCCAGACCCTCTATCTTTTTTGTGCAGCGATAATCAGTACCCTAGGTGCATTTATATTGCCCCTATATGCCACGACATCGGAAGTGTTTAGAGCTACTGCAGGTATGTACACCTTTTTAACTTTTGGATTAGGAATGTCATTATTCAGTGGAGCTGTTTTATTGTACAGCAACCGTAAATTTCAACTTATCGTGGTCCGATTAGGCATGCTCAGTGCCCTCGCTGCCATGGGTTTTATCATCCAAGCCATTCTAGCGACAGAGGGTGCCGCCGCCCGTTGGGGTGCCGCCGCTCCTTTTCTAAGCATTGTTTTCGCCTATTTAGCCTCCAAAGGCATTCAAAAAGACGAGAAAAAAGTACGCAGTCTAGACCGACTCCGCTAAGGGTAAAGCGGCGCATTGCGCATTTTGTGTACAGTCCCAATACAGATGTTGCAGTCCATTGGTGAGCCAAAGGTAGGGCGCTTTCACACTTTGATTGTAGTTAAAAGCCTGGTTAAAAGTAGCTTGACTTAGTTTTACAGACGGCGCTTTGCATTCGACGAGAATAATAGGTTTTCGATCTTTGCCGGCTACAATATCCGTCCTCTTCTGTTTGAAACCCGTTTGAACACCTGCTTCCGTACTCATATTGCTTTTGTGGAATCCCAACGCTTCTAAATAGATAATGCAATGCTGGCGTACCCATTCCTCTGGAACGGCAATGAGCCATTTCTTGCGAATGGGGTCCCAAATTTCCATTCCTTTTGTCGTTTCACGCAATTCCACCGCTGACGCGATTTCTGAGGGAAACAGCAACGTCGGGAAGCCCATTAAAAGATCTTTTTATTGTACAGTTTCGGATGTTTGCCCACCACGTTTTCGTAGGTTTTTTCAATCTCTGTGAAGGTGTCCAATTCCTCGCCACAAGGAATCACCTTCAAAATGCCGGCATGTTTCTTTTCGTAGTCTAGAAAACCTAAAGAAATAGGTGTGCCTGCCTTTTTTGCAATTTGATAGAAACCGGTCTTCCATTTTTCGACGCGTTTCCGAGTCCCCTCGGCAGGTACCATTAAGATCATATTTTTATCCGATTGCAGCAACTGTGCTGCATGCTCCACTAGATTGTTTCGTTTACTTCGATTCACACCTATGGCTCCCATTGATGTAAAAAAGCCGAAGAAGTACCATTGGGTGTAAAAGTCTTTGATGAAGAATTTTAATGGAAGACGCATGATCCAAAAAGCACCTACGGCATAGACTAAATCATAGTTCGAAGTGTGCGGAGCTGCGATCATCACAGCGTTTTGTGAAGCCTTAATATCTTCTGGGGTAGCCGCAAGTTTCCAACCGGTAACTAAGAAAATAAATCGGGCGATGAGGTATTTCATATCAATAGGTTCAAGGTTATAAAGATACGCCTTCAAACCATGCTTCAGGAAACCCTACAAGATAGACTTTGGTGGTGGCCCGTGTCATTGCCGTATACAGCCATTTGTAGTAAATAGGAGAGGGTCCGTCTGGTAAATAGGGATGCTCTACAACCACGTGTTCCCACTGCCCGCCTTGGCTTTTATGGCATGTGATGACGTAGCTGAATTTAATTTGAAGGGCGTTGAAATAGGGGTCGTTTTTGACCGATTCGTACATTTTACCTTTCGAACCGCGGTAGGAATATTTAGCCATCATCTGCTCATACAAACTGTTGCTTTGAGCGCCGCTCAATGCGGGACTTTCACTTTCGAGCGCACTGAGATTTAAGATCACATCGATCGCATCTTGTTTCGGGTAATCCACAAAAACTACCGTAGCCTCACAAAAGGTAAATCCGTACCGTTCGTGAATGTTTCTGATGCTTCTTATCTCTCCTATTTCACCATTTGCAATAAATCCCATTTGGCTTGATTCGGGCAGCCAGAAATAATTGTTTTTTACGACCATGAATTGGTCACCGGCGGAAATGCGCTCCTCCTGGAATTTGATCCGGCCACGTATGCCTTGATTGTATTGGTTCGCCTTTTTATTGCTGCGTACTACCATGGTATTTCCGCTGCTATCGCCCGTATAGAGTTGTTCGAAAATCTCTTGTAATTGGTAACCGTCTTCCACTCGAAGTAAATCACCTCCGGCCTCAAAAACCGGCGGATCGCTTGAATCGGCTTCAATCAATTGACGAAGCATTGTAGCATTCTTCAGGATATAGCTGTCTAATGCTTGTCGTGTTACTTGACGCAAGGTGTGCTCTGTCGCCGGTAGTCCCATCTGATTGTTAAAGAACACCGACGATAGTGCAGGACTTTGCGGTTGGCCTACGGGAGGCAACTGTGCGGGATCACCTACTAATAGGAGATGGTTTGAAGGATCTTCAAAAATGTATTGAAGCAAATCTTCTAAAAGCGAATGGTCGCCTAATGAACGGTCCCTTTGGGTGCTGATCAAACCGGCTTCATCCACGATAAATGTAGTATTCTTATTGGGGTTGTTGGCAAGAACAAAGGTTGCTGCACCGCCGGAACTCACCTTCGGCCGATACAAACTTCGGTGGATGGTATGGGCAGGGAATCCTGTGGCGCCGCTCAATACTTTCGCGGCGCGACCTGTAGGCGCCATCAACTTTACCTTCCGACCATGCTTTTTATGCACGGCTACCACACTTTTAAGCAAAGTGGTTTTTCCTGTGCCCGCATATCCTTTGATGATCATTACTTCGGGTTGGATGCGTCGAATGCTGAGGTAGACCGCTAATTTCCGCAGTAATTGGTCCTGATCATCCGTAGGATCAAAAGGAAAAAAGCCTTTCAGATCGGCATATGTATTTTGAGGTGATTGCAATTAAAAATTATTGTAGTTTTGGGCCATAATTGTTGATTTAGACCCATGAATTCAAAGGTACAACTAGGAATTAAAGTAGTTCTCATTCTTCTCTCGACGTACTTTACGTACCGTATATACAGCAGCATCATGCAACCCATTAAATTCCAGCGTATTGAGCGTGTGAGAATTTGTGACGTTACAGAGAAGTTGGAAAATATTCGCGAGGCACAATTGGCCTACAAAACGGAAAACGGCGCTTTCTGTTCAGATATCAATGAACTCGTTGCGTTCGTGGATACGGGTGTGATCAACATCATTGAGCGCAAGGATACAAGCTTCATGTACTACGATAAAGTATACCAGAAGCAGATGAATAAAGATTCTGTCATGCTCCGTGTTTTAGGACAAGAGCCAGTTGCAGTGCAATTGTTCGGCGAAGGATTTAATGCACAATCGTTGCTTAAAATTCCAGGAACGGATAGTTTGTTTACAATGAACGCGGGCCAGATCAATAAAAATGCCGTTGATGTTGCTACCTTTGAGGTGAGTGCTCCATATGCTACTGTATTTGCAGATGTTGCGGGTAATTACCCACAGGCATTCAGTAAAGTTGCAAACGAGTCCTTAACTATCGGCTCATTAACAGAACCTACCATCAGTGGTAACTACGAAAACACTTACTGTAAGTCAGAATAATCTCGACCCCGCTTTTGCTAACGCGAAGGCAGGAGAAAGCACATTGTCCATCCTGTACCAACAGGATGGACTTTCTTTTTTGGTGCGTCACACAACCACGCGCCAGGTTTATCTTTTCGGCTTTCATCCCCGCTCATCTTGGAGCGAAAACCCCATAGCAGATGTACTAGCGGGTTTTCCGGAATTACCGGGTGAAGTCTGCTATGCCATTGAAGCCTCACATACCGTGCTCATTCCAGAAATCATGAGCGGTGGGGAAATACCGGACTGGACGGCTACTGTTTTAGGGCAAAAGGCGAATTTCATGGATTTAAGCGCTGCCAACTCGATGACTTTTCTGTCGTATTTGAATGAAGCCGATCTGCGTCTGAGTCAGAGTGATACTTTAGTTTGTAGGCACAATTGGGGGGTGCAATTGGAGCGCTTAAAGCCAACTTCACAGCCCAAGCTTTGGGTGCACATTTATGCGGATAATGTCCAAATTTTCGCAGCATCCGACGCGAAATGGCAAGTCATCAATAGCTTTCCGTGTAGCAACGAATCTGAATTACTCTACCATTTAGGCAATGTTTCCGAGCAGTTGGGTTGGGATCGAGCGGCTACTGCGGTGGAGTTGAGTGGTTATTCTGCACGCGCGTACAAGCCCATTGTCGAGCCCTATTTCTCTGGGGTCCAATTATTCAAAACCCAGCAATGGGCGAAGATCAGTTCTGCGTTATCAGATTTTGATGCCGTTGCATTTGCCAACCTTCTTCGTTTATGAGAATTGTCAGCGGAAAATGGCGCAGTAAAAGAATTACCGCGCCGAAAAACTTACCGACTCGACCAACCACTGACTTTGCAAAGGAGAGTTTGTTCAATGTCTTGAACAACCGGTTCGATTTTGAAGACGTTCGGGTACTGGATCTGTTCTCAGGTACGGGGAACATCAGCTACGAATTTGCCTCGCGCGGAACGGTAGATTTAACCGCAGTAGATCAAAATCGAAATTGTACGCGCTTCATCACTGCCACTTCAGAAGAACTCGACGCCGGCATACATGTGGTTCAGGCAGATGCACTGCAATATGTGCGTCGCGCTTCAACGAGTTTTGACCTCATTTTTGCAGATCCACCTTACGATTGGGAACACTATGAGGATCTGGCAAAGTCTATTATTGATTTGGGACTCTTGCGCGAAGGTGGAGAGGCCATTCTAGAGCACAGTGATCAAACTGATTTGAGTCACTTACCTGGCTTTTTTGCACACCGCCGTTACGGACATGTGAATTTTAGTTTCTTTTCGAGGCCCCAAGATTTAGTGGCCGAAGATTAATCGGTCTTAAGAAACGCTACGAGTTTTTTTATCGCTAATCCACGGTGTGAAATGGCATTCTTCGTTGGCGCATCCATCTCGGCAAAAGTAGAATTGTAACCGTTCGGCGAAAAGATAGGATCGTAACCAAAGCCTTTAGCGCCTGATTGTACTGTGGTTATTTCTCCATTCACGGTTCCTTCGAAAAGAAATTCTTCACCATTCAGTACCAGTGCCACTGCTGTTCTGAACCGTGCCTTCCGGTTCCTTTGGCCTTTAAGCTCGTCAAGGACTTTGTCCATGTTTGCTTGTGGGTCTTTATCAGGACCGGCAAATCGTGCACTAAAAACTCCCGGAGCGCCATCTAATGCTTCTATTTCTAGTCCAGTATCGTCTGAAAAACAGGATAATCCGTGTTTCTGCCAAACCGTTCGAGCCTTAATCCATGCATTGCCTTCTAGGGTTAGCGCGGTTTCCTCAATATCTTCATGATCGCCGAGTTCGGATAATCCAATAACCTCGTAATCGGGTGCTAATAATTCACGAACCTCTTGTAACTTACCCGGGTTATGCGTCGCAAAGACCAATTTCATATGCCATTCGTTTAGATGAACAAAGTTACACCGATAATTCGCCTTGCAGGTCCCGTTTTTGCCATTCTTACGGCAGCTTCAGGAGGTTTTCAACCGCACTATTGGTTGCTTGGTGTCGCACTATGGATGCTTATTTGGTGGATTACAGAAACGGTTCATCTTGGGGTGACGGCATTGCTCCCTTTAGTGCTGTTTCCTGCATTAGAAATTGCTGGGGCCAAATCCCTCTCGGCTTATTACGCACATCCTTTAGTCTACCTGTTCTTTGGGGGCTTTGTTTTAGCCTTGGCTTTGGAAAAGACGGGTCTTCATTACAGAATTGCACTGTGGATTTTACGTAAAACAGGAACAAAGGATCACCAGTTATTGTCGGGCTTCATGCTGGCAACTGCATTTATGTCAATGTGGATATCAAATACGGCAACGGCCATTATGATGTTGCCCATTGCGTCCAGTGTTATTGCGGTTTTGGAACCGCCGCAGCGTGAAAAATTGGCCCGCCCTATACTCCTTAGTGTAGCTTGGGCAGCAAATATTGGTGGAATGGCTACGTTGATTGGCACACCGCCAAATATGATTTTTGCCGGATTTATGAGCGAGCAATTCAACCGTCAAATTGGCTTCGTCGAATGGTTGCCAGTCGGACTGTCTGCAAGTGCATTGCTGGGTACTATCGCCTATCTCATTCTACGAAGGGGGCTAGGAAAGACGGACCTCTCGCCATCCGAAGAGGCGCGCACACGAAGTTGGCTGGAAGAGGAGTGGGGCCGTTTAGGTGATTTATCCGCTTCGCAACGCCGTGTTGCGATCATTTTCGCCTTAACGGCACTACTGTGGATACTTCGTCCTTATTTAAGTAGTTGGTTGCCGGCTGTGCAATGGTCAGATACCGGTATCGCTCTAGCAGCTGCCGTACTATTATTTACCGTGTTTGACGGATCGAGCAAGAGTATATTGAATTGGGAGGATACAAAGGCTTTGCCTTGGGGAATTTTACTGTTGTTCGGTGGAGGCTTGGCCTTAGCCGGTACACTTCAAGCGAGTCCGTGGTTCGAATTATTAGGAGCGCAGTTGGAGTCCTTGCAAGGCCTACCGTTTGGGGCATGGCTGTTGGTCATGGCGTTCTTAGGAGTGTTTGCTACAGAGCTATTGAGTAATATGGCGCTGGTAAGTGCACTACTACCGTTGATCTTGTCGTTAGCCACCGTATTGGGTCTAGATTTTTACTCCTTGTCCCTTCCGCTGGTTCTGGGTGCGAGCTGTGCTTTTATGTTGCCCATGGCAACACCTCCTAACGCGATCGTTTTCTCAACAGGTAATCTTAGTATGTCCTACATGATGTACCGTGGGATTGCACTAAATCTGCTTTCCGTTGCGGTATTGTTGGTTTTGACTTGGACCCTACAAATTATGGGCTAACGATCTGATCCGGCTTAGAAAGTACCTTCTTTGGAAGATGTGCCTTTATTAATGCGCCCATCGCTTCAATCCATTCTACTTTGAGTTGTGTTCTGGCATAGAGTAAGCTAATCTCACGCCCTGGAGTAGGCGTGGCAATTGGCTTGACACTGGGCTTGTATTTCTCGTGTAGATCGATGGCAGTGAGGTAGGGAAGTAAGGTCATCCCCATACCTCTATGGGCCAATTTTACTAGGGTATCAAAATTTCCACTTTCCATTTGTAATCCCTGTCCCTCCTGTGAATTGGCTTGGCAAAGTTTCAAAACACTGTTTCTAAAGCAATGTCCCTCGTTCAGTAGGAGTAAGTCTTTTACGTTGATCTCCGAAGCCAATAAAAACTCATCGTCCTTCATTGGATGATAATCCGGCACAAAGGCCATAAAAGGTTCCCAGTATAAGGGTTGTTCAATGATGCCCTTTTCGTCGAGTGGTGTAGCAGCGATACCCACATCAATCTGATCTTTGCGAAGCGCATCAATCATATCTTCCGTCTTGAGTTCTTCTACTTTTAGTGTGATTGCTGGAAACTTAGCTTTAAACTCCGGGATAAATCGCGGCAACAAGCTCGGTGCTACGGTCGGAATTACTCCTAAACTCAACGTCCCTTCATACGAACCTTTAATGCGTTTTGCCATATTCTCCATGACCGCACTTTCGTGTAGGATCTTACGTGCTTGCTCAATGAGGCGTTCACCTAGTGGAGTGGGAACAATGGGGTGTTTGGATCGGTCAAAAATGAGTATGTCCAATTCCTCCTCAAGCTTTTGGATTTGCATGCTCAATGTGGGTTGTGTCACATAACAGGCTTCTGCAGCTTTCGCAAAATGGCGATGATTATCAACAGCGACAATGTATCTGAACTGAGTTATAGTCATTTCCTATCAAATTTATTCTGTAATAGAAAACAAAGATATCGCTTCTTTTTACCCTGCGCAAATATCCTGAAGTACATTTAGAGGGTATGACCATAACCGATCTTGAAAGAGCTTTTGAGCAACCCTTGCCGGGCATCAAGGGGCATCAGTTGTTGATGCCTTCTTATCGAAACGCACTGAAATTTGCTGCGGTGGAAGCTAAAAACCCTCGACGTGCAGGAGTTTTGGTGCACTTGTTTGACGGCGTCGATGGGCTGGAGGTATTGTTAATGAAGCGTCCCGAATACAAAGGAACGCACAGCGGTCAAATCAGTTTTCCCGGCGGTAAATTCGAGCCGGGAGATCAGACACTTAAAGAGACGGCCTTTCGCGAAGCCTTTGAAGAAGTTGGTCTTCGCAAGGAAAAGTTGCGGTCCATCGGTGCGTTGAGTTGGCTGTATATACCGCCTTCAAACTTCTACGTCGAACCGTATGTGACGTACAGTTCAAAATGCCCAGAATTGGTCCTACAGAGAGAAGAAGTTGCCTATACCTTGTCCGTTCCTTTGGCGAAAATTTGTGACCGTTCTTTGCTTCGAGATGCTGAAGTAGTGACTAAATATGGACCGATGCGTGTTCCCGCATTTCATTGGCAGGGCGAAGTCATTTGGGGTGCGACGGCAATGATTCTCGGAGAGCTTAGCGCTCTGTTTTCTTAGCAGTATATTTGCCGTCCTGAAACGATACTCACATGCATTTAAATCCATTCAAGCGAGACAGCTTTGGTTACAATCTGCTTATTAAGCGGACGGTGATTTTTGTCTTTGGTTTGATCACTTGGTACAGATTTTTCCGTATCAACAGTATGCGAATCGTGGGTGCAGATAAACTACAAAACCTTCCACAACAAGGCGTATTGTTTGTATCAAATCATCAAACGTATTTTGCTGATGTAAGTGCGATGTATCAGGTGTTTAATGCCGCTGAAAATAATCGATACAACAGCGTTCCTTTCTACACCTTGTTCCGCCCCAAACTCAATGTCTTTTTTGTTGCAGCGGCGGAGACCATGAAAAAAGGAATACTGCCGAAGCTCATGCAGTACGCTGGAAGTGTAAGTATCAAACGCACTTGGCGCGAGGCAGGTAAGAATGTCAACCGCTCAGTGGACCCCAAAGACATTGAAAACATCAAGCGGGCCATGGAAACGGGCTGGACCATAACCTTTCCGCAGGGGACGACTCGACCTTTCGTTAAGGGAAGAAGAGGAACCGTGCATTTGATCAAAGAATTGAGACCCGTTGTTGTTCCCGTAGTGATTGACGGCTTTCGAAGAGCGTTCGACAAAACGGGTATGTTTGTGAAGAGCAATGGTAATCTCTTAAATATTACCTTTAAGGAACCGCTGCAGTTGGATTATTCAAAATCAAATGATGAACTGTTAGATGAAATCATGGTTGCTATTGAACAAGCACCAGAGTTTTTGAAAATAAAAGACGAATGAAAAAATTAATTGCTTTAGTACTGTTGTCCACGCTGTTTTCAGCGTGTGAAGATCCTATTCCTGTCGTAGATCCTACGGCACTAGACAATAGAAACATCTATATCCGTGCCTACAAATACTTCGACGGATCCATCATCGACACCTCCACGGTGTATCAAATCAATGGCGACCTCATAAAATTTGATCACATCTACGTAACTCTTAGTGGTGCTCGTTTTGTGAGCTATGACGAGCAGGATACGACATTTACGGAAAGTGATTTAACGATGATTGATCTCATCGGGACTTCGGAGGTGAAACTGGCTCATTTACCTTCAGGTAATTACAACGGTAGTCTAGAATATACTATTGGTCTTGATAGTGCACGCGCCTACACAGCCCCTGAGCAACTGGACGCAACCAACCCTCTAAGCAAGGGGTTGGTATGGAATGGCAGTGATGTAGGTCACAGCTTCTTCCAGATGGAAGGTCGTATTTTTAACCCTGCGGACACAGTATTTACAACGCCAGAAGCAACCTTCAATTGGCGTGTTGCTACTCCAGATTTAGCATTGTTAAAAAGCGAGAAAAGAAATTTTAACGTAGCCTCGAATAAGGACGTGTTTATTGTAATGGATATTGATGTGGATAATTTCTTCTTAGGATTATCTCCTTCCTTAACCAATATTATCAATAGCGATCCAGCGGATGGCACGGATTATGATTTAGCTAAAATCTTGAGAGATAACGTAAGTAGTGAGTTCGTGTTTAAACTTTAAATACCCCTTACTCATGCGATCAACACTCCTGTCCATTTTTTCTGTCGCACTTCTGCTTGCCTCCTGTGGTGGGGGTTCGCAGCAGGTTACTCTTGAGATAAATCTAGAGCACCATGGCGTCCCATTTGAGGTGGGAGAAACCCTCTACAAAGGAGATACGGCTATTAAATTCGAATTAATTCATTTCTATTTGAGTCAGATTGCGCTTGGCGATCAGGTGGTGGAACCCGTGGTATTTATCAATGCGCAGGACAGTACATCTATGCATTACGTTCTTCCTTTAACAAAGAAAGTTGACCAATTCAGCTTTGGAATGGGTGTAGATTCCATCAATAATATTCAAGATCCTACTTCCTTCGGCTCCGATCACCCGCTTTCCAGTTCTAACGCAATGTACTGGTCTTGGGCCACCATGTATAGATTCTTTAAAATAGATGGCCGGGTCAATGCAACTGGAGCGTTGGGAACAAATGATCAATTGTTGGCTTGGCATACGGGTAAAAACGCATTGTACAGAACGAAAGAAGTCAACGTGTCCATTAAACCGGGAGCTCATTTAGTGTTGACTTTTGATCTTGCAGAGTTCTATTCAGGAGTGAGTCTGGACACGGAGACAATGACCCATTCCATGGTAGATGACTATGCCATTGCGGTGAAGCTCTCAGATAACCTGCCCGCTGCCTTCAGTTTGCGCGTGCAGTAAGTCGTTGTGCTACTAGTGCCCCGGAAGGGATAGGGGCTATCGAAATAAAATGCTGATCTTCATTCCTCCTAGAAGCGCTGGCGCAGCATTTTTCGAGTCAATTAGTTGGTATTCGCCAGTGAAAATGCCCGATACAGGGTCAAACTCTTCAACATAATCTGAGGTTTTGCGCTGTTTTTGACGGATCCCGCCGCCGATGAACCAGTCGACAATCATACGCTCGGAAGGACGGCTCTGGTAGCCTAGTGTGAATCCAAAATCCGTCCAGTTGAAGCCTTCATTTACGGTTGTGTCGATTCCTGCTGGTGTGGTCGTGTAAAAATCTTGGGCGTAATTTCTATGTCCCATGATGTACGATATGTAATAGCCATCTTCAAAGGCATTTCCTTCTGGGAAAAACTTCACATTGACGGTACCGCTGTATCCCAGCTTGCTTTGAGTCTGCCCATCTTGGCGCATGCTGTAGCCACGAATGGCTTCTTCGGTGATATTGTACGTAGTAATGCCAATACCCGCTTCAGCACTCATGTAATCTGAAATTTTATATTCATACGAAACAGGTATATCTCCGGCGAGCATGGCCGTGGGACTGAGCTTTATCGCATGGTTGTATCTGCTGTAATACAAGCTGCCACCCTTCGGTAATGCGCTCGATGGAGTAAGAGAACTAATAGTACCTGCTCCTTGCGCTGTGTTGAGGTCGCGCTTTCGTACAATCACCGTCTGTGCATCGGCACTCAGGGACCATGCGAGGGCTATGATAAGGCTGTAAATAAATCTCTTCATACGGTTCGATATCTAGTAGGGGTGATGTATCTTGACTTCAACAGAGTCAAATTACGAAAAATGTTCACCCCAAGCTTATGCTGCGTTTAAAAAAAGGCGTTTTCACGCTGTTTCTTTCCATTGTTCTATTAACCGGTGCACGTGCACAAGGTTCATTTCCAATTTTAGAGTGGAGTCCGGAGTATTCTGCCCGCTCTGCTAAATTTGATCGATTACTCCAGGTAGGTGATAAAGGTTTTTACACCTACAAAACGGCCAATGCATCGTTATTGGGCGCTTCACGTGATGAATATTTTGCCTATTACGACCGTTATGATTTAGGTGAGAATTGGCTCATAAAGAACGCGCGTTGGGAATGGAAGGGACGTCGCGTTGATTTCAAAACCAGTGTCATCATCGGTGAGACACAATACCTGTTTTACGAGAGTTACGACCGACAGGCAGATCAGCGTTATTTGCTCTGTCGCACCCTAGATTCGAACGCCACACTTAGCGAAGTAAAGGTGATGGAAGTCCTGGACAGTCGTCGAAGAGCGCGGGGTGATTTTGATATTCAATTATCGAAAGACCGTTCTAAAATCGCGATTTTTACGAATCCACCGTACGAACGCAATTCTACCGAAAATTTCTACATCCGAATCTTTGATACCGCGCTCGAAGAGCTGTGGAATGCGGATGTTGAGTTGTCCTACCGTGATAGAAATTTTGGCATCATGGATTTTGAAGTTTCGAATGCGGGCGAGGTGTTTATTTTGAGTTATTACGACAATAGTCCCAATGTAACTATGTTGAATAATAGGGATTTAGACTACAAGCTCATGAAGATTACCGACCGCAGCGGGGCAACTGATGTGGTGGAATTTGATTTAGGTCTGCAAGAAGTAAGTGTACAAAGTTTAGGTATTGAATGTGATTTAGTGGACGGTCAAATGGCGATTTCAGGATTTTATGGAAAGCGCAATGTTTGGGATATGGACGGGGCCTTGTATTTGGCTTTTGATCAGGCTGCTGGCGAAGTGGTTTCTTCAAATTTGAACCAATTCGCACCTGATTTTGTCGCACAATTCAATAAATATCGGGCTAAGCGCGGTAAAGGCATTCGTAGAAATTTTGTCTTCCGCCAGTTCGAAGCGCGGCCAGATGGTGGTGCTTATGTGGTGGCTGAAGATTATGAAGTCGTGGTGAGAACCACCCAAG
>Ga0209654_1000369_pt1 | contig 45151 bp, 36 predicted proteins | sample SaaInl1SG_22_DNA_FD_184646 | JGI IMG/M metagenome (GOLD analysis project Ga0209654, IMG submission 184646) | Marine microbial communities from expanding oxygen minimum zones in the Saanich Inlet - ESP_161SG_22_DNA (SPAdes) (version 2) | ecosystem: Environmental > Aquatic > Marine > Intertidal... | reverse complement strand
ATGAGTTTAAAACGAACCGATTAAAATGGCTCGAAATCTTTGATGCCGAACTCACCACACCACTAAACCTACTTCCCGGTGTCAATCCACAAACGAATGAACCTGACGGCTCTGTTCGCTACTATGGCAAATGGAACATTACGAGAACGGCTACAGATTCTACGGAAGCAAAAAGTGTTCTCATTCCACTTTATGTCTCTTTTGATTTTGACGAAGAAGGAAAAATTCTCTTTCAGCAAAATTATGGTGACCTGACTGCGGCATTCCAAGAATTGAATAATTAAAATAAACCTAAGTCATGAAGAAAGTATTGCTTGTAGGCGTTGTAGCACTAGGAATAGTGTCGTGCACGCAGAACACAGAACCTTGCCCTCCAGTATCGGAACAAACTCCTGTAGGGTTTAATAACTTAACGGATAATTGGCCGGGAACTGAGCTGGGCAACCAAAGTGATGTAGAGATTTGGCTACAGTATTTAGAATACCTCAACAATAAAGACCTCGAGGGCCTAGCCACGCTCCAGGCGGACAGTATTGAAGTGCATACGGCAAACGGTAGGTACATTGTTGGAGCAGAGGCTCACAGGGCTGCACTTAGCGAATGGATCTACGATACGGATGCGACTTGGACTCCAGTATGGGGAACGGCGGTACGCAAGGCCGGCGGAGATACCACTGGATCTTTCGTCATTGCTGTTTCAGATATGACCGTTAGAGAGGGTGAAGAAACTCGTCGCGTGAATAACATGTTTACCGTTTGGATTAAAGACAGTAAGGTCCAGTCCTTCTGGTTTTATAAGCGAGACTTTACTCAGAAGGAATTAGACATGATCGAAGCGGCAGAATCAAGCGAATGATTTTAACGCCTATTGAATAAAGAAACCCGTCTGAGAAATTAGGCGGGTTTTTTATATCCATTTCGACCAGACCTCAAATGGACGCTGGTCTGCTAATTACTTTTGCCAGTATTGGGTGTGGCGGAGTTCTACGTTAACCAAGGAGCCGGCATAGTACACAGGAACTACGGTGTCAAAGTAAAGAATGCATTCCTTCTTATTCAGTAGTTGAATATCAAAAGTTTGCTCGCCGGAGAACAGCACTCTAAGAGAATCGAAAATAGGCTCCAGACCTGCCGGAAGCGGTTCGGTATCGAACGCCCAATTTATGGTTTGATCTGTTCCGCCAAATGTTATTTGAGTTTCGTTGAGTAACAGAAAGTTACTTTCGTCGATAACCACACCTGCACTGTCAATAGTTGATGTATTATTTATGGTATCTATGGAATTCAGTAAATGCGCTGTACTGTGGGGAGTTAGTGCGCCAGGGTACGATTGAATTTTTATATAATTGGTAATCTCTTGGCCCTCCCAGGTACCGCTAAGGAAATCAATCGTGGTCCAATTCTCTGTTCGATCGCAACTCATTAAACCACCCGCGGCAATGATTAGAATAAAGAACTGTTTCATCATATACTAAAGCGTAAGCCCAACGCCGCCATACAGACCTAGTCCGTTGGATTGGATGGAAATTATTAATTGGTCGGAATAGAAAGGTACGAAGTAATTAAAACCAAAAATCAGGTCGCCTGAATAACCCTCAATCGCATTACGTTCGTAAAGTCTGTTGTATCGTAAGAACAGAGTTGCCTTTTCATCAGCGACATCCCACAATAGGGTTGGAGAGGTTGACAGAAAGAGATCGTCAGCCGTGAAGGTGATGGTGGCGGGAAGTCTTAACGCGAGCCGGTTATTGAGCATACTGAATTTTGGTCCTGTACTGAGGTTGTATTGATTTACACCAAAGCCTTGAAAGGCTCTTTTCAAAGAACTTGCTTGTACTGAAAACGATCCATCCGTGGACCAGTCTATTTTATCGGTAAGACCATAATTATAAACTCCTGCGACTCCATAGGATTGGACGAGCACGTTGGCGCCACCAAAGGCTCCAACACTGTAATATCGTCCTCCCTTGTCTATAGATCTTGCATGTTGCATCTCCGGATGAATCGTGAAGCAAGAGCTTAACGCAAACCCAACAAACAAAATTAGCATAGCTTTTTTACCCATACCTAAAAGTATTAATTTCGTTAAGACCAAAACCATTAGCATGAGATACCTTCTCCTAGGCATTATTCTTTCCCTTTCGCTTCAAGCACAGGATAAAACCTTTCATTGGCAAAAGCCTGACTCGTATGTTTCTTATGCTCCTTTCTCAACGCATTATTTCCGCGGAGATATTGCGCGGACGCACCTCACTTCCATTAATTACGGCTGGGCCGAATTAGGCTTTTTTATAAATTCTTACAGGGAGCCCACCATCGCACTATGTTACAAAACAGAAGTATTTGAGACGAGGCGTTGGCGCTTTCATTTAATGGCTGGAACGGCCTATGGATACAAAAAGAAACTATATAACTACCCTACCATACCGCTTTCCGGGACTATTTTATTTAAAACAGATTTTGTGCCCGTGGGTGGCGCCACAGTTGAATACTTCGTATCTCAAAAGCTAGCCATCAAAGCCACATTCATTCCATTAGTGGGCGGGTTGGGATTACAGTATTCATTATAAGGTCTGCAATCCTTTACTCAACACCCACGCACGGTAGTCTCTTTTGTTTACTGAGGCTTTCGCTGCATTGGCATCGTCACGGTACTTATGTACGCTGTGCACGACGTAATACTTTTTATTGTAACGTGAGAGGAAGGCTTCGGGCGCCCATCCTACGATGCTTTCAAGGAAGCCCTCGGCAAGGTCACGGTCAACAAATCCTCCGACAATAAGGCTGTAACCGGAAGTGGTGCCCGGTTCTGGAGTATTATCTGTAACCCATTTCGTGCCCTTGGTTGAGGCGGCCGCTTTCTCAGAAGCATTTGCGAGATTGAATGCGGCAATGGAATCTGCTTTGAGTGCCGCTACAGTGAGGCTGTACTCCAAAGCTTGAGCGGCCAATGCTGCGGTATCGAACGGCGGAGGTGGAGGAGGAATGGGCAGACTGTAGAGTTGAAGGTTGGTAGGGCTTCCTGGGCGTTTGCTTTGTGAAAATAGCGCTGTACTGTCATTGAGCAAGACTAAACCAAACTCGTCACCACGGTTGTTGAGGGCCATTGCTACTGGAGTAGAGTCGCCCGCACTGTGCTGGTAGAGTTGGAGGCCGTAATTTTTTGAGGCACGGGAGAAGAAGAGGTCAAGATCTTTGGAAGTGCTTGGGAAGACCTCATCTTCTGGTGTGTTTGCGATCTCCACTGAATGAGGTGCACTCCATACGCCATCAAAGCTGAGGGTGCTTTTATAGAGGTCATATCCGCCTTTACCGCCTTCGATGTTGGAGGCGAAATAGAGGGTATAGTCCTTCGCATCGAACCAAGGATGCTGGTAGTCTGCATTTTCATCCACGAACGGCAGTGTTTTGGCTGCATCGCCATTAAAAGGGATGTAGGTGAGGGTCATGCCTATGCGTCCATCCTTGTAGGGCTTTTTACGACTGTGGCTGGCAATGAGTGCCGAGCTGTCTGGTAAGAGCGCACACTGTCCTATGTGGTAGGTCTGTTCCGCTAAAATGCCTGTAAGGGCATAAGGGAGGGTCTTCAAATCTTTTAAGCGCAAAAGGTACGGACGCGCGAAAGGCGCATTCGTCTGTGGATCTTTCGCGGTCATCATAGTGCCGTTGCGTGTAGATAAGAAAAGGAGGTGTCCTTCCCCGTACGGGTGTGCGGCATAATCTTCAGCAGCGGCTTCGCCCAACTCTTGATGGACTAACGAATCCGGCTGTGCAAGCGCGGCTATCATGGTGCTTTGCCCCTTAGCAACAGTGCTTAAGGTTAAAAAGGCACCTAATGCGAAGAGTGCGGAGGTGTTCATTACGCTTCTCATAGGAATAATCTTGGCGAGGTGAATGACTCTATTCTTGGGGTCACATTAAAGCTGATGCCTATGACGTGACTGCGCTGTGTGAGGTACACGAGGTCTGTGAGTGGGAAGTTGTATTGGTAAAAAACATGCCAATCATTGCTTGGGTTCAAGCGAAGAAGTGCACCTACTTCATCTGCCGGGCTGTAGTGCAATCCCATACCCCATTTTTGACTGTGCTCCACGAAGGCGTGGAAATTGAGATCTGCCGGTGCGTTGGTGGTCGCACTGGCTAGGAAGCTTGTACGGAGTGACCAATCGCCTTTAATTGGCATGCGGTAGCCTCCAAAGAACTGGAGCACTTGGGCAGTGTAATTATTATCGTAGATCTCAGCACGGTTGACATTCTTGAAACTAACACCAGCGTAATAGGTAGGGGTGTTGAACGTTGTTCCCAAATCAATATTAGCCATGAACGGACCTTGCAGGTTGTAGATGTTGGGGTCTACCTGGTCGTAATAGGTTTCGTCCATTAGATCTACAGAAGTACGTCCCACCGTGAGTCGCAAACCGGTACTTAGTTTTGCTTGATCGCTAATAGGAAGGTGGTAGGCACCACTGAGGGCAGCGTGTTGTGTAATGGCTGGACCCACCTGGTCATTGATCAATGTTAGGTTGAGACCTAATCCGCGAAGATCGCGGTAATCCATACTGATCATTCCGGTGCGCGGGGCACCTTTTAGACCTACCCATTGTGCATCTACTAAACTCACGACATGTTGGTCTTGCATTCCAGCGTGTGCGGGTGAGACGGCGACAGGGGTGAATAGGTAGTTATCAAGCGACGGGTGTTGTTGCGCTTGTGCAGTGCCAAAGCAAACAGTAAGGGCCACGGCCAGCATTGAAATGCGGCGGTTGCGTATTGCGGAGTTTTTTTCTTGCATCATATTCATGGCTTATCTGTTTATGTAGAGGTAACCATTGTATTCTCTAGTGGAGGAACCACCCATTCGGATGTAATAGAAGTATGTTCCTGTGGGTAGGATGGCTTCGGCATTGTTAAGGTAAGTAGCGACATTGGCGCGACCGTCGAAATCGTTCTCGTAGTTTTCGTTTTCGTAGACTTTCAAACCTAATCGGTTGAAGAGTACAACGTGGGAGCCAGGGAAGTTTTCGATGCCCGGAATGGTCCAGAAATCGTTATTTCCGTCGTTATCTGGGGTAAGGACAGTGGCCGCTTCAAGTGTACATTCGTCACTGTCGAGGAAGTCGGGGAGGCCGTCGTTGTCACAATCATCAAAGCCGATGCCGTCGCCGTTGGAATCAAACTCATACGCATCGCCGATGCCGTCGCCATCACTGTCGGTATCTTCCTGGTTGGGAATGCCGTCGCCGTCTTGATCGGCAAGTCCGCCACCGCCACCCGGGGTGCCGCCTTCGTCTATGTTGAGGATGCCGTCACAATCTAAATCTTCGGCAAGGACTTCAATACTGTCCGTAGCAAGAACGCCATTCGCGTCTACGGCGGTGATAAAGTACCAGCCGGAGGTAAGTCCAGTTAATGTATCAGCCGTGGCGCCATTGCTCCAACTTAACGTTACAGGTGTCACGCCGCCTGAATAGGTTGCGTAAATACTACCGTTGGTATCATCTGGGCAAATATTGTTGGCGAGTGCTGTTGCTGTGGCATTGAAATAATCCGGTTCCGTGAGGACTACGGTGTCGGTAATGCTACAGCCGTTGCTGTCTGTTGCGACTACGAAATAAGTGCCTTCTGCCAAACCAGCGAGGTCTTCGGTGGTGGCATAGCCGTTGTTCCAATCGTAGGTCATGGGCTGAACGCCGCCAGTAACGGTAAGGTCAATGGTTCCATCTGTTGCTCCCTCTACACTTACACCGTATCCGTTGTAATTGGAGACGATAGTGGAGATGGTCATGGACGCGGGTTCATCAATGGTCACGCTGCCGGAGGCAACACAACCGTTAGAGTCCGATACATCATAGAAATACGTTCCTGCAAGCAAGTTGCCAATGTTCGCCGTGGTATCGAGGGTCGTCCAAGTATAGGTATAGGGACCTGATCCACCCACTGCAGTGAGGGAGGCGGTACCGTTGGCTTCACCAAAACATAGGGCGTCTGTTGTGGCTGTAGTAGCTTGAATAACGCCATTAGGTCCGGTGCCTACGGTTACTGTGATAGCGGTACTGTCGAGGTTGCCTAAGGTGTCGAGGCCGTAGAACCAGATGGAATTGGTCCCGATGTTTTGACAAGTGAAGACGTATTGGCTCAACCACAGGCTGTCCAGACCATTACAATCGTAGGAACCGGTATCTACGTCGGCGACACTGAGCGTATCGAAGCCCATCGCATCGAGGGTCAGTGTTGCGTTTTGCGCCAAAAGCGAAGGTCCTGAGCCGTCCACTACCGTTATGGTAAAGAAGGCGCTGTCGCTGTAGCCCGCTGCGTCGGTTACCGTGTAGGCAACAACCGTAGTTCCTAAGGCAAAATTGCCGGATGGGGTGTTGCTGTTGTAGTAGGCCGTAGAATAATTGGTACTGTTTTCGTCTATGGTTGGCGCAGTCCATGCGAAGCTTGCGAAACAGCTGTCTGGATCTGCCAGTAAGGTGGTGTCGCCTTGCGCTAAGTTGATTACAGGCGCCGTGGTATCAACCACGCTTAAGAAGAAACTACAGGTATCGCCATTGCCACTGAGGTCGTAGCCAAAGTAGTCGATCTTAAAGATTCCAATCTGCAGATAACTGCCGCTCGCGAGGTTGAAATAGGCACTGTCGACACCGCAGTTGTCGTAAATGCTATCTCCCGTCCAACTCACCTGGGTCCAGGTACTGTCGTTGTCCGCATAAATGGTGATGGAGTCTGACGGGCAGTAGAGTTCTGGTTTAATGTTTTCTGTAACGACTAAGCGTTGTAGGATAGAATCTGTATTGCCACTCAAATCTGTAGCATACCAGTAGATATCGTATTCACCCAATGCGTAGTAGGCGGCTGCACTATGGAACAGCGTATCAAGTCCACAGGCTTCTACGATGGTAGGAGGTGTGAGTGTAAGGCTGTCTGTGAAGATGCCACAGGTATCTGCGCCGGCAAAAACAGCTAAAGTATCTAGCGTTCCGTCCCAGGTAGGTGCTATGGTGTCGCGTACGGTGACTACGAAGAAACAGGTATCTGTATTGCCGCTTGGGTCAAAGGCGTAATGGAATACGGTATCGATGCCCACTGGGAAGAAGGTTCCGGAAGTGTCGCTGTACGTGTAAGTAACGCTGTCGCTGTTATCCGTGGCTGTTGGTGTGGTCCAATTCAGATTGGCCCCACAGTTCAATGCACTCGCATAGAGAACGGTATCTAACGGGCAACTGCTGAACATCGGCGCTAATGTATCTAGCACTGTGATTTGAAACAGGCAACTGTCGCTATTTCCGTTCGCATCCGTGGCATACGACCACACTTCATGGGTCCCTATTTCGAACCAACTGCCGCTTGTATCTGTCGCGTAGGTTGTATCAATTCCACACTCATCCGTAGCAGAGATTGCTGTCCAGCTGTAGGCCGTTCCGCTCGTATCTGCAGTGATATATAACGTGGTATCTCCAGCACATACTAGCGCGGGTGCAATGGTATCAATCACCGTGACGGTGGCGTAGGCGGTATCACTTAACGCTCCGTCCGTTCCTACAAGCATTACGGTATGCGCCCCCAATCCTGAACAATCCCATGAGGTACTATCGATACTTAGGGTAAGGTTACAATTATCGCTAGAGGCACTGTCTACATCTGCTGCCGTAATAGAGGCTAAGCCCATCGAGTCGAGCTGAATGGTAATGTCTTTGGCGTACACGGTTGGCGCAACCCCGTCGCTATCGCTGACGGTAATGCTTGCCGTTCCTTGACAGCCTATGGGGTCAAGTAAGGTTACGGTGTAGCTTCCGCTTGCTACATTAGTTAAGTCTTCCGTTGACGCGCCATTGCTCCAGCTAAAAGACATGGGTGTTGCGGCGGTCACCATGGTAAGGTCTATGGTGCCGTCCGTGGTTCCGGGACAACTGGCGGGTGTACTGGTTAATGTTGCCACTGGATCTGGGTTCACCGTTACGGAGGCCATAGGCGACGTCCAGCGGCAACCTGCTGCTGAGGTCACCGTTACCTGGTAGCGTGCAGTATCTGTTAAAGCAGGTGTGGTGTAGGTGGTGTTCGTTGCACCTGCAATACCGCTCCACGCAGTACCGTCAAAGGCGTACCATTGAACGTTGGTGGCAGTTCCTGTAGCAATGACCCCAAAAGTGGCGGTAGCATTGGTACATATGTTTTGATCGCTAGGAGCGAAGGCAATGGTAAAGTCTATGGGCTCATTGAGCGTTAGGCTATTCCCCGCGGCAGAAGTACAGCCGTTTGCGTCGGTAAGTTGCAGGTCAATGTAAGGGCCTTCTGCAAGGTTTGTGAGCGTTGCCACTCCTGAGGCAACCGCAGCAGTAGTAGAACCGCCCATGTAAGTCACTGTATAAGTGCCGTCAGGAACATTGGCAATGCTAAAGCTGATGGTTCCGTCTTCTGTTGCACAAGCTGTAGGATCCGTTTTTGTGAAATTACTAACCGTGAGCGCCCCGCCTGTGGTGCCGCTTACAGGGATAAGTACATCCGTGGCGCCGGTTGAGCTGAGCGTTACCTGCGCTGGATTTGTAGCGGGAGCCGTACCGTCCATTGCAATGAAGATGGTGGTATCTAGACTGCCCAATGAATCCGCACCCAACGTGAGTGTGCTGCTGTAGGTGCCGTTAGTGGTGTTACTCAAAGTATAACCCGCTGGAGCGGTTACCGTGAGACTGTCGCTTAGGTGGTAGCCTTCGATAAATATGCTTTGGCCAGCACTTGCCGTTCCACTGCAGGTAAAATAGGGTGCAGTAGTGCCGAAAGAATATAAGGAGGGGATGGTAGTTACTGCGGCCGTAGTTGGGAACCAATTCGTTGGACCGCTTAGCGACAGCATTTGTGTCCAGCTGCCTGCACCAGAAGAGCCTATACTGAAGGATATAGCACTGGCACTTGAATAACCTAAAGTTACACGACTGGTTCCGTCGTTGCCTACGGTGTTGGCTGAAGAATTCGCATTTGAGAATCGGCCAGCGTTGGTTCCTGCACTTGCAAAAGTGACTACGCTAGAGGAGCCAAGGGTATAACTGGTGAAACTGCTGGATTCGAGGTATTTACCTGGAGCGCCAATGCCGTCTAGATCCCAAGCCGTCAACGAAACGCCACCGAGCCTTGCGAGCACTGGAGCACTGGCAGTCCCGTCTTCGATAAATTCTAGACGGTAAGAAATTTCACCCGCACCGGTCCATAAAACAGATGGACTGAAATTCGCAGCCGTATTGCCGTTGGTACTGGTGGTGGCATCAAAATCCGAAATTAACCCGTTTGTGATGTTGTCGATAGTGATAATGGCGTCGTAAGGAGTGCCGTCAATCACGATAACATCATTGTAGACACAACTACCGCCCACTCCTGTTGAAGGGCTGGCGGTTAAAGGGTCATCAAAGTTTAAGGAGAGCCCACCCGTAGGAATGGACTGAGCTTGAGCGCCTGTAAAGGGAATAAACAGAGCTGCTGCGAGCATCGAGAGGAGCCGTCTTCTCATAAGAAATTCTTGTACATCAAAGAGTTAGCGATTTGTTCGCCGCATCTTTTATTTCCCTTAAAGTTAAGACCTGTAGTGTTTCTACTGAGACACATTGAGTGAACTTATTAACGGATGCGTAAGCGCATTTCGAAACTTAATTCCCCAGAAATTGAGAGAAATTAGGCGTTAAGCTTGTGAGTTTTTCAGAAATCGTGACATTTGTCACGTTTTTAGAAACTTCCCTCAAATGAATGATCAAGAGCGTGCTGCGCACATCAAAGCACTCAATGAAGCGTTTCGTCCGCTGCAACCGGAGCAACGCATTACAGAATTGTACAGAAATTATAGTGTGGAGCAGGTGATGTTGACCAGTTCTTTTGCTGCAACTTCAGCGTATTTACTCCATCTTTTTTCGGTCTATCAGCCGGAGCAAGAGGTGCTTTTCATTGATACGGGATACCATTTTGAAGAGACCCTGCTGTACAAGGACTACCTCACCAAGGTATACGGATTGAAAACCCGCGAGGTGCGTGCGGAAGATTGGAAACACGAATTCACCACCAGTGACGAGACTTGGTCGAAGGACCCCGATTATTGTTGCACGATCAATAAAGTGGAGCCGCTAGAGAAGTTGAAGGATGAACATGAGGTGTGGGTCAGTGGCTTAATGCACTGGCAAAGTGACCGTAGAAAAACCCTTGATATTTTTGAGGACCGGGGTGGTGTGATCAAATTTTATCCGCTTTTGGATGTCACCATGGAGCAGCGCGAGGCGTATATCAAAGACCATTTGTTGCCATTCCACCCACTGCAATCAAAAGGCTATTTCAGTATTGGGTGCAAACACTGTACTCAGCCCGGAGGTGGGCGTGAAGGTCGCTGGAACAACAGTCCGAAGACGGAATGCGGTTTGCACCTGTAATGCTGTTGAGGCTTGAGGGGCGTCAGGATGGTTAGGTAAATGGAACTGTGGAAATGAAAAACCCGGCTGTATGACCGGGCCTTTCTCAACTAACACAATGTCATTACTGACAAACAATCCAACGGTAATACTGCAGGGTACTATCGTTGGTTACCACTATTTCGCCCGAGTGGTCCGGGACATTTAATAAGGTTACAGGGAAGAGCCATTCACCACACCACGGGTCATTGTCTCGCGGACAATCACCGTAGTCGGATCCCGTTGCTGTAGTATGCCCGTTTCCTGTCGGGGTACGATTAACACTATCACGACCTTTGGGATCAGTGCCCCGCGAAAATTCAGTAAACGATGCATCACATCGCACGTGTAAATCTGCGTATTGGTCAAAGCTCACTACCTCTATCGTGTCGTTTTCGAAAACAACAGTCACGGGATATTTATAATCAAAACACTCAATGGGTGAGCGGTCCGATTTTTCTGTTCGCTCAACTACTTCTAATGACGTTTCACATTGCGTGAAAAAGACCATTAGAAATCCCATTAGGGGCAATGACCAAAACCAATTTTTTTTGAGATTCATCGTCTAAACTTTCGCCGTTCTTAAAGCTAACGCGCTCATATCCATTTGGTTCAAAGGCAAATGGAATTTTTTATATGCGAAACGCCCGGTCTGGTCAGGACCGGGCGTTGCTCTAAAAATTTTGCTATTCCGCGTTGACTTAAATGTTGGAATAGAAGACTTTCGTGTTCTCATCCACGGGTGCACAACCGTCGTAACGGGTAGGCACAGGATTGTAGTTGAGCACGCCGTCCGCGGCCGCCTCTTCGGAGGTAAAATAGCCGAGCATGGTGAGCTCTTTTAGGGTGCGGAAGAAATGCGATTCGTCGGAGGCGGCCGCAGCATCGTAAACGCTTAAAACCGATTCACGTTGGATTTGATCGGCTTCCTCAAAAGCTCCGCCCAAAGCGCGTTTGCCTTCCACGGCAATTTCTTGAATACCGGCATTCAGTTTTGCCTGCATGTCCGGGTAATAGCAATCGCGAATCATCACGTCAATAAAGGCACCAATGCGCGCGTCGCGGGCACCGGCGGTGGCGGTTCTAGGGATGATGGTTTCTGCGATCGCATCTAGGATTGCAAGCCGTTCGGGGCCCGCGGTTGAGGTATCTGGGTCAAAGGAGCAGCTCTCCAACAATACTGTTGGGGCTACGAGGGTACCGCCAATAGCAAGTGCCATTCGTTGTACCATTTGTCTGCGCGTCAATGTATTTTTTTCCATGCGTTCTAGGGTTTAAAGGTTGCCTTTCTTCAGTTCCTTCACGGCATGATCGGCCGCTCTTGCCGTCATCGCCATATAAGTGAGCGAAGGGTTCACACACGACGCTGAGGTCATGGCGGCACCGTCGGTAACGAAGACGTTCGGCGCCTCCCAAACTTGGTTCCATTTGTTTAAAACAGAATTCTCTGGAGCGGTACCCATGCGGGCCGTGCCCATTTCGTGGATGCCCATGCCCAGTGCATAGTCGGACTCCCAGCCAGAGACGTCTTTGAAGCCTGCTGACTCCAGCATTTCGACGGCATCTTGCCTCATGTCCAAACGCATTTTTTCCTCATTTTCTCTAAGCTGCGCGTCAAAAGAAAGTACAGGCAGCCCCCATTTATCCGTTTTCGTACGGTCCAATTCTATCTTATTTTCATGATAAGGCAACACCTCGCCGAAGCCCGTCATACCCATGGTCCACGGACCCGGTTTGCTGATGTTTTCCTTGAAATCGGCCCCAATTCCAAGCTCGCGCACACCGCGTCTCCAATCGCCGCGCGACGCAGAACCCTGGTAGCCAAACCCACGTAAATAGTCGCGCTTGTCGCCATCCCAATTCCGGAAACGAGGAATGTAAAATCCAGTGGGGCGCCCGCCAAAGTAGTATTTGTCCTGATCGCCTTCCCAAGTCCCGCTCGCCCCAACTCTGAAGTGGTGGTCCATTAGATTGTGGCCCAATTCTCCTGAACTGGAGCCCAAACCGCCTTCCCAAACGTCTGTCGCACTGTTCATCAAAATCCAAGTCGAATTCAATGCGGACGCGTTCAAGAATACAATAGGTGCGGTGTACTCGTAGGTCATGTTGGTCTCGGCATCGAGCACCACCACGCCTTTTGCCTTTTTACCGTCTTTATCGTAGATCAATTCCTTTACGATACTGTGCGGCCGTAAGGTCAAATTCCCCGTCGCCATCGCGGCTGGGAGGGTAGAAGCTTGTGTACTGAAGTAGCCGCCGTATGGACAGCCCAACCAACATTTGTTTCGGTATTGGCATCCCGTGCGGCCGTGATGGGGAACAGCGATGTTCGAGGTGCGGCCAATGATTAATCGGCGTTTTTCATCAAATGCTTTGCGAATGCGATCCGCAGCCGTTTGCTCCACACAATTCAGGTCCATGGCATGTAAATACACACTGTCCGGCAGCACATCCATATCCTCGTGCGAACCGCTCAATCCAGCAAACTTTTCCACGTGCGTATACCACGGCGCCATATCGTCATAGCCTATGGGCCAAGGCGTCGCAATGCCCTCCTTTTCATTGGCTAAAAAATCCTCTCTATTCCAGCGGTAGCTTTGGCGTCCCCACATCAGTGAGCGCCCACCTACGTGGTAGCCGCGGTACCAATCGAACCGCTTTTTCTCCGTATAGGGACAGTCTTGATCGTCCACCCACCAATCTGGGTTCAGCTCGTTCAAGGCATAATCTCTTTTGAGCACCGGATTGCGATCTTCTTGCGCCGTGGTCGCCCTCCCGCGGTGCGGAAATTCCCAAGGATCCTTATTAGTATTCGTGTAGTCTTTGATGTGCTCCACGTTTTTACCGCGTTCGAGCATCAAGACCTTCAGTCCTTTTTCGGTGAGCTCTTTTGCCGCCCAGCCCCCGGATATCCCGGAGCCAACAACAATCGCATCGTAATGCATCTTATCCTCTGCCATATCTTTTTCTTACGGTCTTAATTAGGGTATAAATTCAGTAAAGCTGCGCGCCATACTTTCTTTCTTTGGTTCTGTGAACAGGTATTCTAAAGCCACATAGCCTTCGAATCCTGTGCTTTCTATCGCGGCCATTACCGCGGGGTAGTTGATCTCTTGCGCTTCCCACGGTTCATTTCTTCCCGGCACGCCCGCCACGTGGTAATGCCCGTACCATTGGTGGTTTGCTTTGATGTTTGCCACCAAATTGCCCTCCATGATCTGCATGTGGTAAATGTCGTAGAGCAGTTTAAAACTAGGGCTGTTCAATGCGCGGGCCAATTCTATACTCCACCGGCTGCTGTCTGCCATATAATCGGGATGGTCCACCAAACTGTTGAACAATTCCATCTGCAACACCACGCCGTGTTCCTCCGCTAAGGCCACCATCGGCTGCAACGCTTTCACGGCCTGCTCCAAGCCCTGCGCTTCACTCAGTCCACGACGGTTTCCGCTGAAACAAATAAGGTTGGTATAGCCTGCTTTTGCGACACGCGGAATCATGGCTCGGTACCGCTCATGCAGCACCCCTTCAAACTCCTCGTGAATAAAACCGTCTACTAAATTCAATTCTGCGCCGTTGCACATCGAGCTGTCCAGTCCGTGCTTTTTTAGATGGTGCCAATTTTCCGGCCCCACTAAATCCACAGCTTCAACACCTTCACGGGCCAACCATCCGCACAGATCTTCCCATTCAAGATCGTCCACGGTCCAGTGACTCACGCTTCGTTTGTACCCAAAGGCCCGATTGCTCTTCTCGTCGCCCACCAAAACTTCCGATCCTGCGGCCCACAAAGCACCAGGTGCGGCGGCTGCCGCTCCTAAGGCCATTAATTTTTTTATGTGTGCGCGTCGGTCCAATTTAGGCGTGCTTCTTTCTTATGTAGAAATGTACCCCTGCGAAAACCGCAATCAACACAATGGGGATGTACAGCGTTGTCATAATGACCTTACGACCCGCCTCAACTTGTGTGAGGTTTGACGTGAGTGCATCGTAAAACCCACCCATAAACCGCATGTAAATGCTCACCGCAAACATGCCCGCCGCACCAAGCACTGCCATGCCCACAGCGCCCGTCTTTGGCAAATAGGTTGCAACAAACCCGATCATCGTCGGCCAAAAATACGTGACGCCTATACCGAAAATCACCGCACTCACGAACAACATCGTCCCGCTTTGCGTCCCCATTAAGTACAGCCCTATGGTCGTAAAGACGGCACTAAATAAGAGCATGCCCGTTGTCGAAAATCGCTTCACCACCGGCGCAGCAATCCCTCGACCAAACGTCATCACGCCTGAGGTAATGAGTAAAATTAAAATGGCATTATCGCTTACACTCTTTAGCAATACATCCACATATTGATTGATGAACAGCTCAGAAATCGCTGTTCCCAGCATCGCAATGGTAATCACGATGAAAAGGGGGTTGAGGAGTTCCTTGTACATCTCAGAATCGGACACTGCGTTTTTTATGCGCTCCGTTACAGGAAACTCCATGCGCTCCATCTGAATCGCGTACCAGACCGTAGGAACCAACATCACGGCCATCATCATCTGCCAGCTCAATCCCAGTTTCCCAAAACTAAATGCGACTAGGGACCCAATAACGATACCGCCCGGGAACCAGAGGTGGAACTGGTTGAGTTTCGTGGTCTTTTCATCTGGATAAATGGACGCGACCAAAGGATTACAAACCGCTTCCACCATCCCGTTTGCCAATCCTATAAAAAGAGTGCTGATCCAAAGCGACCAGAATCCACCAGCGAATATGGTCAACAAAATCCCCGCGAAATGCCCTAAATAGGCCAATCGCATTAAGTTCTTCATTCCCACTCTATCCACCAGTGCGCCACCAATAATCATGCTCACCGGGAATCCCCAAAACGCCGTTGCGGCAATCTGGCCCAACTGTGCTCCGCTTAATTCAAATTCCACACCCAGATCGTTCAAAATCCCTGCGCGAATTCCAAAACTTAGGCTGGTAACTAATAAACTCGCGCAGCTGGCGATGAATAGTGCGCTGCGATTTGCGGCGGTTGCGCTCATATATTTTTCATTTTGTGTTCAGGAAGTGTCTAAAATACATTTTATCCTGAGATATGGAAGAAACGGAAGCTGATAATACAACGCTATTGGACGAATTCTTAGCCCCCCACCAAAGGCCAATTCGACATTTTCCACTACTTTGGGAATCAATTACAACACCGGAGCAACATGAGTCAAAAATTACGTGCAGCCATGATTGGCGGAGGACCAGGGAGTTTTATTGGTGCAGTGCACCGCATTGCTGCCCGGATGGACGGCGATTATGAATTGGTCGCAGGCGCATTTTCTTCCAAGCCAGAGAAGTGTTTGGAGACGGCGCGTGAACTGGGCATTGCACAAGAGCGTGCCTATCCCAGCTGGTCGGCGATGTTGGAAGGTGAATTAGCGCTTCCCGCGGACGAAAGGGTTCAAGTCATCATGATTACCACACCCAACCATGTGCATGCAGCGCCTACGATTGCGGCGCTTGAATCCGGATTTCATGTTGTTTTAGACAAGCCACTGTGTACGTCAATGGAAGAGGCATTGGCGATGGAGGCGGCGGCAAAAGGTTCGAAAAGACTGTTTTGCTTGACCCATACCTACACGGGGTATCCCATGATAAAAGAGGCCAAACACCAGATTGCGTCTGGGGCGTTAGGAACGGTCAGAAAGATTTATGTAGAATATCCGCAGGGTTGGTTGTCTACCTTTTTAGAAGGTGGGGATCATACGCAGGCGGCATGGCGGACGGATCCGAAAAAATCGGGCAAGGTTGGCGCTATGGGAGATATAGGAACACACGCCTTTAACCTCGCAGAATATGTGAGTGGCGAGGAGATTGTAGAGGTTTGTGCCCAACTAAACACCGTGGTTGACGGACGCGCCTTAGACGACGATGGCGCAGTACTTTTTCGCACTGCTTCAGGTGCAACTGGCGTGTTAATGGCGACGCAAATCGCAGCAGGCGAGGAGAACAATGTGAAGATTCGTGTCTTTGGAGAAAAAGGCGGTCTTTGCTGGGAGCACGCGGACAACAACAGCTTAACGCTTATGCCACTGGACGCACCTGTGGTGAAACTGCGCACTGGTGGGCCCGGGACATCAGACTGGTCCCTCGCAAACCACCGCGTACCCCCGGGCCACCCTGAGGGCTATCTCGAGGCTTTCGCTAACCTATACAAAAACTTCGCAGCGCACATTCGGGCGCAGGAAGCGGGTGAAAAGCAGGATGCGCATTTGGATTATCCGGGGATCGAAGACGGCGTGCGCGGTATGAAATTCATCGAAGCCATCGTGGCCAACAACGCCGGAACGGAAAAGTATACTGCCCTATGAAAACGCTGAAAGGACCGGGCATTTTTGTGGCCCAATTCGCCGACGACGTCGCCCCGTTCAATTCGTGGGCAACCATCTGTAAATGGGCCGCCGACCTTGGCTACAAAGGCATTCAGATCCCTTCATGGGACGCCCGTTTCATCGACCTGGAAAAGGTCGCAAACAGCCAGGATGCTGCGGATGAATTAAAAGGAATAGCTGCCGAACACGGCATTGCCATCACAGAATTAAGCACGCACCTTCAAGGCCAGCTCGTCGCCGTTCACCCGGCCTTTGACGCGCAGTTTGATGCCTTCGCCCCGGCGGAAGTACACGGCAACTCCAAGGCTCGTACTGCATGGGCCGTGAACCAACTCAAACTCGCCGGCACCGCTTCGCAGCGCCTCGGCCTCACCGCACATCCGACCTTCTCAGGCGCTTTAGCCTGGCCGTATTTCTACCCGTGGCCGCAACGCCCGGCGGGATTGGTGGAGGAGGCCTTTGAAGAATTGGGCCGCAGATGGATGCCCATTCTAAACCACTTTGACACGTGCGGCATAGACCTCGCTTATGAGATTCATCCAGGTGAAGATCTCCATGACGGGGCGACCTTTGAACGCTTCCTTGATGTGGTAGGCAATCACAAACGTGCAAACATGCTGTACGACCCCTCGCATTTGGTCCTTCAAGGCATGGATTATTTGGGTTTTATCGATTTGTACCATGAGCGAATTAAGGCTTTCCATGTCAAGGATGCAGAATTCAATCCCGACGCTAGGACGGGAGCTTACGGCGGCTACCTTCCGTGGGTAGAACGCGCGGGTAGATTCCGTTCTGTAGGCGATGGCGAAATAGATTTCCCTGCGATTTTCGCAAAACTCGCCCAGTACAATTACAACGGATGGGCCGTCCTCGAATGGGAATGCTGCCTCAAAGACAGCGCTGCCGGAGCACGAGAAGGAGCAGAACGCATTGCCGATTGGATTATTCCGGTCGCCTCCCGCGCTTTCGACGACTTTGCCGCCACCGGCGTAGACAAAGCCGCCAACCGCAAAGCATTGGGGCTTGATTAATCAACTAAAGCAACGACTAATGAGTCAAAGTATTTCAAAGAAATGGGCTCGTTCGGTCTCGATCATAATCTGCAGCCTGTGGTTGGGATTATCGGGCGTTCTAGCCCAAACGGATCCCGCCTTCTTGGTGCAACGCGGCATCACAGATACGGTGCATTCTGAGCTCTTAGGTGAAGATCGTCTCATTTATGTGGATTTTCCTTTGGGATACGACCCTTCGAGTGTAAGGAAATATCCGGTTGCCTTTCTGCTCGACGGCGATGTATTATTGACTGCAGCAGGTACGGTCCAAGATTTTTACAGCGGAGGGTTTACGCCAGAGATGATCATCATCGGTATTTCAAATGATGATAACAGGACGAGGGATTTAACGCCGCCAAAGATTACAGAGACATTTTCGGCAGATGCAGCTGATCAAATGGAGGTAGCGATGCAACCCAATGCCATTGCGGACGGCGGGGCAGCGGTATTCCTGGATTTTATGGAGAAAGAATTGGTCCCTTATGTGGAAAGCCATTATCCTGTCACAAATTTTAGGACCTTAATAGGACATTCGTACGGAGGGCTCTTTACAATCTACGCCTTATCTGAAAGACCTACTTTGTTCCATTACTACCTCGCCATAGATCCTAGTATGGATTGGAGCGGTGGTCATTATTATAAATCGATTTCTGAAAAATTAGGCAATACCAATCTTGAAGGTCGGGCAGTCTTCATTTCCATGAATGGTAAATTACATTTTCAAGACAGCACCGTTACCCTCTCGAACGTACGTGATAGCGATTCTTGGCAAACCGAATTTTCCCGAGCCATTCTTGCTACAATAGACGAGCTGGAAGGGCTTGAGTCATTTGGGCTACGGGTTCATAATAGATTTTTTAAAAGAGATTTACACGGCACCATACCGCTGCCCTCGCTGATGGAAGGAACCATTGCTTTGTTCCAATGGTATCAAATGGAAGGCACCCACGATATCAATAACCCCTTAACTTCGGTTGCATCGCTTAGGGAGTTGATGGAGTATCGTGCGGCAAAATTGGAACGAAACTTTGGCTATGCATTTCCTCCGTATCCAGAAGAGTTGCTCAATATGTCGGGCTACATGCAAATGGACATGGGCGATCTGGAGAAATCAAAGATGTATTTTGATGCAGCACTACGGTACTACCCTTATAGCGCAAACGCCCATGATTCAATGGCCGATTATTATGTGGCAGTAGGTGCTTTAGACCAAGCGTTACAAGAAGTAATCCGCGCGAATGAATTAGCTCCATCTGATTATTATCGTGAGAGAATACATGAACTAAAGAAATAACTCAACTCACAAATGAAAAACCTAATCCTTAGTGCCGCTGCCCTATTTGCAGTAGCCTGCACTGCACCCGCTGAAGCGCCTGCCGAAAATGCCGCAGCCGCTCCAGAAAAATTGCACAACAACATCACCGAAGCGGAGATCTTGGACGGCTGGGAACTCATGTTCGACGGTCAATGCATGGGCAATTTTCGCAAGTACGGCGATACAGTAATAGGCAAGGCCTGGGTTATGCAGGATGATGCCCTGCACCTAGACGTAAGCATCAAAGACGACTGGCAGACCAACAGTGGTGGCGATATCGTCTACCAAGATTTCGACGGTTCCATCCGCGAGTTTGAAAACTTCCAATTCAAAGGCGAATGGAAAATTGCCGAGCGCGGAAATTCAGGGATTATTTACCTTCTCCACGAGGATAGCGAGCAGTATTCGCATTGCTGGATGACCGGACTTGAAATGCAAGTCCTCGATAATGGTACCGATTCTACAGAAGGCCACCCAGATGCAGCCATCCAAAAGCACCGCGCAGGAGATCTCTATGATATCAATGCCGCTCCGGAAGGCGCTGCCAAGCTCGCTGGCGAGTGGAACCAGTTTGAAATCATCGTTCAAGATGGGCACCTCACGCAAATTCTGAATGGCGTCGTAACTGTGGACCGCGACCTCTTTGACGATCAGTGGCGTGCCGATGTTGCTGCTTCGAAGTTCCATGAGTGGGCCGGCTTTGGCACCTACACCAAAGGAGGCATCGCCCTGCAGGACCACGGCGATAAGGTGTGGTACCGCAATTTGAAGATTAAAGCGCTCGCATCTACAGAAACTGAGGCGACTGAACGAGACGAGACTGATACCATAATCGGATCAGAGTTGGATTAAAATTTCGCGATCGAAAATTTTCCTAGAAAAGCAAAAACCCGGCGCCGGAGGGCGCCGGGTTTTTTTGTGAGAAGCGTACATTTACCTCATGGCCCAATACCACCACAGTAAAGGCATTGTTTTAAGCGCGCTGAAGTACGGCGAAAGCAGTAGAATTGTGCGGGTGTACACGGATGAGTTTGGTGTATTGAGCTTTTTGGTGAACAGTGTAGGCAGTAAACGCGGCGTGGTGCGCAGCTCCATGTTGTTGCCGCTCTCGCTACTGGAATTGGTCCATACGAATAAAGGGGAGGGAAAATTGGACAGGATTAAGGAGGCGAAGATGGACCTCACCTACACGACTATTCCTTACGATCCTGTGCGCAATGCGCTTGCGCTGTTTCTTTCGGAGCTCTTTCAAAAAGTGCTGCAAACGGGGGAGTCGAATGCGGAAAAGTTTGATTATGTACGCTCCGCTTGCCTAGCATTGGATACTATCGATCCTATTCCGCCTGCTTTTCACCTCGCCGTTTGGGCCCGATTAACGACCTACTTGGGGTTTGCGCCCAACCTAAAAGCATCTAATGGGACCAATTATTTTGACCTCCACAACGGCAACTTCGTCACAGAACCGCCCCTTTTACACGCGTACCTTCAACCAGAAGCGAGTCAAAACTTGCGGGTCGCATTAGAATGGAATTTTAACGGGCCGTTGGGCATATCCAAGCAGGGCCGATCGGATTTAATGGAGGGATTGAGTCGTTACATGAACATTCACCTCGACGGATTTGGCACATTCAAGAGTTTAGACGTGCTGAAGGAGCTCTTCGTATAGCGATTATGTTTTCATGAAATCCATAGATTTCGGTCAAAATTCACAGAAAACCTCAATAAATCGGCGAAAAACGAGTGGAAATGAGTCGAAATCGGCCAAAAATCGTAAAAAACGCGACACTCTGACACCCGGGCGAGGTTGGTAGGATATTTGCTATTTTAACCGCATAATTAATTCTAAAAGAACTACATGAATAATTCTTTTCCAAAGTGGTTGATTCCTGCATTTGCAGCCTTCCTACTAATCCTCGTGTTTTCATCACGACTTTTCGTCAAAATTGAATCCGGTGAAGCGGGTGTTCAATACGATTTGGTTGCCGGCCTCAAGGTAGACCGCGTCTATGACCAGGGTCTAAAAATAATTGCGCCTTGGAACCGCATGTTTGTTTATAGCACGCGTATTCAAGAAGACCGCTCCGTTATGGAGGTACTTAGTGCGAACGGTTTGACCATTCGCGCAGAGCTTTCCTACCGTTACCGTCCATTCCAAGACAAAATCGGCTACTTGCATAACGAAGTAGGTGAGAATTACCACGAGCGCATTATCATTCCAGAAATTCGTTCTGCAACGCGCGAAATCATTGGTAAATATTTACCGGAAGAGCTGTACAGTTCGAAACGTGATAGCATTCAAACAGAGATCTTCGATTTGGCGGCAGAGCGTATCAAGGGTAAATACATTGAATTGGACGCAGTTTTGATTCGTGATGTAGGATTACCGGATAAATTGAAGCAAGCTATCGAGCGTAAGCTGGAGCAAGAGCAGGTTTCTTTAGAATATGAATTCCGTCTGACCCAAGCTCAAAAGGAAGCAGAACGTCAGCGTATTGAAGCGGAAGGTAAAGCCGTGGCGAACCGGTTATTGAGTCAATCACTTACGGATAAAATCCTTCAAGACAAAGGTATTGATGCTACATTAAAATTAGCAGAGAGTCCTAATAGCAAAGTTATTGTGGTCGGGGGTAGTGATGGATTGCCATTGATTTTAGGCAACAACTAATCCTACAACACATTATATTTCAGATAGAAAGGCGGCCACATGGCCGCCTTTTTTTATATTCGGAGTGCCCGTCGACCTAAGACTGCGATAGAAACGAACGAATACTTTAGCGAATGGACTTGCATGTTGCGTTATCTCCTGGAGATGTACTGTACTGGTTTGGCTGGGCTGCAGCACTGTTTGTCATCCTATTTCCGCTATGGCTGGGTGGCCAATTAGGCGTTTTAGCACGAAGAAAATTTGAACGCGGTTGGGCACTTGTTTTAGTGGGCGCTTACCTCGCGATGACGGGTCTTTCTATTTCGCGTGGCGAATTCAGTTGGGGCAGTTCTTTGCTCTTCCACATGTGTGGTTTTTCTCGCTTACTGCTCATAGGTTACTTTTTTACCGGAAAACGCTGGATGGGAGAATTGGTCACTTTCACCGGTATTGCTGGTGGCTTGCAGAGTTTGCTTACTCCGGAGTTTACCCACGGAATTAATGTGGTTTACGCCTTTGATTACTACGTAAACCACGCATCCATCATCGCGGTGGGCTTTTACATTATTGTGGTACAGCACAATCGCCTCAAGAAGTGGGCGTGGCTGCGCAGTTTTGGCCGAATTCAACTTATGGCACTCATAGCCTTGGGTATAAATCTTCTGACCGGCGGTAACTACATGTACCTCATGGAGCCGCCCATAGCAGACAATCCACTCATTATCACCAGTGAAAACTTCGCTTTCCTACACGTGCTTTTCTTTGAGGTCTTCGCCGCAATAAATTTCTGGTTGATCGAATTGCTCTTGCGCCGCATTCACGTTAAAAATAGCCTCGGTTACCGGGCCGTTTAGGGCGTTAACACATCTCCAACAGTTTGGGCGACAGAAGTGCCTTATATTCGCGTGGCTTTGCATAAAATTGCCGAGCTTTTAAACCTTTTGACCTCAATACGCGTCTACTAGACATGAAGAACCTAAGCACTACCTTTTTACTTATCCTCACCGTGTTTTTGACCGGAACACTACACGCCCAACAACCGGGCAGTGAAAGAGGAGGGAATTTTGACCCATCTAAGCTCCCGAAAATCGGCGTTTTAACCGGAACATTGGTCGATGGAGAATCCCAGGAACCCTTAGCCTACGCTGCGGTTAAAGTCACCCACAAAATGAGTGAAGAACTCGTTACCGGGGGAATGACCAACGAACGCGGACAGTTCAAAATCGAAGGCATTACGCTTGGTCCTAATGTGATCGAGTTCGCGTACGTAGGATATAAAACGAAGACGCAGGAAGTACGTTTAGGGCGTGAAGGTGTGGAGCAGAATTTAGGTGAAATTGGTCTGCAGCATTCTGGGGTGGAGCTTGATGAAGTTACAGTTGCGGCCGAACGCCAATTCATGACCAACGAGATCGATCGTAAAGTCTACGATCCATCGAAACTTATTTTGAGCAAAACGGGCTCCGCAAGTGATATCCTTGAAAATATACCGTCGGTGGAATTGGACCTTGATGGAAACATTACGCTTCGTGGCTCTAGTGCCGTGCGTATTATGATTGACGGACGTCCATCGCGGTTCACAGGTGAAGACCTTACTGCGCTATTGCAAAGTTTGCCAGGGAACAGTGTGGAGAAGATCGAAGTAATGACCAACCCGAGCGCAAAATACGATCCGGACGGCACGGCAGGTATGATCAACATCGTATTGAAGAAATCGGCCTTACAAGGATTGAACGGCTCAGTAAATTCCTCCTATTCAGGTGCTGACCGCGTTCGCGCCGGTATGAACCTCAACTACAAGGTGGATAATGTGAATTTCTTCTTCAATGCGGGTCACAGTTCAGGGTTTACACCGCGTAATTCATGGGCGAATCGTGAAAATTACCTCACGGACGGAACGTACAGCTTCGAACAAATCACCAAAGGTTTGGCGGGTCGCAATGGAAACAACATAAAAACGGGAATGGATTGGACCCCGAACGAGAAACACACCTTCACGCTGCAAGGAACAATCAACCAAGGTTTGCGTCCTCGTTCAGAAGAAAAAACTACGGATTGGACCACACCTACATACATTTATACCATCCTTCAAGCCAATGAAGAAAACGGCATTCGCTGGAACAACAGTGCGGACCTCATTTATGATTACAAGCCCAAGAAAGGGGAGGAACTAAATGTCCGATTCAGCTATACCGACGGCAATCGCAACGACGATATGGTTTTTGAACAAGATACCCTCAACGCGGGCAACATCAAGGCCCCATCGATGCGCTATTCCACCGTTAGTTTTGGCGATCAGTGGGAATTCAATGGTCTCGTAGATTACGTGAAGAAGTGGAATGACGACCGCAAGCTCGAGGCAGGTGTAAAAATGATTCTTCGCGACGATCTTGACGGCTTCAATAGAACGAATACTGACATCAACACGGGCATTGCCACTTTAGACCCCCTTTCTGTAAATGAATTTTTATACTCTGAAGATATTTTCGCTGCCTACGCAAACTACGGCTTCAAAAAGGGTCCATGGGGCTTTCAGTTGGGCCTTCGTGCGGAACAAGCGAACATCGAAGCGACACAAATCACGCAAGATTCTACGTTCGTCAATGACTATTTTCAAGTATATCCGAGCGCATTTTTAACGTATGAAATTGCTCGTGGTCGTGAACTTAACTTTAGCTACAGTCGTCGAGTGCAACGCCCAGGCGGACGCCAGCTCAATCCTTTCATAGATTACAGTGATCCATTCAATCTCCGTCAAGGAAACCCATACCTCCTTCCGGAATTTACCGGTTCGTATGAAGTGGGGTACACGCACATTTTGAAGAAAGGCAAAACCTTAAATGCAAACGTTTATTTCCGTGATAAAAGCAACCTCATCACTTGGTTCAGTCAGGTCGATACCAACGGGATCAATACGACGACGCACAAAAACCTCAACAATGGTGAAGACGCTGGGATGGACTTTAGCTTCCGTGGACGTATCGGCACCAAAGGCGCTTTTACAACGCTTGGCGGAAATTACTTTTACAGCCAGGTCAGCGGTGATATCGACGGCCGCGGCTGGGTTAATAGCGGGTACGGTTTTGGTTTGAACACCATGGTAAGTACGCCGTTATGGAAAGGCGCGAGCCTTCAAATTATGGGGAACTACCGCAGTAAACGCGTGATGGCGCAAGGCATAGGTCGTCCGTTTTATTTCATGGGCGGCAGCTTCAAACAAGGTTTCATGAATGACCGATTAAACCTATCGATCAATTGCCGAGACCTCTTCAATACCATGGGTTGGAACTACGAATCCATGGGGCCAAACTTCTACCAGGAAGGCCAGTACCGTTGGAGCAACCGCATCGTTGAAGCAGGTCTTACCTACAACTTTGGCGAAGTACAACGCCGTCGTCGTCAAATGGACCGCGGAAGCGGTGGTGGTGGAATGGATATGGACATGTTCTAATCCTTCCTGAGCACTGGATACTAACTTTAAGCCTCGGGTGTAATCTCGGGGCTTTTTTTATATTGGGGCATGAAACATTTGATCCGCCTTGCCTTCTTAGTGCTTCTAGCCTCACCATTTAGCCTCAGCGCAGAACGATCCATTATGGATCTTGTAGTTTACGACTTACGCGGTGCATTAACGGATGGTTTTGAGGTCGCCGCCGTAGTAACTGATGCAGGTGAACTTTCAGAATTCACCTTTGATACAGCGAGCAGTTACCTCACGTTACTCAAGCCAGCAACCTTTTACTATGCGCTTTGTATGGATACAGCGGGCCAATTGGCTTACCTCTATATGGGCCCAAAGGAAGTAGCCGGTTCCAACGAACCGTTTATTCAAGAACTCACTCCTTTACCTTCAGCGGCAGCACAGGGTTTGAAAACCACCGGGAAGGGCTATCTCATTTCCTTGGCTTCCGGAGTGGTCGTTTTTGCGGCCATTGCCGCAACCGACGACGGCTCTGGATTTGCAGTGTTGTTGGGGTTTGCGTTAGGACTGTTAACCGCCTCTGTGGGTATCGTAGTCTCTATGGCTGCGGGGTTAGTCAAGGGTGCAACTGTGGCCGTTCAAAACAGGTCAGAAATTCAGCGGCGTGAAGCGCAGCGCAACGTTTCTACGCCCAGCAGCACACAATTTGTGGTCGAACCGGTAGACGAACAGCTGGTACCAGCAGAGTTTGCAACGGTATTGAAACTGGCGGCGGGCCGCTAGAAATTTTCGTCAAAATCGTCGCCTTCGCCACTATCAAAGTCGAAGGTGGTCGGTAGACAATCTACATCTATGCCAAGCTCACCTTTTGGACGTTCGAATGGGCTTGCACTAATGCCGAGATTAGGGTTGGCGTAGTTCTTTTTCATGTAGACCGCCCAGATGGGAAGTGCTGCCGTAGCGCCTTGTCCGTAATACGTACCAAAACCACCGCCCATGTGCGCAGCGCGATCTTCACAACCGGTCCATACACCGGTAATAAGATTTGGTACAGCCCCCATAAACCAACCGTCAGAGTTGTTTTGCGTAGTCCCTGTCTTGCCCGCAATCTCATTAGTGAATTCATACGGATAGCCTGTTACGGCTTTGTTGCGGTAGAAGTTCTTTCCGTAATTGTGACGAAGTCGGTATCCCGTTCCGTCCTCCGTTACCCCCATCAAAAGCTTGAGGATGACATAGGCATCGCGGTCGCTCATGACTTGGCGGGATTCTGGCGTGAATTCTTCGAGAACCACACCGTTTTTATCTTCAATACGCGTGACCATGATCGGTTGCACGTAACGCCCTTTGTTCGCGAAAGTCGTGTAGCTGCCCACCATTTCGTAAACGCTGAGGTCTACGGTGCCAAGCGCTATGGAAGGTACTTCGGGAATATCTCCGGTGATGCCCATACGGCGTGCGAGATCAATCACTGGGCGTGGTCCCACTTGTTTCATGAGGAAGGTGGTCACGGTATTCATCGAATTCGCAAGGGCATGTTTTAAGCTTTTCGTACCGCCGTATTTATCGTCAGAATTGGACGGGCACCAATCTTCGATGAGTCCAAACTCCCCCTTTTCAATACAAATCTTCGCGTTCGGGACTTCCATGCAAGGACTGTAGTTTTTCTCCAAAATGGCGGATGCGTAAACGAAGGGTTTGAAGGTAGACCCTACCTGGCGTTTCCCTTGTTTTACATGATCGTATTTAAAGTACTGGTAGTCGTTGCCTCCAACCCATGCTTTGACATGTCCGGACTGCGGTTCAACGCTCATCATCCCCACCTGATAAAGTCCTTTGTAATAAATGATACTGTCGCGCGGTGAGAGCACGGTGTCTTTATCGCCTTGCCAAGTGAACACCGTCATAGGAATGGGTGTGGTAAAAGCTTTCTGAATGCTGTCCTGACTTGCGCCGCGGCGTTTCATGCCCCGGTAGCGCTGTGTGTTTTTCATTGCGCGGTCCACGATGCGCTTTACATTTCCGGCGGGATCCTCATCGAAATAGAATGGACCGTATTTGCGGTCTTCTTTAATGATGTCAAAAATGCGTTGGTAGTTGCTCAAATGCTCCTGCACCGCTTCTTCTGCATTTTGTTGCATTTCCGCGTTGATGGTCGTGTAGATTTTTAACCCACCGCTGTAGAGGTCTAATTCGCGGCCGGTCCTTTTCTCGTAGTCTTTGATCCACCCTTTCATATAGCCACGCAAATATTCACGGAAATACGGCGCAAGACCGGCCGTATGACTCTGCGGTCGGAATTCCAACTGAAGCGGGATTTGTTGAAGGCTGTCTTTTTCTGCCACCGTGAGCATGCCGTTTTTAACCATCTGTACGAATACTTGATCGCGACGTTGTTTGGTGCGTTCTGGGTAGCGTTTAGGATTGTATAGAGAAGGGTTTTTAGCCATGGCGACAAACACGGCAGCCTCTTCAATGGTGAGGTCAATGGGCTTCTTGTTGAAGTAGACGCGTGCCGCAGAATTGATGCCGACGGCTTGGTAGAGGAAGTCTAATTGGTTCAAATACAAGGCTATGATTTCGTCCTTTGTGTACAATCTTTCGAGTTGAACGGCAATGATCCATTCGCCCAATTTCTGCCCAATCCGCTCTACCAAATTGCGGGCAGGTTCATTGTACTGCATCTTCGCTAATTGCTGGGTGAGCGTTGATCCGCCTCCCTTTGAGCCTAAGTAAGCTATGGCGCGTGCCAATGCCTTAGCGTCCACGCCGCTGTGCGAATAAAAGCGTTCGTCTTCTGTAGCTACAAGGGCTTTGCCCAGCCACGGGGAGAGTTCATCAAACGTAGCTGCCGTTCTGTTCTCGCGAAAGAATGTACCCAGGGTTTCACCGTCTTCGGTAATGATCTCAGTGGCCAATTTCGTATCCGGGTTCGCAATCTGCGCGATATTTGGTAATTCCCCAAACACGCCCATGCTCGTTAGACTGAGCAATAAAGTCAAACCCCAAACCGGTCCCGTGAGCACGACCACCGTCCAGATGATTTGCTTGCGGTAATTGCGTTTCTTTTTTTCTTTCTCTTGTGCCATAGCCTCTCAAAAATACCAATATCTCAGACCGGTTTACTGCCGGATAACAAGAACTTTTCCTTGTGCTGTAACCGTGCCTAACGCATCAGTGATGTAGACTAGGTAAACGCCACTTGCTGCGGGCTGACCGCTCAGGTTTGTGCCGTTCCAACGTGCTGTTCCGCCGTTAGATTGTGTTTCAAAAACAAGCGCTCCTGTAACGTCTGTAAATTTGACTACCGCACCTTCGGGGCAGCCCTGAACGAAAATAGGACCTTCGTAACCCGGACGCACTGGATTGGGGTAGATGGAGGCTTCAGGTACATTACCGGTGTAGCCGGGTGTCGCGTCGCCGCGGTAGCCGATCAACCCTTTTGAGGTAGCAATGAGGAGCTCTCCGCTCGTTGGATCTGCTGCAATGCTGAGGATATCATTGGAGAGCAAAGGCGAATTGGTTGCCGTGAATTGCTGCACGGTTTGCAGCCCTTCTGGACTGACTAAAAAGAGTCCAGCGCCGCGCGTACCTATCCATTTTCGGTTGCCACCGTCTACGAAAATGCTCGTTATAGGCGTTTCTCCCAAAAGCTTTTGTACGACACCGTCTTCCTCGAAGAGAATGGGACGCGCATCGGAAGTTCCACCGTTAAAAATATTTGAGGGACTGTACAGCACCACCAATCCTTCATCCGTTCCAAGCCATAGCTCTCCGTCCTGGTCCACAGCCATGCTCAATACGTGGTTGGAAGGCAGATTTCCGCTCCCTGTACCAGAACTGATCTGCCGTTTTAGCCCGTCGGAAGAGCGGTAGGCGTAAATGCCGTTCGTACGGCTTTGAATGAAGAACATGCCGTCGTGGTGAAGAATATTTTTTAGTGCAACGCCATCTGCACCGGGGCTTAGGGCAAAATTGGACCAATTCCCCTCTACATCCTTTTTAAACAGCGGCGCAGCTACTAAACTTTGCACTCCCCATAAATTGCCTTCATCGTCAAAGGTCAATCCACCGGTCCGCAGATCATTAGCATTGCCATTCACGGCGAGTAAAGCACCGTTTGTATTGCTCGCGCGAAACCAGCCAGTGGTATCTCCGTCGGTCAATTCGACTATCCCACCGCCCCAACTACTGAGGTAAATGCGCTCGCCAGACGCAGTGAATTCATGAGCGGCACTTACAAAATCCGTTAAACCGTAGAGGTAATTTTTATCCCAATGCGTCCACTGCTGATTCTCGTAACGACCGGCGCCGTCGCTGGAGTAGGCCTTTGACCACAGTTCGTTTAAGGCGCCCGGTAAATGCAGAACACCGCCTGTATTTCCACGGTAGACAGCTGCATAGGGATTAGTACCATCTGCATTAGGGTCGTTATCCTTACCTAATCCGTAAGGCACGAGGTGAAAAGCTTTATTGCTAAAGGGACTGCTGGGGAGAATACGCTTGATTTTTGTACCGTCCTTAACGCGCAGCACCCCCGTTTGAAAATTGCCCACATAGAAAGCATTTTCTGTACTCACAAAAGTCGAGGAAAGGGGACGAAGTACGCCAGGAGCGAACAAGGCGTTAGAAATATTAATAGAATCGACAGGGTTGTTTTGCGCGTCCGATTTCTTCCCGATCACGTTAAAATCTCGCGTAACCACCAGCCAATCCTCGCTTACCCGAATATCTTGAATTTCCTGGCCGCCGAAACTCCCTGTACCCCAAGGCTGCGGATACGTTCCCGCTGCCCAGTTCCCGTTGCTGTCTTCGGTCACATCAAACAAGAGCGTGCCGGAGGTAAGGTCGGTCGCAGCGTACACAAAACATTGGTCAACATCGTACCATACGATATGGTTAGGGTCGTAAACACTGGAAAACACTCGATAATCTATGGCGGCCCACTGCGGTAAATTTTCGGTGAGGTCGGCTACTAAAAACTCATTCAGCTGGTCCGGTGAATACACACAAGCCGTGCCCGCTGCGTTGATAGCGAAGGTCGTAATGGCTATGGGAGTGAAGTTATCGCCTAATAAAAAGGTGCGCCCAGCGAGGCGGGAAGAAATCTCAAATTCAACCAAACCAAAGTTGGTGCCTGCGTAGGCCTTGCCGTTGAAAAAGGCGAAGCTGTTGATCTGCTTTAGCCCCGTAAAAGACGGCGTTTCTTCGATAGCGTTGATGGCTTGAAAGGTGCCGTTACGCCAAACATCTATGCGGCCGTTGGCATAACCGATCCAGACGGTTTGAGAGGCAGCATCGGCGCGCAAGGCGGTGATGTTGGTCCCCGAAAGGCCGTTGATGCGTGAATATCTGGTGAATTCGTCTGTACTGCCGTCGATGACGAGCAGGTTGTCTTGCGAGGCACAAAAAACAAGGGGGTCCAATTCGTCCACGTGCTCGAACGTGTTGTACGGAAGATGATCAACCCAGTGCTCAAAAGCACCTGCGGCCTGCCATTTTCCTTCCTGCGACTTCGCAAACGGGGCCAGTAGAACCGCGAAACAAGCGGTGAGGAGAATTTTAAACAGATTCCGTTCAATCATGGGTTCAATTTACGACCTTAGTATCGCAAACAACACAACAAAGTTGTTGTTTGATAGCATAAATATAACGACCATGGCATGCAGTAATTGTGGCAGCGGTGGTGGCGTTCCAAAGGGTTGTCAAAGCAACGGCTCGTGTGGAACTGGAGGATGCGGAAAACTGTCGGTTTATGACTGGCTTTCAAATATGGAACTACCCTCGACAGATCAAGCTTTTGACTGGGTCGAGGTCAGATTTAAGAACGGACGCAAGGAATTTTTCCATAATGCAGAAGGTCTTCCACTCCAGATCGGAGATGCTGTGGCTGTAGAAGCCCACTCCGGACACGACATAGGAAACGTCTCTATCACCGGGGAGCTGGTAAAGCTCCAGATGAATAAGAAGAAGTTTAAGTACGAATCGGAAGAGAATCCGAACAAGGTGTACCGAAAAGCTTCTGAGCGCGATTTAGAAAAATGGGCGGAAGCTCGTGCGCGTGAAAAACAAACCATGATGCAGAGCCGCGATGTGGCGCAGCGTCTAGGCTTGAAAATGAAAATTTCGGATGTGGAATACCAGGGCGACGGTTCGAAAGCGACGTTCTACTACACGGCAGATGAGCGCGTAGATTTCCGTCAATTGATCCGTGAATTGGCCCAATTGTTCTCTGTTCGAATTGAAATGAAACAGATCGGCGCACGCCAGGAAGCCCAACGTTTGGGTGGGATCGGGTCGTGTGGTCGTGAGCTTTGTTGTTCAACATGGCTTAGTGATTTCCGCAGTGTAAATACTGCGGCGGCGCGTTATCAGCAGCTCAGTTTGAATCCGCAGAAGTTGGCGGGCCAGTGTGGGAAGCTGAAGTGTTGTTTGAACTATGAATTGGACAGCTACATCGAAGCAGTGAAACGTTTCCCATCACCTTCAAAGAAACTCAAGCTCGCGAAAGGCGTGGCGTTCTTCCAGAAAATGGATATTTTCAAGGAGATGCTGTGGTATTCGCTCGATAGCGATCCTAACAACTGGGTGCCATTAAAGCTTGACCAAGTCCTTGAGATTTTAGAAGCGAATAAAAAAGGAGAAACTCCAGACGACCTTGCTGAATTTGCCTACGTTGAGCAGCCTAAGGTGAAAGCTGAGGTAGCGGTGGCCGATTTTGTGGGCGGTAGCGCCGAAGATAGCATTACGCGTTTCGATCAACCAAAAGGTCGTAACAACCGCGGTGGACGCAACCGAAGTGGCAAAAAGCCAAATGCACCGAAAAAAGCAGAATAATGCCCTTTTTAGCGCAAAAACACATGAAAACAGCTGAAAATCGACTCGTTTTGGGTCTTTTTTTGCTGTTTTTTCTTTTTCTACAAAGTTGTTCTGCACCCCCAGTGTTAGACGAATTGAACACCTTCGAAAACAATCGTTGGCACATGGACAGTACGATCACCGTCGAGTGGGCGCCACAAGATGCAGAAACCCCAGTATTCATGGGTATGTATGTGCGTCATTTATCCGACTACCCGTACAACAATCTGTACCTCTTCCGTACCATACGTTCGAGCCAAGGCGTAGAGTATTCTGATACTGTGAACATTGCTTTGGCGGACGACCTCGGCCGCTGGAACGGAACGGGATTGAGTACGCTCAAAACGGTATTTGCACCCATAGGCGGTGGCGCTGTTCGTTTTAGAGATAATGAGCGTTACACTTTAACAATGGTCCATGGAATGCGCGATACCGTACTCACCGGAATCCAGGACATCATAGTGAAATTTGAGCAAGCGGAGGACTAAGTCTGCTTAGAACCGCAGATGTTCCCAAAGTGTATCAACGAGGTGTTCCGCTTTTCGTTCACTAAAATCTGCGATCTGATGTCGGCACGAGGTTCCGGTAGCTACAATGACCTCTCCTTCAAAAGATTCAATTTTTGGAAGCAGGACCAATTCTGCCATCTTCCTACTCATCGCATAATTCTCCCTTTTCATCCCGTACGACCCCGCCATACCACAACAACTGCTTTTCACGCGGTCCACCTTGGCACCTAATAATACCTGAAGAACATAGGCGGTATCTCCCGCACTTTCCAAGCTCTTTTGGTGGCAATGCACGTGCAACAAGATCTCTTCTTCGTACGCTTCAAAAGCATCACTAGCTCGGTCCAATTTTGGCAATTCGTCCGCCAAGAATTTATCAATGGTCGCAATGCTCTGCGCTTCAATCCACGCTTTTTCTTCCGGCAACAACCGTCCATATTCATCCACAGCGCTGAGAACGGCACTTGCCTCTAAACCCAAAATCGGCGCATTTTGGAGCGTTTTTGCTGCGTTTTGGAGCTTTTTTAGTGCTTTTTGGGCCAATTTCTTCGATTCTGGCAAAAAACCACCACTTAGCGCAGCGCGCCCACTTGGACTACAAACGACCGCTGGACTATAGCCGAGCGCGCCGAGTACATCACACGCTTTACCCACCAACATTGGATCGTTCGCCTGGGTAAATTCATCCACCCACAAAATCACGGCGCGCTCGTGGCCTGCGGCGCTTTCAACCGAATAACCTTTTTCATACGCCTTCATGTAGGCGGGATTCGCAAGCCCTGGAACAGACCGTTCAGGATGAATGCCCATCAATCGCTTGGTCAGTCCTGATTTAAGAACAGGATTGATGAATCGCCACCATCCCTGATAGTTCAAACTCTTATGGAAGTTGGCAAAGGCCTTATCGGCCAAAGTGCGTTTTGCCCGGTTTTGATACAAGTATTCAGACTTCATAGCGGCCATATCGACCCCTGAAGGACATTCCTTGGTACAGCCTTTACAGCCGACACAATGCTGCATCGCTTCGGCCAATTCCGGCGCTTTAAACCCTTCTATACTTTGTTCGGTCAGTACGCTACGGAGCACATTTGCCCGTCCGCGAGTACTGTCCCATTCGTCTCGTGAGGCCATATATGAAGGGCACATTAAGGCACCGGTGAAAGGCAGGCGTCGGCAATCTCCCGATCCGTTGCATTTCTCCACGGCACGTAAGAATCCGCCCTCTTCGCTGAAGGGAAACTGGGTATCTAAAACGGGCTCCTCTCGATCTACTTCATAGCGCAAATCTTCGTTCATGGGTTTGGCGCCCACAATCTTGCCCGGGTTCAACTGGTTATCAGGATCCCACGCCTTCTTGAAGCTTTCCATCCAAGGGTAAACCTCGGGGCCGTAAAAGTCTTTGATAAATGCTGCACGTACGCGACCGTCGCCGTGTTCCCCTGATAAGGACCCACCGTATTTTTTAACTAATTCCGCACTGGCCTTACTGATTTCATACAGCAATCGGACCCCTTCAGAAGTCTTCAAATTCAAAATAGGTCTCAAGTGTAATTCCCCAGCACCGGCATGCGCGTAGTACACACTTTCCTGGCCGAAGCCTTGCATTAACGCATCAAACTCACGGATATATTCCTGGAGCACATCAATACGTACAGCGGTATCTTCAATACATGCCACAGGTTTCGCATCGCCCGGCACATTGGAGAGTAATCCCAGCCCCGCGGCACGGAGCTTCCAAACTTTATCGCTGTCGTCGCCAAAGAGCTCGGCTCTGGCATAACTATGCTCGCATTGCAGCGCAGCCAACTTTTCAGCGAGTTCCGCCTCGCTTTCGCCGCGAACTTCCACCAACAAAATGGCTGCAGGATCGCCTTGGACAAAATCACGGTAGCTTGCATATTCCTTGCTCTCACGTGTGCATTCTAAGATGATGCGGTCCATGAGCTCCAGTTGATAGGGGGTATGAGCCATCAATTTTGGTGTGGCACCCATGGCTTCATCCATGCTGTGGTAGTGCAATGCAGCTACGGCCACATGAGCAGGAGGCAGGGGGTCCAAGGCCACACGAATCTTGGTGGTAATGCCCAGCGTACCTTCTGAACCGCACATCACGCTCAAGAGTGCATCGCCATCGTTGCCAATTAAATCAATCGCGTACCCCGTATTTCTTCGGTGAATGCTCGCATCTGGAAAATGGGTTTCGAGGTTTTGCGACCTCCAGACATCTTGCCATTGCTCTAACCAATGTTCCACAGCCGAAGGAATATCACGAACGCCGTCGGACTGAATTTCGCCCATGGCGCGCAGCACTCCGTCCGCGGTGACGAGTTCAAGACCGAGCAATTTTTCCCGGGTCGTTCCGTAAGAAATAGAGGTCGAACCTGAGCTGTTATTGCCCACCATGCCGCCCATCATACAACGGTTGGAGGTGGAGGTATTGGGGCCGAAAAACAGTCCGTGTTCTTTAAGATGATAATTGAGTTCGTCGCGGACAACGCCGGGTTGCACCTCTGCCCATTGCTCTTCCACGTTGATGTGGAGAATAGCGTTCATGTGCCTTCCGGTATCTAGTACGGTGCTATCGCCCACGACTTGGCCCGCGAGGGAAGTTCCTGCGGCGCGAGGGATCAGCGGCTTACCGGATCTGACCAGTGCGACCACCTCTTCTGCGGAGGCAGGAAAAGCAACGTCCTGTGGTGTTTCCTGGTAAATGGAAGCATCCTGCGCATAGGCGCGCTTGAGTAGTTCGTCGCTAGGTTTGGTCATGGCTCGCAACAATCTGTGTATTCAAGATTCTCGAATAAGGGGAGAAACAAATCAAAAAAGGTGTCGTATTCATCGTGCCTTTTAATTCCATCATTGGCCTCATTGTGCCACCCGTAAGTAAGCATGTTAATGGTGGCCAATTCTCTCCAGTTCTCTTCCTCCAAAACATCCTTTGCGTTGATGATAATGCGTTGGGGATCGCCATTTTTTTCAGCCATTCTTTTGGTGTGCTCCTCGAACATTTCGATCAGTTGTTCGTCGGTACCGGTGAATGCAGCAACATAGCGTTCCAACAAGGGATTTTGGTCGTGCCAAGGGAGCATTCTAAGTTTGGAATAATCTTTTCCTATGAGCGCCGTGTATTCTGCTAGGTACAGGTCTAGAATTGATTGATTTTCCTCCAATTCTTCCTCTCGAGCTTTTTCCCAAGCGTCACCTTCCGGTAGTGAGCAACTCATTATTCGATGAAGGACCTTACTAGATTCAATATTGTAAGCATCCCAGCTTGACTGATGTTCTTCCAACGAACGGGGCTTAAACAACATCGGCGAGTTCGCAATCCAAGTATAGTTGTTGAATCCGAAAAGGTCGAGGGCATCTTGTAATTGGACCCGGCTAACCTTCGTAGAATCAAAGGTTCCTACGATGTGACAGCACTCGTCGTCCCATTCAAAGGTTGCGAGCTGCCCGAAAAGGGTAGAGCTCGACAATAGCGCTATGAATAGGAGGGTGCGCACTAGACCATAAAATTATCAGTAAGCTGTCCTTCGCCCAGTTCGGCGTTGCCTGAATTCAGGTGGCGCAGCAGCGGACATGGGCGGTAGCGGTCGTCGCCATAATGCTTGTGACAGCGTTTCAAAGTATCTAAAACTTGGTCCCAGCCCATCTCACGGCCCCACCTAATAGGTCCTTTTGGGTAGTTCACACCTTTGGTCATGGCCAGGTCTACGTTCTCCGGATCTGCAATGCCTTGCCACACGGCGTCCAGTGCTTCGTTGATGATCATACACAAGATGCGCTCTACAATCTTTTCACTCAATAGCGGGTCAATCTCTGCAGCTTCTTGGGCGACCACGGCTGCATCCATTCCGGAGGCATAATTGTAAAAGCCGCGTCCTGTCTTGCGACCAAGCAATCCAGCTTCTTTTAAGCGTTTTTGGGTGATGGAAGGACGGAAGCGTGGATCGTAAAAGAATTGGCCCCAAACGGTCTCAGTAACGGTATAATTGACGTCGTGACCGATCAAATCTGTCAGTTCGAAAGGTCCCATTCTAAAGCCAATGCTCTTTATTGCGGCATCGATTTCGGCGACGCTCGCCACTCCTTCTTCGTAGAGTTTAATGGCCTCGCTGTAGAACGGTCGTGCCACCTTATTGACAATGAATCCTGGGGTGTCTTTCGCCATTACGGGCACTTTGCCCCAGTCGTTCATCAGGATTTCCATGGCCTCGCTAAACTCTTCGCCGGTCTTTACGCCAGGCACTATCTCTACTAAGGGCATCAGCGGCGCAGGGTTGAAAAAGTGCAACCCGCCGAAACGTTCTGGATGTGTTAACCCACTCGAAAGGGCAGCAATACTTAAGCTCGAGGTGTTTGTACACAGCCAAGCATCTGAACGGAGTAATGGCTCCACCTGAGCGAACAACGCTTTTTTCACGTCGAGGTCTTCAATCACGGCTTCAACCACAAGATCTGCACCTGTAACGGCCTCTAAATCTGCACTCCATTGCATGCGGCCTAGCATTTCTTCTTTTTGGTCTGAAGTGATTTTACTTTTCTCGACCAGTCGGCCAAAGATTTTTTCTATTGAAGCTTTACTGCGGTCTGTGGCACCAGGGAAACTGTCGTAATACACGACGTCACACCCATTCTGTGCGGCAATCTGTCCAATCCCAGTGCCCATGGCACCTGCACCTAATACAGCTACTTTCATTTTATTCTCCTTTAAAATCCGGTGCGCGTTTTTCTAAAAATGCCTGTACACCTTCGTTAAAATCGTATGTTTTTCCCGCCTTCGTTTGCAACGCTTCTTCAAGGTCCAATTGGGTGTTGAGATCGTTCGTTGCTGCTGCATTCAACGCACGCTTAGTCAGTGCCAATCCTTTCGTAGGCATCTGAGCCATTCGCAATGCTAATGCTGCAACTTCTCCTTCGTAACTATCTTCCGGGAATACCTGATACACCATTCCCATCCGCTGCGCTTGAGCAGCAGGTACCTTGTCGCCTGTCATCATCAGCGCACTGGCGTGTTGGAATCCTACCAACCTGGGTAAAGTAAACGTACCCCCGCTATCTGGTATAAGGCCAATTTTACTAAAGGCTTGTACAAAACTTGCCTTCTCATGGGCGATGACTATATCGCACGCTAGCGCAATATTTGCGCCTGCCCCGGCAGCTACGCCATTTACTGCAGCAATGACCGGTTTAGGCAATTCTCTAATGGCTTGAATGATGGGATTGTAATGCTTCGCAACGATATCGCGCAATGTGGGGCCGTCTTCAGCGATGGCTTCACCTAGATCTTGACCGGCACAAAAGGCCTTACCCGCTCCAGTAATCACCACGCAACGAACCTTCACATCTGTTGCAGCAAGGCGCAATGCCTCCTGCACACCCATGGCGAGTTCGCGGTTAAATGCGTTGAATTTGTCGGGACGATCAAAGGTGATGGTCAATACACCTTCTCTTGTAGCTACTTGTAACATGCTTCCTTGGGTTTGTCTCCCCAAGGTACAGTATAGGCGGCTTTGCTACAACTTAATGGAACGCATCATTGCCTCCATTTCTAACACCACATTTCGCTTCTTGGCAGTAGGTCCGTAGAGTAGGCTTTCAATGGTCAAAATGCGGTCGTTTTTCTCGTCGTAAATGGTGTAGGATAAGAACGGACCACCCATAAAATCGCCATTCATTCGCCACAATCCGCGTGTTTCAATGGCAAACATCCCGCTGATTTCTGTATTCTCAATGCCGGGCGGAATCATCAATTCCGTAGACATATACGACCCTTCGTAGGTGCCCTCAAAATAGTTTTTTCCGATGCTGTCGCGGTGCGCAATAATCGCATCAACACTTACCAGACCTTCGGACATAGGGCGTTCACTCACGATAACATACTGAATGGTCTTCACAGTCTTCGTTGCGAAAATCTTCAGATCCTCTTTGTCCAATGTGGGGTCAAAACCTTGATGGAGCAGCATGCTTTTGATGCCGATATCTTTCAAATTCTCATGGGTATATGCGTAAGCAGATTTCTTCAACCGACCTTGAATCACACTCATATCATGCTCCTTAAAAGCGTCCATCAATTGCTTTGCACTTTCTTTTATGGACTTCGCTATAGCTTCTTCGCTTGGCGCTGTTATACGAACGATCCGTTGCGGGCGCGCCCACAAATCTTTCTGCATTTTCACAAAAGCAGTATCGCTTTTTTCAACCCAGAGTATGCTCTTGGTTTTTTGTAAAATCTTATTGACCTCTTGAGGCTCCACGCGCGAGGCATCAAAATAGGCCTCCGCTTGCGGCAACCCTTCTACATCTGCTAGGTACCATTCTCTAAACTGTTCTCCCGGCGCACCTTCCCAAAGTTCGTCTGGCATAACAAGCAAAAGCTCACTGTGCGTGCCGCTTGAGGGAGGTAGAATGCGCTCTTTCTTTTTCGTCGTTCCGTCTGCGTTTTTCTCCGTACATCCGCTAAAGACGACGAGTGAAAGTGAAACGGTAACAATAAATGTGGCTAAAGCGCTGTTGCGTAACATAATGCAGGAATTAGTACTTGAAAGTAGGCAAAAAGTAGACCAAAAGCCTTTTGGGATAATGGATTAGATGCGGCGTGGGTAAACGACAATACGTTGCCCCACGCGAATCATATCTGAAGTCAACCCGTTCCACCGCTTTATTTCACTTACACCTACGCCGTATTTACCAGCGATGTGCCCTAAGGTTTCACCACTCTTTACACGGTGCGTGGTCCGTTCGTTCATTTGTGTGAATTCGGGCATCGTACTGGCGCGTGACTCAAAATAGCTAGCAGCAACGGTGTATATAGAATCTTGCTGTGCTCTAAACGCCACTGCACTTGCCTTTGGCAGGGTAATGAAATAATCGGCGCCATCGACCACCGGAATAATCTTGTATCTGTACTGTGGATTTAAGAATTCTAACAGGTCCGGTTCCACGCCGAGCTGTTGCTCCACTTGCTGAAAATGCAACTGATTGGTTATGCGTACCGTATCGGTTTCAATGTAGTAAGCGGGAATATCTGCGGGTCCTATTCCGTACATATGACCGTACTCCATCGCGTAGGTCGCTGCAATGAACAAAGGCACATAGGCAGAAGTTTCCCGCGGTAAAAACGGACGTATTTCCCAGTAGGATGTTTTTCCACCGCTGCGACGAATGGCTTTGCGGACATTTCCCGGACCACTGTTGTAGGCTGCTAAAACGAGGTTCCAATCTTCAAAAACGCCATACATTTTAAGCATGTATTGGCACGCGGCTTCGGTACTTTTTAATGGATCGTTACGGTCATCAACGTAGCTGTTCACCTTGAGGTCGTACATTTTTCCTGTACTGTACATGAACTGCCATAAACCAGTTGCGCCCACGTACGAACGCGCTTTAGGATTTAATGCGCTTTCCACAACGGCGAGGTATTTGATCTCGAGTGGCATGTCGTATTTGTCGAGGTGCTCCTCGAACATGGGAAAGTAATATTGACCATGGGCCATCATGCGACTTAACCGCGCAGTTCCGTATTTGAGGTAGCGCTCGATGTATTTACGAACGATGGGATTGTAGGTCATCTCAAACGGGGTACGCTGGTCCAATTCGGCCATGTAGTGCTCAAAGATGCTGTCCGTCAGCGGAAGCGGATGTACGGTATCTATGGCCTTAATCTGCGCAGCAGTGCGAAAAACGTGCTCAGAATCCAATTTTTCAAGTCGCGCATCCAGGGCCCATAAAGCCGCACTGTCTAAAACAGTGGCGCGGTCAGAAGAAGCTGCAGTCGTATCCCCGGAAAGGGCAGTTGTATCAGCAGCCTGGGAAAAGGCGGATGCAAAAATGAAGGTAAAAAGTAAGGCAGTCGTAGTGCGCATTGTTAGTGGTTTTGGATCCAATCGGCCATGGCCAATACGTCCAAATCCGCACCGTTTTTCCCCATGAGTTGTAGACCCATCGGAAGTCCGTTAGCGTGGACGCCCATAGGAATACTAACGGCAGGAACGCCTGCAATATTTGCTTGTACTGTAAAAATATCTTCTAAATAGTTCACTGTGGGGTCGCTGATCTCTCGTCCAATCTCAAATGCTGTCGTAGGTGAGGTAGGGCATAAAATGGCGTCGTATTCTTCGAGTGTTTTGTCTGTCCACTCTTGAACCAAACGACGGGCCGATTGTGCCTTGCCAAAGAATGAATCGTAATACCCGGAGCTCAATACGAAGGTCCCCAACATAATACGGCGTTGTACTTCTTTACCAAATCCTGCGCTGCGGCTGAGTTTATAAACGCTTTCAAGATCCGTGCTTTCTGGGTGGCGGTAACCTGCATGAACCCCGTCAAACCTTGCGAGGTTGGAACTGGCTTCAGCCGTGGTAATGATGTAATAAATAGGAACCAGCGTATTCAAGAGTTCTAGCTCTACCGGCTCAACGACTACCCCTGCGTTTTCAAGCAGTTCGAGCTGCGCCATAAATGCCTTGCGAACGCCTTCGTCTACTGCAGGATTGTCCACTGCGGTTTTTAGGTACGCTACTTTTTTGGGTTGGCCCTTCGTCACGGGAGTTAATGGCTCTTGCATCGCTGTGGCGTCAAAAGCATCCGGTCCAGCAATGACTTCCATGATGCGAGCCGCGTCTTTCACTGAAGTGGTGAACGGGCCAATCTGGTCGAAACTGCTGGCATAAGCGATCAACCCATGACGACTAACGCGGCCGTAGGAAGGCTTGAAGCCAACGGTTCCCGTAAAACTTGCTGGCTGGCGAATAGATCCACCGGTATCAGATCCTAATGCAGCATGGCAAAGACCAGCTGCAACTGCAGCAGCAGAGCCACCTGAGGAACCGCCAGGTACTTTTGTAGGATCGTGTGGATTTTTAGTTGGTCCAAAGGCAGAATTTTCATTCCCTGATCCCATGGCAAATTCATCACAGTTGGTGCGGCCAATAAACACCGCATCTGCGGCAAGCAAACGCTCCACAGCCGTAGCTGAAAATTGGCTTTCGAAACCTTCTAAGATTTTTGATGCGGCACTGACATTGTGCCCACGGTAGCAGATATTGTCTTTTAGCGCAATGACCATTCCCGCAAGGGAACCTGCCGTTCCTGCAGCAATTTTTTCATCGACTTCTGCGGCTTGAGCACGCGCTTCATCTGCCCAAACTTCTAGAAAAATATTGAGGTCTTTCGTTTGGTCAATTTTTGCCAAAAACTGTTCAACCGCCTGGGCCGTGGTACTCATATGCGCTATGTTGGGATGGGTTTACTCTTTCGAGTCGTCCTGTGATTCTTCGTCGGCAACGCCGTCCTTAAATTCTTTAACACCGCGACCTAAACCACGCATTAATTCCGGGATTTTGCGGCCTCCGAAAAGCAACAGAACCACCACAAGGATGAGAATCATTTGGTTGGGACCCATGATCCCTAGAAATACTGTGTTCATCACTACTGATTTTGAGCGACTAAAGTACCCATTTTTACTGAATTGGTCCCTATCAATACGCGAGCAAACTGCGCAACGCATCTTCCACTTTTTCCGCGTTGGGAAGCATGGTTTGTTCTAAGGTGGTGTTCAATGGTATGGCGGGCAAGTTCTCCGCACCCAAAAGCTGAACAGGCGCGTCTAAAAACTCGAAGCATTCTTCAGCAATGGCACCTTGCACACTTTGCGCAAAACTTGGACTACTGCATTCTTCCGTTAGAACTAATGCGCGGCTGTGCGATTTTGCTTGAGCCATGACTTCAGTGCGGTCCCACGGTGCGAGGGTACGTAAGTCTAATATGCTGACGCGTCCTGCGAAAGCTTTCGCAGCCTTCTGTGCCCAATAAACGCCCATGCCGTAAGTAACAACCAGGGCCGCATCGCCTTCTGTCACTGCTGTAGCATCTGCCTCTAACGCCATGCGCGCCTTTCCAAAAGGAATGACATAATCTTCGTCTGGCTCGGGAGTTTTGGCGCCTTCTGTACCGGGTATCTTGCTCCAATACAAACCTTTATGTTCAAAAATCACAACTGGATTGGGATCATAAAAAGCCGATTTCATCAAGCCTTTGAGATCTGCCCCGGTCGACGGGTAGGCAATTTTAATACCACGAATGCTCGTCACGGCAGTTTCAATAGAAGAACTGTGGAAGGGGCCACCGGAGCCATAAGCTCCGATCGGGACGCGGATGACGGCACTAACGGGCCATTTTCCGTTACTGAGGTAGTAGCTGCGACTGACTTCAGTGAACAGTTGGTTCATGCCCGGCCAGAGGTAATCTGCGAATTGAACTTCTACGAACGGTTTCAGTCCAGTAGCCGACATACCGACCGTAGAGCCTATGATAAATGCTTCTTGAATGGGTGTATTGAAAACACGCTCGTCACCAAATTTCTGCGCAAGCGTGGCAGCTTCACGGAATACACCACCCAATCTTCCACCTACGTCTTGTCCATACAGCAATGCTTCTGGATGCGCTGCCATAAGTTCTTTGATAGCAAACAATGCAGCATCTACCATTACCGTAGGCTCAGCACCTTTTGGTGCACGCTCGCCGCGTTCCTCAGTAATGGGAGTTGGCGCGAAATCATGGGTAAAGAGGTCTGCGGGTTGCGGATCCGGCATGGATAAGGCGCTTTCGAATTGGGCTTGAACGAATTGGCCCGCTTCGGCTTCCCACTGGTCCAATTCCTTTTCGCTAACTCCGGCCTTTAAACATTGCGCCTTCAAAATAGGATAGGGGTCGCGTTTCGCCGCTTCCTCTAGATCGTCGCGGTACCATTCCTTTCGCACACCAGAAGTATGGTGGTTCAGCAGCGGGACATCCATGCGAACTAAGAACGGACGACGCTCTTTGCGCATCGTCTTGATGATCGCACCTAATTTTTTATACGCTTCTTCAAAGTTGGTTCCGTCTATATCAACTGCTTCAATGCCGGTAAAGCCTTTTGCGTATTCTACCGCATTGCTGTGGTGTACTTCTGCACGATTTGCACTAATGTCCCAGCCGTTGTCCTGAACGAACATGAGTAGCGGGAACTGCTTCAAAGCAGCCATGTGTAGCGCTTCTGAAATCTCACCTTCCGTCATGGCACTGTCGCCGATACTACAGACGGCGATCCCGCCCAATTCCTCCTTAGTGGCCAGCCCCTGTTGCTCGCGGTATTGAATCCCCATGGCTACACCGGCTGTAGGAATGGCTTGCATTCCAGTGGCAGAACTCTGGTGCGGAATTTTCGGTTTGTCCGTATCGTTAAGACTCGGGTGGCTGTAGTACGTGCGCCCTCCTGAGAAAGGATCGTCCACCTTAGCGAGCAATTGCAGCATTAAATCTTTAGGTGTCATGCCGATTCCCAACAGCAAACTGTCGTCTCTGTAATACGGGGCAACGTAATCTCTTGCTTCTAGATGAAGGGCAAGCGCAAGCTGGGCCGATTCGTGGCCACGGCTCGTCGCGTGAACATATTTTGATGTCGTATCCTTTTCCCGCTCATACAGCTCGGTCATACTCTTGGCCGTGGCCATGAGCTTAAACGCTTTTTCGAACGGAATAGTGGTCTTTTTTGACATGAGTCTGTGTTTGGGCTCCTCAAAGTTAGGACATGGAGCGCATTTGTCCTCGGCCGTTTCTACAAACACTTAAAGTATTCGAACGGCTCTAAACAACTGTTACAGACGTACTGGCTTTTGCAAGCCGTACTGCCGTGTAAACTGAGCATTCGGGTATCTTGGTCTTTGCATTTGGGACAGCGTACTTTCGGTGCCTCCGCAAAGAGGGCTCTTTTATCTGCCGACCCGGAAACCGGCGGCGCAATGCCGTAAGCTTCCATTTTTTTTCTTCCTTCTTCCGAAATCCATTCGGTGGTCCAGGAAGGTTGGAGTTGTTGGGTGATGGCGAAGGGCAATTGGCGCACAAACATCGCTTCTTCAATATCTTGGGACATGCGGTCCATTGCTGGGCAGCCTACATAGGTGGGACTGATCACTATTTCATAGACCTGTGCTTCATTTCCAGAAGGAGCGTCTGGATGATTTGCACGAAAAACTGCAAGCGCCTGCGCATGACGTTCGTCCGTCTCGGGGAGCACGTTTACCCCACGTAAAATACCCATGTCGTGCAGGCTCAGTACCGGAATCTCAGGATCGTTGACCTGACCGAGATGCGTGTATATGGTACTGCTTAAATCCATAGGATTACCCGCCTACAATGGCCTTCATTATGTCGTTCCCATTTGCGAAAATGAGTAGCGCGAGAAGTAAGAAGAATCCAACCATTTGTGCATATTCCAGCACTTTGATGGATGGTTTTCTACCCGATACCCATTCGATTACTGTGAAAATCACATGCCCACCGTCTAATGCGGGAATAGGGAGGATGTTTAAGAATCCGAGCATGATGCTTAAAAATGCAGTGAATTCCCAGAAATGACGCCAATTCCAGGCTTGGTCGTATTGTTTTAAAATAGTCAAGAAACCGCCAACCTCTTTGTACGCCTCTGTTTTAGGGTTGAAGATGAGCTTGAATTGACGGATATAGCTCATTAATTTATTCTGGACCTCGCCACCAGCGCCGCCCAAGGCTT
>Ga0209654_1000363_pt1 | contig 45471 bp, 35 predicted proteins | sample SaaInl1SG_22_DNA_FD_184646 | JGI IMG/M metagenome (GOLD analysis project Ga0209654, IMG submission 184646) | Marine microbial communities from expanding oxygen minimum zones in the Saanich Inlet - ESP_161SG_22_DNA (SPAdes) (version 2) | ecosystem: Environmental > Aquatic > Marine > Intertidal... | reverse complement strand
AAAAAGGATGGTAAAGTTACGTTTATCAACTCTAAAGGGCAAGAGATCTAGTTTGTATACGACACGAAAATTTCGTTCGAGTAGATCAATGACATAAGTTTTCCGCCTCTGGTAAACTCATCGTTGCATTTATCAATGTTGTTGCTGTATCTACCTGCTACGGTGTATTTTTGTACATATAAATGAGAAATGTACTTGTAATTATTGCGTTGACATTTTCGGCAGTTACGCTAGTGGCTCAAGACTCCTTGGTGGTAAATCAACGATTGAGTTTTGGAGTAAGTCCCTTTGCTACTATCGCAACAGCAACAGGCATTAATGATGACAGGCCTCCCTATGGTGTAGGTGGAGATATGTTTGCTTCATATTGCTTGAATAAAAATTATCTGTACGGTAAGCTAGGTTATAAACGCTATTGGGTGAACACTCTTGCTTCTCAAACTACAGTAGAAGATATTCATCTACTCGCAGCATTCAAAAAACCACTCTCGCAAGCCAAAGGTGTAAATCTTGTTTTGGGTTATGTCCCTACGTTTGTGATAAATGCGTCTAGGCGATACAGAGGGAATAGCGACTCTATTCCTACTGTATTTTTCCAAGATCAATTGGAAAATAGATTCTCACACGGATTTTATGCGGGGCTAGAGTTTCAGAGCAAGGATAATGGTTCTATCGATTTTGGCTACACCTACATTGCTAATAAAACAGAGACAAATGGTTTTTACGATGCGATACCTAGTCATTTTACCATAGCGTATAATTTTAATTTCAATACGAATGCTGAGGTGCCCGAGGATGTGTATCAAGCTAGGATGAGCCTTAAGCGACTGCAAAACGATACACTCTATTTTATCAATAGAGGTTGTGAAAGCGACTACACCTTTGAGCAGCTGGATTCATTATTAGCTACCAATTATACCTACTCCGCTTATAGATTGCTTCACGACTCGGAAATAGATGTGGTGAGTAAGCAACCTAACGTGGTCCATTTTGCGGTCATTGGCAAGCACTACGGTGGCTTGGCCGACCCCGAGAGTAATGGTATCTATCTGCTAGACAGTAAGCTGAATAGTACAGAATTCCCCTATCCTTACCATTCGTCTAATCCTAAAAACAGTAATGGATTTTCAGATTGTTTTGGAGGAATAGCCAATACTAAGGCACTTATTCGCAAGTTTAACTGGCGGTTAGACAAAAAATACAACCAGCTCAGAGAGTATTAATCGGCTTTAGGCTTAGATTACTCAGAAATCAACGTCCCTTTAGTAATATTGCATCTATGAAGAATATTGTATTATCACTTATCATATTGAGCTTGGCCAATGTTTCTATTGCTCAGCACTCACATACTCCGCTAGCTACTGAAGTAGATAGCGTATCATACGCCATTGGGATGAACATTGCCGCAAGCCTAAAAAACGGAGGTATAGATACCCTGAATTATGAAGTGTTCAAAGAAGCAGTGAAAGACGTGATGGAGTACAATCATGCAAATATGAGCGGCCAAGAGTCTCAGCAGGTAGTAAGTGAATACCTTGCCGAAGCTAAAGAGAAGAAAGTGGCTGATTTCACTCAAGCGGGCACTGAATTTTTGGAAGAAAACAAGAAGAAAGAGGGTGTGAAAGTGACCGAAAGTGGATTGCAATATAAGGTGATACAACAAGGCACAGGACCTATCCCTACCGATGGGCAAACGGTAAAAGCTCATTACCACGGGACACTGATAAACGGAACAAAATTTGATAGTAGCTACGATCGTGGCGAGCCAATTGCCTTTGGTGTGAATGGTGTAATACCTGGCTGGACCGAAGCCCTAAAAATGATGCCAGTAGGTAGCACTTGGGAACTTTACATACCTCAAAATTTGGCCTACGGCTCAAGAGCAATGGGCAAAATACCGGCATACTCTACGCTTGTGTTCATTGTAGAGCTGTTAGAAATAGTAGAGTAAATTACTCCTCACCTATACCTACTTATTAGCTCGGGAATGTTCACTACGTGCACATCTCGTGATGTAGAATTAAATTTTTGAATTACGGTAATATTTATAATTATCGCCACAAATTGAAAGTTAAACTTTAGAAATGCGGGGATAATGACAGTTTGGAGTGTCTCAATCAACGCTAATCTCATCCACAAAGAAAAATGCATCTCCATCCATCGTATGACCGGGATGTCCTTTGGGCAATTTGCCTGCAGAGTATATTTTTATTTGTAGTTTATCGGTTTTCACGCGTTTGTCTAGTTGGATGATGAATGTTTCTAAGAAATTCCCTTCGGTAAATGCATTGGGTAAGTAGACGATTCTCCCCACCAATTCACCGTCGTGGTATACTTCTACCTTACTCGGCATCAGTATCCACGAGCGAGCATCTTGCACAAAGCTAGCTGATACTTGGCTCACCTTTTTAGTTACTTTAAAATCTAGGTCAAACGTCACTTCCTCATTCTGATATCCTTGCCAGCGGCCGGCCTGCCAGTTTTCTGTTCCTTTTATTCCATCTATGAGTGCATCTGCTCCACCACCTGTATATTGTGCGTTGGGTGGTATGCTTGGTGTGCTGGTCCAGTTGTTTGGTTTCTTGTAGAAGGTAGCAGAGATAGCTGGGCTGGCATGAAAACTGTCCATCATTGCACCGTTTCTATGAACAGTTATTACCCGTTTAGACGCGTAAGCTCTCACTTTTGTCGTACCTCGTATCGTAAACGGACCTGAATAATGATGAGACTTGTCATCATCATTAAGCCAATAGGTTATGAAATTGTCTGGATTTAAAGGTTTGATTTCAATAATCGTAGAATCCTGGAATATATCCTTTCCAAGCATTAATGGGGTCTCTACAAAATCTTGTACAATTTTCACTTCAGAAAATGACATATCAATAGGTATTGAACTTATGAATCTAGCGGTCCTAGAAAACGTTAGTTTTGAGTTGTAAGCAAAGGCAGAATGCTTAAAATAATTGGATTTTGTTCCATTGACTATAGGTGTGCCATAGTTGTCCTCTGTTTCAGTTATTAATATGTCGTTTTCTCCATTGTGAATTACAACTCTCTTAAAGCTACCCTGTCCACAAAGATAATTTTTAGAGGCTGGTGCAACTGGATAGAAACCACAAGCACTAAATACATACCATGCACTCATCTGTCCGCAGTCTTCGTTACCTATTAATCCATCTGGAGTATTGGTATAAAATGAATCACAAATCTGTTTAATTATTTTTTGCCCTTTCTCAGGATGAGCTGTATAATCATATAGGTAGGCAATGTGATGACTTGGTTCATTTCCATGGGCATACTGACCCACTAACCCGGTAATGTCCGATTGTGTTCTTCCGCTCGTTTGTTCTTTAGCAGCAAAAAGGGCATCTAGGCGTTTTTCTAAATCTTCTGATGAACCTAAGATTCCTGCCTCGTGCTGCACAAAACTATACTGCCAACTATTGGCTTCTGTGAAGTGGAGATTCACTTCTTTAGGATCAAAATTCGGCAGCCAATCGCCATTGAGTCGTGGTGTAGCAAAGCCCGTTTCTGGATTAATGATGTTTCGCCAAGCTTCTGCTCTCCTGTAAAATACATCGGCTATACTATCCTCTCCCATTTTTCTTGCCATTTGGGCTATACACCAATCGTCATACGAGTATTCCAGTGTCTTACTCACACTCTCCGACTCATCTTCTGCTCTTACAAATCCATACTTCTTATAGCTATCCAGCCCAAAAATATCTTCATTGGCACTGGCGACCATTGCTTCTAGAGCAAGCGTGGTATCAAACCCTCGTATACCTTTCATATACGCATCGGCTATCACACTCACGCTATGGTATCCAATCATACAATCGGTCTCATTGCTCGCCAGTTCCCACACGGGTAATCGGCCACTTTGCTTGTAGATTTCTAGGAAACTATTGATAAAATCAGTCGTTCGCTGCTCATCAATAATAGTCATCAATGGATGAAGTGCCCTATACGTATCCCATAGCGAAAAGACAGTGTACTGCGTATGGTTTGGACTATCATGGATTTTACCATCATGTCCGCGGTATTTACCGTCAGCATCTTCAGCTATGTTGGGGTGAATCATGCAGTGATATAACGCAGTATAGAAGATGTGTTTCTTGTCTTCATCCGCTGTAAATACTTCTATTTTGGCCAGTTCTGAGTTCCACTTAGCTTTACCTTCTTGCATCTTACTTTCGAAGTTGGGCCACTCATACGCCATTCGTATGTCGTGAAAAAGGTTGTTTCTCGCTCCTGCTACCGATGTGAATGATATTCCTACGTAACACTCTAAGGTATTATTCTTGAGTTTATCAAAATACAAAACCGCCTTACTGCTATCCGCATTATAGGATATAGAGGTGTAAGGGGCGTTGAAATCCATACTAAAGTAGCAATGTTGCTCCTTGGCCCACCCCTCGCTTATACGGAATCCCTCTAGGGTGTACTTACCGACTTGGGTAATGTCAAAGTCTAGTGTTTTGTCGCGATGTTTGAGGTCGAGTAATACATATCCTTCATTTTTATCAAAAATGTATTGATGTATGCCTGTCCACGTATCGGTGGTCAATCGTACCTTCACGCCATTGTTAGGTAAGTTTACTTGGTAGTAATTGGCTTCTGCTATCTCTTCCTTATGACTAAACTTAGTTTTGTATTCTTCTGGATCAAAAGAGATAGGATTTGCCGAAGGCAGAAGCAATATATCACCATAATCGCTCACACCAGTGCCACTCAGGTGTGTATGCGAAAACCCATAGATAAACGAATCTGAATAATGATATCCGCTGCACCCGTCCCAGCTTCCGTCTATACGCGTATCGGGACTCAGCTGCACCATCCCGAAAGGGACTGTCGCACCAGGGAATGTGTGACCGTGACCGCCAGTTCCTATGAATGGATTTACGTAAGAACTTAATGCAATGGGTTTAGAAGCTATAGCGTCAGATTGAGCGTTGGCTCGCGGAACAAGCGAAAATAGGAAGAGAAAAGACACAAAACGCATAGTGGCGAATATACGTGAATACAGATTTATGAATATCGTTGAACTTCTGAATTAACCGTAATGAGAATTGGAACAAATCGATATGTACGCCATACGCCTGAATAATACTACCTTACATAACAAAAAAAGGCTCCCACAGGAGCCTTTTGACAAATTATCGTGTTATGAATTAAGCCATTCCTCCTACGCCACTTCGGTGACTTGTGTCACCAGTGTCTACTAGGTCAGTAAGACTCATCTCTAGGGCCTTGCCGCTAAGTCCAGTGCTTCTTGGGTTGAATTGGTGTAGGCGTCTCATTTGGTTGCCTATGATTTCTGATGCGTCTTTGAGTATCTCTACGTCATCTACCTCACCTTTTTCACTCATTAGAAAACCGAAGGTGCGAGCCATACCGCAGTTGGCAATAAAGTCAGGCACTACGGCAATATTTGCATCAGCATACATACTTATTTCTCCCATAAATATTTCTGGGTCGGCAAAGGGTACATTTGCTCCGCAGCTTATCACTTCGCATTGTCCATCTATCAGGCTACTCACCTGATCCTTAGTCACCAGTCTACTTGCTGCTCCGGGTATAAATATCTCAGCACCGAGGTCCCAAATCTGGTCATTGGTTTCGGCAAAGGACATAAACCCAGGAGTATTTGCGTTGAGCTTATTCCCTTCTCGGTTGATAAACATTTCAGTCACTTCTTCTAGTGAGTAACCTTGCTTATTGATCAATCCACCATCTCGATCTATGATACCTACTATTCGCACACCGTGTTTGGCTAGGTAAAAAGCAGCCGCAGCACTCACATTTCCCCAACCTTGTATAATGGCTGTTTTGTGGTTCATAGTGCCTCCCCATAGCTCGTAGTAATGACGAACACCTTCGCTTACTCCCCAGCCGGTTATCATATCTGATATACTATATTTTTTGCTTACGTCTGGCGTGAATCGCTCGTCTACGATAGGAAGCAATACGCCACTTTGTAATCGGGTGATGGCCTGTAGTTTTTCTACCTTGCTATAGTTTTTGTAATATCCTTGTACTACGCCTTCCTGTGGGTGCAATACGCCCAAATCTGCTGTGTATGGAATAACCTCAGCATATTGGTCCACATTCATATCGCCACCGGTACCATAGTAATTGCGTAGCATTGGCATTACTGCTGCATACCACCTGCGAAGTACACCTTCTTTTCGAGGGTCTGCGGGGTCAAAGTTGATACCTGATTTAGCTCCGCCAATGGGTGGCCCTGCCACGGTAAATTTCACCTCCATTGTTTTGGCGAGTGATTCTACTTCACGCTTGTCCAGTCCTTTACGCATGCGTGTGCCACCTCCTGCGGCTCCGTTACGCAATGAGTTTATTACAACCCAACCTTCTGCTTCTGTCTCAGAGTCTTTCCACTCGAAAACGATCTCAGGCCGCTTACTTTCAAATTTCTTTAATAAATCTTCCATTACACTAGTTTAGAAAAATCGCCGTATAAACTGCCACTTACTGAGTCTTTGCTCGCACCCGTAGCTGCACTTAGTACGTTTGTTTTGTTTTCTACTCGGAGCACGCCTAATAGAGCAAATGCCAGTGCTTCTTTATAGTTTACTTCGTTCTCATTGGGTACTACAATCTCTGCATCGGTGTGCGATTCTATGTGCGAGATGAGTGATTTGTTAAATGCTCCTCCTCCCGTAATGTAAACGCGTTTTCCTGCAGGTTCTCCGTTGGTGAGATCTTCAATGTTGTTGCCTATTTGTTGGGCAATATGGTCTACCAAGGTTCGCATTTTATCTTCTTTGTGGGCTTCACTGTTTCTTACATTTCCCCAAAAATTGGAGCTTATCCATTCTCTCCCAAGTGATTTTGGTGGAGCGTAGCTGTAATACTCCACATCGTTTAAGTCTCCTAGCAAATCGTAGTCTATAGAGCCACGTTCTGCTATCTCACCATCTACATCGTACTCTTGGTCAAACTCTCGGGCTATTCTATTAAGCACGATATTGCAAGGGCATACATCATATGCTATTCGCTCGCTGTTTACCTCTGCACTGATATTGGCAAATCCTCCTAGATTCAGACACATGGTGTATTCTCCAAACAAATACTTATCTGCAATACCTACCAACGGAGCACCCTCGCCACCAAGTACTACGTCTATCGCCCTAAAATTGGTAACTACGGGCAATCCTGTCATAGCAGTGATGCTATTACCATCGCCTATTTGCACAGTTACGTTGTTTTCTGGTTGGTGAAAAACGGTATGACCGTGAGAAGCAATGAGTTCAGCTTCTAGGTTATTGTCTTTCAAAAAGGTGTTGACTTGCTCGCCAATAAACTGACCGTAGTAGCGGTCTGTCTTGTGAAACACCATAGAATTTTGGTGCCTTAATTTGGAGAGTCTAAGTCTCCACTTTTCTTCGTAGGCTACGGTTATACCAGCATTAATACTATACTCCCACTTGCCTGGTTCCTTCTCTTCTAGCGTAACGTGAGCTATATCCAATCCATCCATAGATGTGCCAGACATGACGCCCACTACATTGTACTTTCTCATATATTCTTTATGATGTAATTTTTATTGTTTCTAAAAAAAACCCTCTCCTCTATACTATGAAGTTGTTTAAACTTTCTAATTTGTCCCGAAGCTTCGGAATTCAAAATTCTCTTTTCAACTTCTAACCAGAAAGCTTAAACAACTTCCCTTCTAGAACTCCGTTACAAAGCTAAACTTTAATAGCTGATGTGCAAAGCCCGCCTTTATGTGCTAGGTATGTTGCTATTTATGACCAAGGGCTAAGGTTGTCTGTGAGTAGATTTTTATCAAGAAGCAAAAGCAATATCCGCTCAAAACTAGTCACTGTAACGGCATCAATACAATTATAATCTTCTGTATTAGAGTTGGTTACAACGTATATGGGCATATTGTCAAAATCTTGAGATGCAATGGTAGTACACTAAGTGAGTTTGTGGGAGCTAATCAGCTTTATCTCTTTTTTGGATAGAATATAAATGTAGTGCATTCCTTTCAACTACCTTCACCACCGATTAATAAGATCATCGTGTATTGAACACCATAAAATTGGAAGACAGCATTTCAGAAATGCTGTCTTCTATAGAAACGAGGGGTTATTACTCCACTACGAATGTGATAACGCCCGAAGCTGCCGAAAATCTGCGTGCTTATATGGATGTGCATTATGGGCAAGACCAATTTAAAAAAGCAGGAGTAGGCAAAGGAGCAGCACTAACGGTAAGCGAAGACGTACGCAAAGATTCCACTTTGGATAGACAGAGAGCCAAAGAATGGGCTCGTTTCAGACTATGCCGCCTTCGTTAATGGTCTATTCCCACAGCTTAATCGTCACTTCTTTTTGCCTTTGAAAGACATAGAACTGATGTATGCCATCTATGAGAAAGGTTCTTTTTACAAAAAACACAGAGATAGATTCAAAGAAAATCAGCATCGCTTTTTTACTGTTGTGCTTTATCTTACTGATTGGCAGCCAGGCGATGGTGGCGAGCTTGTGATTTACAAAGATCATACGCAGATAAAGGTAAATCCTGTTGCTGGTACTTTCGCTATCTTTATGTCTGAACTCGAGCACGAGGTATTGCCTGCTAATGTTAGGCGGTACAGCATCACAGGATGGATTACAGATGTGCCTATTGGGTTGACGTTTTTGTAAATACAGGGTGGGTGAATCGATTTATCAACGTGGAAATTCAATCAGTGAAAATCTGCTATATCCGGGTTATCTGCTTGCTGTTGCTGTTAATGTAAAAGGTAGTTATCTAAACCCCCCTCAAAAAACTCACTGCCACATCATTGAAAACATGCGGTTGCTCTACATTTACTACGTGGCCGCAAGCAGGTACTATGTGTAGGGTAGCACTTTGGTGATCTTTTACTATATTGGTAATGCTGGGCAAAAACATGTGGTCCTCAGCACCCATAATATACAGCGTAGGTACTCCAGCGTCTTTGAACCTAAAATATTTTAATAGCGGATTAATGTCTGCTACTAGCGTAAACCAGCGTTTAAACTCTTTTTGATAAAGCTTTTTGGCTTCATTGATGAACAGATTACGACTTTCCTTGTGCGATTTTTTTGGCATAATGATATGAGCAAAAAATCGATAGAGCAGTAAGTAAGGCACCACCGACTTGAGTATTACACCTAACCTCATAAGTACCTGACCGCGTAGGTTCATTTTCATAATTGCACCGCCCATTATCATACTTCGTGTTCGCTCCGGGAAACGCTCCGTTATCTCACGAATAATGATAGTACCAAGCGATATTCCCACCCAATGGGTAGAAGCAATCTTAAGATGGTCTAGTACCTCTATTACTTCATTGCCTATATTGTCAAACTGGTAACGTTTTAGTTTTTCGTAGATAGGTTTTTTAGATTTTCCGTGTCCGCGTAGGTCTACCAGCAGCACATTATACTCTTTTTGAAAAGCACGTACTTGCTTATACCATATACTACTGCTACCACCCGCACCATGTACGAAGGTTACCCATTGGGCATCGTCGGAGTGGATATGTGTAGTGTAGTGCAGCACGGCTTTAGTATCAACAAAGGTAGGCGAATATTCGTTTGTCGAGAGGTTGTTTACCACATTATCCATTGCGTATCGTCTGTCATATCAAATCCTATTAAGCCAATAGTCTTGTGCACATAGTAGGTTTTTATTAACCTATTTTCTTGTGGAAGACCGCTTTTTATATTCACAACAAGTATATCCTCAAAAGTTTCATCAAGTAAGGTAATATCCGAAGCAAAGTATGCTTCTATATCTGAATAGAATGTGTGGTCGTTCCTTAGTCCCGTATAGCCATTGTTTTTTAGGCTCATCGGTTTGTTGCTTTCTACATTATGAGATATGACGTGCTGATGCCCCTCATTGGGTCCATTATTCACGTATTGTATTAGTGTGATGTGGTTACCATTTGGTGCTGCGTCTAATCGGATAGATATTCCCATACCCAGAAGTTGGAAATAGTGTGAAGCGGATTTCACTCTTTTGATAACTCGAGGACAATTTACTTGATCATAAGAGGTGTAGCCACCACCTAGATTTGTTCCGTATGCTATTCTCATGCCAGATGATGAAGTGGCAAACTTTGTTTTCCCAAATGGGAAAGTATCGTAAGCTTGCTCAAAATCAGATATTATAGGAACACACTTAGGACTTCTATCGCAGGCCCACGATAGCAAAACAAAGAAAGCGAGTACAATATTTAGTCTACCCGTGCCCAATAGTTTGTTTCTCTATTTTCGTAAAACCCCATAACCCCACGTTGTGTGGAATAGAAAAAGCCTTTTAACCTTCCGGTAGCTGCTGATGCTACTGATATTTCATATACGTCATATAAATCATGATTGGTGAGGAATAGTGTATCGTGATAGCTCACAGATCTGTTAGTAAAAGTACTTTTTACACTGTCGTCTATTTGAAGGGAGTTGCTGAAATAGTCACTTATAGCAATATTTACTAGAAGATTATGATTCCTATGGGTCTGTATTCTCATAGTCATTTTGGGCCCTAGGTCTGTGGTCAGCATTCTGTATCTGATTTTCTCTATGGTATATATAGTGTCTATGCCAGGGCCGGGAAACGCATCTGCACTCTTCTCTCTAGCATCTTCAGTTAAGCGATAATCGCATTTTTGACCGTTGGTATGTTCAAATTTCCATTGACCGTCTACTCGATAGGCTTCCAGTGAAAGTATAGAATCTGTAAGCGGTATCAAACCACCGTCTATAAACTCATCATCGGGCGTGAATACAATCTCTTCGCCAGAGTAGCAACCCCATAGGCTCGACACAAGAAAAATAATGATGGTTAAATTTCGCATCGACACAAAGTTACGGAGAATAGTTGAGCAGAGCATTGCAAGTATTCAGTTGCTCAAATTGAGCTCTCCTCACTATCATTGCACAATGCAAGCACCAAAAGCGAAAAAAGCACCCAAAGAACTCCAAATACACGGTGATACACGTATTGATAATTACTTCTGGCTCAATCAGCGTGAAGACCAAGAAGTGCTGGATTATCTGAATGCGGAGAATGACTATACCAAAGAGGTGCTGAAGCCCACAGAAAAATTGCAGGAGGACCTTTACGAGGAGATGGTGGGCCGTATAAAAAAAGATGATGCCAGCGTACCATACCGCAAAAATGGCTATTGGTACTACACTCGATTTATAACCGAAGGTGAGTATCCCATCTACTGTCGCAAAAAAGGCGATGGAAAGCTAGAAGATGCGGGCGAGGAAGAAATCGTTTTTGATGTAAACGAAATGGCCAAAGACCACGCTTACTATAAGCTAGGCAGTTTTACCATAAGCGAGAATAATGAGCTATGTGTGTACTCCGAAGATACCGTGAGCCGAAGAATCTATACGCTCTACCTCAAAAACCTAAAGACTGGCGAAAAGCAAGAAATGGAAATACCGGGCACTACCGGGGGAGCGACTTGGGCTGCTGATAATCAGACGATTTTTTATACGCTCAAAGACGAAAAAACTTTGCGTAGCTACAAGATAATGTCCTACAATATCTTGACCAAAGAGCACAAGGTAAGGTATGTGGAGACGGATGATACATTCAACTGTGGAGTGTACAAGAGCAAAAGCCAAAAGTACATAGTGATAAGCAGTGGTGCGAGTATTACATCTGAATATCAGGTGATTGCTTCATCTCAACCGGAGGACGAGTTCAAGCTTTTTCAGTCTAGAATACGTGGATTGGAGTACGGTATCACCCATTACAAAGACAGATGGTACATCGTCACCAATTGGGATGCTCAAAACTTTAGACTGATGCAAACAGATGAAGTACGCACCGAGCGTGAGCATTGGCAGGAGGTTATCGCTCATAGGGAAGATACCCTGCTAGAAGGAGTCGAACTCTTCCGAAATCATATGGTGGTAGAAGAGCGTAGCAATGGTCAAAATCACATTCGAATCATAAACCAGACTACCAAGGAGGAGCATTATATGCAGTTTGAGTCGGAGACGTATGACTGCTGGAGCAGCACCAATCCGGAGTTTGAAACGGATATCCTCCGTTTTGGCTATACAAGTATGACCACACCAAGCAGTGTGTTCGACTACCACATGGATACCAAAGACAAAACCCTACTAAAACAGCAAGAAGTACTGGGCGGCTATGACGAGAGCTTGTACGAAAGCAAGCGGATGTGGGCTACCGCTCGCGACGGAGCTAAAGTGCCAATGAGCGTGGTGTACAGAAAACAGCTGAGGGGTGAAAGCCAAAAGGTAAATGGAGATGATGTCACTCTGAGTGATTTTGCCGAAGGTGAAATTGTACAGAGACCGACCTTACTCTACGCATACGGTTCTTACGGGCACTCGCTAGACCCGTATTTTAGCTCTATACGGCTTACACTTTTAGATAGAGGATTTGTATACGTGATAGCACACATACGTGGTGGCGAGGATTTGGGTAGACAGTGGTATGACGACGGAAAATTACTCAACAAGAAAAATACGTTTTACGATTTTATAGATTGTGCCGAACACCTCATTACAGCAGGAATCACCACACCCCAAAAGCTATATGCCCAAGGCGGAAGTGCAGGTGGATTACTTATAGGTGCGGTGATCAACTATCGCCCCGAGTTGTGGAAAGGAGTCATAGCACAAGTACCGTTTGTAGATGTGGTTACCACTATGCTAGATGACACTATACCGCTTACCACGGGCGAGTACGATGAGTGGGGAAACCCCAACGATAAGGAGTATTACCACTACATAAAAAGCTACTCGCCGTATGATAATATAGAGGCAAAGGATTATCCCAATATGCTCATTACCACAGGATTGCACGATAGTCAGGTGCAGTATTGGGAGCCAGCCAAGTGGCTAGCCAAGCTACGTGAGCAAAAAACAGACGAAAATATTCTCATCATGGATTGCAATATGGAAACAGGCCATGGCGGAGCGAGTGGAAGATTTGAAGCCCTGCGGGAAACCGCCAAGGAGTTTGCGTTTTTATTCTTGTTAGAAGGGATAAATCAATAAATTTGTGACAGTTATGAAAAAGATACTTATCGGATTACTCTTGCTTACGAGTACCGCACTTTACGCACAGATAGAAACCGACCGCCCAGATTTTACCGAAAGTCCCAATGTAGTGCCAAAGGGAGCGTTGCAGATAGAGACTGGTTTTATTTTAGAGAATGATAAAGTGGAGATGACAGGAAAGTTTCCAGGAACAGGTAAGTGGGAAGAAAAGAGACAGAACATTACGATGAATACGACACTATTTCGTTTTGGACTTACTGATAGAATAGAATTAAGATTGAATACAGCTTTTAACTCAAATAGCCTAAATGAATATAATGTATTAGAATCGGGCCCTTGGTTGCCTGCTAATTTTCAACCAGCTGACTCGTTTTTTGATCCTGTAAGTGGCTTCTCCACCTCTTTCATCGGATTCAAGACTAACTTGTTCAAATCTGAAAAAATGAGCATCGGTTTCTTGGGACACCTCTACATTCCAGAATTGGCCTCGGGAGATTTTGCCAAATTGAGCGGACAAAAAGTAGCACCTGAGTTTCTTATCCCACTTACTTACGATATCACAGATAGGTTTGGGATAGCGGTGCAATACGGACTCTCTTGGGATGGTCTCACGCCTAATCCTACTACCAGTTATACACTGGCACTAGGCTACGGTATTACCGATAAGCTCAGTTTTTATGTAGAGCCCTACGGTTTTCTTACTAATAATGGAGATGAGCTTCACCTTATTAATGGTGGATTTACGTATCTCATCAATGATGATTTTCAAGTAGATCTCACGGGTGGTTTTGGACTCAATGAGGCGGCACCAGATAATTTCATAAACTGCGGAGCATCGTTTTTGTTATTTAACAAATGAGATTCTCTCCAATCTTAGCCCTTTGTCTATTGAGTTTAGCGAGCTACGCTCAGATAGATACGGATAGACCAGCTTTTACCAACAGTGTAAATGTGGTGCCTCAAAACAGGTTGCAATTTGAAGGAGGGATGGGGTATACGGTACAAGCAACCAATGTTGTACCGGTAATCAATAATGGAAGAAGCTTAAAAAGGTTAGAGACATATACACTTCCTCAAGCTGTTTTTAGGTATGGTATCACTAGTAGAGCCGAAGTCAGATTTGAAGTGCCTCAGTTCAGTTTATCTCGTTACAAACTGGCCAATGATTCACAATCTAGATATGCCACAGATCTGTGGAACAGACAAGTAGGCATGGGGTTAAAGTTTCAAATTTTGGATAAGGATAAGTTTACCCTTTCTTATTTGGCAACGCTCAGAACGGAAAGAGATAATTTTCCTGAATCGGAGAGAGAACTGACTTTTGGTCTTTTTAATGATTTGATATGGGAGTATAGATTTAATGAGAAGTCTAAAATGGCTGGAACATTAGGCTTTGGTAATGGTAAAGACGCGTACGCTGTAAATGCTGCTGCATTGATAGGTACTAAAATTAATAATCGACTCTGGCTCCAAGCTGAGGCGGTGTCTGAAAACTATTTATATGAAAATTCGAGGTATAATGTGAATTATTACACATTAAATTTATCTAGCCAATACGCCCTTACCCAACGAGATGCAATTGATTTGACTGTAGGCTCAGTAGTGCACTCTACAGCCTTTATACTTCCAAGAAATTTAACCATACAACTAGGTTACGCACACCTATTTAATGCTAAAAATGAATAGACTAATACAACTCATAGCTATAGCTCTTGTTTTCACCGCCTGCGATACCAGCAGCAAGTGGAAACCTACGCAAGAAGTCATATCAGAATCGGGTATTTACGTAGACTTGTCTCCCTACGGCAAGCAAGTAATGCGACATAGAGACAGTATGAGTGCTATGTTTCTGAGTGGAGCTAATGGTGTGATGCCCAAGAGTGACTTGTCGCCTGTAGGAAAACTGAATTATTATCCTGTGGAGGAGGTCTTTAAGGTGAAAGCTACCTTTACACCTATCGAAAATGGAGAAGTATTTGAGATGCAAACCAACACCGACCGATTGCCAGAGTACCGTTACTATGGCGTTCTTAGTTTTAAGATGGCAGATACCACGCTGGAGCTTACACTTTACCAAAATGTAGAACAACCAGATTACCTCTTTTGCCCATTCAAGGATTTGACTAATGGGAAAGACACTTATGGAGCAGGAAGATATTTAGATTTCCAATTGGCTGATTTAGACAACCCGACACTCGATTTTAATTATGCGTATAACCCCTATTGTGCCTATAACAAGGAGTATTCGTGCCCCATACCCCCTATCGAAAATCACCTGCAAGTACCCATTACAGCAGGAGAAAAGACATGGCACTAAAGGGTGTGAATGAGGGTAATTCCTATTTGCCATAATAAAATGACATCACATAATTCTCTTTTTGGGACCATAATTTCCTATCTTCCGGAACATAAAAACCTAAAAAAAATAATCATGATAAACTCACAAACTCACAAACGCACAAAAAACTGATGAAAAGCTCCATTTTAAGCACTCTATTGCTGATTGCTTTTAGTTTTTCCTCAAATCTATCACATGCTCAAGATTCTTCTCTATCTAGTTCAGATTCAAGTTTATTACAGGACAGTTTAGTAGGATATGTATATTCTACTTCTTGTTACAAACCAACCGTATTAGTAAGTAATATTCTTCAGTTTCAATCCTTTTCACGATTTTACGCTGTATTCTCGGAACCTGCCACATTAGAGTTTCAATCCGAATCGGGTGAATCTGAGATTGTAAATAGCGAAGACGGAGAAGTCTACGTTCAACTCCACAAAAATCAAGACTATGACATTTTCATATATGACAACTGCGGGGAACGGGAATTGTTGAAAACAATAAAAACCAGCCCTATTGAACCAGAATCGTTCGCTGCTTCTAGAGATTTTATAATCAAACTCGGAAGATGGTCTGATCAAGATGAAGATGACCCATCCACTCTATTCGAGTATATTAGAAGTAGCTCTTTTGTTTTTCCAGGGGAATTGGCCTCTTTTCTGCAGCATAAAGAATTTAGAGGTCAGCCTTTTTTAGATGATGTAGACGACTTTCTAGATGATTATACGAGCACACGCTGGTGGACTGCTTGGGATTCTATACCCGTTCAAAATGAAGACTTTAGTCGTGATCTTACAGACTTGCTTGAAGGCTATACGCCTCCTCTGCCCAATGATTGTAATTGTACCATTCTATTCGGTGCAACACAAGATGTGACGCCAGTAACGGAGATATTGGATCACGTCACTAATGACTATTCGGCAACCATTATAAGCGAACCATTAGTTGAGCACATGGATATTGGCTCCAAGGGTAAAGCCAAGTGGTGGTACGATATGCATACTGCAGGACCTGCTACCTTTGAGCAGATGCAGTCCAAAACAATAAAAGTACATAACAGAATTGCTATAAAAGGAGATCAAGGACTGCCTTGGCTTAGTAAGCTATCCGAGTCTTCTTTAGGTAGCAAAAGAGCAGATGTGACATACCTAATGCTTTGCAATAGAGGGAACCTAGGAAACGTTGCTTTCCCAGAGGACTGTGCTTGTGACAGAGAAATAGAAGCAGACTATTATTACAATGCACGAATGATTGCAAATGCTACAAGAGGAAATCAGCACAATCTGAAGGAGAAATCTACTAAGGCAGAGGCTAAGCTCACGGCTAGGTACTATGAGTATCGTGGGAATGATGGAAATGCAGGAGTACTGCCCATAGCTGCAGCAGCTGCAGGTGTAGCTAGCACGTGCGATTTTGAGATTACAGATGGCTATTGGGATAACTACGTAGACTTAGTTGCAACTGGAGTGAAGATATACGTACAAGCTAAGACCCTCGGCGGAGTACCTACAGATTCTATAGACTTTACTTTCAAAAGAGACTCTGTAGATATAGATACTACATTGGTAGGTACTGCGGAAGATATTGCAAATTCTATACTGTCCATCCTTAACTCAGAACCAGACCTCATAGATAGTCTCAGTGCTCAGATTAAAAGAATAATTAATACACCATATTGGTCCGAGGCTAATTGTACAGCCGAAGATATTACAGATACTTGGTTGGAATCTAACGGCACTTACAGAACGGTGCTCCGACCAAATGAGTCACTCACACTCTCCTTGCAAAGTACTACGAGGCACGAGTTTAAAGGACTGCACTCGTGGTATACTCACTCTGCTATTGTGCCAGATTACGCACTATCCACTGTGCTCCTTGGTGGTAACAGCAACACGGTGTCTGGTCAAAATTGTTGTAGCCCATATATAGTAGTAGGCTCGGCAAAAGGGTCTAAGGATGATGCCACTGCCAAATCACGTGCAGCGGATCCTATTAGCAACTACGCATTAGGTAAGGACAAATGGCAATATGGTAATTCTACAGGTAAAGCTACCATACCTCAAGATCAGAATTTATGGCGTTTTGTTGAGTGGAAAGGAATAAAGTGCGATAATACTGGTGGTCTCCAAAATAAACGAAGCGGTGAAAATGTTCTTCTACAGAGCCAAATATTTGTGAATAATCTGGGCAAAACGATTCAGATTAACAATGTATCTAAAACCTCTGCAACATACCAAGTGCTTGACGTCAATGGGAGAATAATACAACATACCACTAACTTACCTAGCGGAATCTCAACCCTGCCAAGCTCACTGAGAAATGGCATGTACTTAATTAAGTTTGTCACCCCAACCACCCAATTTGTAAAACGTGCGATTATCTATTAAGATGAAATACAGGAAAAATGTGCCGGCTAAGTTAGTCGGCACTATCTTGCTGTTATCGTGCTTACTTACTATTCAAGGATGTGGCGATAGATACGACCAAGTAGATTGTGATAATCAATCTTGGACAGTAATGCATCCCTCTGGTGAGTTCTGTATGTGTGCAGAGGACTATGGTTGGATGTATGATTATGAGATAGAGAGCTGGAGGTGTATTGCTCTCTTTACAAATAGTCAAAATGATCATTCGTACAGCTATGGCTTCACGTTTAATGGCGGTCAATTTGGAACTTATAGCAGTTTGTACTATTTATCCCTAGATTATAATAAACATGATTCAACTTTTAATAAAGTATCTATAGATAACCACGGAACACAATCACCTAGTGTCGTATATATCAAAAATGATTTGGAAGGAGATAGTTTGTATATGAAGGATCTTCGTTTGCGAACTACTTTCAATTCTATTGACTTTGATTTTGAAGGTAAACGATGCTTTGTGGCGGGCAGAGGGAGAGTGAGCCTCAATAAAGATACACTAGATATGACCGCTTATATCATACCGTGGGATGATTATACCTTGGTAGCAAGTGCTAATGGAGTATATAGAGACGATAGAGATATAGATGTAAGTAAAGCGGTAGATGTGCGTAAAATGCAGTTTTTGAGTGCCAGAGCATTTCCTAAGTATGCACAATGAATAAATAATGAGACTGAGAAATGGCATGTACTTAATTAAGTTTGTCACCCCAACCACCCAATTTGTAAAACGTGCGATTATCTATTAAGATGAAATACAGGAAAAATGTGCCGGCTAAGTTAGTCGGCACTATCTTGCTGTTATCGTGCTTACTTACTATTCAAGGATGTGGCGATAGATATGACCAAGTAGATTGTGATAATCAATCTTGGACAGTAATGCATCCTTCTGGTGAGTTCTGTATGTGTGCAGAGGACTATGGTTGGATGTATGATTATGAACAAGAGAAATGGCGATGTGTCAGCGTTCCTGGCTTTAAGGATTCTGACAATTCCTATTCTTATGTATGGATATTTAATGGTTCTCATATGGGGCCAACAAACTCTCACCATATTTTAAAATTCATCTTTAATAAACCAGACTCTTCGTTTAGAATAGCTGCTAAGGAAAGTGTTGCATCTTGGAGCACAGAAAGAGTAGTGTATAAAAGAAACAGCACATCTGGAGATAGTATTTATATGTACGATTTGCTAGTCAGAACTGATCCTTCCAATTTTATATACGAAGGCGAACGATGTCTTGTCACGGGAAGAGGAAGAGTAAGCACGAATAAGGACACATTGCACATGACCGCTTATATTATACCTTGGGATGATTATGCCTTGGTGGCAAGTGCTAATGGAGTATATAGAGACAATAGAGATATAGATGTAAGTAAAGCAGTAGATGTACGCAAAATGCAGTTTTTGAGTGCCAGAGCATTTCCTAAGTATGCACAATGAATAAATAATGAGACTGAGATATGGACTAGTTATAGCAGTAAGCCTCCTAATATTGATAGGAAGCACATTCCCTACAGATAATTCATATCCTGCTACGGCTGCGTACTGTGAAAACTATCTCATCCAAATAAAAGATGCAGACAACGATTTCAAGGTAATCAAGCACTTTGAAGGAAAATTATCTGAGCACTATACCTTCCAACATTTTTATCGTGGTATAGCTGTAGAGCAATCCTATATCTACTTTCATTTCTACTCTAACAGTAAACCCATCATAGAAAAAGAGCTAATAGAGGTAAATTTACCGCAGGATGGTACGAATAATCAGCAAGATTCAGTTGTCATTTGTCAAACAAACGGAATAGCTCGAGTCTACAAGAAAATAATAAAGCAGGATACTGTATCAGGGGCCGTGTACGTGCAGTACCAGCATCCCGACACGTCATTCGTCAGAGACGGATTATATCACAAATCCCATAGAGATACTACAGTAGAGGTAGGGGTTTTTTATCCGAATCCTTCTGTAACCAGTGGTATGTCTTATGGTCAAGGTGGGTTGTTAGATGATAATGATGGCTCTAGCGATATACTGAGAGAGCAGCAAAAAGAGCAATTACTAGACCTACTCGTAGATAGTGCCACAGGCAGGCTGCACTATCGTACAGACTTAGTTGAATTTAAGGATATATCCAGACCCACAGATGCATCTTTTGATGCAGATAATCTACTTAACCCTATCGATCGTTCGATGTTCGATTTTGAAACGGCAAATGTGTATTTTCATATTCACAATTTTGTAAGTAAACTTGAGACGCTTGGATATAGAGATTTAGCCAAACCAATGTACGTAGATCCACACGCACTCAATGGTGCAGATAACTCGGCTTATACTCCCTATGGCTCAAAGCCCAATCTGCAATTCGGTACAGGCGGAGTAGATGATGCAGAAGATGCACAAGTAATTATACACGAGTATGCTCACGGGTTAGCTACGGCAGCCTCACCACATACTTGGGGTCCAACAGAACGAAGAAGTATAGAAGAAGGAATATGCGATTATATATGTATGTCTTACTCCAATAGTCTGAATAACACATCAGATACACGCGTATTCTCTTGGGATGGGCACAATCCATTTTTCAACGGATTTAATGTTCACTCAAAAAAGCAATACACCAGGGATCTCATTGGCAATACGGATAGTGATCGTGAGATTTGGTCTAGCGTGCTTTACTCCTTAGAGCTTGAGCTTGGCAGCGAGGTTGCCAATACTTTAGTTTTGGAGCACTTGTTCTATTTGAAAGAGAATAGTACTATGCCAAGTATGGCTGCTGCATTATTAGAGATAGACAAGGTTTTATTCGCGTCTCAGCACTCACACGAAATTATACGTGTGTTTGAGGAGCACAGTATCTCCCCTACTGGTAGATTTGAGCTACTTTACACAGAAATAGATAAAGAACTAAAAGGACACCTCATACAACACAGACCAGAATCCAATTCGCCATTTACGGTAATCCTAAACAACAGTGGCAAGTATAAAATAGATGTCTACCGCTTAGATGGTCAGCATTTATACAGTACAATATTTGAGGGCTATCAGCACCGTATTATGGAACCTATTCATTCATCAGACTTTTTGATTTTAGTTGTAGTAAAGGACATGAGCGATACGAAAAAAAAGCCGTTGACTTTTAAGATGTACAACTACTATATAGATCTGTAGGGCCTCACAAAAGACATGGCACTAAAGTCCACGTGTTTTTGCTACTTTTGCTTCCAATTTATTAGCCAATGACGGATACAGTACTTGTAATAGGAGCCTGCGGACAGGTAGGCACTGAGTTGGTAGAAAATCTCCAAAAAATATACGGTGCCGCTCATGTGGTGGCTAGTGATATACGACAAGCGGAACACCCCATTTTTGCAAACGGCCCATTCGAAATTTTAGACGTACTGGATAAGGTACGCATTGCCGAAGTTTTTGCAAAGTACAAGCCAACGGTGGTTTATCACCTTGCTGCTATGCTATCGGCTACTGCTGAGGCTAAACCCAAACTTGCTTGGCAGCTCAATATGGATGGTACATTTAATATCTTTGATGCTTGCTTGGAATACGGCGTTGCCAAAATATTTTGGCCAAGCTCTATAGCTGTATTTGGCCCTACAACACCGCGAATAAATACCCCCCAAAGCACTATCCTAGAGCCTAATACGGTATATGGAATCACCAAGTTGGCAGGTGAACGGTATTGTGAATATTATAACATGCGTTATGGATTAGACGTTCGTTCTATCCGTTATCCTGGACTTATAGGCTGGAAATCATTACCCGGTGGTGGTACTACAGATTATGCCGTAGATATTTTTCATCAAGCATTGAAATCACAGTCGTATGAATGTTTCTTAGGACCTAATACGAGCTTGCCAATGATGCACATGGAAGACGCTGTAAGAGCGACATTAGAAATTACGGATGCTCCTCAAGATAGAATCAAACTGCGTAGTGGATATAATATTTCGGGGGTTTCATTTAATCCGGATGAGCTGGCAAGTGAGATACGCAAACATATACCAAATTTTGTGGTGACTTATGAGCCAGACAGCCGTCAAACTATAGCAGACAGTTGGCCGCAAAGTATAGATGATAGCGTGGCTAGAGCAGATTGGGACTGGCAGGAAAAATATAACATAGAAAAATTAGTCGTGAATATGTTAGAAAACGTCTCAGCCACCCGCACATCAACTTAAAACCCTTAAAATCAATGAGAAGAACGATATTAATTGCCATAGCGGCATTAAGCATAACAGCGGCAAGTGCTCAGGTAAATACCCTTAGTTACAATAAACCCTTAGCTCATCTCAATCCAGCCATTCAAAATTACGATACGGAAAAAGGAGTGCTGAGTATTTCGGGCTTGGTAAGCCCATTAACACAAGAAGAAGTTCCATTGGCATACATAGGTATCTTTGAGTATAAGATAAATGATGATTTTAGAGTAGGTGCTTACTCTAGTTCGATGGAGAATAGACTAGTTGCAAAAACATCCAATATGGTATACGCGTCTTATCGTTTGCCATTGGACAATGGAAACTATTTTACGATAGGAGTAGACGTCGGTCTTTTTTCGCTTGGGACTAAGAGTGCTGAGTTTAACAAGGTGCTCGCACCGAATAGATTTTCTTTTGGTGAGGATTCAGTAGCGATAGGAGATGCGAGAGCCCTAGATGTAGGACTTGGATTAGCCTACGCATATAATGGGTTCATTGGTGCTATAGATTTTAGTAAGATTACATCACCTAAGGCATATCCTTTTCCGCAGGCAGAATTTGAATCCAATACATCTAAGAACCTAAAGGATACTGCAATAAACGTAGCGTTAGATGAAGTACCTGCTGAGGTAAGTATTAATTTGATTTATAATTGGTATGCTACTAAGAAACTAAATATTACACACTCTTTTCATATGAACGGCGTAGGTACTGGCGGTAATAACTTTATCTCCTTTCAAAATTTTGTAGAAATTAATGATCGGCATTCATTGGGTTTAGGTGTATACAACAATGGAAACTTGGGTTACGTAGCCAGTGCAGGAGTTGGATTTACTAATAACATAAAGCTGGAAGTAAATGCCTTTATAGGCGATGATTTTAATTATGATGAACAGGCCAAGCTTTACAAAACAGCTGGTCTCGTGCCTTCATTTGAAGCAAATTTGCGAGTAGAATTTTAGTAAAGCCTCGCATTCTCAACACACATCTCATAAGGAAGTAAAGGTTGGGTTCCTAATAAGTTTACTCGGTCTAAGGTCGTAATTACATTGTGAAGCATTTTCTTAGATACCCAAGGAGATGTTTGCCACTCAAGCGACGAATACCACTCCGCTACCTGCTCGGTTTTTAGTTCGTACATTTTAGCTATTTGCTCAATGGTGTCCTGTTGCTCACTAATGGCCTCCACACTTTGAATGATTCCCTTACTGATTCTATCTATGGTTTCTAGGTCTTTTTGAGCCCCCTCGGAGGCTACCAATACAAAACACGGCCATGGGCTTACGCATAAGCCTATACGCTCTGCATGACCATTATTTATATAGGGTTGGGTCATGAATTTTTCCCAAAGCAATATGTCTGCAGTGTTGGTTCTAAAAGCATCCATGGCTCCATCTATATTCCCTACTGTTTCAAAGTTTTGTTCGGAAATGGTATATCCCTTTTGCTGTGCGTGTACGTATGCCATCAGGTGGCTTCCGCTTCCTACTCTGCTGCGGGCTATTCTGGCCTTACTGAGGTCGGAAGCAAGTAAGTTGCTATTGGGCCTGCTGTGTATACCCCAAGTTAATGGTGATTTCACGTAAAGCTGAACAATTCTGGATTTGCCACCTTTGTGTATGTGTTTTACTATGCCTTCGGTAAGCACGAGAGCAAAGTCTAGTTGGCCTTGCTCTAGCATAGTGCACATAGCACCACTGCCTCCTTTTACATTGGTCCAGTTTAGGTTGATATCCTTGTCTGCAAAAAGATTGTGCTGTATGGCATAGTGCCACGGATAGTTAAAATGTTCTGGTACGCCTCCGATATTAATGGTTTTCATAACTGCTTAGTAGTGCAATAAATCGCTGATGGCTCGATCTACCTTCTCGGCGTTAGGAAGCATTTCTTTTTCTAGGTCTACATTTAGCGGTACGGCAGGTACGTCCAGCGAGCCTATGCATTTCACAGGTGCGTCAAGTGACTGAAAGCAATGTTCTTGAATTCTACCGGCTAGAGCTTGAGCAAACGAATTGTTGATGGTCTCTTCTGTGAGTACAATAACTTTCCCATGGCGTTGTACACTGTCGTATATGGCTTCATCATCGCAGGGGCTGAGAGTTCTGAGGTCGATAATTTCTATTTGTCCTTCGAAATTTTTAGCTGCAGCTGTAGCCCACCATACACCCATTCCGTAGGTGATGATACTCAGTGTTTCTCCGTTTTCTAAGTGTTCTTCACTTGTCTGTAAGTGTATCCTTGCTTTGCCTAGCGGAATAATGTAGTCTTTGGAAGGTTCTATGGATTTAGCTCCTTCGGTACCCGGCACTTTGCTCCAGTATATACCTTTATGCTCAAACATTACAACAGGATTGGGGTCATAAAAAGCGGCTTTCATCAGCCCTTTCATATCGGCAGCGTTGCTTGGGTACACAATTTTTATTCCTTTGATAGGTAAAATACTACTCTCATTGGTCCCGCTGTGGTATGGGCCTCCACCTCCGTATGCTCCAGTTGGCACACGTATAACGCTTTGTACAGGAAATTTGCCTCCACTTAGATAGCTACTTTTACTGAGCTCTGTTACAAGCTGATTTACGCCAGGCCATATGTAATCTGCAAATTGAACCTCCACAATAGGTTTGCACCCCACGGCACTCATTCCAGCGGTAGAGCCTATAATATATGCTTCTTGTATTGGTGTGTTGAACACACGATGTCTTCCGTGTTTTTGGGCGAGAGTAGCCGCTTCGCGAAATACACCACCTAGTCTGTGTCCCACGTCTTGACCATAAAGCAAAGCCTCAGGATGATCTGCTAGTATCTCATCTACGGCGTGCAGAGCTGCATCTACCATAATAATTTTCTCACCTTTTGCTGGGCTTCTTTCACCCTGTTCTTTGTTGATGGGTGTCTCCGCAAGAACAAAATTTGTCACAGTGTGAAGCTCAGGTGATTCGGCAGCTTTGGCTCGGGCAAAAGCATCAGCCACACGGGCTATAGCTTCTTCGTTCCATTGGTCTATTTTTGCTTGCTTTATCCCCTTTTTTAGAGCTTGTTCTATGAGAATAGGTAGCGGGTCTTCTTTTTTATCTTCTTCTAGATCGTCACGGTACCACTCACTTCGCACTCCGCTAGTATGATGACCTAACAGTGGAACCTTAGCGTGAAGTAGCATAGGTTTTTGATTCTTACGAACCCACTTCACTGCTTTGCCTACCTCGCTATAGCTTTCCGTAAAGTTGCTTCCATCTACTCTTCCTCTTCGTAGTCCCTTGAAACCTGCTGCAAATTCATATGCGTTCATAGCTCGCATCTCCTCACCACTTGCGGAGATACCCCAGTCATTATCTTGTACCAGGTATAAGATAGGTAATTGATGCAAAACAGCCATTTGTAGAGCTTCGGACACTTCGCCCTCGGTCATAGATCCATCCCCTATGGAGCATACTACCATGGAGCCGTTAGTACCTACTTCGTTTAGTTTGTTTTCTTTAAGGTATTGCAGGCCGTGAGCTATGCCTGTGGTTGGTATAGCTTGCATACCCGTGGCACTGCTTTGATGTGCTATTTTAGGTTTATCTTCTTGTAATAATGATGGATGAGCATAGTATGTTCTACCTCCTGAAAATGGGTCGTCTTTTTTAGCTAATAGCTGTAACATAAGCTCATAAGGACTCATACCTATGCCAAGTAATAAAGACTCATCTCTATAGTATGGAGCGACCCAGTCTATTTCTTTGAGATGGTATGCGGTTGCTAGCTGTATAGCCTCATGCCCTTTTGATGTAGAGTGCACGTAACTTGTTATCCCCCTATGCTCATCATATATAACAGCCATGGCTCTAGCAGTAAGCATATCTTTCAAGGCATCTTCGTATACTGATTTTTTAATGTGCATTATATTCGAAATAGATGAAACAATCGTTTTGCAAGTTTAGGTCTAAATTTATGAAGTAAGAAAAGAACTATTGAGCAAGGTTTATTATACTTTATGTGATAGTCTCATCCCTTATCTTATATTCAGTAATCATCAATCACAGAAAATTAATGTCCAAACAGAATTTCTTATTATTAAGAATTATTGGATTAATGTGGCTGTACACAAAATTGAAATGTTTTATAATGGTGAATTCTTTTTAACAAAAAATAGCCTGAACGTAAAATGAAGCATGTAGTTATTATAGATGACGACGAGATATTTCAATTTACGACTCGGGTGAGATTTCAGAAGTTGAAACTGGCCATTAAGGTGTCCATATTCAGTGATGGTGAGGAGGCGTTTGAGTTTGTAAAATCCGGAGATTATGATGATTTGCCCAACGCTTTGCTGTTAGATATTAATATGCCTGTCATAGGTCGATGGGACTTTATAGAATTATTCAAGGACCTTCCTAAGGAGAAAACGAAGAATGTCCATATTTACATGTTAAGTTCTTCCGTCAATCCAGAGGATATGCAAAGAGCAGAAGCAAATGGTCTAGTAATCGACTATGTTACCAAGCCCCGCCTATTCCACAGTTACGGATTTTGCAAGGTTTCTCGGTTGGTCTACGTTACATCCCCTCATTACCGCTATGTAGTATGATAGGAGTTGAAGTGGAATAGTCGCGAGTAGTGGTGTAAGTGCATCTTCGGTATCTGGTATTTCGATGTAATGGTCCGCTATCTCTGCTACTTTCTCATCACCTTCTGTTACAATAGCTATGATCTTACCCTTACGAGCCTTTACTTCTTGAATATTAGAAACTACTTTTTCATAGTAATTGCGTTTAGTCGCAATCACTACTATTGGCATTTCTTCGTCTATAAGGGCAATAGGCCCGTGTTTCATCTCAGCAGCAGGATACCCTTCTGCGTGTATGTACGAAATTTCTTTTAGCTTTAGTGCTCCTTCTAGGGCCACAGGGAAATTATATCCTCTACCTAAGTATAGGCAGTTTGGAGCATCTTTATATTTAGCAGCTATTTCTTTACACTTATCGTTACAGCTTGCGAGCAGTTGTTCTACTTTTTGTGGTATGGTATTGAGCTCTGCAAACATTTCTCTCAGTCTTTCTCGAGCAATCTTGCCTCGTATGTCGGCAATGCCGAGAGCAAGCAGAGTAAGCACTGTTACTTGAGCAGTAAATGCCTTAGTAGACGCAACTCCTATCTCAGGACCAGCGTGCGTATATGCACCAGCGTGCGTGATACGAGGTATGCTGCTTCCTACTACGTTACATATTCCATATATGGTAGCACCTTTTTCCTTGGCCATTTCTAGAGCTGCTAGGGTGTCTGCTGTTTCTCCACTTTGGGATATAGCAATTACCAAATCATCTTCTGTGATTATCGGATTTCGGTACCTAAACTCTGATGCGTATTCGACCTCTACAGGTATTCTCCCGAATTCTTCTATCAAGTATTCGCCTACCAAGCCAGCATGCCACGATGTACCGCAGGCTACGATGATGATTCGATCCAGATTTTTGATCTTACTCTCGTATTCCTTCAAGCTACGCATTGCGAAGGTGAGGTTTTGAGGGTCGAACCTTCCTCGCATAGAGTCATAGATAGACTTTGGCTGCTCAAAAATTTCTTTGAGCATGAAGTGCTCATAACCACCTTTTTCCAGAGCATCTATGCTAATCTCGAGTTCTTGTATGAATGGTGATTTTTTAACATTGTCTATGGACTTGATGGTCATTTCGCCATCTTGTATAGCTACTATTTCATTGTCATCAAGGTAGGTAACCGTTTTGGTATATTCTACAATAGGAGTAGCATCGCTTGCTAAGAAAAATTCGCCAGGAGTATCGCCTATTCCTACCACAAGCGGACTCCCTTTACGAGCAGCTATTAGTGTATTGGGGTCATTATTACTTAATACAACTATAGCGTATGCACCTACCACTTCATTAAGCGCCAAACGCACCGCTTCTAGCAAGTCTACTTGTTCTTTTTCTTTGATTTCCTCTATGAGGTGCGTAAGTACTTCTGTATCTGTATCACTTTTGAACTCGTGACCTCTTTCCTCAAGAACTTTCTTAATAGTTGCGTAGTTTTCTATGATTCCATTATGAATTAGAGCCATATCTCCACTTTGTGATAAGTGAGGATGTGCATTAACGGTATTGGGTTCGCCGTGAGTCGCCCATCTTGTGTGGCCCATGCCCCTATTCCCGTTTAGGTTTTCACCTTCGGCAACAGCTTGTAGGTCAGACACTTTCCCTTTGTTTTTATAAATATTAAGTTTATCGTCTAGCAGTGCAATTCCTGCACTGTCATATCCGCGATATTCTAGTCGCTGTAGTCCTTTTATTAAGAAGTCATACGCTTGGTTTGGTCCGTAGTAGGCTACAATTCCACACATAAATTTTTCTGTCTTTAAGTTACAATATTAGTCGTTTTCAATTGGAGGGAGTTTTTAGAGTCCAAATTTGGCTTTTAGGTCTGCTACACCATTTAGCTCTTCCCAAGGGAAAAGTTTTACATCTATAGTAATCGACTTTCCGCCACCATCTACAAATGTTTTGGTTACGGTCTCTGTCTTACGACCCATATGGCCATATGCTGCAGATTCTGAATATATGGGACTACGTAAATTGAAGCGTTGCTCGATGAAGTAAGGACGCATATCAAACTTGTCCATACCCATTAGGATCTCGGCAATTTCACCGTCAGTCTTATCTACTTTAGACGTTCCGTAGGTATTAACATATAGACCCATTGGCTCAGCTACACCTATAGCATATGCTACTTGCACCAGTGCTTCGTCACATATGCCGGCAGCAACTAGGTTTTTTGCGATATGGCGTGTTGCATAAGCAGCACTGCGGTCTACCTTACTCGGGTCTTTTCCTGAGAAAGCACCACCACCGTGAGCACCTTTACCTCCGTAAGTATCTACTATTATTTTTCTTCCTGTAAGACCTGTGTCGCCGTGTGGGCCACCTATTACGAAAATGCCTGTTGGGTTTACGTGGTAGGTTATATCGTCTGTAAACAATGCTTGCGTCTCAGCAGGCAATAGTTTCTTCACTCTTGGTACTAGAATATTGATTAAATCAGCTTTTATTTTGGCAAGCATCGCCTCTTCGTTGTCAAAATCATCGTGCTGAGTAGATACTACAATGGCGTCTATAGCAATCGGTTTATTGTTGTCATCATATTTGATGGTCACTTGTGATTTGCTATCTGGTCTTAGGTAGGTTATCTCATTATTTTCCCTTCTGAGCTCAGCTAGCTCTTTGAGTAGCATATGGCTCAATTCCAATGGAAGAGGCATGTAGCTTTCCGTTTCGTTGGTTGCATAGCCAAACATCATGCCTTGGTCTCCAGCTCCTTGGTCTTCTGGATTGCTGCGTTCTACACCTTGGTTTATGTCTGGACTTTGCTCGTGTATGGCACTAAGCACACCACACGAATTCCCGTCAAACATATATTCGCCTTTGGTGTAACCTATTTTGTTGATGGTTTCACGAGCTATTTTTTGCACATCAAGATATGTACTGCTTTTCACCTCCCCAGCCAGAACGACTTGTCCAGTAGTTACGAGTGTTTCGCAAGCTACTTTGCTACTTGGGTCAAAGGCCAAAAAATGATCTATAAGTGCGTCAGATATTTGATCTGCTACCTTATCTGGATGTCCTTCTGATACTGATTCTGATGTAAAATAATATGCCATATGTTCGAATTTTTAAGGAGTGCAAAAGTATGGAAGTTGCGTTAAAAAAACTACTTACTAAAATGGCCGCGAAGGATCTGTGATTTTGATGATTGTAAGAATGCACACTTTTAATCTACCAACCGTTTGTTTATGACATGCTTTTTCGTAACTTTGTGCACACAAGCACAGTGGCAAAACCTAAGTTAGATAGAAAAACGCTTATCCAAAATTCACTCTCGGTTTTTAAAACCAAGGGGTATAATGGAACGTCCATGCAAGATTTAGCATCTGCAAATGGTCTTTTGAAGGGCAGTTTTTATCACTACATAGAAAGTAAAGAAGCGTTGATGCTAGAAGTGCTACAATCGTTAAAGGAGCATTACACGAAAAGAATTTTTGTCATCGCTTATGATGTCAAGCTTTCTGCTTATGACAGGCTTGCGTTATTGGCAAAGAAGGCAGAAGAAGTCTTTATGTTTGAAGAGGGCGGAGATTTTTTCGTAAATATTGGACTTGAAACAAAAAACACCGTTCCTGCTTTCACTGTGGTGATTCAAGAGTTTTTTGCTGAATGGTTAAAAGCAATGCACAGTATTTTTTCTGCTGTAATGGATAAGGAAGAAGCAAAGGTAAAGGCTGAAATTGTGGTAGCTGAAATAGAGGGCTCGGTGATACTTATGAAACTCTTAGAAGATCCCACATTTTTAAGTAGAACAAATAGCAAAATGCTTGCTGAATTTAAAAAATTAGAAACACAAAACGTAGTAAATTAGATGAGTACAAGACATATAAAAAAAGTAGCTGTACTAGGCTCAGGAGTAATGGGGAGCCGAATTGCATGTCATTTTGCCAATATTGGTTTGGATGTTCTTTTGTTGGATCTCAAGAACTTCCCTAATTCCGAAGAGAAAAAGTCAGGGAAGGATGCACAGGTGGCTGCAGGAGCACTAAAGGCTGCATTAAAAAGCAACCCAAGTCCAATATATAGTAAGAAGTTTGCGAACAGTATAAAAACAGGGAACTTTGAAGATGACCTTCATAAAATAAAAGACTGCGATTGGATAATAGAAGTAATCATAGAGCGTCTAGACCTCAAGATCGACCTATTCAATAAAGTAGAAGAATACCGCAAACCTGGAACATTAATTACTAGTAATACTTCGGGTATCCCGATAGAGATGATGCTACAGGGTAGAAGTGAAGATTTTGCTTTACATTTCTGCGGCACACACTTTTTCAATCCGCCACGTTACCTCAAGCTTTTAGAGATCATACCATCAACGAAAACCAAACCAGAAGTGGTGGATTTCTTCTTGCACTATGGAGACCTTTTCCTTGGGAAAACAACCGTAAAGGCAAAAGATACACCAGCATTTATCGCTAATAGAATAGGTGTGTATAGCATTATGGCAATTTTCAAGATGATGCAAAAGCACAACTTGAGCATAGAGGCAGTAGACTCCGTTACCGGACCAGTTTCAGGTAGACCAAAGTCGGCTACATTCCGTACCTCTGACCTTGTAGGACTAGATACCTTGGTAAAAGTAGCCAACGGTGTAGGACAAAATTGCCCGAAAGATGAGATGAAGGATTGGTTTGAAATCCCTTCATTCTTAGAAAAAATGCTGGAGAACAATTGGTTAGGAGATAAGACCAAGCAAGGATTCTACAAAAAAGGGAAAGATGCTGAGGGCAATAGAGTAATAGAAGCTCTAGACCTTGCCACTATGGAGTACAAGCCAAAGGAAAGTGCACGGTATGATTCTATTGGCAAAGCTAGAAAAGCAAATAGACTAAGCAGTAAACTAGGAATACTCTACGACGGCGGAGATGCAGCTGCAGATTTTTACCAAGATGTAATTACGGCGATAGCAGCATATTCCGCGAATAGAATTCCAGAAATTGCAGATGAATTGTATCAGATAGATGATGCACTTCGAGCAGGATTTGGTTGGGATGTTGGTCCGTTTGAAACGTGGGATTTAATTGGTTTTGATAAAGTCCTTAGCAATGTAGAAAAAGCCGGATATGTCATTCCGCAGTGGATTACGGATTTCAAAGCCAAAGGCAACTCTTCTTTCTACAAGTCAGAAGACGGAAAGCGTAAATACTACAACATTACAAAAGGCGAGTATGAAGTAATACCTGGTACAGAAACATTTATAGTACTAGATAACTTTAGAACGCCAGAACCCGTTTACAAAAATAAAGAAGCTACGCTCCACGATATTGGTGATGGGGTACTTTGTTTGGAGTTTCACTCTAAGATGAATGCGATAGGTAGTGGAACACTTGCAGGCATAAACAAAGCAATAGACATAGCTGAAAAAGACGGTTGGAAAGGATTGGTCATCGGAAACGACGCACCCAACTTTTCCGCAGGAGCTAACCTAGCGATGATGCTAATGCTCGCTATAGAGCAAGAGTTTGATGAGTTGAATATGGTGATTGGATATTTCCAAAAGACCGTAATGCGACTCAGATACAGCAGCATTCCTGTGGTGATGGCACCACGTGGTTTGACACTCGGTGGGGGGTGCGAATTAACACTCCATTCTGATGCCGCAGTAGCTTCAGCAGAGACCTATATTGGGCTTGTGGAGGCGGGAGCGGGACTTATTCCTGGCGGTGGCGGTACCAAAGAATTTGTGGTCCGTACCAGTGATAGTTTTTATGCAGGAGATCCCCAGTTGCCTAAATTGATCGAGCGTTTTCAGACTATAGCTACCGCAAAAGTAGCTACATCTGCACACGAGGCTTTTGAAATAGGCGTAATGCACCACGACAAAGATGAAGTAGTAGTAAATGGAGACCGTGTACTGTCAGAAGCAAAACGCAAGGTGTTAGAGTTGCACAACAATGGCTATGTTCAAAAACCACAGCGTGACGATATCCTTGTATTGGGTAGAACAGCATTGGGAGCACTTTACTCTGGGGTAGAAGCCTTTGGTATAAGTGCATATGCCAGCGAGCACGATATGCTCATTGGTAGAAAACTAGCCTACGTAATGGCGGGAGGAGATCTTACTCAACCAACCAAAGTCACAGAGCAGTACTTGCTAAATTTAGAGCGAGAAGCATTTTTGAGCTTGCTCGGAGAGAGAAAAACATTGGAGAGAATACAACATATACTTAAAACAGGGAAACCGTTGAGAAATTAGAAGATTGACCTAGGACGCATGATTTAGGATTTAAGAGAATCAATAAAGCATAAGTCCTAAATCTTAAATCATACATCTTAAATTATTAGAAGAAATGGCAGAAGCATACATAGTAAACGGATACAGAACAGCAGTAGGAAAAGCAGGAAGAGGTGGATTTAGATTTACCAGTCCTGTAGACCTAGGAGCAGCGGTAATAGACCACATCATAGATAATACTCCGGGATTTGACCCTAGTGTAGTAGAAGACATCATAGTAGGAAACGCAGTGCCTGAGGCAGAGCAAGGACTACAAATGGGACGCTGGGTAGGCGTCCGCAGTAAGTTGCCTCAAGAAGTGCCGGGCGTATCGGTAAATAGATATTGCGGTAGCGGAATAGAAACAATCTCTATGGCCGTGGCTAAGATAAAAGCAGGTTTAGCAGACTGCATCATAGCAGGCGGTACAGAGAGTATGAGTCTAGTGCCTACGGTAGGTTATAAGACCGTACCCAACTACACCATAGCGGCGGAGCATCCAGACTATTTTATAGGAATGGGACTTACAGCAGAAGAAGTAGCTGTGAAGTACAATATCAGTCGCGAAGATCAAGACGCATTTGCACTAGGCTCGCACCAAAAAGCACTGAAAGCGTTGGCTGAAAACAAATTTAAAAACCAAATCGTGCCTTTTGAGGTAGAGCAGGTAGACTTTGACCCCAAAACGAATAAACGAGTAAAGTCGAGCTACGTAGTAGATACCGACGAAGGACCAAGAGCTGACACAACGATAGAAGCATTGGCCAGACTTCGTCCAGCGTTCAAAAATGGTGGTAGCGTAACTGCGGGCAACAGTTCACAAACCAGTGATGGAGCCAGTTTTGTATTGGTAATGAGCGAGCAGATGGTAAAAGACCTCGGTCTAGAGCCCAAAGCCAGACTGGTAAGTCAAGTATCTGTAGGGGTAAGCCCACGTTATATGGGCATAGGCCCGATGGAGGCAATACCCAAAGCATTGAGCAAAGCAGGTCTTTCTCTTAACGACATCGATCAAATAGAACTAAACGAGGCATTTGCTTCACAAAGTTTGGCAGTATTGAGAGGGTTAGAGATCAATCCGGACATCGTAAACGTGAATGGAGGAGCCATTAGTTTAGGACATCCACTAGGCTGCACAGGTGCAAAACTTACGGTACAAATACTCGAAGAAATGAAACTTAGAAACCAAAAACACGGAATGGTAACAGCGTGCATCGGCGGTGGACAAGGTATTGCTGCGATTTATGAGCGGCTGTAGACACCTATAAAGATATATGATTAAGGTATAGGACTTTTTGTTCGCAAACTACATCCTACATCAATAAATACTTAAAGAAATCACAATAGAGAATGAAGAATAGGAATAATCATAATTTTAGAAAATTGAAGATATGGAGTGATGCTATAGATTTGGTAGTGGAATTATATAAAGAGACAGCTAGCTATCCATCGGATGAAAAGTATGGTCTAATCTCTCAGATACAGCGAGCAGGTGTATCTATTCCTGCAAACATTGCCGAAGGCTCAGCAAAAGGTACTAATGCAGATTTTGTTAGGTTCCTCTATATTTCCAAAGGCAGCATTGCAGAGGTAATTACATTGCTTACCGTTGCGTCTGGCTTAAACCTTACATCACAAGAAAAAGCAGATACATTAATCGATCAACTCGTAATGATAGACAACTCTGTTTATCGTTTCATTAACACATTAGACAATCAATCAAAACAGTCCTAAATCTTACATCCTATATCATACATCTTAAATCCTATACAATGTCAAATATCAACCTAAAAGGAGGCGAGTTCTTAGTAAAAGAGCAGTCAGCAGAAAACACATTTATTCCAGAGCAAATCAATGAAGAGCAACGCATGTTTAGAGACATGACGCGTGATTTTTTGGAAAGAGAAGTACAACCACTTCGAGAAAAAATAGATAAGCAAATTGAGAATCCAGACCTTATTCCTAACCTTATGGAGAAAATAGCAGAACTAGGCATACTAGGAGCTGCTCTACCAGAGGAGTACGAAGGAATGGCAGTAGATTTCAATACAGAGTCTGTGCTCAGCGAAGAGCTGGGGAAAACCCAAAGTTTTAGTGTGGCACTCGCTGCCCATATGGGTATTGGTACATTACCTATCCTATACTACGGTACCGACGAGCAAAAGAAAAAATACCTAGCAGGACTAGGCAATGGGTCCATAAAAGCTGCGTACTGCCTTACTGAACCAGATAGTGGTAGTGATGCACTTGCAGCCAAATCTAAAGCCGTATTAGACGGAGACGAGTGGGTGCTAAACGGAGCTAAAATGTGGATTACCAATGCAGGATTTGCAGATTTGTTTACGGTATTTGCTCAGGTAGATGGCGATAAATTTACCGGATTTTTGGTAGAAAAAGGGACACCTGGACTAAGTCTTGGCGACGAAGAAGTAAAGCTAGGTATCAAGGGAAGTAGTACCCGTCAGGTGTTTTTGGACAATGTGCGTATCCCAAAAGACAATCTACTAGGTGAGATAGGCAAAGGACACAAAATTGCCTTCAATGTACTCAACATAGGCAGATACAAGCTGTGTGCTATGGTAATGGGAGGTAGTAAGAAAAGTATAGACGTAGCGATAAATTATGCCAATGAGCGTCACCAGTTTGGTGTGCCCATCAGTAGTTTTGGAGCTATACAGCATAAGATAGCTGAAATGGCTATCAAGACCTATGCTACTGATAGTGCTACATACAGAGTTTCAGGATTAATAACCGAAAAAATAGCAGAACTCGTAGCCGAAGGAAAATCGAAGGTAGAAGGAAAACTCATAGCTGCCGAAGAGTACAGCATAGAATGTGCTATTCTTAAAATACTGGGTTCAGAAACTTTGGATTATGTAGTAGATGAAGCCGTACAGATCTTTGGTGGAACAGGATATTCGGAAGAATTTCCAGTAGCGAGTATGTATCGCGATGCACGTATCAACAGAATTTTTGAGGGCACCAACGAGATTAACAGAATGCTTGCCGTAGGTCAATTGATGAAAAAAGCATTGAAAGGCGAACTAGATCTTATGGGTCCTGCTATGAAAATACAGGAAGAGTTGATGGAGATTCCAGACTTTGGTGACGAAGGAGATGGAAGTGCACTATACGAAGAAAAAAAGGCCGTACGACAAGCCAAAAAAGCGATACTCATGGCAGCAGGTGCAGCAGCACAGAAGTATATGATGGAGCTAGAGAAGCAACAAGAGATACTGATGAATCTTGCGGATATGGCCATAGATGTATTTACCGCCGAAAGTACCGTATTACGTACCGAAAAACTCATAGCTCAGCAAGGGGAAGAAGCAACAATAAACCAAATAGCCATGACCAAATGCTATGTGAATGATGCTATGGAACGTACGTACTTAGCCGGTAAGCACGCCTTAGCTGCATTTGCCAAGGATGATATGCTAGTGATGATGCATATGGGTGTGAAGCGATTCACCAAATACCCAATGACGGATACCATATCGCTTCGTAAGCAAGTAGCGGAAGCATTGATTAAGGAGAATAAATACTGTTTTTAACTTAGTAAGTGGCAGCTTGTCATTCTGAGTGAATTATAGTAAAATATAGTTGAACTATGATTTGTACCGAAGGATGAACGGCTTCATTTAAATTCACATGATAATAACAAAAAGGGCGAGTCGGGATACTCGCCTTTTTTTATAAGCGATTTTTTAAGTCGAGGCTAAAGCCATCGGTAGCTCAGCACTTTTGTTCGGAGCTAAAGCACTTTTTGGTCGGAGCTAAAGCACAGAAAAAGTGAATAGGGAATGTACAGAATCCATTTCTGTGGGCTTTAGCCCGCCGAAATGTTGTAGGAGTGTATCTTGGCTTTAGCCTAACTGTCCGTTAGCTTCTCCAATACTATCTTGCAGATGTGCCACGTTATTAGTTCATCATGAAATATCTCATCGTACCACTTCTTTGCTTTGCCAGCTGTGTACAAGCCCAAACCAACGTCTCGCTTAAATTATACAGTCAATTCACACACGCAGAATCCTCTCGCGTAAGTGGCACGGTGACTGATAGCACGGTTAGGTCCAATCTGAGCTTGTCCCCCGCTCTTAGTTGGTACTCTAATAACGCATACACTCAGGAAATAGCACTTACCCATTTCACCTTCAATCGGAATGATGAGGTAAGCACTGTAGGAACAAGTAATGGATCTTTACCCGTGGCAGGAGCTGTTACAAACACCATGGATTTTGGTCTGCGTTATGAGTTTATAGGGAACCTTCCCGTTTTGAAAAAGGAGAATAATTTTAGTTTGAGAATAGGTGGAGCGGTGTCTCCACGAGTATCTGTAGTGGCTGTAAATCCCGTCATTTCTAATTCGTTTCCTACGCGAGAATCGGTTTATGCTACCACCATTGCCTTAGTTCCAAGGGTAGCTTATAACCTAAATGACCAGTGGTTCTTAGATTTAAATACGGTGGTGAATGTTGTTGATTTTACTTCGGTGGTATCACGGATAGAAAATCTGGCATTAGGTGTTAGTGATCGAGTAACGAAGGAGGGACAGGTGAGTCTATTCCCAAAAATGTGGGAGTTGAGGTTTGGAATTGGTTTTAAAATTTAGTGTTTTGTCCAGCGAATCCAATGCGGTAGGGTTTAGTTTACCTAGATAGTTCGCACGCAAATGTTGAGTCTGAGACAAAAAAAATGCTCACACCAAGTGGCGTGAGCATTTACCTTAAATTTTAAATGATGATTACTTCATTTGCTTTTTCAACGCTGGGTTGTTTACTGCGTCAGCAAACGTTTTGCCCGCTTTGAATTTCACTGCAACTCTATCTTCTATCTTGATAGTTTTACCAGTGGATGGGTTTCTACCTTCTCTAGCCGGACGATAAGTCGCTGACCAAGTAGCAAATCCTGGGATTGATACTTTTTCACCTTTTTCTACTGCACCTTGTATAGAACCTATTGTTGCTTCTAAAGCTGCTTTTGCACTTTCTTTTGTCAAACCAGCTTGGTTGCTGATTGCGTTTATTAATTCTGTTTTGTTCATAACGTTCGCAAAGTAGGGTCAAAAGCCCGAATACAAAGGGTTTTGAAGCTACTTTTACCCAAAAGTAATTAAGATGTTATCAACGAGGGTAATCGCTCATACCTCCCATAGGTGCTGCATTATGAGCGATTTACTATTTAGTTTCACTCTAAAAACGCGTATTTCTATTTTAAGCCCATTCTAAACAAGCGTTCAGGCTTTGTTCTCCGCCGAGTTTAGGTGCCTATTGTTTTACCTTTGACCAAAATATTTTACGCATATGAATTTCCAACTTTCCGAAGAACACTTGATGATACAACAGGCTGCACGCGATTTTGCAGAGACAGAATTGCTACCTGGAGTAATAGACCGTGATAATGAACAACGGTTTCCTGCCGAGCAAATAAAGAAATTAGGAGAACTTGGTATGATGGGAATGATGGTAGACCCTAAGTACGGCGGAAGCGGAATGGATACCATTAGCTACGTGCTTGCTATGGAAGAAATAAGTAAGGTAGATGCTAGTGCGAGTGTCGTGATGAGCGTAAACAACTCTTTGGTGTGCTGGGGCTTAGAAAAATATGGTACTGAGGAGCAAAAAGAAAAGTTCCTAAAACCATTAGCAAGCGGAAAGATACACGGTGGTTTTTGCCTAAGTGAGCCAGAAGCGGGCAGTGATGCTACGAGTCAGAAAACTACTGCCGTAGATATGGGAGACCACTACCTACTAAATGGCACCAAAAACTGGATTACCAATGGACAAACGGGTGATACCTTCCTTGTAATGGCTCAAACCGATGTAGACAAAGAACATAGAGGGATAAACTGCCTCATTGTAACTTCGGATATGGAAGGTTTTGTGGTAGGTAAAAAAGAAGATAAACTGGGTATTAGAGGTTCTGACACTCACTCACTGATGTTTCAGGATGTGAAGGTGCCTAAGGCTAATAGGATAGGAGAAGATGGATTTGGTTTCAAGTTTGCGATGCGGGTGCTTAGTGGTGGTCGTATTGGGATAGCTGCTCAGGCATTGGGAATAGCTAGTGGGGCTTATGAGCGATCGTTACAATATGCCAAGGAGCGTAAAGCATTTGGTACGGAGATAATGAACCACCAGATCATCCAATTCAAATTGGCAGATATGGCAACGCGTATAGAGGCCTCTAGACTGTTCTGTTTGAAAGCAGCGGCACTAAAAGATGCAGGTGAAGATTTTCTTCAAGCGGCATGTATGGCCAAACTGTATGCATCAGAAACTGCCATGTGGGTGGCTACTGAAGCAGTGCAGATACACGGCGGCTACGGATTTGTGAAAGAGTACCACGTAGAGCGTATGATGCGAGATGCTAAAATCACACAGATATACGAGGGAACAAGTGAGGTACAGCGTATTGTGATTTCACGTAATATTTTAAAAGGATAATTGGCTAATAGCTAAATGAACCCCCATTAAGCATTAGAATTAGATTCTAAGTCAATCAAAAGACGCACTTCAATTGAGGTGCGTCTTTTTTGTATACCCATACTCGCATGAATGGTTTGTCTTTTATGAATGCATCAGCGTGACGACATCTTCTGCCACTGTAGCACTTAGAGCTACACCCATACCACCTAGTCTAGCCGCAAGGTAAACGTTAGGCTCTACACGTTTTACAAGAGGTGCTTTGGCGTGGTCCTTACCCATTCCCATTATACCACTCCATTGGTGGTCTATTCCGATAGTTGTCTGGACGTCTCTGCCAAATATTTCTTCCATCATAAAGCGTTTGAGCTCTGCAATGATTGTGTCGTTGGAGTTTATTTCATAAGAAGTTTCACCTTTTATATCCATATTTCTAGCTCCGCCTAGCAAAATTCGATTGTCGATATCTCGCCAGTAGTAGTACCCTTGGTTGTACATATACAGTCCCTCGCAAGGCAATTGTTCTAGCGGTTCTGATACGATTACTTGTCCTCTGCAAGGGGCGATGTCCTCATCTAATAATTGCGAAGCAAAAGCATTGGTACAGATAATTAAATTATTGGTTTTGATTGTTAATCCGTCTATCGTTTGAACTGCTACTTTGTCAGCCTTTTCCCACGCTTTTACTTCTATTCCACCATAGAGTTTTATCCCTAATTGTTGTGCGAAAGAGTAAACGGTTTTATAAAGTTTGCCAGTGTTTAGCTGCCCTTCGTAGCTATTGTGAATCGCACCAATAGCATTTGGCAACGGATTGTTGCTTGTATAGGTAAAGGTTCTCTCTAGACCCAATTCGCTGTGCAGAATGGTATTGATAGCTTGTATGCTATCGATGGCTGCAGAGAGGTCGTCCCGATTTTGTTTGGTAAAAATTTCACAAGATCCTTTTGCCACGTAGTCTATGGCTTGGTCTCCAAATTTGTTTCTAAGCTTATGAAGCCCATGGTAGCGTTTTTGGATGGTTTGATACACATTTTCGGGGGTGTCCGTTTTAAGGTCGTCTAGTATTTCGCTTACATTGGCAAAACATCCAAACCCTGCGTTGCGAGTACTCGCACCAAGTCCCCAAGGGTGTCGGTCTATCACTACTACGTGAGCTTTGGGTTCTTTTTCTTTGAGTGCTATCGCGGTCTGCAGACCTACTAATCCCATTCCTACGATGAGGTAGTCTATCTCAGCTAGTAAATGTTCGGTTTCCCAATAGGAATAGTTCATTGTATTTTAGTCTTAGCTCTGATAATATAGAACTTTCTATCTAAGATATTTATCTAAAAGTCTACTTACCGTCTGACCGGCAGAAGCTGCTCCTATCTTTTCTTGCTCAGAAACATCTACCATCTCTTTTATCTTAGCTTCTACAGCCAGTAGCGGCTTTTCATCTGGTGGCTCAGGGAATAGGTTTTGTTCTTTGAACAGTCTCCTAGTCACCGTTGCAACTTCGTGAGCTCCGCGGTAATCACCTTGTTGCTCTAGTAGATAGGCCAACGCGATGAGCCCGTAGGCATCTTCAGCCTCTGGATCAGCTTCTACTCGCAAGGCGTAGTACTTCTTTATCAATGCATTAGCAGATTCATAATCACCTTTGGCGAGAGCAACGAATGATTTGTTGAAATGGTCTATAGTGTACATGCCCATAGCACCTATTTCGTAACTAATCTCCATACTCTCATTATAATAAGACTCTGCTCGATCCATGTTGCCAATAAGTCTCCACATTTCGGCATTCATATGTGCACGGTACATCATCCATCGTTTATCCTCAGAAGTCGCTGCCAATTGACTTAAGTCTGCACTTAGGTCTGCAAGGCGAGTCGTATCCAAACTCCGTTGTGCATTGCGACATAGCGAGGTGAGTGCTCTACCCACTAGCGTATCGTTATTCGTTTCTCGACCTATGGCCAATACTTTATTTGCCAATGCTATAGACGCTGCATCGTCCCCTTCTTTAAAAAGTTGATACGCTTGCTTGAGCATTTCTTTGGGAGAGGCTTCACTGGTTGCTTCAGGAGTACTCTTATGATCTTTATGCTCTTGGTTTGTTGAGCAGCTGGTGAGTACCATTATCCCTGCGGCAACCATACTCAAAACTTTATTTATCATCATTGTTGGCTACAAAGTATAGCAAGAAACCCGGAAAAAGAAATAACAAACTGTTTCTATTGTTTTTCCTCGGTCAATGGCTCCGCTTAGTTTTCTGCTTCAGGACTGTCTGTTTTATTCATAATGGGCTGACCTTTTTTATTTTGCCAATTTTAGAGGTCTCGGAGCGTAGCAATTTATAAAAGAGGGCATTTGTGATGAGATATTCTATGCTTCTGGTTTAAGTCTAAATACGTAGAACTGAAATTAAAAAAATAATAAACCCTATTTCCACTATTAAGGCATTAAGTGAATTTAGAGTAATTGCCTTGCGTTAGCCTTACTTCTTCTTAACATCTTAATGGTTTATATTTTTACTCGTGGTAGCTTCACTTAGTGTGTAAATTTTCTGTTTAAACCTTTTCTCAACAATTCACCAATCCATATACGCCACTTACTTGTAGCGTTTACATTTGCTAATCATTTTACCCAACGAGCATGAATCAAAGAATTTTCGTAGAAAAGAAATCTGAGTTTGATGTAGCTTCGCAAAAAGTACTTGCTGAGCTACAGGAGTTTACGCCACTCACCAGTCTAAAGCAGTATGTGGTGTACGACGTATTTGATGCCGAAGATTCGTCTTGGGACAAATTACTCAATGTACTTCTAGACTCAGTAGCAGATATTTCGCATGCCCAAAATCCTGCGGATGCTGCACTTTCGAGCTTTGCTACAGAGTATTTGCCAGGGCAATATGACCAGCGTGCTGATTCCGCTGAGCAGGCCATTCAATTGGTAACAGGAAACAAACCAATGATTCGTACCGGGAAGCTATTTGTGTTTGACAAGGTAAATGACGGCATTCTTGCGGACATTAAAAACTACTTGATCAACTCGGTAGATTCGCAAGAAAAAGATTTAGATGTACTGGTAAAACCAAGCATTCCTCAACCCGAAGATGTGCCAACAGTAGATGGTTTTATAGATTTGGATGAGGCAGGATTAGCTGCCTTGCATAAGGAGTGGAGTTTCTCATTTGACCTAGCAGACCTTAAATTCACGCAAGACTACTTTAAAACAGAAAAAAGAAATCCTACAGAAACAGAACTCAAGGTGCTAGACACCTACTGGAGTGATCACTGTAGGCATACTACCTTCTTCACAGAGCTAAAAGACATCACTTTTGAGGGTGATTTAGCCAACAAAATAGAAGAGATATTCAATCGGTACTTAGCACTACGTAAAGAACTGGGCAGAGAACATAAACCTATTTCGCTGATGGACATTGGCACCATAGCAGCCAAATATTTGCGTGCCAACGGAAAGTTAGACGACCTCGTAATCACAGATGAGATCAATGCGTGTACCATAGAAATAGAGGTAGACGTAGAGGGTGAGAAACAAGAATGGTACTTGCTATTCAAAAATGAAACGCACAATCACCCTACCGAAATAGAGCCATTTGGCGGAGCATCTACCTGTGTAGGTGGTGCCATCAGAGACCCATTGAGCGGTAGAGCATTCGTATACCAAGCAATGCGAGTGACAGGTTCTGCAGATCCGCGTGAAGCCATAGCAGACACGCTAGAAGGCAAACTTCCACAGAAAAAAATAACCAAAACCGCTGCAAAAGGATATTCATCTTACGGTAACCAAATAGGACTAGCCACTTCGCACATAGCCGAAGTGTACGACCCTGGATACAAAGCCAAACGGATGGAAGTGGGCTACGTAGCAGGTGCGGTGCCTAAGGATTGGGTACGCAGAGAAGCTCCAGCCACAGGTGACCGTGTGATAATGGTAGGTGGCAAAACCGGCCGCGATGGTGTAGGTGGAGCATCTGGAAGTAGTAAGGTGCAGGACGAAACGTCTATCAATACCCTAAGTGCTGAAGTGCAAAAAGGAGATGCCGTAGAAGAACGCAAAATACAACGCCTTTTCCGCAAGCCAGAAGTGACCAGACTGATAAAAAAGTGTAACGACTTTGGTGCAGGTGGAGTGTCTGTAGCCATAGGTGAAATAGCTGATAGCCTGAATATTAACCTAGATAAACTGCCTACGAAGTACGCAGGACTAAACGGTACGGAGTTGGCTATTTCTGAGTCGCAAGAGCGAATGGCTGTAGTGGTAGAAGCTAAAGATGTAGAAGCATTCATTGCCCACGCTTCGCAAGAAAATCTACTTGCCGTAGAAGTAGCAGAAGTGACGGATAGTGGTAGAATGCAGATTTTCTGGAGAGGAGAAATGATAGTGGACTTAGACCGTGTATTCTTAGATACGGCAGGAACACAAAAAAGTATGACGGCCAAGGTAGTGAGCGAGTCTCACGCTAAGACCCAAGCATTGACGCCACTAACTGCCGAGCAATTCACAAAAGAACTTTCGGGGCTGAATGTCACTTCACAAAAAGGATTGATTGAAAACTTTGACTCGCACGTAGGCCGCACTACGGTATTGATGCCACTAGGAGGAAAGTATCTCAAAACTCCTGCTTTAGCGAGTGTAAATACTATACCTGTACTGAATAAAAGTACAACAACATGTGCCATATCTAGTTGGGGATTCTCTACTACAATAGCCAATGAAAATCCATTCCTAATGGGTGCATACTCCGTAGTAGAATCATTAGCCAATCTAGTAGCGAGTGGTGGAAACCACAAAAACGCCAGACTTAGTTTCCAAGAATATTTTGAAAGACTAGGAGCAGATGCAGAGAAGTGGGGCAAGCCACTACAGGCATTGCTTGGAGCATTAGAAGCTCAACTCGAATTTGAAACGGCTGCCATAGGTGGTAAAGATTCTATGAGTGGCACATTTGAGAATATAAGCGTACCACCTACGCTTATCTCATTTGCCTGTGCTGTGGGAGATAGTAGTCATATTATTTCACCCGAAATAAAAGCGGTAGGAAACTACCTCTATCTTGCTAATCACCAGCCAACTGCAAGTGGCACACCCGACTACGACCAACTTAATAAGGTGTATGCAGATGTTCATCAACACATCAAAGATGGAAATATCGTGTCGGCTCAAACTATCAAAGAAGGTGGACTAGCAGCAGCGGTATTCAAAATGATGGTAGGCAACGGAATCGGGGCAAATATCAATTACGGTCTAGACTGTTTCGCTTCGCAAATCGGTAGTCTGATTTTGGAATCTACAACGGAGTTGGAAGGGTATGAATTGCTAGGTAAGACAGAAGGTGATTCGCTTACTATCAATGGCGAGCAGTTTGATACGGCAGAATTACTTGCTGCTTGGGAAGGAACGTTGGAGTCGATATTCCCATCGAAAAGCAAGAAGTCAGGTAGCTCGCAGTTAGAAGATAGACCACGGTTAGAACCGTGGTCTAAGGACAGCAAAATAGAACCGTGGTCTAAGAATAGCGTAAATAAACCTCGCGTTTTTATACCGATATTCCCAGGAACTAACTGCGAGTATGAGACGGAGCACGTGTTCGTAGATGCAGGAGCAGATGTGCATACCGCACTATTCAGGAACTACAGTGAAGAAGCAATAGCCGAATCGATTTCTGCTTTTGTAACAGAACTTAACGCAGCCAATATCTTAATGATACCCGGTGGATTCTCGGCAGGAGACGAGCCAGACGGATCTGCCAAGTACATCGTATCGGTACTCAAAAACCCGCTGGTAAAAGAAGCCGTTCACGGACTCATTGCTAGAAGTGGATTGGTATTGGGTATCTGTAATGGTTTCCAAGCCTTGGTAAAGTCAGGCTTGCTTCCGTATGGAGAAATCAGAGACTTGGACGAGACTTCTGCTACGATGACCTTCAATAGCATCGGTAGACACATTAGCCAAACGGCACACGTGGAGGTGATGTCTGACAAAAGCCCTTGGTTACGTGGCATGAAAGGCAAAAAATACATCGTACCCTTCTCTCACGGAGAAGGTAGATTCTACGCCAATGATGCTATGGTAAAAGACCTCGCAGCCAATGGGCAGATAGCCACGCAGTACATCGATTTTGAAGGAAACGTAGCACTGGATATGCCGTACAATCCAAACGGGTCTGTTCACGGCATAGAAGGCATTACAGACGCTACAGG
>Ga0209654_1000360_pt1 | contig 45752 bp, 37 predicted proteins | sample SaaInl1SG_22_DNA_FD_184646 | JGI IMG/M metagenome (GOLD analysis project Ga0209654, IMG submission 184646) | Marine microbial communities from expanding oxygen minimum zones in the Saanich Inlet - ESP_161SG_22_DNA (SPAdes) (version 2) | ecosystem: Environmental > Aquatic > Marine > Intertidal... | reverse complement strand
TGACTTTAATCGTAGCCATGTTAATCTTAATCTATAAAAAGGCCAACCAAATAGGTTATAAAACGGCTAAAAGAAGGTTTAAAATGGAACTCAGAAATTTAGCTATCGCTATGATTGTTGTAGATTGTGATGGTAACTTAAACCATTTTGAAACTTAAAAAAATGGTCGGAATTTCTTCCGACCATGACTGGCACTATGGCCTCTTTTTTTATCTTCAGATAATTTCCATTATGAAATTTTAATCGTGCGTGCTGGTTTTGGCTTAGCCTCTTCACGCTTTGGCAACTGAATGCTTAAGATACCATCTTCATATTTTGCCTTGATCTTATCATCATCGATGGAATCTGGTAAGGTAAAAGTTCTTTTAAAACTTGTATAGCCAAATTCTCTTCTGGTAAAATTATCCTTGTCGTTCTCAGTTTCTTTCTTTACTTCAGCAGATACAGATAATACATCTTTATCTACGTCTATATTAAAATCTTCTTTTTTCATTCCTGGAACAGCCATATCTACAAAATAATCATCCTTTGTTTCTCTTACGTTAACTTTAGGAACAGCAACTCCGGATGTTATAGTATTTGCTAATACAGGTTGAAATGGATTAACATTAAATAAATCGTCTATCCAGTTAGACCAATTACCGTGTGAAACGCTTAATTTTTTGTTAGTGTCATGTCCGTTTTTTGGAATATTCATTAATGTGCTCATAATTCTATAATTTTTTTGTTATACTTTTAGTTTTAATAATGAGTGAAGCTTTTTCAACTTCATTCTAGTATAAGCAAATGAAATGCCAAAGGCCAAAGCCTTTTTATATGCGTCAAAATGACACTTGTAGTAATTATCTTTGTGTCAAAACGTCACTATTGCCCTTAAAAAATAGATTGAACTCTAAACTAGGATTGTTCGTCTTCTGAAGAAATGGGCTCTACTTCTCCTGTATATCGTATAAAAAATCGTGAAGTACTTCTTAAAACTATTTCACTATTGTAGTTAGGGAATAGTGTAATTGTAACATTAAAATTTTCTAAATTACTCTTAGCTTTAAACGAAATAATTTTACTGTTGCTTTTTCCCTCTTCAATCCTATACTCATCCATTACCCCATTAAACTGTATTGCTCCATCTCTACCGTCATAGGCTATCTGCATTTGACGTTCGCCATAATATGGTAAATATGAAGTGACACTATCACCCTTAATCGTTAAAAAGTTTGGGTTTCCAATTAAATTTATGGCACTAGCGCTGTTTCCAGCTGCTAACAATTGGGATGATAATACCTGAGACATTGCATTTGTTAATTGAGGGTAAGCCCACTGGCTTTCAATTGTAAACTCTCGAGAATTTACCAAATCATTAAAAGCCTTCGTTTGAGATGGTGCTATTATTTCTTTTGAAGATTTACAGCCTATTACTATGACCATAAGTACGAGTAAAAACAAACCTATACGCTTCATAACTTTAGTTTTATTTCAATTTACGAAATAGAGAAATACAATTGTTATAAATAATAGTTAAAATCAACCAAACTCAAAAAAGCCCATTTTAAATAGACTTATTGCGGACTCCTAACCTTTAAAGATGCTAAGATTAAAAACAGTAAAAAACCTAAAGTAATATAACTTATGTTGGAATAAGAGCCTAAAATAGTATAGCAATAGCTAAACAAACTTGGAGCAATAGCACTTGCTATTACTAGAAAACTCATCGCTTTCCCAGTAATTGCGCCTAAGTGTTTTCTGCCGAAATATCTAGGCCATGTTACGGCATTTACTACAGCAAATAAACCACCAAATACACCTAAACCAAAAATTAAAAGATATACACCAAATTGCTGTCCTAAAAATAATAAACCTAATGAAGCCAATACGCCCGCAAATAACATACTGTATAAATACACAATGTGACTTATATAATCGCTCAAAATATTACATGTTGTTGATACAATAATAGCTATAACAGATATAGGCAAAAACACAGCAATGGCCTGAAGTTTTGTATAGTCTTGACTGGAAAAAATTGAAATCACATGAAATGTAAATCCTGTTACAAAAAAACTATTAAAAGCCAAGGCTAAACCAATCATCCAAAACGCACGCGTTTGTTTAGCTTCCTTTAAAGTGAAATGTTTTTCTTTTTTGCTTACTTTTTTAGACTTCGTTTTTTTTATTTTCCCATCTGGTTTTAACCCTAATTCTTCAGGGTTATTTCGATAAAACTGAATTACTACTATACTAAATATAAAAAGACAAAGTGCAAGTATTTGCCACGAACCTTCCCAACCATAATTATCCACCAAATAATTAATGAAAATAGGCGCACTTGAAAAACCTAAGGATACCGTAATACTACTTATAGCATTTATTTTGCCTCTATTTTTATCAAACCACATCATAATCATATTTCTGGACGACATAGTTAACACACCTTGGCCAAAAAATCGAATTGCAAAAAACAGCAGTGTAATAACCCCAAAAGGGACAATCCAGGTTTTTTCAATATTAATTAAAGCCTTAATAGATTCACTAATTAAAACGGATTTTGAGCATAAAAGTAGGGAAACACCTAAGCATAACGCTGAAAAGAACGCTACATATCTTGCACCAAATCTATCAAATAAAACACCTGCTCTGGCTACGAAAAAAGCACTTAACAAAGTACCAAACATATAGGCATTACTAAACTGATTCCTAGTTAATCCTAGCGCATCTTTAACGGGGTCGGTAAAAACCGAAACACCAACGGTCTGTCCTGGAATACTCGCCAAAATACCTGCGCTTCCAACTCCAAGAATTATATATCCATAGAAAAACGGAAATGTTTTTGGGTTTACAAAGGAAAACTTATTTGAATGTTTCATAGCGATATATGCATCTCAACTAAATGGGTGCGTTCAATATGCTACTTATAGATGTTATACAATCCTCTTGCGATTTCACTTTGGTATGAAGCGCTAAACTACCATTGCCATAAGGCCCATAAATAGCTTGATTATCTCTTGAAAATAAACCAACGGTTGGTATTAACGCTGCGCTTGCTAGATGCATTACACCATTATCTGCTGCAATAAATATTGAAGTGTTTGCTATGATAGCACCCATTTCACGAATATCTTTACTATAAAAATTAGGTGCTTTAAAATTTATTTTTGAAATGTTCTCGATAGGCAACATTTCGATAATATTATAGGTATCACTAAAATTATCTTTTAGTTTTTCATAAAATGATTCCCACCACTCTTCCGAGTAGCATTTATTACCTGTAGCGTTCGTATAAATACAAATGGTTGGTTTTCCATTTTTCACTAAATTATTTAATACTTGTTTGCCATTTGAAATTTCACTCACAGAGAGCTTTAAATTTAAAACCGGGAGGGGATTATTATTTTCTGGATATCCCAACTTAGAAAGATACCATCTTAAATTGTATACCGGATATTTAGAAATATGCAGGTAATCGTCATACCTTGCCTGTATATCCTTGTGAACATCACCAAAAACCTTAAGTGGGGCTTTGGCTAGATTTGTTAACAATCTACCAGACGATGAATCCTTATCGCCATTAATTACCATATCATAACGTTTTCGTTTTATGGAAACCCAACACATGACGTACTTGAATAAATTGCTAAAAGGTTTTCTAGGTAGTTGATAGATTTTATTGATAGATGGGTAATTTTCAAAAACTGGATACGCTACACCGCCTTTTACAAACAAATCAATTTCACATTCTGGAAACGTATTTTCTACCTCTTGAACTAGTGGTGTGGTTAAAAGCTGATTTCCTAGACGATGATTTGGTCTTATAATTAAAACCTTTTTTATAATAATATTTTTACCAACCTCAAGCGTTGGCTCTAAATACGAACTCCCTACCCTCTTGGTAAGTGCATTCATTACCAGTCGTCGCTTTTGATTAACCCAACTTTTAAAGCTCATTACATGTTTTTAAGTTCACTTACCAAATCGGTTAATGCAGCTTTAGCATCACCGAATAACATCGATGTTTTAGAATTGAAAAACAATTCATTTTGAATTCCTGCATAACCAGCATTCATACTTCGTTTGTTGACAACGATGTGTTTTGCATTTTCAACATCTAATATAGGCATTCCATATATAGGGCTAGAAGGATCGTTATGTGCAGCTGGGTTAACTACATCATTGGCCCCAACGACTAAAACTACATCGGTATTCGTGAATTGAGGGTTAATATCATCCATTTCTACCAATAAATCATAATCTACATTAGATTCAGCTAATAAAACATTCATATGCCCAGGCATTCTTCCTGCCACAGGATGTACCGCATATTTTACGTTTACCCCCTTTTTCGATAAAATTTCTTCTAATTCATGAATAACATGTTGCGCTTGGGCAACTGCCAATCCATAGCCCGGAACAATAATCACATTAGTCGCATAATTCATCATTATCGCAGCATCACTGGCTGTAGTTTTCTTAATAGTTCCTTGAGTTTTACCAGACCCAACAACAGCCTCATCGCCGCCAAAAGCACCAAATATCACCGAAGCAAGTGTTCTATTCATGGCTTTACACATTGCTACAGTAAGTATAATTCCAGCAGATCCTACTAAAATACCACCAACAAGCATAACCATATTATCATAAAGAATTCCTGTAATAGCTGCGGCGATACCCGTAAGTGAATTTAATAACGAAATCACTACAGGCATATCGGCACCTCCAATAGGCAGCACAAACAATACGCCGTAAATAAGTCCGCCAACTAAAATACCATATGTAAACAGAGGGCTGTGGTTTCCTGTAACTATCATAAATACCGCAATGGCCATAATAGCTAAAAAGAAAATATTATTAATACTATTATACTGAGGTAATTTCACTACACTTTTTAGCGAGCCATTTAATTTTCCCCAAGCAATTAAACTACCTGAGAACGTGATGGCACCTATGATAATACCGGATACAATAGTGGTAGCTTGAAGCGTGTCGTCAACCGATTTACTAAATTCTACCAACCCGATTAATGCAGCACTAGCCCCTCCAAACCCATTAAATAAGGATACAAGTTCTGGCATTTTTGTCATTTCAACCTTAATAGCTATTAAGTAGCCAATAATACCTCCCAAAGCAATGGCAACCCCAATAAGAATGTAGATAACCGGTGCGACTTTTATATCATGAATAAAAATAGTACCAAGTATTGCCAGCCCCATACCAATAGCCGCAACCATATTACCGCTTTTAGCGGTGTCTGGATGACCCAATCGTTTTAAACCTACAATAAATGTTACTGTAGCAATCAAATAAATTACGCTTAATAAAACACTCATTACTTTCTCTTTTTAAACATTTGTAACATTCTGTTGGTAACCGCAAAACCTCCAACAACATTTATAATTCCAAATACAACAGCTATAAACCCAAGTGATAATGCTAAATAATCATCAGGACTAGAATGAAGCATAACTAATATTGCTCCTACAATTACAACACCACTTAAGGCATTGGCGCCAGACATTAATGGGGTATGCAAAACAGCAGGAATGCTTTTTATAACCTCTATGCCAACAAAAATGGCTAAAATAAGTATGTAAACAATCTGTAGATTATCACTAATAAATTGAATGAATTCGTTCATGATTTTAGTTTTTTCGGATAGTTCCTTCTTTAATAATTAGAGTTTCATCAGTTATTTCTTCTTCTAAATCCCAATTAAATTTGGCGTCTTCAGTTAAATGCACTAAAAAATTATAGATGTTCTTTGCATATAATTCACTCGCGTTGGTAGAAACACTTTCAGGTGCTATAGTAGTTCCAATTACCTTTACTCCGTTTACAAATACCGTTTCATTAAGTTTACTCAACTCGCAGTTACCACCTTGCGCCGCAGCCAAATCGATAATAACAGCACCATTTTTCATCTGTTCTACCTGTTCCTTCGTGATTAAAGTTGGCGCTTTTCTCCCTGGAATATTTGCAGTTGTAATTACCAAATCTGCTTGAAATAATGATTTGTTTACAGCTTCCCTTTGCTTTCTTACATAATCTTCTGAAGCCTCTGTAGCATAACCTCCTTCAGATTGCTCGCCTTGATTGTCGACTGAAATAAATTTAGCACCTAAAGATTCTGCTTGCTCTTTTGTTTCGCTTCTAATATCGGTGGCCTCTACAACAGCTCCCAATCGTTTTGCTGTAGCTATTGCTTGTAATCCAGCCACACCAACCCCGTAAATCAATACTTTAGATGGCGTGATAGTACCTGCGGCAGTCATCATTAACGGAAAAATCTTAGTCATTTCATAAGCTCCAAGAATTACAGCCTTATAACCTGCAAGGTTATTTTGAGAGCTCAATACATCCATATCCTGTGCTCTAGAAATTCTTGGCATCGCGTCCATGGAAAAGGCTGAAGCACCTTTAGCAGCTATAGCTTCAATGAGTTTTGGGTTCGACTTATGATAGAGCTGACTTATTAGAACGTGACTTTTATCCACTAATTTTAAATCCTCTTCATCAAACGGATTAATCTTAATCAGAACATCAGCTTCCTTAAATACAACACCTCGTTTTTCGATATTAGCACCAACTTCAGTAAAATTCTCGTCTTTGTATGAAGATGCTTCTCCAGCTGATTCTTCAACTATTACCGTAAAGCCTTTTGCAATTAATTGTTTAGCAATATTTGGAGATAATGAAACCCGCTTTTCGCCTTTTTGGGTTTCTTTTAGAATACCAATTTTCATTTTGGTTTGGTTTGTTTAGTTTGTTTTTTGAAAAAGAAATAAAGCGTTTTAATAGAATTAGTACCCTATAACAACTTATTCACTTTAACATAAAATTAAGAAACAAAGATAACCAAATAGCGCTATTCTACACTCACAGAAAAATACTTTTACGAATAGTTTACTATAACCCAATTTTTATTGAAAAGCTTTTAAAAATAAAGGATATACATCTAAATTTAGTTATTATAAAAAGTTGTTGGTTGTTTAAAAAACCTATTCCTTTAGCTTAGACTTATAGGTAACGTTTAAAACGAGTCCTGTAATTATTAAAGCAATTCCAAATAAACTCCAAAATGAATAAATTTCACTGAATAAAGCTACACCCAGCAATAGCGTGAAAACCACTTCTAAATATTTAAAAGGTGCAATTTTAGTCGTTTTTACTATTTGAAATGCCTTCGTCATATAAACCTGCCCGAAATACCCAAAAAAACCTAACCCAAAAAGCATTAGCCATTCCCAACCTTTTGGAGTAACCCAATAATTGAGTGCCAACAAACCTCCCACTAATGTGGAAATAACCATAAAGTAATTTACAACTACAACGGGGTGGTCGCTCTTGCCTATTTTACTAATAATTACATAAACCAAACCAACAAAAACAGCAGAAACAAAAACTAACGATAGGCCATAAATACTTAATGATGCATCAAATCCTTTTAAAACTATAACGCCACAAAAAGCGATAATAAAGAAAAGCCATTGTATAGGCCGAATAGCTTCTTTTAATAAAATTACTGCAAAAATTGCTGCAAAAATTGGCCCCATATAGCGCAATGAAACTGCAGTGCCTATTGGCAAGTATTTAGTTGACATAAAAAATAGCGTCATAGAAGCAACACCTACCAGCCCTCTGACGATGAGTAGACCCTTTTTATTTCCCAATATAGGTATATTGTTTTTAAGCAAATAGCCGAAAGTAAAAAAGAGGCAACTAAACGACCTGAAAAACACTATTTGGAAGGCATTCATGTGCACCAAATGTTTCACTATACCATTCATACAAGCAAATGATAAAGTACTTACTACCATGAATGCAATAGCCTTTTTAAGCTCCAATGAATTTAGTGGTTAAGAGGTTACTCTTTTGGCGCATATCCGTGAATTTCTTCAAACACCTCATCAAAATTTACTCGTAAATAGGAATTTAACTTTTTACGATAATCGCCACGTAACCATTCTACAAAGTTAAAGGTACTTTTGCTAATGCATTTGGTATAACGTTTAATTCTAAAATCTATATCATCTCCCAATTTTTTGGCCAGTGCCAAAGCATCATAAACATCCTCACTGTTTTCAATACAAATTTTTGCGTGTTGTACGATAGAACGCTCTAAAACAACCTTTGTGGATTCTCCTGCTCTTATGGCATCTACATAGGTTTTTTGGATATCAAAGTACACCTCTTCTGAATTACCAAATTCAGCACGCAAAGCATCTGGCATTTCATATCTAAAATTACTTTCTAGCTCTTCGTCGCTCAACAAGGAATCTAAATAATAATTAGGCGATTTAAAAATACGCTGCCAATCCAGATTATCGCCCCATGGGCCAAACCTGTGGAAATTATTCCCCAAATCGATTACCTGAAATGTGTCTTTGTTTTCTAAAACACGCGAGCCACGACCTATCATTTGATAATACAAGGTTAGAGATTTTGTAGCCCGATTTAAAATGATACTTTCCACTGTAGGCTCATCAAAACCAGTGGTTAAAATACTTACGGAAGTTAGTATAGCATCAGGGGTTTTCTTGAACCATTTTAATATCATGGCCCTTTCCTTCTTAGTATTAGTGTTATCTAGGTGTGCGATGGGATATCCGGCTCTTCTAAACGTATCATATACATGCAATGATGTATTAATTCCGTTATTAAATATCAATGTTTTTTTGCCTTTAGAGCGTTCTTCGTAAGCACGCAGAAGCTTGGTAAGCATATTATCATCGGTATATAAATCTTCAGATGATTTTACCGTATAATCGCCATTGGCGCCAACTACAAGACTCGTTAAACCAACATTGTAACTAAACATTTCAGCACGTGCCAAAAAACCTCTCTTTATAAGAGATTCTATAGACTCTCCAACTATCAACTCATCATAATTATCTGTCATTGGCAATTCCATACTAGAACTCAATGGAGTTGCAGTGACACCTAGTATAAACGACTGACTAAAGAATTTAAATAACTTAGTGAAAGAGTTATAATGTGCCTCATCAATAATTACTAAACCAATATCAGAGATATCGAGTTTATCATCGTTCAAACGATTATTTAAGGTCTCAACCATGGCTACGAAACAACTATATTCGCCTTGGTCACTTAAATCTGCCTTACTATCTATTACTTTATTTATTACACCAAACTCCGTAAGCATATTCGAGGTTTGCTTACACAATTCTATACGGTGTGTCATTACCAAAACCTTTTTCTTTTTGGTGTTTAAATATTGCCTAACAATTTCAGAAAATATTACAGTTTTTCCTCCACCCGTTGGCAATTGGTATAGTAAATGGTAATCTGCTGGAGACTCTTCAAAAGCGGTAAAAATTTTATCTATAGCTCCTTTTTGATAGCTATAGAGCTCTTTTCCGGTTTTTCTTTCTAAGAGTTCAGTTTTAGAAATCGACATATGTACTATTTAGTAAATTGCAAAAGTAACACCTTTCTTGGGTTTATTAAAGTTGTTTTCTCTAAAGTTATCCAATGGATTGTTGATAATAATTTTAATCTTAGAATGTTAAAAATTCATAAAAGCCATTTAAAACTGTAACAAAACGTTCCCTTTTTATTCTTATGAACTAACCATTACAAATTTTTAGTTTAATCTTAAACATATCTATTAAAATGAAATCTTATCTTTTAAAATTGAGCAGTGCTTTATTCTTATTTTTGGGCATGATTACACATTCAAGTGCACAAGATGTGACAGGGTCTTGGAAAGGAACATTATCTGTTCAAGACATGGAAATGCCATTAATTTTCGATATTAAGGCAGAAGCCGAAAACCTGTCTTCGACTATGGATAGCCCTTCACAAGGGGCCACTGGAATACCCATGGACGAAACCACTTTTACAGCTGATACCCTTACAATTAAATTCAATCAAGCTGGTATAAAGTATGTAGCAATATTGAAGGGTAACACGTTAACAGGAACATTTCACCAAGGCGGTATGGAATTCCCCTTAAACTTAGAAAAAACAGTGAAAACCCTTCCAGGCAACACAGATTTACCAACCTCTGACGAAGACCTCGCTAAACTTGCCAACTGGAATCCCACAAATTATAAATATTCTGTGGCAGACTATTTTGCAAAACCAAAGGCGAGCTCATTTCAATTTTCACCAAACGGCACCTATCTATCGTACAGAGAAAAAGATGAAAATGCAAAAATTCATGTGTACGTGAAAAACACAGAAACTGAAGCGGTTACTCGGGTTATTGAAGAAAAAGAAGAATTAATAAGAGGTTATGGATGGGCTAACGATAATCGTCTCATATATGTTATGGATAAAGGCGGTAATGAAGATTATCATCTCTTTGCTGTAGATATAGACGGATCTAACCAAAAAGAACTCACTCCTTTTGATGGTGTAAAGGTGAATATTTTAAATGGTTTGAAAGAGGATAAAGAGCATATGATTATATCTATGAATAAGAACAATCCTCAAATTTTTGAACCCTATAAAATTAATATCATTACTGGTCAATTAAAACAGCTTTATAAAAATGATGACGCAGCAAACCCAATTAATGGCTACGAGTTTGATAAAGATGGAAATCTTAGGGGATTTTCTAAACTTCGTGAAGGTGTAAACGTAGACCTATATTATACTTTTGATGGAGAACATTATGAGGTTATAAAAAAGTTGAATTGGAAAGATAGTTTTAGCATTTCGTCTTTTAATTACGCAACCGATTATCCACATGATGTTTATGTTGTTTCAAATTTAGATAGTGATAAAACACAAATTTATTTGTATGATATCAAGGAAGACAAAGTCATAAAAAAGTTGTTTTCAAATGAAAACTACGATGTTTCTGGCTTGGGACTATCCAGAAAAAGAGGATACGAACTAGACTATTTTTCTTTTGAAGGTGAAAAAAGACAAATTGTTCCAGTGAGTGACTTTTATAAAAAGATTCATAATAACATAACTTCGAAATTTCCTGGATACAACTACTCAATTCCCGATGCAACGGATGATGAACGTAAATATTTAGTTTTTATCCAAAGTGATAAATTATATGGCACCTATTACTCCTATGATACGAAAACTGAAGAATTCAAATTACTTTACAATTTGATGCCAAATTTAATTGAAAAAGACATGGCCGAAATGCGCCCAATTACATTTAAAAGTAGAGATGGAAAAACCATTCATGGTTATATTACTCTGCCAGAGGCCGCATTAAACGGAGAAAGCGTACCTGTTATTGTGAATCCGCATGGTGGCCCTCAAGGTATAAGAGACTCTTGGGGTTTTAATCCTGAAGCGCAATTATTTGCTAGTCGTGGATATGCTACATTACAAGTAAACTTTAGAATATCTGGAGGCTATGGTAGAGAATTCTTAGAATCTGGATTCAAGCAAATTGGCAGAAAGGCTATGGATGACGTAGAAGACGGTTTGCAATATGTAATAGACCAAGGATGGGTTGATAAAGATAATGCCGCCATTTATGGTGGTAGCCATGGCGGTTATGCGGTATTAAGAGGCATGACCAAAACCCCAGATTTATATGCTTGTGGTGTGGATTATGTTGGGGTATCAAATATCTTCACATTTTTCGATTCGTTTCCAGAATATTGGAAACCATATACAAAGCTTGTAAAAGAAATATGGTATGATTCAGATATTCCAGAAGAAAAAGCAATTATGGAAGAGGTATCTCCGGTATTCCATATTGATAAAATTAAAAAACCTCTGTTTGTAGTTCAAGGTGCAAATGATCCTAGAGTGAACATTAATGAATCTGATCAAATTGTATCTGCATTAAGAGCTAAAGGTGTAGATGTACCGTATATGGTAAAGTATGATGAAGGGCATGGTTTTGGTAAAGAAGAAAACCGAATTGCATTATATGAAACAATGATGGGGTTTTATGCAAAACATTTAAAACCTGAAATAAAACAGCCTATAAAAGATTAAAAGTTAATAAGCTATATAGATAAAAGCCGTTTGAATAAACAAACGGCTTTTTTTGTGTATTTTTAAAACTATTTTTGTATTTCTTAAATATTCAATTATGCAAACCAACGATAAATCGGGAGTTACGGAATATCTTGCTTCATCAGAGCGCTATGACACAATGACTTATAAAAGAACTGGTGAAAGTGGCGTACTTTTACCAGCGATTTCATTAGGTTTATGGCATAATTTTGGGTTTGTAGATAGCATTCAAAATGCAAGAGACGTATTGCGTTGTGCTTTTGATTTAGGCATTACACATTTTGATTTGGCGAATAACTATGGGCCGCCATACGGTTCTGCGGAAGAAAATTTTGGAACGATTTTAAATAAAGACTTCAAATCGTATCGTGATGAATTGTTTATTGCGAGTAAAGCAGGATTTGATATGTGGCCAGGACCTTATGGCAATTGGGGTTCACGAAAGTATTTAATGGCAAGTTTAGACCAAAGTTTAAAACGTATGGGGTTAGATTATGTTGATGTATTTTATCACCACAGACCAGACCCTGAAACGCCTTTAGAAGAAACCATGGGCGCGTTAACTGATATTGTTCGTCAAGGAAAAGCATTATACGTTGCCATTTCTAACTATCAACCAGAAGAAACACAAAGGGCTGCAGCACTTTTAAAGGCTTCTAATACGCCTTTTATACTACATCAGGCACGCTATTCTATGTTCGACCGTTGGATTGAAGATGGACTTCTAGATACTTTGGAAGAGAATGGTGTTGGTTGTATTACATTTTCACCTTTAGCACAAGGTATGTTGACAGATAGATATTTGAATGGTATCCCAAAAGACTCTAGAGCAGCTAAAAGTTTGACATATTTAGATAAAGAAACAGTAAATAATAATATTTCTAAAATTAAAAGTTTGAATATCATTGCTCAAAATAGAGGTCAGAAGTTATCACAAATGGCAATTGCTTGGATATTGAGACACAAACAGGTAGCTTCAGTTTTAATTGGGGCAAGTTCAGCTTATCAATTAAAAGAAAATGTAAAAGCCTTGGATAATTTGAGTTTTACAGATGATGAGTTAAAGTTAATTGATGACGTTACAGGATAATTCACTCCTTAATTATCACAACAGTAACCTTAACGCCTGTAGCTAGTGCCCATACCTTATTAGAAATTCTGTTGTCATTCTCGTCCACAATACGATATTCTGCGGTATTTGGTCCAGAAGCCCCAGTATTAAGAGCTTGAAATACAATTTCGTTAAAGCCCTCTTTTAAATCAAGTTTAAATCCGCTAAACCCTTGCGTTAAATAAGCTCTAGGTTGTATTATATCGCCATTTACATAAACACGTAATAAATCACCATCGATGGCGGAGTAATCTCTATACATTATCCGTATAGATTTTGCAGTAGTTCTATAATCACCCCAATAGGCATCTTCTTTTAAACCAGAATTTTCGCCATGACCTTCGGGAAGTAATGTTTTTTCAATTTTATCCAGTTTTTTAGTATATAATTCTCCAGGATTACCAAATTCCTCTTGAGGAAACATGGAGAATTCCATCTTAGGCAATTCTAATTTCCCAACCACATTTGGCGAGTTAATGCCACTAAATTGGTCATTCTGTTTGGGTTTTTCTGGAGCTATTTTTTTACTGTCTGTAGAATCTTTTGGCGCTTCAATAGCAGGTATAATCGCACCAGATTTCTTTTTAGAATCTATTTGTGCGTTACCGATAGCCGTAAAAGCAAAGACTAAAAAACAAGTAATTATAATTCTCATATATCCTCTAACTTAATAGTTTAAGTATCCAGAAACATGCTCCAAAGATATTTTTTTATCTTAAAACCTGGTATACATGCCTCATATTTTATAACTATTTAACAATAACTATACCTAAATAGTCTCAACAAACCTTCTCTCCTTTCTAAAAACACTAAAATCTGTTAAAAACTGTTAATTTATTACTTTGTTATACATAGTACTGTAACAAAAATGATTTATGCTCGTCTATTCTATATACATCAATTAAAAAACAACAATTATGAGAACTTTAAACAGTAACCAAATCACGGAAACATTAAACAGTAGTAAGTCTAACGTATGGAATAGCAAAAGACGTTATAGATAATCGTAACTTTTATTCCATTATTTAATTCATCAATCAAAAAAACATCATTATGAGAACTTTAAACACAAATCAAGTAACAGAATCATTAAACGGATCGAAAACCAACACTTGGAACAGCAAGAGACGTTATAGATAATATAACGTCTTAAACTTCCTTAACAAAAAACCTAGGTATTAATATGGAGGAATCCTTATAAAACTAAACATCATCAATCAAAATGCGAACAGTTATCAAAATATCAAAACACCTTAAGGGTATTACGGAAGAAAATTTGTTTTCTAATAAACGCATTCTAAGTTTCCCAAGTAATCAAACATCTTGGACTCGCCTACATCATAATATGCGCTAATGCTACACTCTTTGATTTATGGTATTGTTTTTGTGTTTTCACACAGCATTAACAATAACACTTAAATCATGAGACGAACAAAAGAACGCCCAGAAGTAAATGCGGGGTCTATGGCAGACATCGCATTTTTATTATTAATCTTTTTCCTAGTAACAGGAGTAATTCCCAAAGACCAGGGGATTTATCGTAAACTTCCAAAAGAGTGTCCTCCAGGAGAAGATTGCAACATCCCTATCCCAGATAGAAACATATTAAAAATCGCCATAAACGCAAAAAATGAAGTTATGGTAGAGGATGCTATTGTTTCAGTTTCTGAAGTAAAAGACCTTGCAAAAGCCTTTATTGATAATAATGGAGACGGTAGTTGCACCTATTGTAATGGCGGTAAAATTGAAACAGCTTCAGATAATCCTTCAAAAGCTGTAATTTCATTAAGATCAGACCGAAATACCAATTACAATCAATTTATTGAAGTTCAGGACGAACTTACCAAAGCGTATTTTGAATTGCGAAAAACCTACTGCGAGTCTATTTTAAAAAAACCAATCGACAAGTTAACCGAAGATGAGTTACAGCAACTAAAAAACGCTTATCCGTTTATTCTTTCTGAAGCAGAAACCAGGTAATCATTAGAGTCTATTTAAGTTTTTGTGATTAGAATTTTTGTAGGCTATTTTTGATGCAGTATGAGGCAAAATTTTTAAGCATAGCGATGTTACGTTTCAAAGTTTTAACGAAATAATGCGCAAAAAGAGGCGCAAAAAAATAATTGACGAAATCTTAAATAGACTCTTAGTCTATTGGAATACCGTAATCGATACACACACGCTGCCTGCCCCAAATTTTAGCAGCTTTTACATCAATGCCCATATAAACATCAATACGGTTTCGCCAACGCGAATGCATTTTATCTTTCACTAAATAAATACCCTCTAATCCCTGAATGATTACGGGTGTATTATGTTTTAAACCCAGTGCCAACAAATCTCTAGACACCGCAATATATTTAAGTCCTGGTTGTAAAGTATCCCCAAAAGCAGTGATATTAGGGTCGCCATCCGTTTGATACGCTAACGAATTATATGCCGTAGCAGTAACCATCCGCGAGTGCCAATTATAGGAATCGGGTATATCCTCTGCAGAATTTTTACAACTAAATACAGCTGCAAGACATAAAATGCATAAGTATTTTAGAATTGTTCTCATATATTATTTTTGGGCGTTCCCCCAATTGGTCGCTGAGGCTCCCGAAGTGGGGTCGGGCTTTCGGCAGTCGCTCTCTGCGAGGAGCTTCAACAAATGCCTCAATCCCTAACGCGACTATCTGCTAATGCAAATTCTCATCACAAACTTTCAGTATTCTTGCAAAAATCAAAATACCTAATATGCCAATAACGCCAACAACTCAGTTTCAAATCGTTCTTTAGGCAAATACTGGTCTTCCAAATTTTTAGCAAACGGAATTGGCGTTTCTATACTCGCCACACGTTTTACAGGCGCATCCAAATACTCAAAACATTGCTCCATAATCAATGCTGAAATATCACTTGCTATACCGCCAAATAAAGAATCTTCCTGTAAAATAATCGCTTTTCCTGTTTTTTGTACAGAAGCATAAATTGTTTCCACATCTAAAGGTTGCAACGTTCTTAAATCAATAACATCAGCTGAAATATCAGGATGTTCTTCTAAAATTTCCAAAACCCAATGTACACCGGCACCGTAACTAATAATTGAAATGGTATTACCTGTTTTAACTAAATTCGCTTTTCCGAAAGGCAACGTGTAATAATCGGTCGGTACATCTTGACGCACACTTCTATACAAGCCTTTATGTTCGAAGAACAATACAGGATTAGGGTCATTTATTGCTGTATTCAACAAGCCTTTTGCATCATAAGGAAATGCAGGATATACCACTTTTAAACCAGGTGTTTTCGTAAACCAAGCTTCGTTAGTTTGCGAGTGAAACGGACCTGCACCAACACCACCACCACAAGGCATACGTATAACTACATCTGCCGCTTGCCCCCAACGATAATGAGACTTCGCCAAATAATTGACTATGGGGTTAAATCCAGAAGATACAAAATCAGCAAACTGCATTTCCATAACGCTTTTCATACCAGATATAGATAAACCCATGGCAGTCTCAACGATTGCAGATTCACATATCGGTGTATTTCTTACACGAGCTTTACCAAACTGTTCTATAAAACCTTCTGTTATTTTAAAAACACCACCATATTCTGCTACATCTTGCCCCATAATTACAAGATCATCGTGCTGCTCCATACTTTGTTTTAACCCTTCAGAAATCGCATCAACAAATCTAACCTCTTGAGATTCTGAATTATTCTTAACCTCCTTATAATCAACTGTTTTGTAAACGTCATTTAACTCATTTGTTTCTGACGATGATATGCTATCTTCATTAAAAGCAACATCTAAATGTTCATTTAACTCATTAACAATTTTGGTTTTTATGTCCACTTCAAAAGCTTCATCAATAATACCTTCATCCTTTAAATAACTTTGAAAGTTTTCTATGGGATCTTTCTTAGCCCAAGTATCCAGAAGTTCTTGCGGAACATACTTTGTACCACTTGCCTCTTCATGCCCTCGCATTCTAAAAGTTTTGAATTCAATCAACACAGGGCGCGGATTATTGCGAATGCTTTCAGCTATATCATTAACTTTATTATAAACTTCAATAATGTTATTACCATTAATAATGTGCGATTCTATGCCATACCCTAAACCTCTATCAGCTAAATTTTCACAATTATACTGCTCAGATGTTGGTGTAGATAAACCATAACCATTGTTCTCAATACAAAACAAAACAGGCAATTGCCATACGGACGCTACGTTTAGCGCTTCATGAAAATCGCCTTCACTTGTGCCGCCCTCACCTGTAAACACTGCCGTAACTTGATTTTTACCTTTCAGTTTTGAAGCTAAGGCAATGCCATCTGCCACACCCAGTTGTGGCCCTAAATGCGAAATCATTCCAACAATCTTATATTGCTGTGTTCCAAAATGAAACGAACGATCTCTTCCCTTTGTAAAACCAGAGGCTTTACCCTGCCATTGCGCAAATAATCGATATAACGGAATATTCCTAGTAGTAAACACACCAAGATTGCGGTGCATAGGCAATATATATTCATCTTGTTTTAAGGCCATTGTAACACCTACAGCAATGGCTTCTTGTCCAATTCCTGAAAACCACTTGCTTATTTTACCTTGGCGTAATAGCACTAACATTTTCTCCTCGATGAGTCGAGGTCTCAGCATATTGGTGTAAAGTTGCTTTAAAACATCAATATCTAACCCATGAGAGTCATAGTGAAGATTTGGTTGCATTTTTGAAGTTTTCATAAAAAAGCACTTATTTCACTATCAAATATACTTGAATTTGATATTATTTATTAAAAAAATGAATATATTTCAATAATAAACCCATTGAATGTTTTTGTACATTTGTGGCTATTACATTAGATTATTTATCCTATGAACAGCATACCAAGCGTAGATTTACGCGATTTTATTTCAGGAGACCCCAATAGAAAACAGGCTTTTGTAAATGCCATTGGAAAGGCATATGAAGATATTGGTTTTGTGGCACTAAAGGGTCATTTTTTGGATGATGCTTTAGTAAACAATCTTTACAGTGAAGTAAAAAACTTTTTTGATTTACCTCTTGAAGTAAAGCAGAAATACGAGATTCCCGAAATTGCAGGTCAACGTGGTTACGTATCCTTCGGAAAAGAAAGTGCCAAAGGTAAAAAGGAAGGCGATTTAAAGGAATTTTGGCATTTTGGACAATATGTTGATGCAGATGAAAAAGAAAAATATGGCTATCCGGATAACGTTTTAGTTGAGGAACTTCCAAAATTCAACGAAATTGGAAAACAAACCTACAAAATGCTTGAAAAAACAGCTAAATATGTGTTACGCGCATTGGCTTTACATCTGGGTTTAAAAGAAACCTATTTTGATAATTATATAGAAAATGGCAATTCCATTTTACGACCTATCCACTACCCGCCCATTAAAGAAGAACCTAAAGAAGCTGTTCGCGCTGCGGCTCATGGTGATATTAATTTAATTACGCTTTTAATGGGAGCACAAGGTCGTGGATTACAAGTTCAAAACCACAAAGGAGCATGGATTGATGCCATTGCACAACCTGATGAACTTATGATAAATGTTGGTGATATGCTATCAAGGCATACCAATAACAAACTAAAATCTACAATACATCGTGTGGTAAACCCTCCAAAAGAACTTTGGGGAACTTCGAGGTATTCCATTCCTTTCTTTATGCATCCCGTTAGCGATATGAAACTTGATGTTTTAGAAAATTGTATTGATGAGGATAACCCAAAGCTGTTTGAAGATATTACTGCAGGTGAATTTCTTACCGAACGTTTAATTGAATTAGGACTGATTAAAAAATAAAAAAAGCCCATCCTAACCTTCCCAAAGGGAAGGAACTTATAACACATAGACTATTTTGCAAACAATAACTCGAAATACCCGATTTGAGTTTCTCCCCGCTGGGGAGATTAAGAGGGGCTAATATGGATTTACAAGACCAATTAAAGAATCTCTTTCCAGATCACGAGCCAGAAGAAAATACAGAAGATACTAATGAAACCTCAGATATCTGGATGCAAGACGACCCCATTATTTGTAAGTACGAAAAACGAAAAGGAAAACCAACAACCATATTGGAGGGTTATACAGGAGCTACAGAAGATTTTAAAACTTTGGCAAAAGAAATTAAGAGAAAGCTTAGTGTTGGCGGAAGTTTTAAAGATGATAAAATTATAATACAAGGCGATTACAGGGATAAAATCATGCAAATATTAAAAGATAAAGGTTTTACTGTTAAGCGCGTTGGAGGATAAATTATGGGTGAAAAAATTCTACATATTACAAATGGGGGTGTCTTAACGTCGTACTTAAGTGAGTTACAGATTGAAGGTGAAATTGTTACATGGCAGGAAATGCTTTGTGAAGGGCCTATTCAAGAAATGATTCATACCGATGATCTCATTGCGAAAAGAAGTGAATTTTTAAAGAAATTCTACGACATAGATCTAGATTTAAGCAAAATTGATTTCGCATTAACCCAACTGGATAATGCTAGTGAACGCTATACAAAAGTTGTTCTTTGGTTTGAATACGACCTTTTTTGCCACATTAATATGCTAGCAGTAATAAATTTGCTGAGACAGAAAGACATAAAATTACCAACATATTTGGTATGTAGCGGTAGAGTTTCTGGTAGTAAAGAATTGAAAGGATTGGCGGAATTAAGTTCCGGTCAATTAATGGCACATTATAAAAACAAAGTAAGACTTAGTGATGAAGATTTAGACTTAGCAACAACACTATGGCGTATTTACTGTGGAATTGACCACAACCTTTTTAAGCCTTATATAGTAAAAACCTCATCATTTAAATATATGAGCAACTGCTTAAAGGCACATTTAGAGCGTTTCCCAGATTCTATAACTGGGTTAAATGTATTAGAAGCCAATATTTTAAATATTATAAAAGAACAAGATATAAAATCTAAGCATCATTTACTGGGTTATGCCTTAAATTATCAAGGTTTTTACGGTTATAACGATTTACAGTTAGAGCGAATTATAAACAATTTGAGTCCGTTTTATATAGTTAACGAAAATAACGTACAACTAAGCCGAAAAGGCCATGAAGCCTTACTTGGGCAGCGAAATGTAGCAAAAGACTTTAAAAATAATATGACTTTTGGAGGTGTTAAAAAACTAGACTTCCAATTCAGTAAAGCAGAAAACAAACTTATAAAGTCTCCATTATATGCCGATTAAGGAATCTGAACTTATTTTAAATCCTGATGGGAGTATTTACCATCTTAATCTAAAACCAGGAGACATTGCAGATAACATTATTTTTGTTGGTGATCAAGATCGCGTAGACTTAGTCTCTAAGCATTTTGAAAAGATTGAATTAAAAACTCAAAAACGAGAGTTTAAAACACATACTGGTACCATTCATGGAAAAAAAATATCAGTTATATCAACCGGTATTGGAACAGACAATATAGATATAGTTATAAATGAACTTGATGCGTTGGTTAATATCGATTTCGAAACTAGAAAAATAAAAAAGCAATTAAGAAGTCTAAACTTTATTAGAATAGGGACTTCTGGGGCATTACAACCAGAAATCCCAATAGATTCCTTTGTAATTGGAGCTTACGGTCTAGAATTAAGCGGAATGCTACATGCATACCAAACCAAATCAATTTCAAACCCAAATATAGAAGATGCCTTTATTGCCCATACGAATTGGGAAGCCAACAAAGGCAAACCAATTGTTATTAAAGGCTCTGAATCATTAATTTCTAAATTTAAAAGTGCTCAAACTTTTGAAGGACTTACCGCTACGGCAAATGGGTTTTATGGCCCTCAGGGTCGTGTTTTGAGGTTGGCGATAAGCGACCCTATGTTAAACAAAAAAATGGATAGCTTTAATTTTAACGGCTTAAGAGTTACCAATTTTGAAATGGAAACCTCTGCAATATATGGTTTATCACAACTTTTAGGGCATAATGCTATTTCGTTAAATGCTATAATTGCAAACAGACCAAACTGTAGCTTTAGTAAAAACCCTAGGCAAGCTGTAGAACGTTTAATTGCCTACACTTTAGATAGGATTTATTAGATAGAATTTAAATGAAAAAAGTAAATATAGGAGGTGTGCCAGAACATTTTAACTTAGCCTGGTACTTAACGCTTAAAAATGGCGAATACAAGAACCAAGGCATCAATTTACGTTGGCAGGATTATTATGGCGGTACGGGCGCTATGTGTAAAGGACTGCGCAATGGTGATATTGATATTGCCGTAATTTTAACAGAAGGTATTGTAAAAGATATTATTGCAGGAAACCCAAGCAAGATTGTGCAAACCTTTGTACAAACACCGCTAATTTGGGGTATTCATGTCGCCCATAACTCAAATTATAAAACCGTTGCAGACCTAAAAGGCACAAAGGCGGCAATTAGCAGATATGGTTCGGGCTCTCATCTAATGGCATACATTAATGCACAGAATAATAATTGGAATTTAGAGAACGATTTAAACTTTGAAGTTATACAAAATCTAAAAGGTGCTATTGAAGGACTAACCAATGGTGATGCCGATTATTTTCTATGGGAAAAGTATACCACTAAACCTATTGTAGATGATGGTATTTTTAGGCGTATCGGCAATTGTCCCTCACCATGGCCTTGTTTTGTTATTGCGGTTAGAGAGGAATTTATTGAAGAGCATGAGGATGATTTAAAAACAATTTTAAGTATTATAAATGCTACAACTTCAGAGTTTAAGGATATCCCGAGTATAGACAGAATGATTGCTAACCGGTATGAACAACAACTAGAAGATGTAAAAGATTGGCTGGCAATTACAGAATGGTCTCAAGAATTATTAGATGAACCCACTATAATTAATGTTCAAAAGCAACTTAAAGCCCTAGATATTATACCAAAAGTAGTTGATTACCAGTATTTAATCCATAAGCTGTAACATATTATACGTTTTGTTTTAAACTAATGTTAATTAATTCCTAGAATTATTTCAAATATATATTTTCGTGAAAATTAAAAACCTAAACATGAAAAAAATTCTAATTGCTCTAAGTATTACACTTTGTTTTGCTTGTAATAAAAAAGAAGAGCGTACCATAGATTACGCAGTGATCTCTGGAAAAATAACAAATAAAAGCGGTGTTGTAACCATTAATAGTTTTGACCGTACCTTCAGTGAACCTTTAGATGTTGCTGCTGATGGCAGTTTTACAGATACGCTTAGCACTGACAAAAATTCGTATGTGATTTTTGATGGTACAAATCCTGTGTTTATTTATGTAGAACCTGGTTATAATGTTAATGTTAATTATGATGCTAAGGATTTTGAAAACACAATTACATTTTCTGGTGAAGGTGCTGTAGTTAATTCATATTTATTGGCAAAAAATAAAAATGAAAAGGCGTTATTGGGAAATCGTTATGATGCCTACTTACTGGATGAAACAGATTTTAAAGCTAAGTTCCAAACTATAAAAAAATCTAGTGATAGCTTATTGGATACTTTTGAAAATATACCAGATGATTTTAAAGCTTTAGAAAAAAGAGATTTAAATTATAATTATTTGGCAAGATTAAGTGAGTATGAAAGATATCATCAATATGTAACTAAAAACCAAAGCTTTAAAGCCTCCGATGATTTTTTAAAAGAGTTGGAAGGTCTAGATTACCTCAATGAAGATGATTATTTTTTCTCAGAAAACTATAAGGTCTTGGTTACTAGTCATTTTAGAGAAGAAGCAGATAAACTAGCTAAACAAGATTCTATCGAAATAGATATTGCGTTTCTAAAAACATTAAGTGATATTCCAAACGAAAAATTAAAGAATAATTTATTATTTGTTTTTGCAAATAATAGCATGAGCTATACAAAGGATATTGATGCGTTTTACACACTGTATTCTAAAAATTCAACTAACGAAAAGAATAATGCCATAATCAAAAAACGTTATGATAAGCTTGCAGGGTTGTCAAAAGGGAAACCATCTCCAGAATTTGTAGATTATAGAAATCATGCAGGAGGCACAACGTCTTTAGAAGAATTAAAAGGTAAATATGTTTACATAGATGTGTGGGCCACTTGGTGCGGGCCATGTATAAAGGAAATTCCTTCGTTAAAAAAGGTTGAAGAAGATTATCACGATAAAAACATACAATTTGTTAGTGTTTCCATCGATAAGGAAAAAGATTTTGAAAAATGGAAAAACATGGTAAACGAAAAGGAATTAGGTGGCATTCAATTATTTGCCGATAACGACTGGAGCTCCAAATTCGTTAAAGACTATGAGATTCAAGGTATTCCAAGATTTATCCTTATTGATCCTGAAGGAAATATTGTAGATGCTAATGCACCAAGACCTTCAAATCCAGCTTTGACAGATTTATTTAAAGCATTGAATATTTAATATAAGAAAGTTCAAACCATAAAAACCCCTTAGTTTAGAGGGGTTTTTTTATACCTTTTTTTAGGAAGTAAATATGGTTCCATACTGTAATAGAGCGATGAGATGGAAATGTAAGTTCATTAATTTTGCTGCTCTTTTTGCTCTTGCTCCGTCGCCTTTGCATGTTCTGTTAGTTGCTCGGGTTGCTTAAATAAATCGATAAATGCCTCACCTAAATATTCTATTACATGACTTGCAATTAAACTTTGATACCCAAAATCTTCAACCGCGACATCAGCAGATTTACCATGTAAATACACACCAAAAATGGCAGCTACAGAAGGATGGTAACCTTGAGCTATCAGTCCTGTAATGATTCCAGTAAGTACATCACCACTACCAGCTGTTGCCAGCCCAGGGTTTCCTGTAGTGTTTATGTAAAGTTTTTCATTAAAAACAGTAATGGTGTTTGCACCTTTTATCACAACAATTAGCTCATACTTCTTTGAAAATGCTTTAACCTTATTTAGCTTATCAAAATCATCTTTCCACTCCCCTATCAAACGTTCTAATTCTTTAGGATGTGGCGTTAAAATAGTGTTTTCGGGCAACAGTTTCAACAATGCTTTCTTTTTAGCTAGTATATTCAAACCATCAGCATCAATTACCAGAGGTACCTTGTTATCTTTTAAGAAATTTTCAAAAGCTGTAATAGTTTGTTTATCAGTTCCCGCTCCAATTCCAAAGCCAACAACTGTTGGTTCTATTTCGAAATTTATAGCAGTAATTTTTTCTTCATCATTATCTGTAATCACCATAGCTTCAGGAAACGATGCTTGTAAAGGCATATAACCGCATTTTGGCACATAAGCAGAGACCAAGCCAGCACCTGCCGATAAAGCCGCTCTACTGGTTAAAGTAACTGCTCCAATTTTTCCGTAGCTCCCACCAATAATCAATACATGACCAAATTGACCTTTATGTGAAAATTTATCTCGAGCCATGTAATTTGGTAACACTTCGTGTTTAGCAATGAGTTGTACTTCAGTTTCTGTAGTGTACAAGTATTCAGGATCTAAGCCAATATCTAAAATTTCCCATTGCACGGTGTGTTTAGCTGTTTCAGGTAGGAAAAACACCAACTTAGGCGAGGCAAAACTTAACGTAAAACCAGCATAAACAACAGCTTCTGGGTCTTCAACAGCTTTGTCTGTGTATAATCCAGAAGGAATATCTACAGACATTGTAAAGGCCTTTGTGGTTTTAAAATGCTGGAATAATTGTTTTACCCAATCGTCCACTGGTCTATTTAAGCCAATGCCAAATACAGCATCAACGATAATGTCGTTAGGATGAATCTCTGGAAAATCCTCTGCACATTTTAAAAGCCTTGGCCATTTTTTAGTGGTGTTTTTAATTCTATCGTAATTAATCAAAAAATCTTTAGAACGTTTATCGCTATAATTCACCACGTATGTGTGTACATTATAACCGTGGATAACTAAATGGCGAGCCAAAACCAAACCATCTCCTCCGTTATTGCCAATACCACAAAACACATGCACTGGTACTTGGGCCCCTTGCATACGCATGTGCATCCAATTAAAAATTTGGGTGCCTGCACGCTCCATTAATTCTGTTGAAGTAATATTTTGTCGTTCTGCCGTTAACTTATCACCTAAATAAATCTGCTCTCTAGAAAATATTTTCATAAAAACTGTATTATTGATTTTTCAATTCCTGCCACTTATAGTCGATAATTTTAAACGAAAATTTGGTGATTATAAGAATATTGCAAAAAAATAGTTTTTGTTTTTTTATTAGGTTAAAAATAATACTTTTGACGTGTTTATATCACGAAAATGATTCATTTAGGCCAAAATATAAATTTCAATGCACTTTCTACAAGTGCTGCTTCTATTTTTGCTACAACTACAAATACCACAACCCTTTGGGGTTACTAGTTATATATTTTTCAGGCTTTTCGTGTAATTTTTACAATTACATTTTTTCAAATTTTACGTTTAAATTTCAATTCATTAGAAAATGAAAGTTTTAAAATTCGGAGGAACTTCGGTAGGTTCCTCAAAAAACATAAATAAGGTTATTGACATTTTAGATGCTTACGCAAAAGACAGCAAAGTAATTTGTGTAGTATCAGCAGTTGGTGGTATAACTGATAAATTATTGCTTGCAGGCCAGCAGGCACAAGCGAAGGACAATAGTTTTAAAGACACCTTAAAAGGTATTAAGGATACGCATTTTTCCATCATAAAGGAATTAAATCCCGATAACAATACAGCAATTTTAGCTTATGCGGAAGATAAGCTAAATGCACTAAATAGTTTGATGGACGGTATTTTTTTAATTAATGAAATCTCTCCAAAGACCTCTGATAAATTAGTAAGTTTTGGCGAGTTGCTTTCCTCTTTTATTATTGCCGAAACCATGAAAAACAGAGGGCTTTTAGCAAAAAGAAAAAATTCTCAAGAACTTATTGTAACGAACTCTAATTTCACAAAAGCTGAAGTAGATTACAGCGTTACCAATACTAATCTTAAAGATTATTTTAAAACTGCTGAAGAAAGCATCACTATTCTACCTGGATTTATTGCTAACTCAGCACTTGGAGAGCAAACTACTCTTGGACGTGGAGGTTCGGATTTTACTGCTGCAATTATTGCCGCCGCGTTAAAAGTAGAGCAATTAGAAATTTGGACAGACGTTAGCGGCATGTTTACTACCAATCCAAAATTAGTAAAGCAAGCACGCCCAATCCAAACCATTTCGTATCGAGAAGCCATGGAACTATCGCATTTCGGTGCTAAAGTTTTATATCCGCCAACTGTACAACCAGTTTTAGATTTAGACATACCTATTCACATTAAAAACACCATGGTGCCCGAAGCTATTGGCACCATTATTTCTAAGGATGCCAATGGCACTAGTTCTCCTGTAAAAGGCATCAGCAATATTTCAAATATTGCATTGTTGACGCTTCAGGGCAGTGGTATGGTGGGTATTCCTGGGTTCTCAAAACGTTTGTTTGAAACCCTTTCCAACGAAAAAATAAATGTAATTTTAATTACGCAAGCATCTTCAGAACATTCTATTTGTTTAGGTATTGAAGCCAAGGACGTAGAAATTGCTAAAACCGCAATAGACATTACATTTGAAAACGAAATTGCGCTTCATAAAATTGAACCCTTAATTGTTGAAACTGGTTTATCTATTGTCGCACTTGTTGGTGATAATATGAAAAACCATCAAGGGATAAGCGGCAAAATGTTTTCATCTTTAGGAAAAAACAATATCAATATTAGGGCTATCGCCCAAGGTGCTTCAGAACGAAATATCTCTATTGTTATTGAAGAAGGCGATGTGAAGAAGGCTTTGAATACGCTGCATGAAACATTTTTTGAAAGTATCACAAAACAGTTAAATGTATTTATTACTGGCGTAGGCAATGTTGGTGAGCGCTTGGTAGAACAAATAAAACAACAGAAAAAATATCTCAAGGAAAATCTTAAAATAAACCTTCGTGTGGCTGGATTGTCTAACTCCAGAACTATGATTTTTGATGAAGATGGTATTATTTTAAAACAGTGGAAAGCTCAATTAGCCAACGGAGAAAAGGCGTCTTTAAATGGTTTTTTTGAAAAGGCCAAAGCGTTAAACTTACGCAACAGTATATTTGTGGATGTTACCGCAAATAAGGAGGTTACTAATTTTTACGAAAACTATTTAAGAGAAAGCATTGCGATTGTGGCATGTAATAAAATTGCCTGCTCTAGTGCATTTGATAATTACAAAGAACTGAAGCGATTATCTTTAAAATACAATGCGCCATTTTTATTTGAAACCAATGTGGGCGCAGGTTTACCAATAATTGACACTTTAGGTAATTTAATGGCTTCAGGCGATAAGGTAACATCAATTCAAGCCGTATTATCAGGTAGTTTAAATTTTGTTTTTAATAACTTCGATGATTCAACAAAGTTTTATGATATTGTAAAACAGGCTGCTGCAGAGGGCTATACCGAACCAGATCCGAGAATTGATTTAAGCGGTGTTGATGTTGCAAGAAAAATTTTAATTTTGGCTAGGGAAAGTGGTTTAGAGATGGATTTAGAAGATATAAAGAATATTCCATTTTTATCCAAAGCAGGGATAGAAAGTGGCTCTGTTGATGATTTTTATAAAACTCTAATTGATGACGAGGCACATTACCAAAAGTTATATGCTTCGGCTAAGGCAAATAACTGTCAACTAAAATATGTAGCTAAATTAGATAAAGGAAAAGCCAGTGTGAGTTTACAGGAAATTCCTGAAGGGCATCCGTTTTACAATTTAAAAGGAAGCGATAATATTGTGATGTTTTATACTGAACGCTATTCGCAGCAACCTATGATTATTAAAGGCGCTGGTGCTGGTGCCGATGTTACCGCCTCTGGTTTATTTGCAGATATTATCAGATTAGGAAACAATTAAATTTGGTCTAAGGTAACTTTGATAAATAAAAATGGAATTACACAAAAATAGTGCTATATCTTGCTCAAGTGCCGCCGAAAACTATTTAATAAATAAGATGAACGAAATAAGAATATTTTCTCCAGCTACCGTGGCCAATGTATCCTGTGGTTTTGATGTTATGGGCTTTTGTTTGGACAATGTTGGCGATGAGATGGTGATTCGCAAAATTGATAAGAAAGGCATTTACATATCTCATATAGAAGGGTTTGATTTGCCTTTGGAAGTAAAATTAAATGTTGCCGGGGTTTCCGCTTTAGCAATGTACGATACGCTTAATGTAGATTTTGGTTTTGAAATTGAAATTTATAAAAACATAAAACCAGGAAGTGGCATTGGCAGTAGCGCAGCAAGCGCAGTAGGAAGTGTTTTTGGTATGAATGAACTTATAGGAAGGCCGTTTAACAAAACCCAATTAACAGAATTTGCAATCAAAGGTGAAGCCATTGCAAGTAAATGTGAGCATGCGGACAATCTAGCCCCTGCCCTTTTTGGAGGATTTACATTAGTAAAGAGTGTATCACCATTAGAGGTTTTAGAAATACCAACACCAAAGGATTTGTTCGCTACCATTATTCATCCGCAAATAGAAATAAAAACCTCTGAGTCTCGAGGCGCATTACCAAAACAAGTAGATTTAAGTGATGCCATTACACAATGGGCAAACTTAGGAAGTTTTGTACATGCACTCCATACCAGCAATTACGAACTAATAAAAAGATCGTTAAAAGATATTATTATAGAGCCCCATAGGAGCAAATTAATTCCACTATTTGCCGAAGTTAAGAGTGCCACTCTAGATGTTGGCGCTTTAGGCTGTGGCATTTCTGGTTCTGGACCTTCCATTTTTGCATTAAGCAAAGGTTTGGATACTGCAAACAACGTAAAGAAAACTATGGAAAATGTATATTCAGATTTAGTAATAGATTACGATATACATGTTTCAAAAATTAATACTGAAGGCGTAAAGATTATTACTTAGGTTTAGATAAATCTCCTTGAGTCCTTCTAATAGTTCTCGGGACGACAGATCTCAAAAATTTCAATGTATTTAAAATTAAATGTCTTCTTCTACAGAAATAACAACACATGAATTACTATTCACTAAATAAAAAAGCACCTAAATCAACATTTAAAAATGCAGTAATAAAAGGTTTAGCACCAGATAAAGGCTTATATTTCCCAGAACATATTACGCCTTTACCTAAAGCTTTTTTTGAAAATATTGATAGCCTTTCATACCCTGAAATAGCATTTGAAGCTATTAAACAATTTATAAGTCCTGAAATCCCCGAAGCACAATTAAAGACGATTGTGGAAGAGACGTTGTCTTTCGATTTTCCAATTGTAAAACTAAATGATAGCATTTCCACGCTAGAGTTATTTCATGGGCCAACCATGGCTTTTAAGGACGTTGGTGCGCGATTTATGGCACGATGCTTAGGGTATTTTAATCAGGATAATGACAAGGAGGTTACCGTATTAGTTGCAACCTCTGGAGATACTGGTGGCGCTGTGGCTAATGGATTTTTAGGAGTAAAAGGTGTTAAGGTGGTTATACTTTATCCTAGCGGAAAAGTGAGCGATATACAAGAAAAACAATTGACCACATTAGGGCAAAATATAACAGCGCTCGAAGTAAATGGTACGTTTGATGATTGTCAGGCCATGGTAAAAACGGCATTTTTAGATGAAGCTTTAACTAAACAAATGCAATTAACTTCTGCGAACTCCATAAATGTGGCACGTTGGTTACCGCAATTATTCTATTTTATGTTTGCTTACAAACAGCTACATAACGATTATGATAATATTGTATTTTCGGTTCCTAGCGGTAATTTTGGCAACATTTGTGCAGGTATGATGGCACAACAATTAGGGCTTCCCATTAAGCATTTTGTAGCATCAAATAATGAAAATAATGTTGTAACGCGTTATTTAATATCTCAACTTTATGAGCCAAAACCATCCATACAAACCATTAGTAATGCTATGGATGTTGGCGCTCCAAGCAACTTTATTCGTATTCAGGAAATTTACAAAAACAAGTTTGAGACACTAAAAGAGAACATATCGTCGTATAGTTTTACAGATGAAGAAACAAAAGATGCTATGTTAGAAATGTATAACGATTTTGATTATGTAGCAGATCCACATGGCGCTGTAGGCTATTTAGGATGTAAAGCTTATTTAGAGGAAAATACCAATGCACATTGTGTATTTCTAGAAACTGCACACCCTACTAAGTTTTTAGACGTAGTTGAAGCGGTTATTGAAGAAAAACAAGCGCTACCAGAACAAATTCAATCCGTTTTGGGTAAAGAGAAAGTAGCTACTAAAATTTCGACATACGAGGATTTGAAGCGTTTCCTATTACACTAGAGCGCCATAACAGAACTATAAACTATAACACCAGACATTTGGACAATGTATCTTGGTAGATAGCTTCATATTGAGGTACTATTGCATGCAAATCAAATCTCAAAGCTTCTGTTCTAGCGTTATGCTTAAATGATTTTAAACGTTTTTCATCCCCTAAAATGTAAAGTGCGTTTTTAATCATATCATCAATATCGCCTACATCACTTAAATAACCAGAAACACCATGAGTGTTAACCTCAGGAATACCGCCTGTATTACTTGAAATAACGGCCACACCCGAGGCCATAGCCTCTAAAGCGGCCAAACCAAAGCTTTCGGTCTGCGATGGTAATAAAAACAAGTCGCTAAAACATAGAATTTTATCAATTTCGTTACTTCTTCCAAAGAAAATTACCTTATCCAAAATTCCTAAATCCCGACATTGGTTCTCTATATTTTCTTTTTCAGGCCCCTCGCCTATAAACATCAATTTTGCAGGCATTTCCTTCTGGATACCGTAAAACACCTTGATAACATCTTGAACACGTTTTACAGGTCGCAAATTACTAATATGTGTAATAATTTTTTCGTCATCTTCTGCCATCATACCTCGTTGGCAATCGGTAAAACTATGATTATATTTATCTAAATCTATAAAATTAGGAACCACATGAATATTGTTCTTAATGTCAAATAAGCGTAGTGTATCTTCTTTCAAACTTTGTGACACAGCAGTCACCGCATCAGATTTATTAATGCTAAAGGTTACTGCGGGCTTATAGAACGGGTGACTTCCCACTAGGGTAATATCTGTACCATGAAGCGTTGTAACTATTGGTAAATGAATACCCTCTTCCTGTAACATTTTTTTAGCCATATAAGCCGCATACGCATGAGGAATAGCGTAATGCACATGTAAAATCTCAATTTTATGTAACTTAACCATATCTACCAATTTACTAGACAGTGCTAGTTCATAAGGCTGATAATGAAATAACGGATACTCAGGAACATTTACTTCATGATAATGCACATGATTGCTTAACAGTTCTAGTCTAACCGGTTGATTATAGGTTATGAAATGAATTTCATGACCACGTTTAGAAAGTTCTAAACCTAATTCTGTTGCCACAACACCACTACCGCCAAATGTTGGATAACAAACAATTCCTATTTTCATATATTTTGTTTTAAGTGTATTAAGTTACATGTGCCAAAGCTTAGTTGATACTAAACTTTAAACGCGTATAACTTAAAACTTTAAGTACTTTAATTTATCAATCTTCAATTGCTTCATAAATAAAGCGCTGAATTTCTGTTCTAATATTTTTCCTAAGCAATAGATTTTTTCCAGCATTTGGATACGTTCTATTTGCTAAAAACACATAAACAATTTCTTCTTCCGGATCTGCCCAAGCATAGGTTCCTGTGAATCCTGAGTGCCCAAAACTAGTCATTGAAATACAACCGCAAGTTGAACCTTCTTCATCTAATTGTGGTTTATCAAAACCTACGCCTCGTCTATTATCTTTTTCACAATAGTAACAGGTATTAAACTTATCAATAGTATTAGGACTCAGATACCGTTTTCCCCCATAAAATCCTTTTTGCAGATACATCTGCATAATTTTGGCAACGTCGTTGGCATTACTGAATATACCTGCATGACCACCAATACCATTCTGCATTGCTGCTCCCATATCGTGCACGTAACCTTGTATTTTTTGGTAGCGGTAATAGTCGTCAACCTCAGTAGGCACAATATGTTGATTGCTTATTTTTCGATTGGGATTATACATCGTATAATTTGCGCCTAAAGATTGATAAAAATGTGTTTGCACTAACTCATCCAATCCTTTGTCGTAATGCTTCTCAATAAATTTCTTTAAAATATAATAAGGAAAGTCGCTGTAACGATAGCGTAAACGGTCTAAAAGCTCTGACTCGCGAATTATCTTTTGAATAGAATCCTGATAATCAGTTCTTAAATATAAATTTTTGGCAACTTCAACGTTATAACCTTTACTACGTTTTGTTTTATAGTATTTTCCGCTAGGGCGTTTAGTGACACTGTCTAAAGTGTGATAATAAAATGGTTCCCAAGGCCGTAAACGTGCATAGTGCGACAACATTTGTTTTATGGTAATATCTGCTTTATTTGAGCCTTTATATTCCTGCAACAATTCAGACAGTGGGCTATTAAGCGACACTAAACCCTTTTCTTCCATCTCCATCAGTAAAGGTAATGTGGCTAGGATTTTGGTAAGTGAGGCTACATCGTATATATCATCAAAAGACACTTTTTGTTTCCCTTCGTAGGTGTGTTTTCCAAAGTTCTTATTATAAATTACTTTGCCTTTTCTAGCAATAAGTAACTGAATACCGGGTGTCATCATAGAGTCAACAGCTACTTTTGCTATAGAATCAACACGTTTCAATTTTTCAGAACTCATACCTACTCGTTCAGGAAGTGTATACCCCAAGCGCTTTAAACTATTAATTTCTAAACCTTCTCCTGCTTTAAAAAACTCACCAACAGACACTGGTAGTTTTCCTTTAGAGGCAATAGCGCCAAATATTAATTGGGCAGATTTTTGCTGTGAGATTTTACTATTTTGATAGCTTACCACAATACTTTCAATATTTTCAATACTTTTCAAATCATTTAATGCGTAAGGCTTTACAAAAACATCTAAAATAACATCATGGGTGCGGGCAATTTCGTGAAGCCAAACCATTTCCTCGCTTGAAAACTTATACGATTTCCATGGATTTTCATCTGAACGATGAAATCCAATTATAACCGTATTGTACGATTGAAGTTTTTTCATAAGTTCATCAAGCTTATCTGCTTTAATCCTATGGACTTTTGTGTATTTTTTTAATTCATTATAAAAATGACTACCACTGTCATCACCTAAAGCAACATATGCCAAAGTTTTAGTTTCTAATTGTTTTAATGGTACTAAGTTACTTTGGTTCTTCAATACAGTAATTGCATTTTCCAACAATTCTTCATAAAGTACATCATCTTCTAAACGATTCAAATCCTTATCTAAATTATATAAACCAATCGGCTCGTAATTATTTAGCCCCACCTTATACTTCGCCATTAAAATCTTTTTAACAGAATGTGCTAAACGTTCTTCTGTAACTTCGCCATTATTGTATGCATCCATGATTTTATCAACACCTATTTCTACATCTTCAGACATCAGCATTACATCGTTCCCCGCTTTAAAGGCAGCCAAATCTATATCGCCAGTATCACTAAAATTCGAAGCACCTTTCATAGTTAGGGCATCTGTAAAAATAAGACCTTTAAAGCCTAAAGAATCTTTTAAAATATCTGTAACTATATGTTTTGATAATGAAGAAGGGAAGCCTTCGCGAGATTCTAAACTCGGTACGTTTAAATGTGCTACCATAACACTGGATAGCCCCTTACTTATAAGTTTTTTGTAAGGATACAACTCTACGGAATCTATACGTTTCGCATCAAAACTTATGGTAGGTAAAGTGTGATGTGAATCTGCTTCGGTATCGCCATGACCTGGAAAATGTTTAGCATTAGCCAAAACACCAGCGCTTTGCATACCTTCCATAAAAGCCAAAGCTTTTTCTGTAACATTATCTCTATCTTCTCCAAAAGAACGGTTGCCAATAATTGGGTTTTTGGGATTTGTATTAATATCAACTACTGGAGCAAAATTGAAATGAACACCTAAGCGTTTGCAATGTTCCCCTATTTTTATCCCAGTCTGTTCTACCAATTTGTTGTCTTGAATAGCACCTAAAGCCATATTATAAGGAAACGCATACGTAGAATCTAAACGCATGCTTAAGCCCCATTCTGCATCCATACCAATAAGCATTGGTAACTTAGATAGAGCTTGCAATTCGTTGTTTAAACGAGCTTGACGTTTAGGACCTCCATTAGAATAAATAATACCTCCTATATCATTTTCTCGTATCAACTTAATCACCCTATTCTTTATAACCGAATTTTGATTAGACATCACTTGAACCATGTACAGCTGTCCAACGCGTTCTTTGAGTGTCATGGAATTATAAACACTATCTACCCATTTTATTTGGGCTTCTAGGTCTTCAGATTGCAGTGGGTTTATATTGTTTTGTCCACTTATTAAAGCACAAGTAAACAATAGGATATATAAGAAATGGCGCATAGGGGATTAATTAAGCAAATCAATTATTAACTAGTGACTAATAATCATGCCAAAATAACACTTTTAAAAAAAAGAGGAAAACACTTTATGATAGTTTTAAAACTAATCTGCGAACACCCTATTTAAGTGTTCATTCTTTGGTCCAATTTTTACCTTAGTTTAGCCTTATGATTTAACTTTTTGTTTTCGCGTAGCTTTAGTAATCGCATACCTATACCCTATAAATCATAAAAGTCCTTAACGTTATGGCTAAGGACTTAATTTATTCTAAAAACTGTCAACCTATTTTAGGACGACTCACATTGTAATAACTAATTTACCAAAACAACGCGTAAAGCACTATTAAAATTAACAGGACAGCAAACGAACCTATATTAAATAGCGGGGATGTTTTAAATAGTTGTTTTGTAATAGGAATACCTTTTGCGTCATCGGCACCTTTGTGTTGTACATAACTGAATAAAGCAATTACCCCCATAGTTAACAAAAGTGTATACCCCATTTGATCCATAAAAGGCACATCAACAAAAAATGACGAACTAGACCATCCCTTAGGGGCCACTTTAAAGTACATTGCAATAGGAATTGATGCTAATGCCCCAATAATTGCAGCTTTGTTTGTAGTTTTCTTCCAAAACAAACCTAATAAGAACACAGCTAAAATACCCGGACTTACAATACCAGTATATTCTTGTATAAATTGGAATGCCTGGTCTAAATTGCCTAATAAGGGAGCGACTATACATGCGATAACTAAAGCTACAAAAGCTGAAATTCTTCCAGTATTCACTGTTGCTCTATCACTAGCATCCTTATTAATGTATTGTTTATATATGTCCATTGTAAAAATTGTCGATGTAGAATTTAACATTGAAGCCAACGAGGATACAATGGCAGCAGCTAAAGCCGCAAAGGCGACACCTTTTAAACCAACAGGTAAAAATTGTAATAACCAAGGATATGCCTTATCTGCTTGACTTAAAGATGGTAAATTCTCAGAAGCTCCAGCACCAAGTCTTGCCATAATTTCTGGGTCATTAATCATTACATAGGCTGCTATACCAGGAATTACAACAATTAATGGGATAATTAATTTCAAAAACGCAGCAAACAATATACCTTTTTGTGCTTCTTTAAGTGATTTAGCCGCCAAAGTTCTTTGAATAATATATTGGTTGAACCCCCAATAATATAAGTTGGCAACCCACATACCCCCTACTAATACGCCTAAACCAGGTAAGTTCTTATATTCTGGATTAGATTCATCGAGTATCATTTCAAAACGCCCAGGAACAGTTTCGAAAACTGTAGTTAAACCAGATATAAAGCCTTCTCCACCAGATACGGTGTTTAGAGCTAAATACGTGGTAACCAATCCACCTAAAACCAAAAATATGACTTGAATAACATCAGTCCAGGCAACTGCCGAAAGACCTCCATACAAAGAATAAGCCGCTGCAAATAGCGCTAAACCAATTACACCATACATCAGTGGAATGCCCATAATGGTTTCTAACGCAAGCGAACCTAAATAAAGTACGGTAGTTAAGTTTACAAAAACGTATAGTGCTATCCAAAAAACTGCCAATATGGTTTTTAAATTAGTGGAATATCTTTTTTCAACAAATTCAGGTATGGTGTAAAGCCCTTTTTCTATAAAAATCGGTAAGAAATATTTACCAACAATTATTAAGGTTATGGCCGCCATCCATTCGTAGGAAGCAATAGCTAATCCTGAAGCAAAGCCAGAGCCAGACATACCAATAAATTGTTCTGCAGAAATATTAGCCGCAATCAAAGAAGCTCCAATAGCCCACCATGGTAAAGATTTACTCGCCAAAAAATAATCTTCAGCATTTTTTTGATGCCCTTTTTTATCTCGGGACACCCATAAACCTACGCCCAAAATTAATACAGCGTAAGCAATAAAAACTACATAATCCCAAGTATCAAATCCTGATGTCATAATATTTAGTTAGTTGTTTAATGCATCAAATATATATATTTATAATTAAAGATTTTTACGTTTGATGTACATTTAAGCAGAACACATCAACATTTTATCATACTAGTAGGGTCTAGTAGGTTTTATACAGATAAAATTTATATCTTTGTACTAATAATGATTACAGTAAATAAAAAAATAGGAGTTCCTAAATACCAACAAATCGTTTTCTCTATTGAAAAAGCAATTGTACGAGGTAAATTAAATAAAGGAGACCAAATACCTTCCATAAACGCAATAAAAAAAAAGCACAACCTATCGCGTGATACAGTCTTAATGGCTTTTAACGAATTAAAGAATAGGGGCATTATTCAATCCGTTGTTGGAAAAGGTTACTATGTTACTAGTGAAAACATAAGTATTAAACAAAAGGTATTACTACTATTTGACGAATTAAATGCTTTTAAGGAGGATTTATTCAATGCTTTCATTAGTAATTTAAGTGAAAATATTGAAGTTGACATATACTTTCATCACTTTAACCTAAACGTTTTCAAACGAATAATAGAGGATAATAATGGTAATTACAACAGTTATATAATTATGCCTGCAAATTTAAAAAATACTGATAAAACAGTTAACAAATTACCAAAAGAGACGGTGTATATTCTCGATCAGATGCCTTGCGAATTGAAAGATTATTCAGGTATTTATCAAAATTTTAGAAAAGATATTTATAATAATCTAGAGAAAGCCTTTAGTCGCATTGTCAACTATAAAAAGCTATTACTAATATTTTCTAATGATAAGCAGCCTCAAAGTATGAAAGATGGATTTATCGCGTTTTGTAAGGACAGAAACATACCTTTTGAAATCTTAAATTCCGTAGATGATTATATGATAAAAAAAGGTGATTTATATGTTGTACCTGATGATAAAAGCCTGCTTCAAATTATAAAAAAAATGAAATCTCTCAATTTTACTCTAGCTGAGGATATTGGCATTATTTCTTATAATGACACATTGCTTAAAGAAATTGTTGAAGGTGGAATCACTACGATTTCTACTGATTTTACAGCTATGGGCAAACGTTTAGCAGAAATGATTCAAAATGAAGAGCATCAGCATATAGAAAACGTAAATCACCTAATTTTAAGAAATTCCCTTTAAAAATATTCAATTGTATATAGTAAAAAACAATAAAGCGCAAAACCTTCTAGAAATTAATAATTCTATAAATTCGGTTTACGGTAAAACCTATTTAGACCGAGGTTTGAGTCTTCAAGAGGTTACACTTGGCGCTCATAAAATTATTCGGAATTTATCACCCCTAGATTATTCAAAGACCTATATGATGAATAGTATTGAAAAAGTGGTTTTAGGAGAGCATCATATTTCTACAAGCACGCAAAGTATTGAAAATGGCAAATCCATTAAAATCAAAAGTCAATTTATTGATGATTGCTGGATTTTATATTCTGATAAAGTTGTTTTTAAAACACCTGAATACAATTTACAATTAGATACTTACGGGAATAATAATTTTTTACAAGAGCTTTCCCCACCAACAGAAAACACAAAAGCCTTAAGGCTTACAAAAGGGCTTTCAAGTAGCTTTAACAAAAAAAGATTGCAAAAATTAAAACCAAACGAAAGCTACAACATCAATTGGTCACTGAATATTAACATTAACTAAACTTCAATTGTAATGAGCGACAAACTGATAAAGGATGTAAAAAAAGCATATATAAAAGCCTTTAAAAAAGAGCCGTTGTTAATATTTTCTCCAGGTAGAATAAATATTATAGGTGAACACACCGATTACAACGATGGCTTCGTATTTCCGGCAGCTGTTGACAAAGGTATTGCGGCGGCGATTCAGAAAACTGATACTGGTAGCTCTACTGCAATTGCATTAGATTTAGACAGTACTATTGAGTTTGAACTCAATAAATTAAGGCCTTCTAAACAAGGTTGTTGGGAAAATTATGTGTTTGGTGTTATTGCCGAAATACAAAACAGGAACATTGTTGTGGGTGATTTTAACATCATTTTTAAAGGTAATATTCCTGGAGGTGCTGGTATGTCATCTTCTGCTGCATTAGAGAACAGTGTGGTATATGGTTTAAATGAACTATTTGATTTAGGTCTTACAAAGCATGATATGATTTTAATATCACAGAAAGCAGAACATAATTATGTTGGGGTGAAATGTGGTATTATGGACCAGTATGCAAGTATGTTCGGGATAAAGAATAATGCCTTGCATCTAGATTGTCGTACGGTGGAATCCAAACCTTATAAAATTAATTTTAAGGACCATCAATTGATGTTGATAAATACTAATGTAAAACATAGCTTATCTGATAGTGCATACAATGACAGACGTTCGGCTTGTGAGCGCATTTCAGAATTACTTGGTATAAAAGCGCTTAGAGATGCTACAGAAGCAGATTTAGAAACTATAATAGACAAAGTTACTCCAGAAAACTATCAAAAGGCTTTATTTGTGATTCAAGAGAATTCTCGGACGCTGAAGGCTGCAAAGGCTATTGAAGATGATGATTTGGAAAAATTAGGTGCTTTAATTTATCAATCGCATAATGGATTATCAACGCAATATAAAGTGAGTTGTGATGAACTCGATTTTTTAGTAGCACAAGCCAAGAAAAACAAGCATGTTTTAGGCGCAAGAATGATGGGCGGTGGCTTTGGAGGTTGCACAATTAACTTAATAGCTAAAAATGAAGCTAAAGCATTTGCAGAAACCGCATCTAAGGCTTACAAGAAAAAATTTGATAAGGAATGTTCCGTATATTTCGTAAAGTTATCTGATGGAACTCATTTGGTTAAATAAACAATCTATAATGCGTTTTAAAATGGAAGATACCAAACTACAAGATTATTCACATAAACGATACAATATATTAACTGGAGAATGGGTGCTCGTATCTCCACATCGCGCAAAACGCCCTTGGCAAGGACAAAATGAGGCGGTTAATAATGAAAAGAGGCCAACGTACGACGATAAATGTTATTTGTGTGCAGGAAACACGCGTATAAATGGTGAAGTAAACCCAAAATACGAAGATGTATTTATTTTTACGAATGATTTTGCGGCTTTACAAAGTGATTCTCCAACTTTTTCGGTTAATGACGGACTTTTAGTTGCAGAGAGCGAAACAGGTATTTGTAAAGTGATATGCTTTAGTCCTGATCACTCTAAAAGTCTGGCGGATATGCCTTCTGAAGAAATTCAAAAAGTAGTTTATGCATGGCAAGAACAATATAAAGAACTAGGCAGCAATCCAAAAATCAATTACGTACAAATTTTTGAAAACAAAGGAGCCGTTATGGGATGTAGTAACCCACACCCACATGGGCAAATATGGAGCCAATCCACATTACCAAATGAAGTCGATAAAAAAAATACGCAACAATTAAACTATTTTAATAACAACAATAGTAGTTTATTAGGTGATTATTTGACCCAAGAATTAGAAAAGAATGAACGTATCATTTTTGAAAATGAAGGTTTTGTAGTATTAGTTCCATTTTGGGCAATATGGCCATTTGAAGCTATGATTGTTCCAAAACGACATATGAGTAATATTTCAGAAATGGTGGATACCGAAACATTGCAATACGCTGAAGCCATCGCTATATTAACTAAAGCCTACGATAAAATCTTTAATACATCATTTCCTTATTCAAGTGGTATTCATCAATCACCAACTGATGGTAATGATAATAAACACTGGCATTGGCACATGAGTTTTTATCCCCCATTATTAAGAAGCGCAAGTGTTAAGAAATTCATGGTTGGCTACGAAATGTTTGGTTCTCCACAACGCGATATCACTGCCGAAAGTGCTGTAAAAATGATTAAAGCATTATTATAAATATCACTAAACTATTCTAAAAAAAAACCTGATAAGACTTAAAATGTTTATCAGGTTTTTTATTTCAAATATGTTAACAGTTCATTAAAACTGCTGTTAAAGTATCTTAATTTCAATAGTTGCGTATGATAAATAGCTTTAATTTGAAGCTAGCTAGTCATCAACAAACGTGAAGTACCTCATTTTCTTTTTATTACCAATAAGTTTATTTTCCCAAAACATTAAAGGGAAAGTTTACGATAACCAGTCTACAGTAAAAGGTATAAAGATTTATAATGTAAGCAAACAAACAAAAACATATACAGATGGTGAAGGCGAATTCACTATTGCTGCTTCAGTAAACGACACTTTGTTTTTTGAATCTTTATTCCATCACCCAAAGCAAATTAAGCTAAAACAAAATGATTTTGACGACATTGTAGTTTTTGAATTGCAAAAAGTGGTAAACGAACTAGGAGAAGTATTGTTGAGTAATACAAAAGCTAAGGAGTTTGATGCAGTGGAATACTCAAATATAACCGGACTTCAACTTGCGAATGACATTAAAAATAATCCACATTTATATGTACCCGAGTCTGCTTATTCTGGGGGAGCAAATTTATTTGGCTTGATAGGAATGGCAATAAAATTATTCAAAAAGAAAGATAAATATCAACCAAAACCTATTGAGTATATAAATTACAAACATTTGGATTCACTATTTAAAAAAGATGATTTTTTTGATTTGAGGTTGTTAAGTCAAGATTTAAAGATTCCAGGAGAATATGCGCATTTATTTTTAGATTATTGTGAAACTAAAAGCTTAAATAAGGAACTGATTTCTGAAGAAAACAAAGTTATATTATTAGACTCTTTAGTTGAATTCAGTAGAGAATTTTTAAAAATCACACAAGAATTTGAAGCTTCAAAAGATGCATTACGTACAAAAGACTAGTATCATACAAATTCTTCTTTTCAAAAGTTATATTTTTATTGAATGCAAAACTACAGTTATACTTTACAGATAAAACGCAATCAACTTGTAAAGTATATTATTATATTTTTGTTGCCTTATGGTGTTTTTTCTCAAACTATTAACGGTAAAGTTTATGATAACGAATCTACAGTTAAGGGTATTAAGGTTTACAATATCACTCAAAAAATATTGACTTATACTAACAATGAAGGCGATTTTGCAATTACCGCAATTGTTAATGATACGCTATTCTTCGAGTCTTTATTTCATCACCCTAAAATGATACAATTAAAGCAAAGCGATTTTCAAGATGTTGTTGTTTTTGAGTTAAGAAAGTCAGTTAATGAATTGGGCGAAGTATTATTGAGTAGAGACGACGACGATTTTAATCCTCTTGAATATACACAAATTGCTGAACGTGCATTTGAAAGAGATAGAAGAAACAATATGCAGTTGTATATTCCGCAATCGTCATATTCTAACGGGGTGAACTTTAAAAAATTAGCAAAAATGATAGGTAAACTATTTAAAAATAAAAATAAAGTTAGCGCACTTAAAGTTATTGAGTATAAGCATCTAGATTCGTTATTTAAAAAAGATGATTTCTTTAATTTAAAATTGATTGAAGACGATTTGGATATACCAGAAAGATATGCGCTTCTGTTTTTAGAATATTGCGAAACGAAATACCTTAATAAAGATCTTCTTTTAGAGGAAAACAAAGTGATTTTGCTAGATTCAATAGTTAATATCAGTAAAGATTTTTTAAAAATAACCGAATCGTTCGATGTATCTAAAGATTCATTACGCTTAAAAAATTAATCGAATAAAATTCCGCGAGATTCTTGTCTCGCGGTTTCCGCTGAAATTGTCATTCCTGCGAAGGCAGGAATCTAAATGAGAATTTCTATTTTTCACCCTAATTTGAAAATGAAACAATTAAAGTACCTATAAAGCTCTGTCTCGAAAATAGTTTGTATTAGAAATTCTCAATTATCATACTAATTCTTCGTTTCAAAAGTTATATTTTTAGCCATATTTATTTTTGATACCCAATGAAGAAGTACATCTACATTTTAACAACTATTTGTTTATTGGTGCTTTGGAGCTCCTGTAGAAAAGATTTTGAATTTTCAGCAAGTACAGGAAGCCTTGAGTTTTCTAGAGATACAGTGTATTTAGATACCATTTTTACAAATATAGGTTCTAGTACGTATAACTTAAAGGTCTATAACAGAAGTGATGATGATATATTGATTCCTACCGTGAGATTAGGTTTAGGAGACGCATCGCAATACCGCTTAAGTGTTGATGGACTTACAGGGAAAACTTTTGAAGATATTGAGCTTTTGGCAAATGATAGTCTATTTATTTTTGTTGAAACTACAGTTGATATTAATAATTTCCCAAACCCTGATGGCGAGTATTTGTATACAGACCAAATAGAATTTGATTCTGGCGGAAATTTACAAGAAGTAGAATTAGTGACTCTTATTAAGGATGCTGTGTTTATATATCCTGACAGAGATAATACTACAAAAATTATTGAAACACTTACGCTTAATATTGAAGGTGATCAGGTTGAAACTGAATTACAAGGGAGAGAATTACTTCCTGAAGAACTTACTTTTACCAACGAAAAGCCTTATGTAATTTACGGATTTGCTGCTGTTCCTATAGGAGAGACTCTTACTATCGACCCTGGTGCAAGATTGCATTTCCATGAGAATTCTGGCATTATTGTACAATCTGGCGCGTCTATAAATGTAAATGGGACGTTTAGTGCAGATCAGGAGCTATTGGAAAATGAAGTGATTATGGAAGGCGACAGACTTGAGCCTAATTTTTCTGAAAGACCGGGACAATGGGGTACTATTTGGTTGTTAGATGGTAGTTTGAATAACACGTTTAATTATGTAACCATTAAAAATGCCCTAGTTGGTATTTTATGTGATGGTAATGCAGATGCAACTGAAGATAAATTAACCATTACAAATTCTCAGATTTACAATTCTGGAAGTTTTGGGATTCTAGGCAGAAACTCATCAATTCACGGCGAAAATTTGTTGTTGAATAACGCGGGACAGTCTGCTCTTGCAGCGACATTTGGTGGAAAATATAACTTTACCCACTGCACAATAGCAAATTATTGGCAAAACGGCCCTCGCCCCTTACCTGCGGTTCTAGTAAATAATTTTATTATAGATGAAAATGAAACCGCAATAGTTACAGATTTAGTGGAAGCAAACTTCAATAATTGCATTATTTATGGTAATGACAATCCCGAATTTCTTTTGGATGAAATTGAAGATGATGGGGTGAATTTCAATTTTAAATTCACCAATTGCTTAGTTAGATTTGATGATAGAAATAACAACTTCACTGGGCCAAATTTTGATTTTGATAACACATCTTTATACGAGAATGTAATTTTTAATCAAGATCCTAACTTTTTAGAACCAAGTGAAAATATGTTGATTATTGGAGATGATTCTGCCGCAAACGGTCAAGGCAACTCCACCTTTGCAAATCAAGTACCAGTGGATATTTTAAACGTAAACAGAACGAACGCTCCAGACATTGGCGCGTATCAGCATATTACATTTCCAGAAGAGGATTAATATATTAATGGTACTAAAAAACTGTGGTATAAAAAAAACAAATCAGTTTGGCAAAGCGACAACACGAATGATTACTCACGCTCCAACTGAGTTTTATAAATATCTAAATTAGCCTTAGTTTCCTCATCCAATTCAGGTTCTTGTATATCGGTATAATGGCTCAATATATCGTACATAATTTTAGCCACAATATAACGTGCTGTTGGCTTATCATCGGCTGGAATATTGTACCAAGGCGCATGTTCTTTAGAAGATCTATTTAGTACATCTTCGTAACATTCTTGGTATTTATCCCAAAGTTTACGCTCCTTTAAATCGCCAGCGGAGAATTTCCAATTCTTTTCCTGTTTGCGTAAACGTCGTAATAAGCGATACTTTTGTTCATCTTTTGATAAATTCAAGAAGAACTTAAAAATTATTGTGCCATTTTCAGCAATGTGCTTCTCAAAATTATTAATCTGTTCAAAACGCTTATCCCAAAACGCTTCATTTATATCTTCAACAGAATTTACATCTGGCAAATTTTCATTTAAAATATAATTTGGATGTACTCGTGTGACCAAAACATTTTCGTAATGCGTACGGTTAAACACCCCAAATTTCCCACGTTGTGGCAATGCAATATAGTGCCTCCATAAGTAATCATGGCTTAACTCTAAATCTGTAGGCACTTTAAAACTATGCACCTCCACGCCTCTTACATTAAAACTTTTAAATACTTCTCGCACCAAACTATCTTTCCCAGAAGTATCCATTCCTTGTAAACACACCAAAACCGCATATTTATCATGAGCATACATGGTGTTTTGTATGTTGCTTAATAATTTACGCGTTTTTTTTAAGGCACTCTTCACATCATCTTCGGGAACTTCCAAATCATACGACGTTGGTAAATCTTCGATATTTATTTTTGAAATGATTTTAAACTCTGATTCTTTAATGTTTTTCATACTTAAAATGCTACAATATTCGCTATGGTAAATATAAGAATTTTCATGTTTTCGATGTAATACAATCAGTTTCGTTATGATTTAATTATGTTTGTAAAACCTACTTATGTTATAAATTATGAATAAATTTCACTTAACCCTACTACCAATTCTCTTAATTTCCTGTAGTATTTTTTCTCAAAACGATTGCGAACGTGCTAATTCGCGTATTGTTGCTGCATATTCCCATTTAAAAAAAGCTTATGATTCTAGAAATATTACCGACATAAAATATTTTTCGGTCCGGTCTAAAGAATCTTTTGAAAACTCTAAGATAGATTTAGAAACCTGTGGTTGTGAAATTGCGCATAAAAAAGCGCTGGATGCTATTAACCTTTTAACTAAAGTAGCTACAGTAGATATTTATGAAGATGCTAGGTTTTTTGTGAAGCGCACAAGAGATATAGCAAAAGAGGCAATGATTAGTATTGATGAATGTAGTTACAAAAGCACAAATAAAGTTTCAGTAAATGAATCGGCAGCAATACTTACTAATAATGATCAGAATATGCTAGATTTACAAAAGCAACAATTAGTACTTAAGCAACAACAAGATGCCCTAGAGACAAAAGCAGAGGAAATTAAACTACAGCTAATGTCTGAACAACTCAAGAAAAACAGAGCATTAATAGAACGTTATAAAGCGATAATTACTACAAACATAAAAACATTTAATCATTCTTTATGACACTATCCCGTAAAGTGTGTAAGTTATAAATAGAGGGTTTGTCTTTTTTAAAGCTGAACCCTTTTTTCAAATATAGTTAAAAACTGGTTTAAAATAATGCCCCAATTCCTAATGGGCATCGACC
>Ga0209654_1000359_pt1 | contig 45884 bp, 42 predicted proteins | sample SaaInl1SG_22_DNA_FD_184646 | JGI IMG/M metagenome (GOLD analysis project Ga0209654, IMG submission 184646) | Marine microbial communities from expanding oxygen minimum zones in the Saanich Inlet - ESP_161SG_22_DNA (SPAdes) (version 2) | ecosystem: Environmental > Aquatic > Marine > Intertidal... | reverse complement strand
CGGACATAAACAATTTGAACAGATCTGTCACCACCCGTTTTGCTTTGCTGGTCATGCGATTGACCTTGTAATGGCGCCACATATTCTGGAACAGGAAATTCCGCAAAGCCTCAAGGTCCGTCGCCATCTGGGGGGTAAAGGCGATGATCGGCTTGCCAGCATCACGGATATCATCCGGTGTTTTCGCATTAAGAGCCGTCAAATTGACCGTGGAACAGGCCAATAAATCCTCAACAAACACTGAAATTAGGCGCCGCACCAATTCATGCGTCATGCGCCCCTGCTCTATTGGCCCAAAGGTTTTTTCAATATCGGCAATCGCTGTGCCGACTTGCGGCAATCCGGCAATATCATCGATGGTGAATAGCTTGGCCCGGAGCGCGTCATCAAAATCATGGGATAGATAGGCGATGTCATCCGCAAGGTTGGCCAACTGGGCCTCGGCCGAGGCATAGCTATGAAGGCGCATGTCAAACCGCGCATCTAAATCGGCAATGACCGGGCTGAGCGCCGCAGGGTCGATTATCGGGCCGTTATGCTTGATCACCCCTTCCAGCGTTTCATAGGTTAGATTTAGCCCGTCAAAGCCACCATAGCGGTGCTCTAGCGTGGTCAGGACGCGGATGGTCTGTTCGTTGTGATCAAAGCCGCCATAATCAGCCATACAGCGGGACAAGGCATCTTCGCCAGCGTGACCAAATGGTGTATGGCCCAAATCATGTGCCAATGCCACCGCCTCGGCCAGATCATCATTCAACCCAAGCGAGCGCGCCATCGAACGGGCAATTTGTGCCACCTCAATGGAATGCGTCAGGCGGGTGCGAAAATAATCGCCTTCATGATACACAAACACCTGAGTCTTATGCTTTAGCCGCCGAAACGCACTGGAATGCAATACCCGATCCCGATCCCGTTGATAGGGTGTACGTGCACCCGGCGCACCCTTTGAGGCAGCATCATCGCCCTCATCAATGAGCCGCCCACGCGAGGCTGGCCCATGACTGGCATACACAGCAAGCTGGCGATTTTCCATGAGAGAATCCATGATGGTCATAAATGCCTTTGTTATTCCAAATTCAACCGGTGCGGCCTGTCATCTGACGGTTTCAATCTATGCCGAAACGGGTTCTGGCACAATGTAAACCGCGCATAAGCTTTATTGGACTATTATCATGGCTTTGCTGACGCGCCTTGATTTGACCGCGTACAAGGTTCATATTAACAGCATAGAGTCACCGATCATCGAAAGCCGTCAAAATGACAGCAAATGCCGAAATTCTGACAAAGCCCTCTGACAAATTCAGCCTGAGCGCGGCCGCGGCCACGCGCATTACCACTATGCTGGAAAATGAGGCAGAGAATAGTTTCTTCCGTGTTGCGGTTAATGGCGGCGGTTGTTCGGGTTTTCAATATGAATTTAGCATCGATCAAAGCCGTCAGGATGATGATTTGATTTTCAACATGCATGGTGTTGAGGTCGTCATTGATGAAATGTCGCTTGAACTCGTGGAAAATGCTGAACTTGATTATGTGCAGGATTTGATGGGCGCGTATTTTGCCGTAAACAATCCCAACGCCACCGCGTCATGCGGTTGCGGCACCTCTTTTTCAGTATAAAACGATGCGTATCGCAAGCTGGAACGTCAATTCTGCGAAGGCCCGCCTCGAAATCATCACTGGATGGTTGCAAGGTGATAATACTGATGTGCTGTTGATGCAGGAAATTAAATCCCAGGACGAAAACTTCCCTGTCGATGTGTTCAAAGAGCTTGGTTGGAACGTCGCTGTTCACGGTCAAAAAAGCTACAATGGCGTGGCTATCGCCAGTCGCCTGCCGATTGAAGATGTGCTGGTCGGCCTGCCCGGTGATGATAGCGATGAACAAGCACGTTACCTAGAGGCAACCATTGGCGGCGTGCGGGTGGCGACAATCTATCTGCCGAACGGAAACCCTGCTCCGGGGCCAAAATTTGATTATAAATTGGCGTGGATGGCGCGTTTGTATGACCGCGCGATTACTTTGCTCGAGAGTGAAATACCAGTCGTTCTAGGCGGAGATTTCAATGTTATTCCGCAAGATATTGATTGCTATGATCCGGCTGGATGGGCGGGCGATGCCCTCACCCGGATTGAGAGCCGTGCTGCGTTTTTCAAGATTTGTTATGCTGGCTATCAAGATGCTTTGCGCGCCATTCATCCAGACGGTGTGCATTACACATATTGGGATTATCAGGCCGGTGCATGGGCCCGCGATAATGGTGTCCGCATTGACCATTTGCTGTTATCGCCAGAGGCGGCGGATAGATTAGAAACTGTCGGCATTGATAAGGGCCCACGCGGACTTGAGCGTCCATCAGATCACACACCAATCTGGTGCGCCCTTCGCGACTAGCGTTATATTCTCGGACTTTCTGGTATTACCGCTCACAAAAAAGGGCAGGATGAACCTGCCCTCTTTCATTACGTTTTCATAAACTGATTAGATATCAGCATACATGTGGGTTTCGGCCGCCGCGCCCGGATGGGTCAGCGCGCCTTTTTCAGCTGAGCCAACAGTCTGCGCGTATTTCCAGATTGCACCAGAGTTGTAATCTGTTTGGCGTGGTTTCCATTCGGCGCGGCGTTTGGCGAGCTCGTCATCAGACAGATCGACATTAATCTCGCCGGTTTCCGCATCAATGATGATCTTGTCACCGTCTTTCAACAGGCCAATTGGACCACCGACTGCGGCTTCTGGGCCGACATGGCCAATACAAAAGCCGCGTGTCGCGCCAGAGAAACGACCATCGGTAATCAGGGCAACAGTGTCACCGGCGCCCTGTCCGTATAATGCGGCTGTTGTTGCCAGCATTTCGCGCATGCCCGGACCACCTTTAGGCCCCTCATAGCGAATAACCAGAACATCACCCTCTTTGTAATCACGCCGTTCAACCGCCGCAAAAGCGTCTTCTTCACAATCGAAACAGCGGGCAACACCCTCAAAACGTAACTGCTTCATACCGGCGATCTTTACCAACGCACCTTCAGGTGCCAGATTGCCGCGAAGGCCAACTACGCCGCCTGTGGTTGAAATAGGAGCCGCAGTTGTCATGATCACGTCTTGATCGGTTGGAAATTCCACATCGGCCAGATTTTCGGCCATGGTCTTGCCAGTAACGGTCATGCAGTCGCCATGCATATAGCCACCATCGAGCAATGCCTTCATCAACACCGGCGCACCGCCGATTTCAAACATATCACGCGCAAGATAGCGTCCACCCGGCTTTAGATCGGCAATGTAAGGGGTGCGGCGGAAAATTTCGGCCACATCATGCAAATCAAACTCGATACCGCACTCCGCCGCCAAGGCAGGAAGATGCAAACCGGCATTGGTAGAACCACCAGAGGCCGCGACCACTGTTGCGGCATTTTCAAAGGCTTTGCGGGTAAGAATATCGCGTGGGCGCAGATTGGCTTTGATCAGATCCATCACCACACGGCCAGAATGATAGGCATATTCATCGCGGGTTTCGTATGGCGCAGGCGCACCAGCAGAACCCGGGATCGCCAGACCAATGGCTTCAGATACACAGGCCATGGTGTTGGCGGTAAACTGACCACCGCATGATCCAGCACTTGGACAGGCCACACATTCTAGCTCATGCAGGTCTTCGTCTGACATGTTGCCAGCGGCATGCGCGCCAACAGCTTCAAATACGTCTTGTACAGATACATCGCGGCCTTTATAGCGGCCCGGCAGGATAGAACCGCCATACATGAATACCGACGGTACGTTGAGACGTGCCATCGCCATCATCACGCCCGGCAGAGACTTGTCACAGCCAGCAAGGCCAACAACAGCGTCATAGCAATGGCCGCGAACAGTCAATTCAATCGAATCTGCAATAACCTCGCGGCTAACCAGCGACGATTTCATGCCAGCATGGCCCATAGCAATGCCGTCAGTAACGGTAATGGTAGTAAATTCGCGTGGGCTACCTGCATGTTCACGAACACCGCGCTTGGCGGCCTGTGCCTGTCTGGCCAGCGCGATATTACAAGGAGCAGCTTCGTTCCAAGTCGAAACAACGCCAACTAGCGGTTGGTTGATCTCTTCCTCGGTCATGCCCATTGCATAGTAATACGACCGATGCGGCGCCTTTTCAGGACCGACTGAGACATGCCGGCTTGGCAGATTGCTTTTATCGATTGGCTTTACACTATCAGGCATTCGAACACTCCCTGTTCACTTTTATTCATTATCGTTTTGCCCTCAATCGGGCTGCGTGATTATCTTAACCGGCCAAGCGCGGCTTCAAGTCCGGCTTTTTTGGTTTCTTCTTCAACAAGGCGGCGGCGGTTTTCTGCCACTACGTCATCCGGGGCCTTGGCAATGAAGCCAGGATTATCCAGCTTACGGGCAATTTTATCAATTTCACCGGCAACCGCGGCGATTTCCTTGTTTAGACGCGCTGATTCCGCGTCCAGATCAAGAATATCAGCTAGTGGAAGCGCAATGTCCAGACCATCGACGGTTCCTTGGGCACAGCCTTTGCTGAATTCCTCGGCGGTTTCGACGTCACCCAAGCGGGCAAGACGAAGCAGTGAGGATTTCTGGGTTTCCAAAGCGCACGCCTGTAGCTCGGTTGCGGCTCTGGTCAATAGGGTCGGTTTAGCCGATAGCGGTACATTCATTTCTGAACGAATGTAACGGATTTCGGTGATCAGCTTGATGATAAACTTGATCTCCTCAACTGATTCCTGATTATCCTGTGCCACCGGTGACGGCCATAACTCGGTGATCATGAGCTTGTCACTGCCGAAGATCTTTTCATTCAGTTCTTCAGTCAGATACGGCATGAACGGGTGCAGTAGTTTCAGCGCACCAGCCAAAATAGCCGAGGCTGTGGCTCTGATTTCGGTTGCCTCACCGCTGAATTCGGATTTGATCAGCTCGACATACCAATCACAATAGGAATGCCAGATAAAGTGATAGAGCGCGTCTGCGGCCTCATTAAACCGATAATTTTCAATCGCGGCAGTGGTTTTCGCAATCGCTTCATTATATTCCGACACGATCCAGCGATTTACCGGTTCTTGAACGGTTGAAAGGTCAATCGCGTCAGCCGATCCAGTACAGCCGTTCATTTCCAAAAAGCGGCAGGCGTTCCAGATTTTTGTCGCAAAGTTACGATATCCCTCTAGACGTGTTACCGACATTTTAATGTCGCGTCCCTGTGCCGCCATCGCCGCGAGGGTAAAGCGCAACGGATCAGCACCATATTGGTCGCAAAGGACCAGAGGATCCATCACATTGCCCTTTGATTTGGACATTTTCTGGCCCTTTTCATCGCGGACCAAGGCATGGATATAGACTTCTTTGAACGGAATTTGGCCGTCCATTACATACATGCTCATCATCATCATACGGGCGACCCAGAAAAAGATGATGTCAAAGCCGGTGACCAGAACATCGCCCGGATAATAACGCGCCAGATCATTTTTAACGGCGTCACTATCTTCAGGCCAGCCAAGTGTTGAGAATGGCCATAATCCGCTAGAGAACCATGTGTCGAGAACGTCATCATCGCGGTTAAGATCAACATCCTTGCCATAATGCGCATTGGCCGCGGCGATGGCCTCGGCCTCGGTTTCCTCGACAAATATATGACCATCCGGGCCGTACCATGCGGGGATCCGATGGCCCCACCATAATTGCCGCGAAATACACCAAGGCTGGATATTACGCATCCACTCAAAATAGGTCTTTGACCAACGCTCTGGCACAAACTTTGTCCGGCCATCTTCAACCGCCGCGATCGCTGGCTTGGCGAGTTCAGCGGCGTTCACATACCACTGGTCCATCAACCAAGGCTCGATTACCACGCCGGAACGATCCCCGTGTGGCACTGAATTTTCAACTATTTCTTCGCGCTCAAGCAACCCTTCGGCATCCATGTCAGCAAGGATCTGCTTGCGTGCCTCATAGCGGTCAAGACCCTGATATTTCTCTGGAATTTCAGGGATGCTCTCCATCGTGGCGGACGCTGTCATTAGATTGATTAGCGGCAAATTGTTGCGCCGACCGACCTCAAAGTCGTTGAAATCATGTGCAGGGGTGATTTTCACCGCGCCAGACCCTTTTTCAGGATCAGGATATTCATCGGCAATGATTGGAATTGGTCGGTTTGATAGCGGCAAAATCGCCATCTTTCCAACCAGATGTTTATAACGCTCATCATCAGGGTGAACCGCAACCGCGCCATCACCAAGCATTGTTTCAGGGCGAGTCGTGGCGATTGAGATATATTGGTCTTCCGTGCCCTCGATACGGTATCTGAGGTGCCACATAGAGCTTTTCTGTTCACGTTGCTCAACTTCCAAATCGGAAATGGCGGTCAACAGCTTTGGATCCCAATTCACCAGCCGCTTGTCACGATAGATCAAGCCATCACGGTGCATTTTCACAAATATCTTGATAACCGCGCTAGACAGCCCTTCATCAAGGGTGAAGCGATTGCGCTCCCAATCTGGAGACGCACCAAGGCGGCGCATTTGACGCTGGATCGTACCACCGGATTCGTCGCGCCATTCCCAGACTTTTTCAACAAACTTTTCGCGGCCTAAATCACGGCGGTTAATGCCTTGCTCGGCTAATTGGCGTTCTACCACCATTTGGGTGGCGATACCGGCGTGGTCCTGACCCGGTTGCCACAAGGCGTCACGGCCAACCATACGATGATAACGGATCAACAAATCTTGCAGAGTAAAAGTGAGCGCATGCCCCATATGCAAACTGCCGGTCACGTTTGGTGGTGGCATCATGATTGTATAGGGTGTCTTGCTCGATTGTGGATCACTGGCGAAATGCCCGCCCTTTTCCCACGTATCATACCAATCGGCTTCAATCGCCTTCGGATCGTAATTCTTTGGAAGGGTCGATTCTGCCTGGGTAGATTCTGCCTGGGTAGATTCGGGTGGTGTTGTTTCGGGCATCGTATTGTAGAGCTCCAGCCAAAAGACATACACATATGTCGGCGGCGATTGGTTCGGATTAATCTTTGTTTAGATTGTTTCTATGAGGCGTGTTTTTACGCTCTCTGGGCGGTTCACGCAACGCATCTTCGATCAAAGAGCCAATATTATCCTGCACCCATGTGCCGATTTGCTCACGGATCATCGAACGCAACGCATTACGCATGACGTCCTGTGGGTTGCTCTCATCGCCCTCTTCAACACCGTTATCGGTAACGATATGAAGCGGTATCTGTGCTTTTGCCGCGGCTTTGGCTGGAGATGGCGCTGACGGTGCGGTTGGTGTGGCTGGTGCCTCAACAGGTGGCTCCACGGCTTTGGGGCTGGCTTTTTCCGGCTGAACTTCTGGTGCTGGGGTTGGCTGTGCCTGTGCCTGTGCCTGCTCAATTGCCGCCTGCTCAGTTGCCGCCTGCTCTATTGCTGTGTCTATTGATGGTTCCGTGGCGGACGATGCTGTTAGGTCCAGTCGGCCTAATGGCGTGCTCATCATCGCTTCATGTTCATCGACGGTGAAATCAGCAAAATTGCCGCCATCTGCGGCATTGTCCTGTGGTGCAGGACGCGGCGCGGTTGGTTGTAGATGCGGGGATGGTGCCAATGCCTTTTGGCGGGCCCGCTCTTGCATGATCTTTTCATATTGCAACTGGCGAGCGGCTTGCACGGCCATCACTTCAGATTGCTCTGGTGGCAGACCTTGGCTGGCTGTTGGCTCAGTTTCCAGACGGTCACGAAGCACCGGCTCCCCAAGTTCGAAAATGCTATAGGGATCGCTCTCCATATGGGCCGGTTGCGGCGCAACTTTGCCGTCTTCTTGTGGCTGTTCTGGTTGTGGCTGTTTTGGTTGTAGCTGGCCTGCTTGCATTTGTTCTGGTTGCGGCACGGGAGATTGTGCGAAAATCTCGGCGGCATTGGCCAATGCAACGATAGTCTGTTCAGGGTTTGACGGGGGTGATAGCGCCGCATTCTGGGCAACAGGATCAATCACCGGTGTGGAGGGTGAGCGCCAGACGACGCTATCGAGTGTTAGAATATCCGCATCAGGCGCAATGTTGTCGTCCTGATTGGACTCCACCAACGCTTTGATTGCCTTTAGCGCTTCGGCAGCGCGAACAATGTCGGCTTCTTTACTCACAGTTAGGTAAACCCTCAGTCACGATACTATATCAAGCCCTGTTGAGACGCCTTTGTCAGACGCTATTATGAGACGGTCTGCGTTAGTCGTTGTCAAGCAACGACATAATGCTAGAGGCGCGCAATTCTGGCTGGGGGATGTTGTCCAGATCACCGAGCACATCCTCTAGGCCCATTTCCTTTGTGGTCAAACGGCCGATCGCCGCCTGCAACCGGTATGATGCGAGCAAAACGCTATGCTCAGCTGACACCATGCGCAGTTCAGCATCGGTAACACTCTGTTCTGCATCCTGCAGGTCGAGTGTGGTCTTTTGACCGAATTCAACTTCATTCGCGATGCCCTGTGCAACCAATCGTGACGCGTCTAGCTCGGCAACGACGGCGGCGATCTGGGCTTCGGCAGTTTCCAATGCGCGGAAAGCTTTGCGGATGTTGAGGCCAACGTCACGAAGGGCGGCATCTCTTGAGTATTTCGCCGCGGCGATCTTTGCGCTCACATTGCGAGATTTTGCCTTGGTCGCATTTGAAACCATCAATGGAGTGCTTAGCTGGAGCCGTGCGGCAAATTCTGTTTTGTCCTGTGCCTTGCCTGAAGCCTGTGTGTCGGTTGCACTAAAGCGCAGGGAAACCGTTGGGCGCACGCTAGCAAGCAAAGTGTCATAGCCCTGCTCTGCGGCGCGTTCGGCGGCCTTGGCGGCACGTATATCTGGATGCATGCTCAGGCCAATTTTCTCAGCCGACAGCAAATCTCCGGGCAAACCGGTCAGTGCAGCGACCTGTTGCAAATTTTCTGGTGGCAACGCGGTCACTGTTTGAAAGCTGTCTTGGGCATTGGCAAGCGCTGTCTCTGCCGCGATTAGCGTTGTCTTGGCGCGGGCATAACGTGCCTCGGCCTCGGCAAGGCGTGTCGGCGTGGCGGCGCCCGCGGCAAGGCGAACCCGTGCGGCGTTCACGTGGTCGGCAAGCCGGGCCACATTTGACTGGTTAAGGGAGATATCCTTGGTTGCTTTGACGATCGCTAGATAGGCCTCAACCGTTGATAAAATCAAACGCTGTTCACTGGCTTCATAGCTTGCTTCAACTGATTCAAGCGTCAAAAGTCCGGCTTTTCTGTTTTCTTTGGTCTGGCCGCCGTCATAGATATTGCTGGAAAAAGCAATGCTGGCAGACCCTGTCTGGTTTTGCTTATAGGTCCGGCGTGTGGCTGTTTTATTGGTTGCATGCGTACCAGTTACTGTTCCCGTACCGCGCCATTCCGATGATGCAACTGAGGTGCCGATATTTTCACGCGCGGCAAGCCAGTTTTGACGGGCGGCGGCGAGATCGGCGCTGTTTACCAAGGCGGCGCGCAATGCACTATCAAGATCGGTCGCATGCGCCGGTGCACCCAATACGAACATCGACAAGGCCAAGCCTATGCACCCTGCCTTTGGCATGAATTTACCTGCCTTGAGCATTACGTTAGATGTCATTGAAACAGATGCCGCGTTGGTTTTGCGCATGATATTTTCCCCGGTAATAGGCTTTGTAAAGAGCCGATAATAATATGGTGTTTACGCCAGAACAAAGGTTACAAGCGCCTGTTCAAATAATCTTAGAATACAAATTCTGCCTTGGCCTTGAAATCTTCTAGTAACGGCACCTGTGCATCAAACAATGGTTTGCGGGCAAAGCCATCACCCGAACGGCTCCAGATGCTGGCAACACCGATTGGTGCGCCGGCTGGACGCCAAACCGCAACCAAAGTGCCACGCGGGGTCAATTGCTCCAATAGCTTTTCCGGCACAGTCTCAACACTGCCTTCAATGAGGATGCGATCGAACGGTGCTTCTTTAGCAAGGCCATCAACCAGACGCGATTTAATAACCACAGCATTATCAACGCCGATGGATACAAGGTTTTCCTGTGCCTTTTCGACGAGCTGCGCTCTGGTTTCAACGGTGATAACCGATCCGCCGAGACGGGCAACGATGGCTGTGCCATAGCCTGTGCCGCCACCAACCACCAAAATGTTGTCTTTGGCTTGAATGTTCAGCGCCTGTACAAGGCGTGCCAGAACCATTGGCTCCATCAAATAGCGACCGCCGGTGAGTTGCAGATCTTCGTCTGCATAGGCCATAGCGCGCTGATGCTTGCCGACAAAATCTTCCCGCGGAATAGTGCCAAACGCATCCAATACGCGTTCATCAGTGACTTTGGTGGGACGAAGCTGGCAATCAACCATCATCTTCCGTGCAGTTTCAAATTGGATTTCGTACATTTGCCAGTGCTCTTGTTCGGTCTTGTTCAAAAATATCTGTGGAAAACCCACTTTTATTCAGGGTTGTCTCACCGTGGCTTTTCGCCTTGGCGTTGTTTCCCTGAAACTAGTGTCTCTCGGCCTTTATTCAAGCCTTGCTTATAGAGTGTTGGGCCTATTTGTTCAACGCTTTGTTGGCTAAAATATGTAATGAAATGCGCTCTCCGTATTTATAATTTCAAAAGCTATCAATTTTAGAAGGTGGTGTCGCACAAATCAGCATGCTTGCGGATATCGACGACGACATCGTCATAAAGTCTCACCGTAGTGGGATCGCCCGGCATGCCGCCAAATTCGCGATAATAGCCACATACCTTGTTAGGGTTGTACGGATCGCAATTTGCGTCGATTTGGTTAGATGCATGCCACATATAGTCACCCTTGTCTGGATCCTGAAAGGTAAGGTTCTGCGGCACTGGTGGCAGAGGATACGGCTCACAGCTCAAATCGTGACAATAGTTTGGATTGGTACCAAAGGAAAAATTCGAATATCGGAAGTTTCGACTGGCGAGTATCGGTTTAACTTCGCGCTTATATTCGTTCATTCCCTGATTAATGAGGTGGTCATAACCAAAGGTGTAATAGTTGTTGGTGTTGGCTTCTTGTACACCGGTATCGTCGTAAACTGGTCGTCCATAGGGGCCATAGCTGTTCCAGAACATGGTGCTGTTATCCGGTCCGTTCATCCATCTCCAATTTTGTTGAGCATTTGCATTATAGGATGCGCCAATCCACCCTCCTCCCAATGATAACGGCTTAATATCGTGGATTTTTTCAAAGACAGCGTTTTCCGCCTCACTTGTGATTGTGGATAGATAAGGTTGAAGCCCACAGAACAGATTGGTCGGTTGGCTTGATGCGGCCAGCGCAGTCGAAAATGGATAAGAATTCACACCGTTTCCGGCTGGCACAAATTCATGGAAATAGGCTACGTCATTTTCCACATGTGCAAGTGAACCTAGGCTATATCGTACTGTTTTTGTTGTAGTAAACTCGTCGCCAACAACTTTCAGATTGATATCGTTCAGTATTTTTCGCCAACTCGTCACATCCATTGCCGGGCCGTTTGATACGAATGAGAGGACGCCAGCCGTGCCATGCCACGTGCCGGTGATATTATCACTGCCAATCACTTGGCCGAGTGTGGGAATGTCATATTTTGTGATGTAAAATGTCACCAGAGAAGATATCGACAGTTTATCGACATTATTCTTGTAATCCAGCCGGTCTTGGCTTGGGTTGTGATTGTCGATAATTGATACATATGCCGTTTTGAAAGTACACCCACTCGCGCTCAGATTGCTGGGGCGCGCAATCTTGCAAATATCAGTAAGTTTGAGACGGGTGTTTGCGGCTAGCTTTACAGATTTGGCTTTTTTCGATGTGACCACGCCGGCGTTCGATATTTTTCCTGACGTGAAATTTGCCACCACAGAATTGGCATTAGTGCCCACTTTTTCAAAAAAACCTCTGGAGCTTGGCACAAAGTTTTCCTTTGATATTTTTTCCCAGCCCGGTTCACCGGCGATGCTCGGGAGGCCAAAGATATCCTTGCCATGCCAAACAGCATGAAGTCCGTCATTGTCGCTATCCAGAAAACAGAACCCTTCATATTGTTCCTTTTTTCGTGCGGTTTGGTAGATTGGTGAAACCGAGGGGAAGTTCATTTTCACCCCATCTAGCCCCACAAACCCCTTGTTTCTAATGAACGATCCGGCACCGTCATCAAAGGCCCAATGAAGTTTCAAATTGGCCGCCATTAAAGTTTCATAGCCGCGGTTTCGATAATAGATGTCCATTATGTTCTCCGCGGACAGCGCGGTATCCCATATTTTCAAATTGCTAATACTGCCGGTAAACATTGTTTCGCGATTATCACTGCTATTGCCCACATAAAGAAAACTCACGGGGGTATTTAAAAGGGCATTAACCCCGCCGCAGGGCGTTGAAAACACGGCGAACAAGTTCACCGGCGCGTTATTGATAAATAGCTTCAGTGAATCAGGGTCTATCATCGTGTCGGCACCGCTATATGTCACAACAACATGATGCCATTGGCGTGGTGACAGAGGTTCCGCGGCAAAATCATGCGACACACAACCAAGACCGATTTTCACAAAGCCATCATCTAGGGAAATTTCAAACATCGTACGATGATTGCCCGGGGTGCCCCATTTCACGACGGTGCCTCTACCCCGTTTTTCCGGTTCGTACCAAACCCAAAAGGACACAGAGCGCGGCGTGGCACCGACGATGCGCATCACACCGTTGGATTTGATATATTGGTTATCGCCATTAAAGCGCAGGCCGGTGCGCATTTGGTATTTGTTGCGTTTTAACCGGAGGCAGGCATTGTCGCCGGCGCTGACGCTATTAACCAAAAGATCGTCTGCGCGGCCTAATTTCAGCTGGATGCTGCGAAAAGCCAAATCTTCGTTGGCAATTTCTTCGGATAGGGTTTGAACCAAGATGCTCGATTTTTGCATCTGGATGATGAGTGTTGTTATGCCAACCGATATCAGCGAAAAAATTACCATATAGATCAATATTTCGACAAGACTGAACCCGCTTGTTTTTCGACGTTTCAATGGTTCTGATTGAGTCGTGCCTGACAACATTTTACACCCGTATATTCTCTATTATGAGTGCAAATCATATCCCTCGTTAACCATTTATTGGGCGATTGGAATTAAGTTTTGTTTCAATTTTTAAATTATTAAAATAATATAACTTATTGATATTATTATTATAAATTTATTCATTAAATTAAATATTTAGTAATATTAGTGTTTATCATGCTGGCCTGTGGCGGCGTGATAAATTAAGGGGTCCCTTGCAATAGCAGAGCGCCTCATGATTTTTGAACTTTATCCTCCATCCGATTGCACCCGACATTGTTCCGCGCGGCCCCAGCGGCCCCAGCGATCACACCATCCTGTGTCAACGCCGCGTCAGGTGAAATCTGCTGATGGTTTTGCGATGCTCTCGGTGCTGTTAATTATGGTGTTGCTAAGCATCACCACGGTGCCGTTGGTGCAAATGGTGGCGCGTAACAAAAAGCTTGTACAGGAGCATCAAATTCAGGCTTTGCTCTATCAAGAAGCAAAGGAAAATCTTGAGATCGGTACGTACCTTATCAAGCTACAGGGCGGCATTCCGATGAACGATTACACGATGAATAGTGTGTCTCTCCCCGGCAATGTTGAACAAATCGCCAGACGGTGTGAGCGCCGCATTCGGGCGGTTGATGACGAATTTCTTGGGATGATTTCGCTATCTGCGACCGTTCCCCCGGCGCCGCCGGTCTGGCATAGTTCAACCGCCACCTCAAACAATCGTGAAGTGGTGATTTTTATGGCGTTCAATAACCAAACAGATGCCTATGAAAAATACATCGTTGTGGCCTGCGCTAGCTCTCAAAATGATGGATTGGGCGTGTTTGCATCCGAGTTAATAAGTGTCGATGGCGGCTTTTTCACCATCAGCCACGGACGGTTCTAAATCGTATCACAACCATCATTTGAGTTTATGAGCACCGCTGAGACTTACTGATGTTAATCTGAATGGCGGTTTTCTCGGAGGTTGTAGCATTGTCGAAATTCACTTCGCGGAAACCCACCGAACTGCCATCCACGCTTGTTCCCCAGATTACCCATCGATTAAGACCGGTCCAGTCACTCAATGTCAAATTCGGGTCGCTGATATTATCGCCATCGGGATCTTGCGCATAACTAGATAGATCATAAAGGGTTTTGCCCGGTTCTAGCGGCACATTTGGTAGTCGCAATGGCACAACGACGCCATCGTTCGGTTTTCTCCAGAATGCATTCGCCGTCAAGGTGCCGTCGGCACCAATTTGATTGGGGCTGAAATCAGAGGGGTCATCCAACACAACATAGGGATCGCTTGGATTGTTGAGGTTTCTGCCCTGCTCGATATTGTTCAAAGTAAAACGCACAGTGCCGCCAGTGGTATCAAACGAATCAAAGTTAAAGAATAGCGAAAACGCATTGATATTATTCGTATTATTGAGCATTTGCTCGAATAGATACACTGAGATCGCGTTTGTCGCCTGACCACGGGCGCGCGGTGAATATTGCACATAATGCCCGGGGTTGTTCAGGTCCTTATTCTGATTCATGACTTGGACATTCGCCTCTGCCGCACGCTGACAAATACTGTCATCAAGCCTCGACCCCAGGATAAATGTTGGTGTCCCATCAGGGCGGTCATAGCGGGTAAAGCGTTGCCGGCGATCACTATATCCACAATATCCATATTGGTAGCGCGGTGTGTGCGATGCGACGACGGTAACAGAGGTAATCGTCTGGACGCGGGTAAAGCCGACCCCGGGCGTGAATGTGCCCAAATCAAACAAAATAGCCGTGCCAGCAGTCTGACCACCGCAATTTGGTTTCACATATAGTTTTGTTTCATCTGATCTAATCAACGGACCATTACGCAGTCTGCCGATCAACCGATCCTCTCCAAACCAATCATCTTGGGATGCATAAGTCAGTCCAGCGAGGGCCAAATTGACGCTCTCGATAGGGCCAACCAGAGTAAGCTTACTGCCGGCATTCTGGCTATGAGATGTCACGCCATCGATGGTTCCTCCTATTTCCAAACGCGAGTTTTTATTTTCGGTTGATAACTCAAGACTCACTGTAGAACCTGGAATTGACGCGCGGGCTAAGATATCGGTGTACGGATTGACTATGGCCCCGCCAATCACCGATCTGTTGTCAGGCATTTCAATGGAAATTCCAGGAGTGGGCACGCTCACAGGCTCGATCAGAGATGTGTGATAGGTAGAAGGTGCAGCGCTATCATAAGCCACGAAACGCGGATATAGAATTTGTGATCCGGCTTTTGCAGGGTTGTTACCGCGTTTTAAGCAATTTGCATCATCAACGGTAATTGAGCTGACTTGTGACCCTGCATTAATCGGGATGGGCTTGCTGATGATACAGCGCGACCCGGCCCCTTCGATCGAAAAGGCGACCTTTACGCCCTTCGCGATTAATTTGTTGATTTTGGTTGTAATGGTGGTCTCGCCAGTTTTTTGGCAGTCGATCCTGAACAGGAATGATTTTGTTGCTATCGACGCATCTTCAAGCAATACGCATTTCGGGTTCAATAAATCAAAACGACTTTCGTTACCAAACAAAGAAGCGACCGTCAGCGGACTGCCGCTTTTTAACTCGTCTGACATCTCATCATTAGTATAGGGCTGCTCTGGCAAGCCATCATATATTGCCCCCGCCTCAAAACTCTCATTCAGATAAGCCGTAATCGCCGTGCCGCGCTTTTGCGCGTTGAGGGTATTGTGATCGGTCAATAGATCAGTTTCAGTGGTCGTCATCAGCTGTAATGCGGCGACACTCAACATTGATAGCAAGGTTAGCGCGACCAACAGCTCCACCAAGGACATCCCCGCATGATGCACAATTCTCATCATAGGCAGGATTTTAGGACGCAATGTGTGTTTAAGACATGGCGGGATGAAATGTTTCACAGGTGTTTTTTTATGTAATGCCATGCGGCGATAATATTTTGATTAACTAATGTATGAAATGCCGCATTGTGAATTGTGCCAATTTGGGAAATGCCAGCGGATTGTTTAATCGAGATGTCGGTCCAGATTGATTTTCAGCAAGAATTTGGTGCGTTATTTTGTATCTGGCGATTGACGCAAGGCGGAGCTTGGTTTATCACCCCTACCACTGGTGGCCCGATGGCAGAGTGGTTATGCAGCGGTTTGCAAAACCGTGTACATCGGTTCAATTCCGGTTCGGGCCTCCATCTCTTATTTCCTTTATGCGTATTTTGTGCCCAACTATTCCACACAGTTGGAATTACTGCTGTAAGCTGATGCAACCTTTGTGGTGTTGATGGGAACATTTCGGTGAAGCTGCTAATCTCACTATCCGCCCTGCTTGTGTCTGTCATTTTGGTGCAGATGGGCATTGGATCGCTCCGGCCGTTCGATACGATATCTGGTCAGGCCCTCGGATTTACATCAATTGAAATTGGCTTTATCGCATCCGGTCACTTTGCCGGGTTTTTGATTGGCTGTATATTGAGCCCAAAATTGGTCAAGCGGGTTGGTCACTCACGTGCCTTTGCGGTGTTGGCTGGCATTGCGGTGATTTCGATCATCGCCCATCCGATTTATCCAAACCCAATCTTTTGGGCGTTTATTCGGGTACTGGCGGGGTTTTCGGTGGCGGGCTGTTACACGCTGATAGAAAGCTGGCTCCAGGCCAAGGCAACCAACGAAATCAGAGGCCGGGTGTTTAGCGTTTACCGCATTGTAGATATGTCGGGCCAGCTATTGGCAAGCGGCATCATCGCCACGTTATCAGCGGCTAGCTATGTGTCCTATAATATCATCGCAATCGTGATGTGCTTGTCGATCCTGCCGCTGGCCCTCACCCAGAGCAAAGAGCCAGCACTGCCTGAAGAGGTGAAATATAGCCCGCTTTTTGCCTATCGGATATCGCCCCTCGCCGCCCTTGGCGTCATTGTCGCTGGTGTATCTACCGCAACCTTTGGCACAGTCGCCCCCATTTACGCCAATGTGATGGGGCTCAGCATCCCGCAGATTGCGTTATTCTTGGTCATGTCAATTTTGGGTGGTCTGGCGTCACAATTGCCTGCAGGCATCTTGTCTGATCGTTTTGCGCGCCGGAACGTGTTGATGCTGTTTAGCGTTCTTGCCACTATTTTGTGTCTTGGCATGTCGACACCGCTTGCTAGCGGAACGATCTATGACATCCCGGCAATTTTTATATTCTCGTTCTTTTTTGGTTTTACCACCTTTCCGATTTATTCAATCTGCGCGGCGCATGCCAGTGATTTTGTAAAACCGTCAAACATGCTGAATTTGAGTGCATCGATGATTTTCCTCTATGCTAGTGGCGCCATAGTATCGCCGCTGATCGCCGGTTGGATTATCTATCGATTTGGGGCGCCAATGATGTTCGTCTTTATCTCGGCGGCACATATCGTGTTAATGTTCTACACCGTGTACCGAACTTTTGCGCGTCCGGTTGTGGCCTTTTCTCGCCGCTATGCCTATATTCCGCGGACATCACTATTTATCGCCAAAATCGTCAGAGGGCGGCATAAAGACAATGGTGATTAATTGGCAGTTGCCGTTTGCTTTGTTGGCATGGTGGCTTAATATGTGTGTAAATTCGATTAGTTAGCCGGGAATTTTATTTATGGATGATAGCAACGCTCAAACTGAGCCAGCGTCTAACGATATTTTGGATAGGCTAACGGTCGTTGATCCATTGGCATTGCGTAACGCGATGGGGTCATTTTTAACTGGTGTAACGATTGTCACCACCCGCAACGAAGCGGGGGAGCCTTATGGGTTGACGGTCAATTCGTTTAATTCGGTATCTTTGGACCCACCTTTGGTATTGTGGTCTCTGGATCATAGCAGTGATAAAATTGATATGTTCCGCAAGGCGGCGGCCTTTACGGTTAATGTAATGGGCGCCGATGAAAGCGACATGATTTGGCGCTTTGCCAAGGCTGAAACTGATCGGTTTGACAATACTAACTGGCATTGGGGCGAGAACCAGCAACCTGTTCTAGACGATGCTCTGGTTAGTTTTGAATGCCGTTTATGGGCCGAATATCCGGGCGGCGATCATGCGATCTTCGTTGGTGAGGTTTTGAATATTACGCAGTCTGACGGCAAACCGGCGGCGTTTTTCAAAGGAAAACTGGGGGCATATGACGGCTGATGAAAGCACTGACGCCAATTATTGGTGATCTTGTTCTTGTTGGTGGCGGTCACGCCCATGTCGCCGTTCTCAAGCAATTTGCGATGCATCCCCTACCCGGGCTTCGCGTGACGCTTGTCACAAAGGATATCCGCACTCCCTATTCTGGAATGCTTCCCGGCTTTGTAGAGGGCGTGTGGAATGATGACGATCTGCATATTGATCTAGCGAAGCTGGCACAAATGGCGAATGCGCGCCTCATTGATGAGGGTGCTAGTGGTTTTGATCTTGAGGCCAAAACCATATTATTTGCCAATCGGCCACCCTTGCGCTTTGACATCCTATCATTGAATATCGGTGGCCAGCCTGATCTAGACTCGATTGCTGGCGCCCGTGAATATGCGATACCGGTAAAGCCGATTGCGCTATTCCAGAGCCGGTTGAAAGCCATCATTGATCAATCTTACCCGCAAAAAATAGCGGTTATAGGTGGCGGTGCGGCTGGGTGCGAACTAGCGCTCGCCCTGTCGAAACGGTGGCTTGATGAAACTGGTAGCCGCCCCGATCTGGCTGTGTTTGGCCGTCATGAGCGGTTAATGCCGCAAATGGCGGAAGGTGCCGCAGCATTAATGAACGATAGTTTGCATGCGGTTAACGCCGCGTGCCATTTGGGGAGCGCGGTTCGCCGGATCGATGATGGTGCGCTGACGCTTGATGATGGCACTAAGCATGATTTTGACGCCTGTTTTCTAGTATCGGCGGTGCGCGCGCCCGCTTGGTTGGCAAATACTGGTTTAATGCTTGATGATGATGGTTTTGTTGCGGTTGAGCCGAGCTTGCAATCGACCAGCCATCCCTTTGTCTTTGCGGCGGGTGATGTTGCGACAATCCAATCGGCACCGCGGCCGAAGGCTGGCGTCTTTGCGGTGCGCGCGGGGGTGGTTCTAGGGCACAATTTGCGGCAATACGCGCTTGGTGCAGGTTTGCGTAAATGGAAGCCACAGAAACGCTATCTGGCGCTAATTGGCACTGGTGACGGCAAGGCAATCGCGTCGCGCGGTGACAGAGCCCATAAATCTTGGCTGTGGTGGCGTTTGAAATGCTGGATTGACCGGCGTTGGATGGCAAAATACCAAGATTTGAAAATGCCGCCTCCTCCCGCGCCCGCGCCCCTTTCAGGCATTAATACGCCGCGCATTAGGCAAGGTGGCGCACGATCAAATGATCCTGTCTTTGATGCGATGCGTTGCATGGGGTGTGGGGCCAAAACGGGTCATGAGACGTTAGCGAACGCCATGCAGGATGCGATTGATCTCGCTGTTTCGATGGGGGCCGACCCTGATTTGATGCCGGATCCGGGACTTGGCGAGGATAGCGCTGTTATTCCGGCGCATGACGGTGCATCGGTGCAATCAGTCGATGTGATTTCACAAATTGTTTCCGACCCCTTTGTCTTTGGGCAGATTGCCGCGGTGCATGCCTTGAGTGACCTATATGCCGCCAATGCTGTGCCAAAGACGGCGTTGGCCATTATTAATTTATCGGCGGCAAGGGCCGATCTACAACAGAACCAGCTGACCCAGATTCTAGCGGGTGGATTGATAGCAACAAGTGCCGCCGGGGTTAAATTGATCGGTGGGCATACCAGTGAGGGTGACACAATATCGGCGGGATATAGCGTAACAGGGCACCTCATCGGCGCACCAGTAGCCCTGCGGCCAGATGCCGATTATGTGCTTGTTTTGACCAAGCCACTGGGGTCTGGCGTGATTATGGCTGGGCATATGCAACTTGCCGCCGCCGCCCCATCCGTAGCCACCGCGATTGATGAAATGAAGCGGTGTAATGATGCCGCAGCGATAGCAATCAAAGCCCATGCCGGTGATTGCTGGATAACGGATGTGACCGGCTTTGGTTTGGCCCGCCATGCCCAAAATTTGATAGATCGCGCCGGCGTAACTGGGGCAACGATAGATCTGGCCAATTTACCGGTCTTGTCTGGGGCGAGCGCCCTATTGGCGCGCGGCATCAAATCCAGCTTGCATGATCAGAACCGTGCGGCGGTTCGGTTAGCAGATAATCCACAGGCCGAAATCCTGTTTGATCCCCAAACCAGCGGTGGTTTGCTGGCGATCATAGAGGCGTCATGTGCCGATGCGATTATCGATGATTTAACCGCTAGTGGGCACAAGGCCGCCATCATTGGTACGATTAACCATAACAAATTTGGTCTTGGTATCACCGGTGATCTTGCGGTGAATGATGATTTCAAAAAAGGAAGGTCTGGCTAATGTCGGCGCCAATTACCCGTGTTACCGAATGGCATGACTACCCTGCCGATATGATTATCGATGTGCGCTCACCTGCCGAATTTGCCGAGGATCATATTCCGGGGGCGGTCAATATGCCGGTTCTCGATAACCAGCAAAGAGCCGAAATTGGCACGATGTACAAGCAAGTCAGCCCGTTTGACGCAAAGCGTGCGGGAGCGGCCTTGGTAGCGAAAAACATCGCTGAACATCTGCAAACCAAATTGCAAGACGCCCCGCGCCATTTCAAACCGCTGATCTATTGCTGGCGTGGCGGTCAGCGCAGCGGTTCCATGGCCCGGATTTTCAGTGAAATCGGCTGGCAATCGGCGGTCATTGAAGGCGGCTATAAGGCCTATAGAAAAACCGTCCTTACCATGCTGGACAACGTTCCACCCACGCTAAAGCTCATTGTCGTTCGTGGGCGCACAGGAACGGCCAAAACCCATATTCTGCGTGCGGCGTTGGATCAGGGGGCGCAGATCATCGATTTAGAGGGATTGGCAAGCCATCGTGGTTCGCTATTGGGACCAGAGCCTGCCGCCCCCCAACCGGCACAACGTCAATTTGAATCACAGCTATGCGCCATCTTGCGCGATCTGGACCCAGCCAAGCCGGTATTTATCGAGGCAGAGAGCAATAAAGTCGGCCAGATTCATGTGCCAGCGGCGTTATGGGCGGCGATGCGCGGCACTAATACAATTGCGATTGATGCCAGTCTTAACGCCCGCATTGGCTTTTTGATCAAGGATTACGACCATATTATCAATGACCCTAGCCGCCTTGATCCCCTGTTGGATTGGTCTGTATCGCGCCTTGGCCATGAAGTGGTTGCAAATTGGCGCACACAAATAGCGGCAAATGACTGGCCCGCATTTGTTGGAGCATTGCTAAATGATCATTACGACCCGGCCTATGAACGCTCTTCAGGGAGCCGTGAACATAAAGTCATTGCGACAATTGATGGCGGCGCTTTGGACGAAGCAGCAATCAACGCGGCGGCCGCTCAAATTGTAGGGTTAAAAATAGTGTGATTTTTTATACAAACTCTATTGCATCTGCGATTTTGTGCTGTATAAACCTCTCAGGCTTTTCCCCGGTAGCTCAGCGGTAGAGCAAGCGACTGTTAATCGCTTGGCCGGCGGTTCGAATCCGTCCCGGGGAGCCAACCCCTCTTTATTCAAGAACGATCTTGCTCGATGGCGTATTCACGCCATGGCGTGGCGCGTATTCACGCTTTGGCGTGGCGCGCCTTTAATATGGCGATAGCGTCGCCAAGGCCTAGGCCTGCATCTTGTAGCAATACCATCATATGGAATAGAAGATCGGCGGCTTCATTTGCCATTTCTTCTTTGTCATCCTTCATTCTGGCAAGCGCCAGCTCGACCCCCTCTTCGCCGACCTTTTGGGCTATGCGCGCTTTGCCAGCCGCAAACAGGCTAGTTGTATAACTATCCTTTGGCATAGCGCTATGGCGGGCGGCGATAATGCCTGACAATTGATCGAGGAAAGCGCTATTTGCTGGATCCTCATCACCAAAGCATGAAAAACTGCCGGTGTGGCACGTTGGCCCATCGGGAATAGCGGTAATCAGAATGGTGTCATTATCGCAATCGATGCTAGCGTTAACGAGGTTCAGAAAATTGCTGGAACTCTCACCCTTGGTCCATAGCCGCTGTTTTGACCGGCTGAAAAAGGTAACTTTTCCGCTCTCGCCAGTATGCATCAGAGCTGCGTCATTCATATAGCCGAGCATCAGAATCTGGCCGGTAACATCATGCTGGATGATCACTGGCAATAAGCCGTCACCCTTGGCCCAATCGGCCTTTTTGGCGATAGCGGTGATTTCGGCAAGCCGTTGCGCTTGTTCTGTCATGATTAAAGCCTAACCTCGATGTTGCGCTCGCGAAGATATGATTTCAAATCCGGAATGGGAATTTGTCCACTGTGGAAAACCGATGCAGCAAGACCGCCATCGATCGCTGTTTTCTCGAACAAATCGGCAAAATGCTGGTAATCGCCAGCCCCACCAGAGGCAATAACCGGAATGGTCACCGCATCGCGTAGCAATGTAAGTTGGGTCAAATCATAGCCAGATTTCACACCATCATTATTCATGCAATTGAGGACAATTTCACCGGCGCCAAGACGCTGTGCCTCGATCGCCCATTCCATCGTGTTCCGCTTTGATGCAATGGTTTTGGTTTCATCGCCAGTATATTGATAAACTTGATAAATATTAGATCCATCATCAGATTTTTCAACACGACTATCAATGCCAACAACAACACATTGTGTACCAAATGCCGCCGCTAGTTCAGTGATGAATTCTGGCCGTTCAAGGGCTGGTGAATTCACCGAAATTTTATCGGCGCCGTCATTCAAGATTATCTTGGCATCGGCAACAGAACGGATACCACCGGCAACGCAAAACGGAATATCAATCCGCCGCGCCACGGCATTGACCCAACTTTTGTCGACAACACGGCCGTCACTACTAGCGGTAATGTCATAGAATACCAGCTCATCAACACCCTCATCGGCGTAACGCTGTGATAGCTCTAGAATGTCGCCCATATCGCGATGATTGCGGAATTGGACGCCTTTGACGACACGGCCATCCTTGACGTCAAGACAGGCGATAATCCGTTTCGTTAGCATTAGCGTGCCTCCCCTGCGGCTTGCTTGCCGATTGCAAGCGCGTCAGCCACGCTAAACACGCCTTCATACAATGCTTTGCCGATAATCACCCCGTCACAGGGTAGATCGCGAAGATCATCAAGTTTGGACACGCCGCCGGACGCTTGCAGGCGTAAGTGCGGGAATGATTTGTTCACGGCCGCGTACAATTCGCGGTTACAGCCGGTCATAGTGCCATCGCGCGCTATATCCGTGCATAGAGCATGACGCAGGCCAGCCTCTAAATAGCCGCTGAGAAAATCATCAAGCGACATGTCACTAGCTTCCTGCCAGCCAGAAACCGCGATGTTATAGATTCCATTAACCGCAATCACATCAGCCGCGAGACAGAGTGCCTCACCGCCAAAGCGATCAAACATGGTAAGCATGGTGGGCTGGTCGCGTACAGCAAGCGACCCGACTACTACCCGGCTAGCACCAGCATCAACAAGTGCGGCAACATCATCGATAGAGCGAATGCCGCCGCCGGTTTGGACCTTTAGGCCGGTTTTCGAGATGATCTCTGCAATCAACGCTATTTGGCGGTTTTCCGGGTTCTTTGCGCCGTCCAGATCAACCAGATGCAACCAAGTGGCGCCCGCATCGGCGTAGGATTGCGCAACGGAAACTGGGTCACTGCCATAGGTGGTCTGCTGGGCGAAATCACCCTTATGCAACCGCACGACTTCGCCATTAATCAAATCAATTGCCGGATAAATTACCATTTCGATTTGTGCCTCTTCTTAATCATCACGCTGTGCTTTTGCCTAGAGTGACAGAAAATTATTCAAGATTTGGGCCCCAACTGGCCCTGATTTTTCTGGGTGGAATTGGCATCCCATGAAATTGCCGCTGGCCACCATTGCGGTAAAGCCAAGTCCGTAATCGCAACCGGCAATAGTGTCACCCGAAAGCGGTGCAAAATAGGAATGTACAAAATAGACATGTGATCCCGGTGCAACATTGTGCAAAAGCGGGTGGCTATTGGTTTTGTCGATCGGCAATAGTCTGTTCCATCCCATATGTGGCACGGTTAAGCCCCTGCCCACGGGAAATTCAGCAACCTTGCCCGGAACGACCCCCAATAACTCGGTGTCCTCTTCGTCTGAATGCTCGAACAATAACTGCATGCCAAGGCAAACGCCTAAAACTGGCTGTTTCAAGGCGCGGATACAGTCAATCAGCCCTTGTTCACGCAATTGCCTCATCGCAACATCGGCGGCGCCTACACCGGGCAAGATCACCTTGTCGGCGGCATTTATCACCTGCGCGTCAGCGGTCAAAACACCCTTTGCACCGCGGCGCTCTAGGGCAAATTGGACTGACGCAATATTCGCGCCCCCGCTATCAATAATGGCTATCATATACCTTATTCCTATCTTCAAACGCCGCTAGAGCATACCCCTAGAGCATGCCCCCAGCGCATATCCCTAGAGCATACCTTTTGTGCTTGGCATTTCATCACCATCACGCCGGATTGATTGCCGCAAAGCCCGCGCAAACCCTTTGAAACATGCTTCAACCATGTGGTGGGTATTCTCGCCGGTCACTTCAATATGCAAATTGGCCTGCAAATGTTCAGCCAGCGAATAGAAAATATGGTGGATCATATCGCTCGGCAAATCGCCAACGAAGGGTTCGGGGAAATCCGCCTTAAAATCGAGATAAAAGCGACCGCTAAGATCGAGCGCAACATTCACTTGTGCCTCGTCCATTGGCAGACAAAAGCCATAACGGCCAATGCCGCGCTTGTCGCCAAGTGCCTCACGCAGGGCCTGACCCAAGGCTATGGCGCTATCCTCGATCGTGTGGTGCGGATCAATATGCAGATCGCCCTCACATTCCAATTCCATCGAAAAGCCAGCATGTTTGGCGATTTGATCCAGCATATGGTCATAGAAACCAACGCCAGTATTGATCGAGATTGGCCCGACTTCGTCCAGATTAACCTTTACCGCGATTGCTGTTTCATTGGTCTTGCGCACAACCGAACCGATGCGCTGATCCCGCGGTGCAGCGATAGTTTCGCCCCGCATAACCGCAGCTAGCTTGGTCATTTCGCTCTCGCTACCGATTGATATACGCACCGCCTCGCCTAGACCCGGCTGGTTCGATTGATTGCGCAGGATAATACCCGCCGCCTTGGCCCGGTCACATAACGCCGCGGCGTCTTTCACCTGTACCAACAGGAAATTGGCGTCTGATGGCAGAATGGCGACAACATCATCAACCTTCGCTATCTGTGCGGCAAAGTCCTTGCGGCGGGCAATCATCTCATCCCGCTTCTGCGCCAATTTTTGCTGGTTCTTGGGCGCCATGATGGCGAGCGCTGCGGCTACGACGGGCTGTGGCACCGGATATGGGGCTAGCACCTTTTGCATCAGCTCGGTTACATCTGCTCTGGCAACGGCAACGCCGCATCTAAGGCCGGCGGCCGCATGCGACTTTGACAATGTCCGTAGCACCACCAAATTGGCGAAATCATCTAGCTTTGAAATGGCCGAATCTTGGTCCGAAAACTCGATGTAGGTCTCATCAACAACAACGAGCGCCTTGCCATCGAAATGCACGCAAAGACGGGCGATCGCATCGGCATCCATGATGTTGGCGGTTGGGTTGTTTGGGGAACACACAAAAACCAGCTTTGTGGCCTCATCAGCGGCGTTAATGATAGCATCATTATCAAGTGCAAAACCGTCACCAAGCGGCGCTGTGCGCGCTTCTACGCCCTGTAGCATGGCAGATTGGGCATACATCGCAAATGTCGGTGGGCAAATGATGATATTGTCGGTTGCGGGAATACAAAAGGCCCGGAGCAAGCAATCAATAGCCTCGTCAGCGCCGCGTCCAATCGTCAAATTGCGCGAGGATACATCGAGCCATTGGCACAATGCCGTGACTAAATCCCCTGGTTGCTGGGCCGGATAGCGAGACAGGTTCTTGGCCCCGACAAAAGGCTCGAACGAACATTCATTCGCATCGAGATATATGGTCGAGGCGTCAACCGTTGTGAGTGAACGCGCCGAGGAATAACCCTTCATCGCAATGATTTCGGGGCGGGCGCGCGGCGCCATCGGGGTAGGTGCAATTATATCAGCCATCGGGTGATTCCTAAAAAGGGCGTTAAACCAGCCTTTAATCCAGCATTTTCTCGATTGGGACTACCAAAATGGAATTGGCTCCATTTGCCTTTAGTGCCTCCATCGTCGACCAGAATACCTGTTCATTACAAACAGCGTGAACAGCGACCATGTCATCACGGCCTTGCAGTGGCATTACTGTTGGTGATTGCGATCCGGGCAATACGGCCTTGATTGCATCGAGCGCGGTAATCGGTGAATTCAGCATGATATAGCGGCTATTCTCCGCCAGCAACACAGCCTCGATACGCGAAACCAATTTGTCATAAACCACTTTTAATTCAGGGTCTTGCAACTGGTTCTTAACCAAGACAGCTTGGGATTCTAGGATGATGTCCTGCTCCTGCAAACCGTTGGAAACCAGAGTGTTTCCGGTAGATACCAAATCACAAATAGCATCGGCAAGATGCGTGCGCGGGGCAACCTCGACGGCGCCTTCCATGGTAACAATGTTCGCATTAACGCCGTTTTCGCTCAAATGCTTGGCCAACAAACCTTTATAGGATGTCGCGATTGATTTGCCCTCAAGCGAGGCAATCCCCTGATAATCCATACCAGCGGGTACCGCGATAGAGAGCCGGCACCGGCCATGACCAAGGGCGACAACCTCACTTAAATCAGCATAGGCGGTGGGGTCCAACGCCTGTTTCTCGAGTAAGGCGTTCTGTCCCAAAATGCCAATCTGACAGACATCAGTTGCCAAAAAGGCCGGAATGTCATCATCACGCACCAGAAACACATCAAGCGGGAAATTATGGGCGCGGCAAAGCAGTTGATCGCGGCTCTTCAATAGCGAGATCCCTGCCTTCTCCAGCAAGCCCAGAGATAGCTCAGAAAGCCGTCCTGATTTCTGGATGGCTATTTTAAGACGACCATCACCCTTTGCTGGGTTCTTATTCAATTCTGAAATGCTCATCGTTTATTCCTCTTACAGCTTGCCTTGGCGCTGCATAATAGTTTTGTAGCCGTCATTGCCATTGTTTAAGAATCTAGCCACCCGAACGATAGTCGCTGTGCTGATATTCGTTTCCTCAGCGATCTTGCGATAAGGCACCTTTTTCACCAGCATCTGGGCCACCCGCCACCGATCAACCAAACCTTCAAGTTCGGCTGGCGTGCAGAGATCATTGAAAAAGCTTTTGGCTTCTTCCGCGCTAGCCAATTCAAGAATGGCCGCGTAGAGATCAATCTCATGCTTGCTGTCAATCGAGGCGCGTTTCATGGGCCGCTATGTTGTTCCGTTGTGAAATGGGTACGGTTGAATATTGTGCTAGCGGTTTAATACGCTAAAACATTTCCGTCAAGCGCAAATAACCAGATTTGATACGTTTGTTTTGGTTATTTAGCAAAATTAGGTAGGTAGTTATGAACATTGGGTTAGAACCCGCGCAAAGGGTGTTCGGGCCCACGTTGTAGCCAATTATCCGTTGGATAATGTGCGGTGGCATCGATCATATGCACCGCATAGGCATGGCGGCTTTTCGCCGATGTATTCGGGCCGGATAAGTGGGGAACCCGCCCATGCAATAGAACCAATGTCCCCTTCTTTGCGCTCAAGGCGGTGTCTGCCTCACCAAATTCGGTGTCATCGAGGCGGGTCATTGCAAGGGCGCCGTCCTGATCATGGAACCGTTGGCGCAATGGGGCTTTGTGCCCACCCTTTTCGGCCCACATACAGCCATTCTGGGGCGTTGCATCCTCTAGTGCGACCCAAAAGCCGATACATGTTTGCGGCTCTGTATAGATGAAAGTTGAATCCTGGTGGCAATTCACCTCGCCGCCAATATGGGCGTTTTTGCAGATATACATGCTCTGGAGCAACCGCGGGTCATTGAATAGCGCATTGGCAACGATTTGCATCTGTGGGGCACGGGAAAAGGAATTAAAGACGGGATCATCATCATGCAGATTATGGCCGATTTTATTGACCGCTTGGGCCATAGGCACGGCTAGCTTGCCGTCATCATCAACCGCGCCCTCTTCGAGGAAAAACCGGATCTGATCACCGGAAGTCCGAAAATAATCGGCCTTTGCATGCGATTGTCCAGATGCGGAAAACACCGTTAGTTCGTCACCCGGAGTATGGTCATCCATCAGGGCGATGGCATGGGCTTTGGCGGTATCACAGCTCTCAGCGCTAAAGAAGTCTTCAATGATAAGAAAACCGTCACTTTCAAAGCTGGATTTCATGTCGGCGGTCATCTCGCCGTTCCATTGATAGCGGTCTGATACTGTCATAACACCCTCACTTTTTCGCTAACGCACTTGCCTCTAGATCACGGACCCTCTTAATCGATAACAGGCGGCCTTCATTAATTTCAATGTCACCCAATTTGGGCGCTTCAAAGCCTATATCCGCTACACAGCATGACGGAAAGTGTGACAAATTACCATCAGTATGACGCGATCCCACACTCAAATTGAGCAAAACCACCAAGCCGGGATTATGCCCGATAATCATTACACTGCCATAATCTGCGGCAACTTCCTCCACCAGCAATAAAAGGGTGCTGGCACTGGCTTCATAGATTTTGTCTGAAAAGACTACCGGAATATCCGGCCATGCCTCGGCGGCGAGTTCATAGGTTTGGGATGTACGCCGCGCCGTGGAAACAAGGATGATATCCGGCAATTTGATATGGTCACGGACAAATTCACCCATCCGGCGCGCATTAGCGACACCCCTGCTCGTTAGGCCGCGGTCAAAATCCGCATGTTGAAGCGATGGTGCATCTGATTTGCTGTGCCGAAAGAGGATAATTTGTGCCAGTTTCCGTCTCCACTCTTGGTTAACCTATCGGATATATCCAAAAACCCTGACACCATTATGGTTCACTGCCAAGAAATAAACGACTGCGCTTTGGTAATAAATTGGGTCTTAATCTGGTAATTATCGAAAGCCAGTATCGATACAACCGCGGTATAATCTTGGTGAATTAGACAAATCACCCCCTGCCCTTGAAATCTGCTTTGCGATTAATAAGTTAAAGGGTATCAACATAACTCTTTTGCATGGGTTTGGTGCTGGCGGTTTCCTCCACCTTATTCATCCTACCTAATGCCTTTCTTTATTGGCCCGAACAAACTGGATAGTCAGATGCATAATCCCGCAGGCGATTTTATTGATGCAATAGGCAACACCCCTTTGATCAAGCTCCGCGCTGTTTCAGAGCAAACCGGTTGCGACATATACGGTAAAGCCGAATTCATGAACCCCGGCGGCTCGGTCAAGGATCGTGCGGCTTTGGCTATGGTCGAGCATGCCGAGAAAACCGGCCAGTTGCGTCCGGGTGGGTTAATTGTCGAGGGCACGGCGGGTAATACCGGCATTGGCCTAACGATGGTTGGTAATGCCAAAGGTTATCGTTCTGTCATCGTGATGCCGGAAACCCAAAGCCAGGAAAAGAAAGATGCATTGCGGATCTGGGGTGCGGATTTACGGCTGGTTCCGGCCAAGCCATACCGCGATCCGGGCAATTATGTGCGCTATTCAGAGCGCCTTGCCCTTGAATTGGCAGAAACCCATGAAGCGGGTGTCCTATGGGCCAATCAATTCGATAACACAGCCAATATGATGGGGCATTACAGCACCACCGGACCGGAAATCTGGAGCCAAACTGACGGCAAGATTGATGGCTTTATTTGTGCGGTTGGTTCTGGTGGAACGATTGCCGGTGTTGGCAAATACCTTAAAGAACAGAATGAGAATGTGAAAATCGGCCTTGCCGATCCTGAGGGGTCCGCCCTTTATAACCATTACGTCAATGGTGAGCTAAAGTCGGAAGGTAATTCGATCTCAGAAGGCATTGGCCAAGGGCGTATTACCGCTAATCTGGCCGAAGCCCCAGTGGATATGGCATTTACCCTTAGCGATGCTGATTCCCTGCCGCTGATTTATGATTTGATGCAGAATGAGGGCTTGTTCCTCGGTGGGTCGACCGCCATTAATGTTGCTGGTGCCGTTGCAATGGCGCGTAAATTAGGCCCCGGACACACGATCGCGACAATCCTGTGTGATAGCGGCCAGCGTTATCAATCAAAGGTCTGGAACCCCGAATTCCTTAGGGAAAAAGGGTTGCCTGTACCGTCATGGCTATAGGAGATACACGATGGATACGTTGGTAAGTGTCGAATGGCTTTTGGCCAATCTAGGCACTGTAAAAGTGCTGGACGCTAGTAGTCATTTGCCCACGTCAGATCGTAATGCTGATGCGGAATTTGCCGCCGCACGGATTCCCGGCGCGGTGCGTTTTGATATCAATAAAATAGCCGATCGTAATTCTGATCTGCCGCATATGGTCCCGCCTGCTGGTGAATTTGCTAGTGCAATGCGGGAACTGGGCATTAACGACCATGATTCTGTGGTGATTTATGACGACAGCCCTACTTTCCCTGCGGCGCGTGCATGGTGGATGTTGCGGCTGTTTGGCCATAGCAATGTGGCAGTACTAAATGGTGGGTTGCGGGCATGGCGTGACGCGGGCGGTGTTATGGAAACTAGCGCCTTTAGTCCCCCCGCTATGGGCAATTACAGCATGCGGCCACCGGTTGGCGCCCAAATCATCGACATGGCCGCTATCAGAGCCATGATGAGCGCGGATTCGGTTGGACAAATTGCTGATGCACGCCCTGCGGGTCGGTTTTCTGGCGAGACGCCGGAACCACGCCCCGGTTTGCGCGCTGGCCATATTCCCGGTTCAAAGAACGTGCCGCTAAGCACTTTGATTGACGAGAATGGAATGTACCGTGATGCGGCCTCTATTCGCGCGGCGTTTGAGGCTGGCGGAATTGACCCTGATCGGCCGATGATCACCTCTTGTGGGTCTGGCGTTACCGCATGCGGTCTAACGCTGGGTTTGGCCTTGCTGGGCAATGAAAAAGTATTTGTATTTGACGGTTCATGGAGCGAATGGGGATCGTCGGACGCCCCCATTGAGACCGGATCATAATAAAAACCCCAGCCAAGGCTGGGGTTTTTTACTCTCGCAGATTTTGTGATGGACCTAATCGTTTAGGATCTGGCTTAGGAACAGCTTGGTGCGGTCGTTCTTTGGCTTGTTAAAGAATGTTTCCGGATCGTTTTCTTCAACAATCTCGCCCTCATCCATAAAGATCACACGGTTCGCCACTTTGCGGGCAAAGCCCATCTCATGCGTTACAACCATCATTGTCATGCCATCTTCGGCGAGTTCGATCATTGTATCCAGCACTTCTTTAATCATCTCAGGATCAAGCGCGGATGTTGGCTCATCAAACAGCATGATGCGGGGGCGCATGCATAATGCACGAGCAATCGCCACACGCTGCTGCTGGCCGCCAGATAGCTGGCCCGGATATTTTAGAGCCTGCTCAGGGATTTTTACCCGGCTCAGATATTCCATGGCAATTTCTTCAGCTTCTTTGCGCGGGGTTTTGCGAACCCAAATCGGCGCCAGAACACAGTTTTCAAGAATGGTCAGATGCGGGAACAGATTGAAACTCTGGAACACCATACCGACTTCTGATCGGATCATCTCAATGTCTTTGAGGTCAGATGTGAGATCTGTTCCGTGCACATTAATGACACCCTGCTGATGCTCTTCAAGGCGGTTGATACAGCGGATCAGTGTCGATTTGCCAGATCCAGACGGGCCACAAATAACGATCTTTTCGCCTTGGTGCACTTCAAGATCAATGTCCTTTAGCGCATGGAAGTTGCCAAACCATTTATGCATACCTTCGATGCGGATGACCGTATCAGTAGCTTTTTTTGTTTTAGGTGCAGTAGCCATATCAGTTTCCGTTCAGCTATTTTTTCTGAAATTTGTTTTCGGTATCGAGCCTACGTTCCAGATAGTTGGAATAGGTGCTCATGCCGTAACAGCAAAAGAAGAAGAAGATCGCGATGAAGATGTATACTTCTCTGGTTAAACCGATCCATTTTGAATCGGCAAGCGCCGCGCGTCCCATGCCCAAAGTGTCAAACATGCCAATGACCACAACCAGTGTTGTATCCTTAAACAAACCGATAAAGGTGTTTACGATACCCGGGATTGAAATCTTCAATACCTGTGGCATGACGACGAGATACATTGTTTTCCAATAGCTCAAACCTGATGCGTTTGCCGCCTCAATCTGGCCCTTTGGAATACCGGCAAGGCCACCTCTGATCACCTCTGCCATATAGGCCGAGGCAAATAGAGAAACCATGATCAACACGCGGATCAAAAGATCGAATGTTGTACCCGGCGGTAGGAAGTAATTCAGCATTGTCGAAGCGATGAACAACAGCGCAATCAATGGCACACCGCGAATAAACTCGATGAACACCACGCAAACCATCTTCACCACAGGCAGGCTCGAGGTCCGTCCCAAAGCCAGCAAAATACCGGCAGGGAGTGAAAAGGCGATGCCTGTCACACCAATAACCAGAGTAAGGGCAACGCCGCCAATCTTAACTGAATCGATTGAGGTAAGGCCAAAGCCACCAAAAATCAGCCAGCCGGCAACAAACGGAAAGGCCCCGGTAAACCAGAAAAAATACTTGCGGAATGGCATCGCGTTCCAAAACACCGGAGCCAAAGCAACCAGCATGAGAACAAAGGACAGGTTAGCCCGCCAGATTTCCTCATTGGGGTAAAAGCCGTAAACAAGCTGGTTCATCCGAACGCCGACAAAGGCCCAACAAGCGCCACTTCCCGGCTCGCTCATGGCTTCCCAACATTCGTTTCTGCTAGATGCCGACCAGACAGCGTTGATGAACATCCAGTCAATCATGCCGGGCAATGTGGCATATAGAATATAGACACATACCAACGTCAAAATGGTGTCAGATGGGGTCGCAAATAGGTTTGTGCGCATCCAACCGACTATGCCAACCTCAGATTTTGGTGGCGGTAGATCGGGGTGTGAACCGGGCGTATATGATTTTGTTTTAGCCATTTTAGCGCCCCTTCAGCTTTAGCCGTGAGTTGAAAAAGTTCATGCCGCCTGAAATGATCAAAGACAGTGTGAGATAGCAGAGCAGAACAAGGAACATCGTTTCGACTTCCTTGCCGGTCTGCATCAATGAGATACCGCCAAGCGTTGCCACAACATCGTAATAACCAATAGCAATCGCCAAAGAAGAGTTCTTTGTAAGGTTAAGATAGTTACTGGCTAATGGCGGGATAATTAGTGGCATTGCCTGGGGAATAATCACCAATTGCAATGTGCGGTTTGGGGCAAGGCCCAGCGCATGCGCCGCTTCGCGTTGGCCTTTGTGAATGGCCAGAATACCGCCGCGTACGATCTCCGCAATGAAACAAGCGGTGTAGTAAGACAGGGCAAACCACAAAGCTAGATATTCGGGGCGTAGGATGAAACCACCCTTAAAGTTAAAGCCTTCCAACACCGGGTAATCAAGGGTGATTGGTGATCCAGCAACAAAGAACGCAATGATCGGCAATCCGATAATTGCGGCTACCGACACTTTAAAGACCGGAAATATCTGGCCTGTTTTCATCTGCCGCGCTTTTGCCCAACGTGCCATGATGAAAGAGCCAACAATAGCCAACACAAACGCGCCAACAACAATTCCAGAGCCAGCCTCAAATACTGGGTTTGGTGCATACAGCCCGCGGTTTGTTAGGTAAAAGCTATCGGCGATACCAGAGGCTGTTTTTGGCCGCGGTAAGACGTTGATGATCACGCCATAGATAAAGAAAATGTGAAGCAAAAGCGGCACGTTTCGGGTGAAATCAATAAACACCTGTGACAGACGGCTAATTAGGAAGTTGCGCGAAAGCCGCATCACACCAAGTGTAAATCCAAGGATTGTCGCCAGAATGATACCAGTGACAGCCACCAGCAAGGTGTTTGACAGGCCCACCCAAGCGGCGCGAAGATGCGTATCCGTTGGTGCATAATCAACAAAAGGTTGGAACGAAATATCATAACCAGCTGGCGCGCTAAGGAAGGTAAAGCTCAGGTCTTTACCGACCGCCTCGAGATTGGCGACCATGTTCAAACCGATATAGGTGAACAGCGCACAAAGGCCAAGCACAGTGGTTATTTGGAAAAAGACCTGACGAACCTCACGGTTATAAAATAGGCGACGGAGCGAGAGCTTTTCGTCTGTCGGTTTTGCAACTGCCATAGTCATGAGAAACACCTGATTTGAGAATGGTTTCGGCAAATTATTAAAAGTAATGCTTTATATATCTATAATGTAATAGATGGCACTGCGGGCATAACCCGCAGTGCCATATTGGTTTGCTTTGCTAGGTCCTAGCGGAACGGAGGTGAGTACTGAAGACCACCGTCTGTCCACAGCGAGTTCACGCCGCGTGAGATACCCAATGGTGTGTCTGGACCGATGTTGCGGTCAAAGATTTCACCATAGTTACCAACCTGAGCAATGATGTTCTTGGCCCAGTCAGCGCTAAGACCAAGCTCTGCGCCCTGATTGCCTTCCATGCCCAAGAAGCGCTTTACCTCTGGGTTGTTGGTTGTCTCACCAATTGTGTTCACGTTAGCCTGTGTAATGCCCAGCTCTTCAGCTGTTACTGTGGCATAAAGTACCCAACGAACAACGTCGGCCCACTCGTCGTCACCCTGACGAACTGCTGGTCCAAGTGGCTCTTTTGAGATGATCTCAGGCAGAACAACGTGATCGTCTGGGTTTGTCATTGCAGAACGCTGCGCAGACAGACCAGAAGCGTCAGTTGTCATCACGTCACCACGACCTGACTGGTAGCACTCACGTGCTTCAGCAGCGTCGTCAACTGGGATGGCTTCGTATGTCATACCGTTTGAACGGAAGTAGTCAGCCAAGTTCAGCTCAGTTGTTGTGCCAGTCTGGATACATACAGATGCACCATCTAGCTCAAGAGCTGATGAAATGTTCATAGACTTTTTAGCCATGAAGCCCTGACCGTCGTAATAGTTCACGCCAAGGAAAGACAGCTTAACGCCAACATCACGGCTAAATGTGATTGTTGTGTTACGCCAAAGAACGTCGCCCTCACCAGCATTCAGCTTGGTGAAGCGTGTCTTACCAGTTGATGTGACTGCTTCGATTTTGCTCGCATCACCAAGAACGGCAGCGGCAGTTGCACGACAGAAGTCGATATCAAAGCCTGACCAGTTACCCTGATCGTCTGGGAATGCAAATCCAGCTAGGCCACCTGAAACAACGCATTTAAGCGTGCCACGTGACTGAACTTCCTGAAGTGTGCCAGCACTGCTTGACTCAACTTCGACAACCTTTTCGACTTCGACAACTTCTTTTTGTCCAGAGCCGACGCCGAAACCAATAGCAGCACCAACCACCAGCACTACGCCGGCAAGTAAGATCTGATTTTGTTTCATTTTTACCTCCAAATTAACGTCATGAACGTGGCAGTGTTAATGCCCGATCCCTAATTATTGTTTTGTCGCGGATGTTCATCTGCGGCAATGCCAGTTTTTCGACCAACCTGAAAAATGGTTTACAAAACCAACAGAGTTAACAAACACCCTGATGATGAAATAACCCATAAAGATCCGCCACCAACGACATATGTCCGGACCTTATCCTAAAATATAGTTGATTGGGAAGCAGTAAAATCGTTTCTATACCGCTGTTTCAGTTAAAAATTTTAATTTTCAGGCCAAAAAAGTAACTTAAATTCGTTATTTAGACGTATTTTGAAGTATATCCCAATTTGCTCTGCGTTTGGATGCCCAATTTACAACCAATTTTTACTCTTATTCATAATTTTCTAACAAAATTCACAATCTAACCAATTTAGTGAACGGCTCGTTTATTTTTGAAACTATTGATAGCTAAGTCAAAATGTCTGCTTCATTGTTGGTTTAACTGACGTGTAGCTAGTCAAATCTATATTTTTATTATTTTATTCAGTAGTTTATGTATTTTTCTTGTCGCAAAATGGGTGTGCTTCTGCTCTATGCATCTGCTGTATCGCCCAAATCGCGAATGTCATCACCACCCTGCTGGCTAATGCGCACGTCCTTATCTATTTCTGCCTTATCTATTCCTGACAGGAGACACGCATGTCGCTTCAACCTCCCCTCACCGAATTGGACATCAAAACTGATTCTTCCGGCTTTTATTCCGGCTTCAACACATTCGTTACACTAGGCTCAAAGATACTTATCGGCCTACTGATCCTCTGGGCCTCGGTTTGGTCCGACCAAGCCGCCACTATGTTAAAGACGCTAAACAGCCTTTTGCTCAGCTATTTTGGGCATTGGTATATGTATGTGGTGTTTTTCTACATTGTTGTTTGCGTTGGCCTTGCACTCTGGCCGGCATCTGGCCGGATAAAACTTGGCAAACCGGATGAAAAACCGGAATTCTCTAACTTCTCGTGGTTCTCAATGATGTTTGGCGCGGGTATCGGCATTGGCATGTTAACCTACGCCACCGCAGAACCGATTTATCATTGGGGCAATAACCCATCGGTTATTAATGGTCTGGTGAATGGGGAAACCCTTGAAAATGTCCGTCCGGCCTTTCAATGGTCGTTCCTGCATTGGGGTTTTTCTGCATGGGCCTGTTATGCCTTGGTTGGCTTAACACTCGCCTTCTTCTGTTATTCTCGTGGATTACCGCTGACAATTCGCTCTGGCCTAACCCCGCTATTCGGCAAGGCTTTGGCCGGGCCATTGGGACATGCGGTTGATATCGTCTCAGTCATTGCCACGATATTAGGCGTCTCGGTGACAATCGGATATGGCGTGTCGCAATTTGCGTCGGGTGTTTTCAACATCACCGGGGCTGGATGGATTATGAACGCTGACGGTGACCCGACAGTGGTTGCCATGATCCTGTCGCTCGTAGTGGTTATGGTGGCTTCAACCTTCTCGGCGCTATCTGGCGTTGGCAGGGGTATTAAATGGCTGTCCAACATCAATATGAGCTTGTCACTTTTCTTATTGGCATTCTTCGTCCTGTTTGGCTCCACACTATTTATGTTCAAGAGCCTGTTTCTTGGCATATGGGATTATCTGGTTGCGGTGATACCAATGTCGACCACGGTTTGGACTGACACTGGTACAGAGCTATCTAGCAAGCTTGCTGGTTGGCAAGGTGGCTGGACGATCTTTTATTGGGCGTGGTGGATTGCCTTTGCCCCGTTTGTTGGATTGTTTTTAGCGCGTATTTCGCGTGGTCGCTCAATCCGTGAATTTGTTCTAGGCGCGATGATTGTTCCGTCCCTCATGTGCTTTATATGGTTTGCCTTTGTTGGTGGAACAGCCATTGATCTTGAATTGTCTGGCCGTGCTGGCAGATCCATTCTGGATAGTGGAATTTCATCACAGCTTTTCGCAACGGTGAATGTCTTGCTTAGCCCAATGATGGCAACATTAATGTCGGTCATCATCGTGATATTGCTGCTGACATTCTTGGTTACATCGGCTGACTCGGCGGTGTTGATTATTAACACTATCGCGGCGGCGGGCGATGCGTCGCAAAAGGCAAATATCCACATCATTGTATGGGGTTGTGCCCTAACCCTCGTTATTGGCGTATTGCTGACGGTTGGTGGTCTTGGGGCCATTAACTCGGCGATGATTATCGGCGCCTTGCCCTTTTCCATGGTGATGGCATTGATGGGGGTTTCCTTAGTCAAAGCCATTGTCCGAGACGAAATGCGCGGTAAAGCCGGAAAATAATCCAGCATGTTACCCAGGCATAAAATGTAAAAGACCAAATTTAATGCTGGCGGCACAATGATGTCGCCAGCATTTTTTATCACTAGTGATATTTTAAGAATTGGCGTTAGTGTGATTTAGATCTTTTAGATAAGCAATGAGAACGAGGGTGTCATGGCGGGTGAAGCATTTCTAAAATCAGTCGAAACCAGTTTCAAGGCGACTATGCAATGCATTAGTCAGGATGGTTCAGGCGCGGAAATATCGGAAGAACTAGCCCATAAGATCATGGTTGCCAATTCAACCTATGTGGTGCGCTTTGGCGTTCGTTTGCGCGGCACTTTGCATACATTCGTTGGCTATCGGTCTGTTCACTCAGAGCATTTTGAACCGGTAAAGGGCGGCATCCGTTATTCACTCGAGGTCAGCCAGCGTGAGGTCGAGGCCCTCGCGGCCTTGATGACGTTTAAATGTGCGTTGATGGAATTGCCGTTTGGTGGGGCCAAGGGTGGTTTGATTATTGACCCGCGTGAATGGAGCGTGCCGGAGCTAGAGCGCATTACGCGCCGCTTTGCACAGGAATTATCGAAACGGAACCTTATTCACCCATCACAAAATGTCCCTGCCCCCGATGTTGGCACTGGTGAACGTGAGATGGCGTGGATGGCGGATGAATATAAACGGCTTCATCCTGAAGAATTGAATGCATGGGCGGCGGTTACCGGCAAGCCCCTCAATAAAGGCGGGATCGCCGGACGAACCGAGGCAACTGGCCGCGGGGTTCAATATGGTCTACAGGCATTTTTCAACCACCCCAATGATGTGAAAAAGGCAGGACTAGCTCCCGGCCTTGCTGGCAAGCGCGTCATTGTTCAAGGATTAGGTAATGTTGGGTATCACGCGGCCCTATTCCTGTCACAGGAGGATGGCGCTCTGATCACCCATGTTCTAGAGCGTGATGGCACGGTGGTGAACGAGAACGGTATCGATATCGCCGCGTTGCATGCGCATATCGTTGAAACCGGCGGTACCAAGGGTTTTGACGGATATTGCAATAATGGCATTGAAATGCTGGAGGCCGATGCGGATATCATGATCCCCGCCGCTATGGAATTGGTTATCAACGAAGACAATGCGCCGCGGATCAAAACACCGTTGATTATCGAAGCGGCAAACGGACCTATTAGTTCGGGCGCAGACGCAATTCTGCGCGACCGTGGTACCGTCATTATCCCCGATCTATATGCCAATGCGGGCGGGGTAACGGTTAGCTATTTTGAATGGATTAAGAACCTAACGCATATGCGCTTTGGCCGGATGCAAAGACGCGAAAGTGAGAGCCATTTCAGGGCCATTATTCAGGGCGTTGAGCAAATGACCGGCAAAGAATTTCCGAGCGAGTTACGCAGTGATGCCGTTGATGGGGCAACCGAATTGGATCTGGTGCGCTCTGGCCTCGAAGACACGATGAAAATTGCCTATGAAGCGATCAGCTCGGAATGGCATAGCAACAGCAATATTCCGGACCTGCGCACAGCCGCTATGAGTATCGCGATTAAGCGCGTTGCAAATAGTTATCTGTCAATTGGTATCTAGTGATATGATCCTATATCGAAGCGATTTTAGGAATGCTCGGTATGGGCCGATCTCTATACATCAAATATGGTAGCCGGATCACCTCCGGCACGGCAGAATTGCTATATGACCGCATTACAAAAGACCCTAGCCTCGCCAGTTTTTTTACCAATGTAGACATCGACAAATTACGCGAACATATGAGTGATGTGCTCGGCGTTATCGCCGGTGGTCCCAACATTTATAAGGGCCGAAATATCAAAGAGGCGCATGCCCAATTCGCCATCACACGTGCCGATTTCGACAATGTTGCCGCACATTTAATAGCTAGCCTCGCCGCAATGGGGGTAGAGCCTGATGATATTGATATTGTTCTGGCCGAGGTCGCCAAAACCGCGGATGATATCATCACGATCAAGTCGTAACCTGCCCTAATGGAATGGTTAGGCAAATGCTAATGCGGCTGAAAAAACGATGCTGTGCCGTGCGGCGACCTCATCCTGATCGGTGCCATAACCGCCACCAATAACCGTGACCACTGGAATATCACGCTCTCTGAAATGCCCAATAATAGCCTTGTCACGGGCCATAATGCCGTCATTGGTCATCTCTAGATAACCAAGGCGATCATTGGCGTGAACGTCCACACCCGCGTCATATAAGACCAAATCAGGGCGAACGCCGGTTTCGTCTAAATGGGCCAGCGTATCGCGAACAATGGTGATATAGCCGTCATCACTGGTGCCCTTTTCGATCTCGACATCAAGATTGCTAGTCGCCTTTCGGGCCGGATAATTGGTGCGGCAATGCATAGAACAGGTGAAAACACGATCATCATTTTCAAGAATGCGCGCGGTCCCATCGCCTTGATGAACATCGCAATCGATGATCAACACTGATTTCACCGCGCCCTCATTACATAAAGATGTCGCCGCATATGCCAGATCATTGAATACACAAAATCCGGCGCCGTAATCATAATGGGCGTGGTGCGTACCACCGGCGGCGTGGCACGCCAAGCCGGTCAATAGCGCGTGACGCGCCGCCAACAAGGTGCCATTAACAGCCAGAAATGACCGGCGGGCGAGCACCTCACTCCAATTGAGGCCCAAAACACGAATTTGCTCTGCGGCCAATGTGCCGTTTGCAATCGCATCGATATAATCAGGATGTTGGGTGATCGCCAGATCACGGGCCATAGCGGGCTCGGGCTGGTGGATATCAAAGCGATCCAACAGCCCGTTTTTATCCAGATTGGCCATCAAGCGGCTGAATTTAGTTGCCGGAAACCTATGGCCGTCCGGCAATGGGATATCGTAATTAGGATGAAAAACCAGAGATGGCATAGGCGCAAACGGGGCCTAGCTCTCGATTTTACCGCCAGCTTCGACCCAGTCTTTGAACCCACCGATATTAGCGACGTTTTTGTAGCCCATATCAGCAAGGGTTTTGCCGGCCAGAGCCGCCATGCCACCCGCCGCACAAACCAGCAAAATATCAGCGTCTTTTTGCAAAACAGGGTTATGTAGAGCAGTTGAGTCATCAGCCGCAAATTCCATAAATCCACGGGGGATATGCACGGCTCCGGCAATTGTACCGGTTTCAGCAATCATCGCGCTGTCGCGTACATCAATAAAGATCGAGTTGCCAGCCTCATGCTTGGCGATCGCATCCTCAACTGACAAGCGCGGCACAACTGCATTTGCGTCTGCTAAATAATCTGTGGCTGATTTCATGATCTGTCCCCTCGAAAAAAACTATGTCCTACAGTTAAGGGCGCTAGCTAGCAAGTCAAGCCCCACACAGTGATGCGACCTACAATTGTGTGATGGCTTTGGGCAATCATTTTATCCGGAAATTAGCCAAATATTCAGTGTTTTTTCAGTAACCTTGCTTTTGCATTGAACCACGCGCATAACAGATGGACTAGCGTGCGGCGGTATGGACCGTGCGCAATTTCGATGGACGCCATCTGTGATTTGGGCGTCGCCTCTGTTTATTACCGAGCCTGAACCAGCGTCGCATTGATGCCGGTTATTCTAACGCGTCCCCTCATTCTGGCGGGCGTGACTATGCGTCGATACTCGTCTCACTATCCTAATCCCAACGCCCTGCCGTGATGTAATTCCGCCTGATCTGTTTGTTATTTCTACACCAAATATTGAAACACAGATGTCATCGCGGGGCTTTAGAAAGGACCAACCAATGGCCAAGGGCAATAGTAGAAAAGGCAATCGCGAACTTAAGAAGCCAAAGAAAGAAACCCCTAAAGTGGTTGCAACTGCGGCATTTTCCAAACCAGCTGAGCTGAAAATCGGCTCGAAGAAACCGAAATAATATGAAATTAACAATGCTGACCGGCATGTTTTGCACGGTCTCAATCGCAACCGTTCTGATCTCTAGCGCGGCGAATGCGGCAGAGTACAAACTCGAACCATCCGGTGATAGCTATCTGTCCTTAAATGAATGCCTTTACGCAGTGTCAAAAGGCACCCCGATTGGCGCGGCGGCGGACGGTATTTACATCTACAAAAACGAGTTGTGGCAATTCACGTATGCAACGGCCGAACAGACTGTAACCTGTGATCAGCTGGGCGTTCTATCGGAATAGCCTGCTTGTTCCCTCCCGCTTTATCCCGGGCCATATTTATCTAACCCAGACACCATCTTCATAGGATCGTTATGCAAAAAGAAACCCCGGTATTAAGTGCCAAAGCCCTTTCAGACCTCGGCATCATCAAAAAAAGTGTCGACATATTTCATGTTGGTGAACATCAATATAGCAATATAGAGCATGCTGTTGCCGAGGCCCGCCGCGCTATCGCCAAAAAGCAGGCATCAGACAAAGCGTGAACCGGAATTTGCAGTGTCGTTGGGGATGGCGATTCCGCGAGGACTCGAACCCCGAACCTGCTCATTAGAAGTGAGCTGCTCTATCCAGTTGAGCTACGGAACCGCATGGCTGAATATGTGCCCGATTTCATCTTGTTTGTCTAGGTGGCTTTGGCTTTTGTGATGCGGTCGATAAAACGCCGTGGGCCTGTCCAATGCTATTTACCCTGTGACGAGCTGACGTTATGTTTTAGCGATGGATAACACGCCTTTACATATCCGCGCCTATGACCCGTCATCTGATGGCGATATCGCCGCGGTTACAGCGATATACGGCCACCATGTCTTGCATGGATTGGCAAGTTTCGAGACTGAACCACCCACACAGGATGATATGGCTAGCCGGTTTGCGGCCCTCACCCACGGCGACTTTCCGGTTTTTGTGGCGGAACGTGAGGGCAACATCATTGGTTATGCCTATGCTGGTCCACATAAATCTCGTTATGGATATCGCTTTACGGTTGAAGATAGCGTCTATGTGGCGCCTGATGCTATGCGCGGCGGTGTTGGCAAGGCTTTGCTTAGTGCCGTTATCACCGCATCACGCGAGCGCGGATATCGCCAGATGATGGCGGTTATTGGTGGTCCAGTGGCTGGATCGCTCGCACTCCACCAATCCTTGGGCTTTCGCATGATCGGCGAAGCCAAAGAGGTCGGCTATAAATTTGATAAATGGCTGGATGTGGCCTTTATGCAACTGGCCCTACAAGAATAAGCGGGGCTTAGTGAGTCCCCGGCTTAATGAGTCCAAGCCCCATTGCGGGAAAAGGCAAAATTGTCGGCATAGGCCTTTGGCTTTACCCGGCGTGTCTTGGTTTCATTCAAATCATAAGCGATGCCGTGATCTTCGGCATATTTGACCGCTGCTTCGGCCGTAGGAAAGCGCATGGTGACTTGCTGGGCGGTGTCGCTAGATGATTGCCATCCCATCAAGCTATCAGGCTTCACAGCGCTACTACGTGGATATGTGAGCACCCAAGGGTTGCCACGGCTAACCGTTGCATTACGTCCCGACTGCATTGCTGTTTTGCTTGGTTTATAGATCCGCGCGCGTGTCATGACATGCCTCAATCATTCAAATTAACTAGCCACACTCTATCACCTCAGCGGCGAATTTGGTCAAGCCAAATTTTGGTAAAAAGCGAAAAGCTGTCTGCGCCAATTACGACTAATCAGAGATGATGGGGAAATGGTCGGAGTGGAGAGATTCGAACTCCCGGCCCTCTGGTCCCAAACCAGATGCGCTACCAGGCTGCGCTACACTCCGACGGAGGTTTATTTAGACCTAGTCCAGCCCAAGATCAAGCCTAGAAACACACTGAAACACATATTTTCAGAAATTGTTTCGCAATTATAACTGTGATGGCGAGAAACCCTTACCCAAGCGGCCCCATTAATAGGGTGGTATCAGCCTGATAGTCTCGTCCCAACCGCGCCGCCTCGCCTCGCCGCCATTGATTTCCAGCACATAACGCGCCGGCGCAGATGATCGTCGCGCATCCAATGTTTGTGGCGGTACATCCTCGATAATTGTCACCAACGCTCCATCAGCGTTGAAAAACAGCATGTCGAGCGAAATGAACGTGTTTTTCATCCAGAACGAGCGGTAGCCATTCTTTGGGAACACAAACAACATACCAGAATTAGCAGGCAGATTTTTGCGGTACATCAACCCATATTGCCGCTGTTCAAAACTAGCGGCAATCTCGACCTGCATCTCTATTATGGTGCCATCATGCGATAGGCTTATGGTTCTCGTCTCAAACTCTGGCTGCTCGGCAAATGCACCAGTAACACTGGCTATCAGCGCGAAAAAGCCAATGAGAGTGTTACGCACCAACGACATAGGCTAGCACTAGAATTACCGACAATAGCAATGCCTGAAGCATCACCGCTTTGCCCGGAACGGTTGGGCCAGTGATTGGGTTATGCATCAGATTTTCTAGCGCATTAATTACATTGTCACGGCCATCCTTGATACCTTGTGACAGCCCCCGCGATAGAGCCACAATGCCGCCGATTAACGGCGCCGCCAGACGGGGTGCAAGGCGCCGGTAGAACCAGTCGGAATTAAGCACAACCGATGGAATTTCCGGCGGATACCATTTCATCCGGATGAGGAACACAAAGGCTAGCATGGCGAAGATCAGCAATTGGAGCTGGCCGGTAACATGGCTGGCATCATATGGGTGATAATCAATCGCGTAAGGCAATATCGAATAGAGCGGATCAGGATAAACACCAATGCCGATACAAAGAGCCGCGGCAATACCCATCGCCACACGCATGCCAATCGGCGCCTCACCTGTTTCGAACTTATTGTCATGGGCAAAGAACGCAAAATACGGGATCTTGATGCCTGAATGCTCTAGTACACCAGCAGACGCGAACAATAACACCATGTAAACAAACACAATACCAGTATCGCCAAGCGCCGACATGGTGAGTGATTTGGCGACAAACCCGCTAAATAATGGGAATGCAGAGATCGACATCGCGCCAATGATACAGCACACCATGGTGAACGGCATTTGCCGATAGAGACCGCCAAGGGCCGAGGCCTTGATCGTGCCAACCTGATGCAACACCGCCCCCATGCTCATGAATAATAGTGCTTTATAGATGATGTGCACAAAGGCATGCGCCACCGCACCATTGATCGCCAGCTCGCTACCAATACCAACCGCAACGACCATAAAGCCGAGCTGGTTATTCAAGCTAAAGGCAAGGACACGGCGCAAATCATTTTCAATCACCGCAAAGAATACCGGCAATGCGGTCATCGCCGCACCAATCCAGATCAGCATATCAGTCCCCGGGAAACCTCTAGCTAGCGCATAAATAGCGAGCTTTGTGGTAAAGGCCGAGAGTGCGACTGTGCCGGTTGCACTGGCTTCTGGATAGGCGTCCTGCAGCCAACCATTGAGGAACGGGAAAGCGGCTTTGATGCCAAAGGCGATGAATATCAGCCACACACCGAAATCATCCGCGCCACCAAATGACATCTTGTCAAAAGCGATACCTGTGCCTGTTGCCGCCAGAATTGCTGCGCCCGCCAATAGCAACACGCCACTGGTGACTTGGAATAGCAAATACCGCATGGCGGCTGGCTGGGATTGTGATGTGCCGCCGGCCAAAATCAGGAATACCGAGGTGACGGCGGTTGCCTCCCACCAGATGAACAAAGTCACCAGATCACCCGCATGAATCGCCGCAATCGCCGCCCCCGCATAGGATAGGCTGGCCATATGTTCATTCCATTTACGGTCATGCCAGCTATAGAAAACATTCAAGGCCGCGGCGATGTGAAAGACGATGGCAAACGGCAAGGTCAATTTGTCCGCGCGATAGAGAATCAGCTCAAAGCCCAAAACCTCCCAGACGGCATGCACACCGGCCCCAGTGGTCAATCCATAGGCAGATAGCGCAATCGCCGCCAACATCCAGCCCTGACGCGCCAGATGCGGGATAAACGGCAAAG
>Ga0209654_1000357_pt1 | contig 46313 bp, 40 predicted proteins | sample SaaInl1SG_22_DNA_FD_184646 | JGI IMG/M metagenome (GOLD analysis project Ga0209654, IMG submission 184646) | Marine microbial communities from expanding oxygen minimum zones in the Saanich Inlet - ESP_161SG_22_DNA (SPAdes) (version 2) | ecosystem: Environmental > Aquatic > Marine > Intertidal... | reverse complement strand
TCATCGTATGGATCTTGTATGGAGTTCTACATGTGATGAAGTAGTTCCATTGTAAATGCTGGATGAAGTCTGCGTAATCGTTAGATAAATTCATTCTCTTAAGTTTATGCAATAACATAGATTAAGGATGTCCATGCCCTTGCTGGTTAAAAATGCGATCTATTGGATTGGATTTGAATACTCAAATTTACCCATTTAAGAGATGCACTTTTGGGCATCTTGATGATTTTGGAGCACATTGAGGGGCAAATCTAGGGGCAGATATTTAACGAAAAAAAGGGACAACATATCGTCATCCCCTTTACAAAGCGGGTGGAAGAGCGGTCTCGAACCGCCGACCTCCTGAACCACAATCAGGCGCTCTAACCAACTGAGCTACAACCACCGTTTGGAAGTGCAAATTTAAATGTTTTTAAATAGCAAACAAGATTTTTTATACTTCTATTCACTCCTACTCCATGGGGAATTTAATTCCTGTTTCCCCTCGGATCTGATCCATAAGCTGAACTAAATCCAAGCTGTTTTGCAAAGACCATTTAGAAGACTCCTGTTGGTCGTTTCTTAGACATTGATTTGCTTCAAGGATTTCGTAAGTATACCCTTTACCTTGAAATTCAAATTCCTTTAGAGTTTGTTTGTCCCCTTTCACTAAAGTAATCCTAGGAGACTCATGCCAACGAGAATCTATATAAATTTCTCCTTCCTCTCCACAAATGGTGGCACGCATGTCTTCGTTATGTGAAAAACTAGAATACAAAATGGCTTGTGCCTTGTCATAGTTTAAAATCACAGCGATTTGTTCATCGACTCCAGTAGGCGTTTTGATCGCTGAAGCCTTAATAGATTTGGGAATTCCGAGCAGTTGATAAGCGAGAAATAAAGGATAAATACCGATGTCTAATAAGCTTCCCCCCGCTTTGTCGGGATTGAATAATCGAGAATCTATTCCGTACTCCAATCCGTTAAAACTAAAGGTCGCGTTAAGATATCGAAGTGTACCTATTTCTCCTCCAGCAATCCATTGTTGGAGTTGTCCAAAAGTCGGATTAAAACGCGTCCAAAGCCCTTCCATTAAAAAGGTCTTTTGCTCGCGTGCACATCGTATCATTTCCAAGACTTGCTTTTGATTGATCGAGAGTGGTTTTTCGCACAACACCGCTTTTTTATTTTTTAATGCAGCGAGTGTATGCACATAGTGATCTTGATTTAATGAAGCGATATAAATAATCTCTACCTGATCGTCGGCAAATAAGTCCTGGTAGCTTCCATAAAAACGGGTTGCTCCGTGCTGCTCAGCAAAAGCCGCTGCACGTGCTGTATTAGAAGAGGCTACGGCTTCCAACTTACAATCGGCTACCAAGTGTAAATCACTTACAAATTTGTGGGCAATTTTTCCTAAACCTAGAACTCCCCATTTAATAAGTCGAGGCATAACTAGCGAATTAAGTCATCCAAATTTCTTAAAGAAAGAGGTTGTTTCGAGGTAAATCCTTCCCCAGCTTCAGTTCCAATAAGTCGTCCAAGATTTTGTGCACGGTACCGTACACTTTCAAGAAAGTTTTTACTACTTATAGGCGTATTGGATTCTTGGGAGCTGGGATCGAAAAATTGACTGGAATAGGCCTCTACCGCTTTCATTTTCGTTTCTAGATGGCCTGAAATATCCAAGATAATCTCAGGCTGAATTTCATTCCACTGAATGTATTCCAAAACGAGGCTTGGGCGCCAAGGCTCCTGTATTGTTCCCTTTTCGTCCTGGGTTTCAATCTTCGACAAACCGCTCAGAAAACAAGAGTCGTTCACTAATTGGTTTCCTTTTCCGTGGTCGATATGTCGGTCGGTTGTCGCATTGCACAATACGATTTTTGGTCTATACTGTCTTATCTTAGAAATGACGCGCCTTTGGTGAGCTTCATCATTGACAAAAAAAGCATCTTTAAATTTGAGGTTTTCTCGCTGTTGTACCCCTAGAATTGATGCAGCTGCAGTAGCCTCCTCTTTTCTTAATTCTACCGATCCTCGGGTACCTAATTCCCCTTGGGTCAGGTCAATTAGTACTACGGATTTGCCTTGTGCTATAGAGAGGGCTATCGTTCCAGCACAACCTAGTTCTACATCATCTGGATGGGCCCCAAAAGCCAGTAGATCTACCTTCATTAGTGTTGCTGATTTACCGATTGAATAAGATCTTCTTTCAAATCTTCAATCGCTTCAATTCCGGTAGAGAAACGCACCATTTGGGGAGTGATCCCCTGAGCAATGCGTTCCGTTTCTGTCAGCAAAGCATGAGAAGTCAGTCGAGGGCTCAAAGCTGTACTTTCAATTCCCGCTAAACTCATTGTAGGTTTAATTAGTTTTAATCCTAAAAGGAATTGTTTACAGTCCAAGTGTGGCGCCAAATCAAACGTCAGCATCCCACCAAAACCCTTCATTTGTTGTTTGGCAATCTCGTGATCTGGATGCTGTGGTAAACCCGGATAATAGACATTGTCAATCCAATCTTGATCTGCTAAAAATTCTGCAAGCAATTGCGCATTCTGATTTTGAGCTTGTACCCTCAGAAAGAGGGTTTTTATACTCCGTTCCAAAAGCCAAACGGTATAATCGCTTAAACTTCCACCGAGGTTTTTTGCAGATTCAAAAACGCGATCAATCGCTTTTTGAGAACCCAACACGGCACCTGCACAAATATCACTGTGTCCTCCCAAATACTTGGTTGCGCTGTGCAGCACTACATCAATTCCAAATGCGATGGGATTTTGATTTACCGGACTTGCAAACGTATTGTCAATCATGGTCCACAAGTCCGTCTTTTTAGCCAAAGTACTAATAGCTTGTAAATCAATGATTTTCAAGGTGGGATTACTGGGTGTTTCAATGTAGATCCCTTTTGTATTGTCTTGAATTTCGTTTTCAAAATCGGTAGCCGTAAGGCCTGCAGTAAAGCTGTATTGAATTCCATATTTGGGAAACTCGTGCTTTATAAAATTTCGTGTCCCGCCATAGAGGTCATCTTGGAAAATAACATGATCCCCAGATTTTAAATGAGATAGTAAAGCCGTGCTAATCGCTGCCATCCCCGAACCGAAAATCATTCCTGCTTCCGCTCCTTCTAAAGCCGCAATTTTTATCGCTAAACCACGTTGGTTGGGCGTATTAAAATATCTTGGGTACTGATTGGTTTCAACATCATTAAACGCATAGGAAGAAGACATATATAGGGGCGAGATCGCTCCTCCATACTGCTCGTCCTTTAGTTCCCCTGCATGAACGCAAAGGGTCTTAAAATCTGCGTTTTCTTTCATTTAGTTTTCTATCCATGAAATTACGGTAGGATCATCAGGTTGTGTTCTAGGGGAAATTACCTTTGCTAGGCGTCCATCAGGATTGATCAAATACTTTTGGAAATTCCAAGAAACACTCGAACTGATTACCCCGTTTTTAGATTCATCGGTCAAAAACTGATACACAGGATGCATGTTTTTTCCCTTGACTGAAATTTTGCTCATCATTGGAAAAGTTACTCCGTAATTCTTTTCGCAAAACACAGCAATTTCTTCATCAGTACCGGGCTCCTGAAACAAAAAATTATTGGCCGGAAAACCGATAATAACGAAGTCTTCCTTCCCGTATTTTTCATATAGTGCCTGAAGTTTTTTGTATTGTGGGGTCAGTCCACATTTTGAAGCGGTATTGACAATCATGATTTTTTTACCTTCGAGGGTGCTAAAATCAAAGTCCTCCCCTTCCAAGCTAGTTACTTTAAATTGATAAATTGTCGTGTCGGCTGCTTTTTGGCCTAAGGCATTTAGTGTCGTAATCATTAGTGTGATGAGTATTAAATTTTTCAAGTTCATTTGTTTTTTTTCAAAGGTCGCTGATTTCTTTCAAAGAAAAAAATCAAAATGTTTTAGACCACTTCAGCGCTTAAACCCTCTTCCAACAGTGCGGTACATTTAGGAATCAATTCTTCTAATAAACCGGTTTTTACACTACACTTTCCTGAATAATGGACAATATAAGCACATTGCTCTGCTTGCAAATAGGTATGCTCACAAATCGTTACTAAACATTCAATGACATGATCAAAGGTGTTTACATCATCATTGTAAAGAATGATTTCATGCTCTTTTTTTTCAAGCGTATTGACCTGCTCAATTTCTTGAGGGACAATTTTTGGATTTTCTTTACTCATTCTTAAAACGCAGCGCACACCAGGATTCTTTTTGTTTTGTTTCCACTATTTGAAGACCAAATCGATTACACCTTTCCTTTACTACAGGAATATCTTCTTTGTAAAACCCAGAGAGTAGCAAGCTTCCTTTGGGACGAATTACCTTTGCATAGGAAGGGAGTTGTTCCAAAAGCACATTCCTGTTGATGTTTGCAAAAATGACATCATAACAAGAATCCTCCCTTTTGATTTTCTCACCTAAAGCTACAGTAATGTTTTGACATAGGTTTTTTGCAACGTTTTCTTTTGCATTTTCAACACACCACGGATCACAATCTATTGCATCAACTACTTGGGCTCCCATTTTTGAAGCTAAAATGGCCAATATCCCAGTTCCACATCCCATATCGAGTACCGTCTTCTTCTTTAGCGAAAGGGACAAAGCCAACTCAAGCATCATATGGGTGGTTTGGTGATGTCCTGTTCCAAAACTCATTTTGGGATTGATAAGCAACTCGTATTTTTTGTTAAAAGGAGAATGAAAATCAGCACGGATTACACAATCAGAGTTGATCTCGATCGGTTCAAAGGCTTCTTCCCATTTGGTATTCCAGTTCTCGGGCTCGATGGAACGAGATGTATATTCGATTTTCAGTTCTTTATTCTCCAAAAGTGAAATTGAGGAAAGAAAAGGTTCAAAGTGATCTTTTTCAGCAACATAGGCATTTAATCCTGTCTCCGACATTTCAAAACTTTCAAAAGGAAGGTCTTGGAGCTGGGCAAGTAAAATTTCATCCCATGGGGATTTTGGGGAAATTTTAAAATAATAACCGATGTAGGTTTGCGTCATTTAAAAAGCATTGACTATGGCCATAAAGTCTTCCGCCTTCAATGAGGCACCTCCGATCAATCCGCCGTCCACATCCTCGCCTGCAAAAATTTCTTGAGCATTATTGGGTTTCACACTTCCACCGTAGAGAATCGATACGGAATCGGCTGTTACCTGGTCGTAATTTGAAGCGATTAAACTTCGAATGTAAGCATGCATTTCTTGAGCTTGTGCTGGCGAGGCGGTTTCTCCTGTTCCGATGGCCCAAACAGGTTCGTACGCTAAAATAATTTGTTTCCAAGCGGATACAGGAAGGTCAAAAAGTGCCACTCGAATCTGCTGTGCCACTACATCGAAATGGGTATTGGATTTGCGTTCCTTAAGTTCTTCACCAAAACAAAAAATCACCTCCATACCCGCATCCAATGCTGATTTTACTTTACCAGCTAATCCCGCGTCTGTTTCATGAAAAAGAGAACGTCTTTCCGAATGTCCAAGAATTACAGTATGAACACCTACCCCTTTCAACATTGAAGCCGAAACTTCTCCTGTATAAGCTCCGGAAGCCGCGGCATTCATATTTTGCGCTGCAACTACTATCGCATCGCCTTTTAACAGGGCGGTACTTTGTGCGAGTTGAGTAAAAGCAGGGGCTACCATAATCCGGACACCCTCTGGCTTTTTAAACGATTTTAGTTGGGTTAGCAAAACCTCTGTTTCGGAAGAATCGTTGTTCATTTTCCAATTTCCAGCTACGATGTTATTTCTCATGTTTTATGTTGTTTTTATTCTTGGATCTAGATAGCTATAAAGCAAATCGACCACAATATTAATGATTATAAAGAGAAAGGCAATGACAATAACCGATCCCATAACTACAGGAATATCCAGTTGATTCAAAGCTTCTACAATTTCTTTACCAAGACCTTTCCATCCAAAAATGTATTCCACAAAGATAGCCCCTGCCAAAAGGGAAGCAAACCAACCCGAAACTGCAGTTACCACCGGATTTATCGCATTTTTAAGTGCGTGTTTAAAAATCACCTGATACTTGGACAAACCCTTGGAATATGCCGTTCTTATGTAGTCCTGAGAGAGCACCTCCAAAAGATTGCTACGCATCAGTTGGGTAATGACAGCCAAAGGGCGAATACCCAACACAAAAGAAGGTAATATCAAATTCTTCCAAATAATCCGATAGGAATCTCCAAAATCGTCTAATTCATACAAACTTCCTGTCATGTTCAAATGCGTGTAGGAATGTAATACATACCCAAAGAACCAGGAAAACAAAATCGCACTGAAGAACGAGGGGACACTCATCCCAATTGTACTCAACAGAAGTAGTGCCCGGTCCAACCAATGGCCTTTAAATAAGGTGGCTAAAATTCCTAAAAAAATCCCTGCAACTATTGCGATCAAGATTGAAGAAAGGGCTAGAATTGCGGTATTGGGAAGGGTTTCTTTTATTATATCCCAAATGGGTTTTCCTCGTTTTTGATAAGACGTTCGAAAATAGGGAAACTTAAGAACCAGTGTCTTTTCTGTGCCTTTGTATAATCTAATCCCGCCGTAAATTGACATATCATAATGTGCAAATTTACTAGGGTTTGTAGGATGAAATGAAATGGGGGAAAGGTCGTTTAAATAATAAAAATACTGCTGGTAAAGCGGGAGATCAAATCCAAACTTAGCTTGAATCACTTGCAGTTGTTCACTGTCTTCATTTTGATCCAGCATCATTTGAGCGGGATCTCCTGGAAGTACAGTAAAAAGAAAAAACACCAAACTTGCCACACCAAACAGCGCTAGAAAAGCTTGAACAAATTTTCCGAGTACAAACCGCATTACTCCTTGAGATGAATCAGCGCAAAAATAGCGTAATTGACCATGTCGTGATAGTTCGCGTCAATACCCTCACTCACCAGTGTTTTCCCTTGATTTTCTTCAATTTGCTTTACCCGAAGGAGTTTTTGTAAAATCAAATCGGTAAGTGAACTGACCCGCATGTCTCTCCAGGCCTCCCCATAGTCATGATTTTTATTCAGCATGAGCTCAAAAATAATTTGAATTTGTTCATCGTACTCTTTTAATGCTTCCGTCAAATTCATATTGACTTGTTCAGAAACACCTAACTTAATCTGAATCAACGCCATCACACTGTAATTCACAATTCCGATGAACTCAGACACTTCCCCTTCATCCACCTTTCTGATAGTTTGAGTTTGTAAACTGCGAATGCGCTGTGCCTTAATAAAAATTTGATCTGTAAGTGAGGGAAGTCGGAGTATTCGCCAGGCGGCTCCGTAGTCCTTCATTTTCTTTTCAAATAATGAGCGACATTGAGAAACAATTTCCTGATACTCCTTCTGGGTAGCTTCCATTTCGATTAAATTTGCTGTAAATTTCGAATATATTTTTAAAACATTAAATAAACCCTTACACAAGTTATCAAAAAGAAAACCACAGCCCAACAGATTCGCATCCGAGAAAACCTCATCGATTTGGAGTCTCCCAAAATCATGGGAATACTGAACCTTACTGAAGATTCTTTTTACGACGGAGGGAAAAACAATTCGTTAAAAAAAGCTTTGGCACATACCGAGAAAATGCTCTTAGAAGGTGCCTTTTTTGTCGATATTGGCGTCGCAAGTAGTAAACCGGGAAGTCCACTCATCTTAGCTGATGCTGAAAAAAAACGCTTACTCCCCTTCCTCACCGAACTCCTGCGGGAATTTCCAACTACTCACTTTTCAATTGACACTTACAACAGTGAGGTAGCACAGATGAGCTTGGATATGGGGGTCAGTATGATCAATGACATTTCTGGCGGGCAATTGGATTCAAAAATGTTTGCCGTCGTAGCTGCTCATAATGTCCCCTATGTGATGATGCACATGCAGGGTACTCCAGAAACCATGCAGCAAAAAACAGTATACAAAGAGGTTGTTAACGAAATTGCCTATTTTTTTAGTGCGCAGATTAAAGAAGCCCAAGCCGCTGGAATACATGATATTATCTTAGACCCTGGTTTTGGGTTTGGAAAAAGTAGAGAACAAAATTTTACCTTACTCAAGAACTTAAAACATTTCGAAAGCCTTAACTGTCCACTACTTGTAGGGGTTTCCAGAAAATCCATGATTTATAAAACCCTTGGAACAACCCCCCAAGAAGCCTTAAACGGTACCACAGCACTTCACGCTTGGGCACTGGAACGCGGTGCTCGAATTTTAAGAGTTCACGACGTCAAAGAAGCGAAAGAATGTAGTGACTTGTGGCAAACCCTCCAATAGTTTTTTTAAATTTACAAAAAGCATCATTTTTTGAACACCGCAGATTTTATTGACTTTTCTTTTGTTGATGTCATCGACATCTTACTTGTTGCTTTACTTCTGTTCTATTTGTACAAGCTGGTACGCGGGACGGTAGCCATCAATATTTTTATTGGGATTGTTATCATCTATCTCATTTGGAAGTTGACAGATCTGCTAAATATGGATGTCTTAAGTAATTTATTGGGGAAATTTATCAGTGTCGGATTCTTTGCGCTTATCGTTGTTTTTCAACAAGAAATAAGAAAATTTTTACTGCTTTTAGGCTCTACCAATTTCACCAACCGAAAAAACGTTGTGCGGTATTTCAAGTTTTTAAACCAAAGAAGTCTGGGAACAAATTTGAATATTAAGGTTTTAATTGATTCGTGCTTTGAAATGTCAAAAAACAAAACTGGAGCTATTATCGTTTTGCAAAGAAGCAACTCGCTTGATTTTACATTAAGTGAAAACAACCTCACCCAAATCAAATTGAATCCTCAAATCTTGGAAACGATATTTTTTAAAAATAGCCCGTTACACGACGGTGCCATTCTGATTGAAAACAACACCATTGTCGCCACCCGGGTGATCTTACCCGTTAGCGACAGTACAAAAGTTCCTTCAAGCTATGGTTTACGACACCGAGCCGCCTTAGGGATTTCGGAAAAGACCGATGCCCTAGTTCTAGTCATCTCAGAACAGTCAGGTAAAATAGTTTATGTCAAAAACGGAACTTTTATCAAAATCGATAACGCAGAGTCTCTCCAAGAATTACTGATTCAAGATTTGGAGGAGTAACTAGGCAGAAAGTACATCGGCAAACTGAACCTCATAGAGTTTGGCGTAGTGTCCCTGAGTGACTTGCAACAGCTCTTTATGGGTTCCCACTTCTACGATTTGCCCTTGGTCCATCACCACAATCCGATCTGCATTTTTAACTGTTGCCAAACGATGGGCAATCACGATGGAGGTTTTTCCTTTGGTTAAGGTGTCTATTGCTTTTTGTATAATTTCTTCTGAATAGCTATCCACCGAAGAGGTAGCCTCGTCCAAAACTAAAATCGTAGGGTCAGAGAGGTAGGCTCTTAAAAAAGCAATTAACTGTCTTTGTCCTGAAGAAAGCATTACTCCGCGTTCTTTGACATTGTAATCATATCCTTCGGGTAAGGATTGGATAAAATCGTGTACTCCGATTTCCTTAGAGGCTTGAATGACTTGAGCTCTAGTAATTTTTGGGTTGAACAGCGTAATGTTGTTGTATAAACTATCGGCAAAAAGGAATACATCTTGAAGCACTACAGAAACGTGTTTCCTAAGGGTTTGTAAATCATAGGAGCGGATGGAGGTCCCATCGATGGTGATATCACCCGAGTCGAATTCATAAAAACGGGATAGTAAATTGATAATCGTAGATTTTCCTGCACCTGTTGCCCCCACTATGGCAATGGTTTCTCCCGCTTTGATATCTAAAGAAATCTCCTTGAGTACGGGTTCTCCAGGTAGATAGGAAAATCCTAATTTTTTAAGCTGAATAGCACCTTTTAACTCCGTGGGACGGAACGTCCCTTCATCTTCTATGTTGCTTTCTGTTTCTAGAATTCCAAAAATCCGATCGGCAGCCACCATTCCCATTTGCAGGGAATTAAACTTATCTGCTATTTGTCGCAAGGGTCTAAAAAGCATTTGGGACATCTGTATGAATAGGAAAATAGTTCCCAAGGAAACAGCTCCCCCAGAAATAACATTCACTCCCCCATACCACACCAACAAACCGATGGTCACCGAAGAGGAGATTTCCGCAACAGGGAAAAAAATGGAGTTAAACCAAACTGTCTTGAGCCAAGCCTGTTTGTGCTTTTCGTTGATCGCTACAAAGTTGTCGTACTCAATCTTTTCTCGATGAAAGAGCTGAACAATTTTAATCCCGCTGATTCGTTCTTGAACAAAAGAATTGAGGTTGGCAACTTGTAAACGCACTTCTTCAAAGGCTTTTTTCATCGACTTTTGAAACAGTCGGGTGGCGTAAAGAATTACGGGCAAAACAGAAAAAACGATCAAAGAAAGGCGCCAATTCACATACAACATGACCACTATGACCAAAATCATCTTTAACAAATCCGCAATGATCATAAACAAGCCTTGAGAGAAAATACTTGCGATGGTTTCAATATCACTTACGGCACGAGTTACCAAGCGACCCACGGCGGTTTTATCAAAATAAGCCATCTTGAAGTGAATGATCTTATCGAATAACTTCACTCTCAAATCTTTAATGACCTTTTGTCCTAGCCAATTGGCATAGAAGACAAAAAGAAACTGAAAGAGCACCTCCAGCAACAACGTCATTAACATCAAGCCTACAAAAAGTTGCATTCCTATGTAGTCTTTTGGAGTGATGTAGTCATCTACGGTGACTTTTAGTAAATAAGGTGTTAATGTAGAAGACACCGAGAGTAAAATCGCGGCAAACATTACAAAGTAATAAGTCGCTTTGAACGGCTTAATAAAAGCCATCAGCTTCCCGAACAACTTCAAATCAAAAATTTTACCACTTACTTTTGCCATGCTTACAGATAGATGTTTTTTGGGTATTCGATACGAGTTAAAAACAAACCCTGAGCGGGGACAGAATACCCAGCTTCAGATCGGTTTTTATTTTTTATAATTTGATGCAAATCCTCTACTTTTTTCTTTTTTAGACCAATCTCTACCAAGGTTCCTACAATGGCGCGTACCATATTCCTTAAAAATCGGTTGGCCGTGATGGTAAAGGTATAACCCTTTTCTGAATTGGTCCAGGTTGCATGGCTAATCTTACATAAAAAGGTTTTTACATCGGTATGGGACTTTGAAAAACATTCAAAATCTTCGTACTCCAAAAGCAGGCCTGCCCCTTCATTCATCGCTTCCAAATCCAGAGGTTGTTTCACAAGGTACTGCAACTCGTTTCCAAAAGGTGTTTTTTCTTTGGCAATGTGGTATTCATAGGTCCTGGAAAGAGCATCAAAACGAGCATGCGCGCCTGGTTGAACTTCTTGAAGCGATTGAATGGCAATATCCTGGGGTAAAAACTGATTGAGTTGGTAAACAAAATGTTGATGTGCCGATCCTGCTAAGTCACCGTCAAAATGAGCAATCATTTGGCGGGCATGAACCCCGGTGTCTGTTCGTCCTGCAGCTACTAAAGGAGTAGAAGTTTTTAACAAAGTTCCCAATGCGTTTTCCATAACCTCTTGCACCGAAAGGGCATTGGGTTGGCGTTGCCATCCGTGGTAATGGGTACCCGCATACGAAAATTCAAGAAAAAAACGCACAGTCTGACTTTAAGGGGTAAAGATAGTTTGAAATAATTTTGGATACAATCTCTTTCCCAGTCATTAAAAATTACGTTTTGGTATCTTTATTTGTATGGTCGTGCAAACGGTCTAACACCCACTCCAGTTCCCTGGCTTTCGTCGATCTAAAGACATCGATGGTGAGGCTTCCTTTTTTAATTTGGATGAGTTTATTATGACGTTCTGCATGACTTGCCAACAGCATCAGTAAAAGTAAAAAGGCAGTAATAACATTGTAAATACTAGCCGAGTCAAAAAAATACAAATAGAATGAAGCTCCTGTAAAAACGAGAGTGAACCCGAACCCAATCCACCAGCCTTTTCCCCTTTTTTTTAAAACCACCAGATCCATTTCTTCATAAAGGAGTTTACGCGGGGTATGATCTTGTTCTAATTGAAAAAGGATGTATTCATTATAAAAGTCAATTCTACTTTTACTCCTAGAGGTACTGATGAGGAATTCTGGTGGGGGATTCATAAAGTAGGTAATTATAAGATTCGATATCTTTGGCGAATTAAAGTTATACTTTTTTGAAAAAAATCCTATTACTTTCTGATACTCATAGTCACATGGATGAAAAAATAGCTTCTTATGCCGCGCAGGCAGATGAAGTTTGGCATGCGGGAGATGTAGGTAATCCAGAGGTTTTGGATGCCCTAGAGGCGATCAAACCACTACGTGCTGTTTTTGGGAATATTGACGGGCACAGCGTACGTCTTCAAACCGAAGAGGTTTTACATTTTACATGTGAAGGAGTTGCGATAGTAATGACGCATATAGCCGGCTATCCCGGAAGGTATACTGCCACAGCGAAAAAACTGATTGAAAAATACCAACCCAAACTGTTTATCTGTGGACACTCCCACATCCTAAAAGTGATGCAAGACAAAAAATACGGACATCTTCATATGAACCCAGGAGCCGTGGGTATCTCTGGATTTCACAAGTTTAGAACCCTGTTGCGGTTTGAGATTGAAAAAGGAGAGCTTAAAAACTTAGAAGCCATCGAACTGGGACAACGAGGGAAATCAACGAATGCGGTCCACGGAACGGACTAAGGCTTCGTCTTTTAAAATGGCTCTTCGTGCTAAGAAGAGAAGGAGGATACTTGCTAGAGAAAACCCAAATACAAAATAGGTCAATGGATAAGCAACCTCAAAAAAAAGTTGAACCCCGTAGTAGCCAACCAAAACCAATTGAATCACAATAGACAAGAGACACAAACGCGCTTGAAGCATTCGTTTTTTAAATAGGAATATCGAAAGTAACACCAGTGTCGGGTTGAGATAAAAAAGTTGGTTTTCGCTGATCCAGGAAGCCTCATTCCACAGTATCGAATAATACAATAAACCCGACAACAAAAAGAATGCGAATACGAAATACAGGGACTGAATACGTTGAATCATGCTTGTGTTTTATGCAAAATTAAGTTTTTTTTAAAAGCTTTTATTTTAAATAAAATTTGTAATATTGTCCTACTACAACACTTCAAGACTTTACAACAACTAACCAACCTTTTGTAAAGTACTTAATCATAAAAACTTTCATGTACGAAATAGCTACTCTTAAAACAAAGAAACTCCCCGAATTACAAGAAATCGCCAAAAAAATTGGTGTTAAACGCATTGCAGGACTAAAAAAATTGGACCTGATTTATCAAATCGTAGATTTTATCGCGTCAAAACCCGATGAGGGAGCGACCGAAAATGCGAAAACTCAAAATAAACCGAAGAGCGATCCGAAACCAGCACCCGAAAAAAAGATTGCCTTAAAGGTCCTTCCCGTTCAAAAATCAAAACCCAAAAAGAAAGCGGAAGACACGGGAGACCAAAATCAGAAAAGGGAACACCAAGGGAACAACAACCCGCACAGAAAAAACGGAAACCCAAACCACAAAAACAAACACAACAACGGCAACAATAATAGCAAAGGGAATGATCATCATAACCGGGACAACAAAAGCCGCTACCGCCAACCCGACTTTGAATTTGACGGGATTGTAGAAACAGAAGGGGTGTTGGAAATGATGCAAGAAGGTTATGGCTTTCTTCGTTCTTCAGACTACAACTACCTCTCTTCTCCAGATGATGTTTATGTCTCCCAATCTCAAGTTCGCTTATTCGGGCTTAAAACAGGAGATACCGTCTTAGGTTCGGTCCGTCCTCCAAAAGAAGGAGAAAAATATTTTCCGCTTATCAAAGTAGATAAAATCAATGGGCTAGATCCCAAAGTGGTTCGTGACCGTGTTTCTTTTGAACACCTCACTCCCCTATTCCCACAAGAAAAATTTAACCTTGCTGAAAAGCAAAGTACCATTTCTTCACGAATTATGGACTTGTTCTGCCCCATTGGGAAAGGACAGCGGGGTATGATCGTTTCCCAACCCAAAACGGGAAAAACAATGTTGCTCAAAGACATTGCCAATGCAATAGCAGCAAACCATCCCGAAGTGTATCAATTGATTTTACTCATTGACGAACGCCCAGAAGAGGTGACCGATATGCAACGGAATGTAGACGGTGAAGTTGTGGCTTCTACCTTTGACGAACCAGCAGAACGACACGTAAAAGTGGCCAATATTGTACTGGAAAAAGCAAAACGTCTCGTAGAATGTGGACATGATGTAGTCATCTTGTTGGACTCCATCACCCGTTTGGCACGAGCTTACAACACAGTACAACCTGCCTCAGGAAAAATCTTAAGTGGTGGTGTGGACGCCAATGCTTTACACAAGCCCAAACGTTTCTTTGGTGCGGCTAGAAATATCGAAAACGGTGGTTCCTTGTCCATTATCGCAACGGCACTTACCGAAACAGGTTCCAAAATGGACGAAGTGATCTTTGAAGAATTTAAAGGAACAGGGAATATGGAACTCCAATTGGATCGCCGTATTGCCAACCGTAGAATCTTCCCAGCCATTGATCTGGTTTCTTCCAGTACCCGTAGAGACGATCTCTTGCTGGATGAAAACACAATCAAACGGATGTGGATCATGAGAAAATACCTCGCCGATATGAACCCCGTAGAGGCTATGGAATTTATCAACGACCGCTTTACCCGAACACAAAACAACGAAGAGTTCTTGATTTCAATGAATTCCTAGTTGATTCGTTATAAGGCACAAAAAAAGGCTCCACATATGGAGCCTTTTTTTATATAATCTTAAATAATTCTTAAAGGGAAGCGACGTGTTTTGCCAGCTTAGACTTTAAGTTCCCCGCTTTATTGGCGTGGATGATGTTCTTTTTTGCGAGCTTATCAATCAAAGAAGCAACTGTAGGAAACAATTTATTTGCCTCCTTTTTTGTAGTGGTTTCTCTTAATTTTTTGATTGCATTCCGCGCCGTTTTGTGTTGAAAACGATTTAACAACCGTTTTTTGTTGTTGGAACGAATGCGTTTTAATGCCGATTTATGATTTGCCATAATTACAATTTATATAGTAGCCCGTAGGGGAGTCGAACCCCTCTTTCCAGGATGAAAACCTGGCGTCCTAACCGATAGACGAACGGGCCATATTTTTCGTGCGCAAATGTACACGGAATATTATTATTATACAAGCACTAAACAAAACAAAAAGTGTTGTCTCGGGAGTATTTTTTTTTTTGGTTTCCATTAACACCTCGTGATTGATAATTTAAATACATTTGTAATGCCCAATTTTCAAATCAAAACCCATGAAAAAAAACCTCTTTTATCCTCCCAACCTACTCCTCCTTCTCTTTTTTGTTTTTCTCTGCGGAACGTTCTTATCTCTAACTGCGCAACAAAACCTGACTAATGAAAACCTAGCAGTTTCAGGCTATTACCTAGTTTCCTACCAGCAAAATGAAGTCGCTGAAGGGAGTCCTCAATTCAAAGTACTCCACAACAAAGCGGTTTATCTGTTTAAAAACGAAGCCAACCAAAAGGCTTTCAAATCCCATCCTGAAAAGTACCTCCCACAATACGGGGGTTGGTGCGCCTACGCAATGGGAAAAAACGGCGACAAAGTATCCATAAATCCCGAGGCCTATACCCTGGAAGATGGGAAACTCTATCTTTTTTATAAAACTTCCTTTACCGATACCCGAAAGAAGTGGATCAAAAACAATGAAAAACTCAAGTCCAAAGCAGACCAGAATTGGATTAAACTCACTAAGAGTAACTAACCCTTAAATCCCTTTCCATGCTCAATAAACTTTCATTCTTTTTACGACTTATAGTGGCTGTCATTCTTTTGCAAACCTTGTATTTCAAATTCGGTGGTCATGCAGAAGCGGTTCATATTTTTAGTACACTGGGTGTGGAGCCTTGGGGCCGTATCGGATTGGGCTGTGTAGAGCTTTTCGTGGCACTGACGCTCCTTATTCCCAAAACACAGGTACTGGCTTCTTTTGCAAGTTTGGGCGTCTTCAGTGGCGCCATAGGCACTCATTTGTTTACCCCTGTAGGGATAGTGGTGCAGTGGGACGGAAACTCAGATAATGGGCAACTGTTTTTTATGGCGGTACTTTCTCTTGTTTTTATTGTGGTTCACCTTTTCCTCTACACCAAAGAAAAAAATTACGGCTTAAAAGAGTTGATCAGCAAAGAAGTTTTAAAACAATGAAATGAGAAAAACAACCTGGATCCGCTTGTTTCACTATGAATTTTGGCCCTTTTGGGTATTTTACTTGCCCGCTTATTTTTATTATTTCTATTTGGCATTAAAATCGAGAAAGTGGGTTTATTTTTCTGTGTTAAACCCTTGAATGAACTTTGGCGGTGCTTTTCTAAGTTCGAAGAATAAAGCACTTCAAAACATCCCGAAAGAATGGGTTCCCAAAACACTACTGGTCAACCCAGGAGAAGACTTTTTAAGAATAAAAAAAGGTCTGCAAAAGGAAAAAATCGAATTCCCGCTAATTGTAAAACCCGATATGGGAGAACGAGGCAAAGGCGTGGAAATCATCCCTCAACTTTCTGATTTAGAGAATCACATCGCTGGCCTACCCAAAGAACCTTATTTAATTCAGGAATACATTGAGTATCCTTTAGAGCTGGGTGTTTTATTTTACTGGGATTTGGAGGGAAAGCCTCAAATTAGCTCCATCGGAAGCAAATCCTTTTGTCATGTGACTGGAAATGGAAAAGACCCATTGAAGGTTCTCATCAAAAAAAATCCTAGACTAGCCACTCGGATCCCCCTATTAAAAAAACGGTTTCAAAAAGAATGGAAAACGATCCTTTCCAAAGACAAACGCCTTTTGATCGAACCCATTGGAAATCACAACAGGGGTACTACATTTTTAGACGGTCGAAGCTATTATTCGAAAGAAATGTTGGATTGGGCAGCAAATTGCGCTCGTCAAATTCCCGGTTTTGACTACGGTCGTTTTGACATTAAAATCAAGGATAAAAACGCCTTTAAAAGAAAAAAGGATATTAAAATTATGGAAGTCAACGGGGTCAATTCAGAGCCCATACACATTTATGACCCGAGCTACTCGATCTGGAACGCCTACCGAGATATCTTTTTTCAAATGAAAATTATTTTTGACCTCAGTCAGAAAAGATTAAAAGATGAATACCCTACCCAATCACTATTTGAGTTTCTAAAAGGAACCCATCAGGTACTGGGTAAAAAGATGATCCACTAAAGAAGAACTATGAACTACAAGTCCCATCAAATCGTGCTTTTAGATTTAAAAAATTTAATCAAACAACTGGATGCTTCCGCATTAACCAAAAAAAACAAAACCTTATCTCAGGCTAGTATTGGAGCGCATTTTAGACACATTATAGAATTTTATCAATGCTGCATCTCACAAAAAGAGAGTGGTTTAGTAAACTATGATCTAAGAAAACGAAACAAGAGCCTCGAGGAAAATCCTAACTTTGGGGTTCAAACGATAGAAACGCTTTTGAATTATTTAAGTACAGTACAAGCACAAGAGGATTGCCCTTTACATCTGGGCTCGGGTGTGGAAAGCGATCCTGTAAACCACAGCACGAGTAAAAGTTCCTTTTTTCGTGAGCTTGCGTATTGTTTAGACCACTGTATTCACCACCAAAGCCTAATTAAGATTGGACTGACCGAGCAAGGTCTCGACCATCTGATCGATGAAAATTTTGGCGTTGCCTTTTCTACTCAAAACTATCGGAACGAGTGTGCATCGTAAGTTATATTCCTACCCAAAACGGTTTTCGTTTGACCAGTAACCGAGACGAACAAGTTCATCGTCCTACAGAAGCTCCTAAAACATATAATTACAAGGAATCCGAGCTCATTTTTCCACGAGACCTTGAAGCCAACGGAACTTGGTTTGCTGCCCATCCCAAAGAAAAAAAAGTAAGCTGCTTGCTCAATGCCAAAGGCGTATTCCCAGATCACACACGCAGACAAAGTAGAGGACAGCTTCCCCTTGAATACGTTTCTGACCAAAGTTTTAATTTACAACAAAAAGCACTCGCGTTTTATGCACCCTTTTTACTGATCACCCTTCACTATTCAGATTCAAGAATAGAAATTACCAGCTTTCACTGGGACGGGATTCAATTAAAAAAAGAGAATCTGAACCCTACCCTCCCCTATTTGTGGTGCTCCACCAGCCTTTACCAAACCAAAGAAAATAAAGTGTTTCAAAAACTGTTTCAGCAAACTATTTCTGAAATTAAAAACCTAAATCATACCCTAGAATTCCATCGAAAAGTAGCTCAACCCCTAAATAGTGTGAATTATTTAGAAAAAAATAAAGACATACAAACGGTGAGCATCACAAACTTTACCCTAAAAGACAGCGTTTCTCAGATTCAGTACATCGACCTTATTGAAAAAAAGATTGAAATAGAAAAAATAGCGTTACGTTAATACGCCTTTGCAAAAAGCACACGCATCGTAGAGGGTTTCCCAGAAAACACACACGTTCCGGATTCTTCTTTGGCATTCAAAGGAATGCAGCGGATGGTCGCCTTTGTGGCTTTTTTGATTGCTTCTTCAGTCGCGTCAGTTCCATCCCAATGAGCGGAAACAAAGCCTCCCTTTTCCTTAATCGCTGTTTTAAAATCGTCAAAGGTCTCTACTTCGGTAATGTTTTCCTGACGGAAACGCTTCGCTTTGTCAAACAAGGCTTGTTGCATCTCTTGAAGTTGATTTTCAATATAGCTGACAACCTCTTCTTGAGAAACAATATTCTTTGACAAAGTGTCCCGTCTTGCAATTTCAACACTTTTCTTTTCTAAATCCTTGGGGCCAATTGCGATACGAAGTGGAACTCCTTTCAACTCGTATTCGTTGAACTTAAAACCAGGTTTAAACTTATCACGGTTGTCAAATTTCACTCGGATGTTTTTTTCTTCCAAGCTGGCCTTGATCTTCTCTGCCACTTGAGCAATTTCTTTTTGCTGTTCTTCCCCTTTGTAAATGGGAACAATGACCACTTGATAAGGAGCCAAATTGGGTGGCAATACCAAGCCGTTGTCGTCGCTGTGAGTCATAATCAACGCGCCGATCAATCGAGTGGATACACCCCAAGAGGTTGCCCAAACATAATCAAGACTTCCTTGGTCTGTGGCGAATTTTACATCAAAGGCTTTGGCAAAATTTTGTCCCAAAAAGTGGGAGGTTCCCGCTTGAAGTGCCTTGCCATCCTGCATCAATGCTTCGATACAATAGGTTTCTTCTGCACCAGCAAAACGCTCACTAGCGGTCTTTGTTCCTTGTATAACTGGTATAGCCATAAAGTTTTCCACAAAATCAGCATACACTTGATTCATCAGTTTTGCTTCCTCTAGGGCTTCTTGTTTTGTTGCGTGCGCTGTGTGTCCTTCTTGCCATAAAAACTCAGCGGTTCTTAGGAATAGACGCGTACGCATTTCCCAACGAACCACATTAGCCCATTGGTTAATCAGAATAGGGAGATCGCGATAGGACTGGATCCAGGTTTTGTAGGTATTCCAAATCACAGCCTCGCTAGTGGGTCTTACTACGAGTTCTTCTTCCAATTTGGCGGAAGGATCTACTTTGAGCTTACCCGGGTTATCTTCATCATTTTTCAATCGATAGTGCGTCACTACAGCACATTCTTTTGCAAAACCTTCCGCATTTTTTTCTTCAGCCTCGAATAAACTCTTGGGAACAAACAAAGGGAAGTAGGCATTTTCGTGCCCCGTCGCTTTAAACATTTTATCCAGTTCAGCTTGCATTTTTTCCCAAATGGCATAGCCGTAGGGCTTGATGACCATACATCCACGAACAGCAGAATTTTCAGCGAGATCCGCCTGAACTACTATTTCGTTGTACCACTTAGAATAATCTTGATCTCGAGAGGTTAATTTATTCGCCATAAAAACTTTGGCACAGATTTTGCCTATATTTGATTGTATTAATTTATAGACTGCAAAGCTAACCTTTTGTAGTCTATTTCTAAAATCAACGCTTATGAAAACCACACAATTTTACATTAGGATCAAAAGAGTAGTGTTAAGCTTTTTACTGGCATCGCTAGTACTGAGTTGTGGAAGTTTTCAAGGGGCGTCTTACTTTGAGTCGGACGGGATTTATGCTTCACAAACAGTAGTACGTTCAGAACGTCCTCAAGCCACAACAGATAACAATAATTACTACACTCAATATTTTAAAAGTGCTGCAGAAGAAGGATATGTAGAACCTGCAGCTGACGAAGTTTATTTTACTGATACCGATTCGTACAACAGTTCGTATCAAGAGGAAGTGAATCAGGAATTGAATTCCCAAATTCCTTGGGGTGGCCAAACTGCTCAGACAGAAATTGTTTTAATCAATAACCGTCCCAACAACTTGTGGGGGCTATCTGGATTTGCTTTTAACTTTTCTCCTTTTTGGAATAACTATTATGGAAATCCTTATCGTTTTGGATATGGAAGATTTTATGATCCTTTTTTCAACCGTCCTTTTTGGAATCCTTATGGGGGGTTTGCTGGTTGGGGAGGATTTGATCCGTTCTACTCTCCTTTCAGCTATTATGGCGGATTTTATAATCCCTATGGATTTGGCTTTGGGTTTGGAAACCGTTGGGGAAATCGCTGGGGGAATCGTTTTAACCGCTGGAATCGCTTCGGTGATTATTACGGAAATGATTTTAACAGAAGAAACAAGCGCGATTATCGCTCTACTGTAGCGCGAATCAAATCAGGGCGAGGTGAAAAAACATACAACAGTGACACTTCCCGATCTCGTCGTAACGCAAGCACATCCAATTCGAAAGCAAATGAAATTCAAGCGACTCTCAACAGACTCAACGTAGGCAGAGGGACTCGTAGTATTGGCAGAAGTACACTTGTAGGCTTCGATAGAAACCGCCTAGGAATTACTTCAGGAGGGTCTTCTAGCCAATCGAGAAATGTTCGCCCTGTGGGCAATGTGGTTTCAAGAAGCAGAAGTTTGGGGCAGACTCAGGGAAATACAAACATCACCAAAGGCAGTTCGGGAGTGACCCGAAGTTCTGCAAGAGTTCAAACGCAGTATCGACTTACAGAACGGAATCCCAACAGATCTACTGCACAGGTGCAACGCCGTAATTCTGTTCGAACGGTACGAGTGGTTCCTAACAGATCCTACAACCGGACTTCAAATCGGGTACAGCAACCCAATAATAGAAACCTAAAAAAGAGTAATTCAAACTACAACAGTACGCAAAGATCAAGATCCAATTACACACGGTCGAATAATTCCTCCAGTAACACTAGATCTTACTCGCGTCCTAGCAGTTCGAGCAGTAGTCGCTCTTCCTACAGCTCTGGTAGTAGTGGGTCCTCAAGTAGGGGTAGCTCTTCTTCCAGAAGTAGTGGTCGTAGAAATTAATAATCTTTAAAAATCGGATAAATGCGTTCCTTACTTTACTTGGGTACAGCCCTTTTTATGTCTCAATTTTTAGCCGCACAAACGCTAAACGACGTCTCCTATCTAACGCGCTCTGGCTTGTATGGATCTGCGCGCTACACATCCATGGCGGGTGCCTTTGGAGCATTGGGCGGTGATTTATCTGCCATTAATGACAATCCTGCTGCTTCCTCTGTATTTTTAAATTCTGAAGTGGGAGGTTCTGTCAACTTTCAAACCCGACAAAATCAAGGACTCTTTTCTGGAACCACTCAGACCACAGAGGACGAAAATTTCTACTTTGATCAATTTGGTGCTGTGTTTGTATTTAACAACACCAACGAAGAAAGTCCTTGGTCTCGGGTAAGTGCTGCCATCAATGTCAACAGAATCGCAAACTTTGATCAAAATGCGTTTGTGAGCGGTACAAATACCTCAGGGATCCAGGACTACTTTCTTTACTATGCGGATGGAATTGCTTTTGAGGATATCCAACTTTATGATGACGAAACCGTCTCAGATATTTATCGCTACCTAGGAGATGAAGTTGGATATGGAGCCCAACAAGCGTTTTTGGGATACCAATCTTATATCATTGACCCCTTAAGTAGTGGTCCAGGTGAACGTTCCTACGTTTCTAATATCAATTCAAGACAGTTTAGACACGAATTAGACTTTGTAAATCAAGGGTTTCATAGAAAAACCAGTTTTAACTTTAGTGGACTGTATCAAAACAAACTACATCTAGGGGTCAATATCAACCGGCATCGCTTAGAGTTTACTAACGAACAGCGTTTTTTTGAAGGAGATCACGATTTAGATTCCTTCGTGTATGATGTCAATTTCGACAATTCTCTCATTAGCTATGGAGAAGGATTCTCGTTGCAGTTCGGAGGAATCTTAAAATTAGATAAAATTCGTCTTGGTTTAGGATATGACAGCCCCCAATGGATCGATATTCGTGACGAAACAAGACAAGAGCTCAGTACCTATCGATTTGAAGAGGGTTTTGAAATCAAAGAGACAATTGCTCCAGAAATTAAAAATTCCTATGATCCTTACCGTTTGAGAATTCCTTCAAAAACCAGTTTTAGTTTTGCCTATATTATGAATCAAAGTGGACTTTTGTCGGTTGAATACAGTTCGCAGAACCTATCCAACAGTAGGTTGAGTCAAAATGGTGGAAGTAGTTTTTTAGATGCGGTAAGTACTGAAGCTAAAAATACTTTTGAACCAGTCAATACGTTAAAAATAGGTGGAGAATATCGACTCAAAACCCTCAGTCTTCGTGCAGGGTATTTTTACAGAACCAAAAATCAAGAGCGTTTGACAAATAACGATCAAGCACTCACCTTGGGTCTAGGCTTTGATTTTGGAGCAAGTAGTTTGAATCTGTCTTTCGTTCAATTTGAGCAAAATCAGCAACTTAACTTCTTTTCAGAAGGGCTGACAGATGCATACACCCTTCGCAAAGATTTAACGCAAATTACCCTCAGTTTTAATTTCAAACTTTGATTGTAAAGCGGCTTCCCTATTCCTTTTTAAAATCAGTATATTTGTAGGCATCTTTTGAAGCTTATGAAAATAGAAAAACTTATCCCAGATAACAGTGCTGACGCAGGAGAAGATCATTTTTCTTCTACCGCTCAAACCCCGTTGCGAGCAGATGCTTTTGTGCAAAATGATGATGAAAAAATCCTCATTATTCAAGAACATGTAAAAGCTATCCTTGAAACGCTTGGAATGGATCTTAACGATGACAGTTTGAAAGGGACTCCCCTACGCGTGGCAAAAATGTTTGTGACAGAAACTTTCGGAGGGCTTCATCCCGAAAGAAAACCCAAAGCTTCTACCTTTAAAAACTCCTACAAATACGGAGAAATGTTGGTAGAAAAAAACATCACCCTCTACTCTACTTGTGAACACCATTTACTTCCTATCGTAGGAAAAGCACACGTGGCTTATGTTTCAAACGGATCAGTAGTAGGGCTTTCAAAAATGAACCGTATCGTAGAATACTACGCTAAACGGCCTCAAGTCCAAGAGCGCCTTACTCTACAAATTGTTCAAGAGTTACAAAAAGTACTCGGTACGCCCGACGTAGCCTGTGTGATAGACGCAAAACATTTGTGTGTAAATTCACGCGGTATTAGTGATGTTTCTAGTAGTACCGTGACTAGTGAATTTGGAGGTGTATTTCAAACGGAAGAGAAGAAACGCGAATTTTTAGATTATATCAAACTTGACACAGATTTTAATGAATAACTCCCTTTCCGTTTATAATTCTCTAAAAGGCGAAAAACAAGTATTTGAATCTATTGTAGCGGGTCATGTAGGAATGTACGTCTGTGGTCCCACGGTGTACAGCAATGTTCATTTAGGAAATTGTAGAACCTTCATTTCGTTCGATCTGATGTACCGCTACCTGAAGCATTTGGGATATAAAGTACGCTACGTAAGAAATATTACTGATGCAGGACACCTAGAAAACGATGCCGACGAAGGTGAAGATCGCATTGCAAAAAAAGCGCGTCTCGAATCGATAGAACCCATGGAGGTCGTGCAGCGCTACACGGTTGATTTTAGAAATATTATGGCCCAATTCAACGCCCTGCCTCCCAGCATTGAGCCCACAGCTACAGGTCATATCGTGGAACAAATTGAACTGATCAAAGAAATCATGGAGCAAGGCTATGCCTATGAAGTCAATGGATCGGTTTATTTTGATGTCCTCAAATTCAACAAAGACATTCCTTATGGGAAGCTCAGCGGGAGAAATATTGAGGATCTGATTCACAATACCCGAACCCTAGACGGCCAAAGTGACAAGAAAAATCCTCAAGATTTTGCCTTATGGAAGAAAGCAGAGCCTGTTCATATCATGCGTTGGCCATCCCCTTGGAGTGATGGCTTTCCAGGATGGCATTTGGAGTGTACCGCGATGAGCAGAAAGTACCTAGGTACTCAATTTGATATTCACGGAGGCGGTATGGATTTAAAATTTCCACACCACGAATGTGAAATTGCTCAAGCCGAATCCATTGATAAAACACCACCCGTAAAGTACTGGCTTCATGCTAATATGTTGACCTTAAACGGTAAGAAAATGGCCAAATCAACGGGCAACAACATCTTACCCAAAGAAATGTTTAACGGCTCCAATGAGGTCTTTAAAAAGGCTTTTTCACCTATGGCCGTTCGTTTTTTTATGCTTCAAGCACATTATAGAAGTATTGTGGACCTAAGTGAAACGGCTTTGGAAGCCTCAGAAAAAGGATTCAACAGATTGCTGGAAGCTCTCCAGACTTTAGAAAACCTGTCTCCTTCTACTGCAACGACTGATTTTGATTTCAAAGCATGGAAAGAAAAATGTTATGAGGCCATGAATGACGATTTTAACAGCCCTTTGTTAATCGCTCACCTCTTTGATGCCGTCAAATTTATCAACAGCGTAGCCAATCAAAAACAAGAGATCAATGAAAAAGATTTGGAAGATTTTAAGAACCTTTTCAATGCCTTCTTTTATGATGTATTGGGTTTAAAATCAACCGAGAATGATGGAGTGAAAGATGTGAGTCAACTGGAAGGTACGCTAAAATTGTTATTAGAAATTAGAGATCAAGCTAGGGCATCGAAAGACTTTGAAACTTCAGACCTGATACGTGATGCGCTCTTGGAACTAAATATTCAAATCAATGATGCTCCCGAAGGGAGTAGTTTTAAAATAAATTAAAGGTCTTCCCTTTTGAAAAAAGTTTTGATTTTCCCGTTTTTGCTTCTCATTAAAGGGTACCAAAACTTTCTCTCACCCCTATTTCCCCCCAGCTGTAGATATTCACCTACTTGTTCTCAATACGCTTTGGAAGCATTGAAAAAGCACGGGCTTTTTAAAGGGGGCTGGCTAGCACTCAAACGCATCTTAAGTTGTCATCCGTGGGGCGGTTCGGGCTATGATCCAATTCCCTAAGGAATTATTTCGTATCCCTTTGATTTTAGTTACTTTTACAAGGTTAAATCTGCATACATGTACTTTACAAAAATCGACTGGGCCCCTAGCGAAACACTTTTTAAAATTGGAAGTTTTGGGATTCACTACTACAGTCTGATGTTTATTATTGCTTTTGGACTGGGCTATTATCTAATGAAGAAAATTTTTGACGAGGAGAAAATTTCTTTGGAATACCTCGAGTCGCTTTTCATCTATATGGTACTCTCTATTCTCCTTGGTGCACGCCTTGGGGATGTGTTCTTTTACAGCTGGGATTACTATCAAGATCATCTTTTAGAAATCTTATTGCCCATTCGAGATACCCCAAACGGTTACACCTTCACCGGATTTAGAGGTTTAGCAAGTCATGGGGCAGTAATCGGATCTTTACTTGGACTTTATCTCTACAAGCGAAAGTTCAAAGAACGCTCCCTTTTTTGGCTCTTAGATCGCGTGACTATCCCTGTTGCCGTGGGGGCCAGCTTTGTGCGCTTAGGGAATTTTTTTAACTCTGAAATTGTAGGCAAATACAGCAATTCAAATTTCGGTGTGGTTTTTTTGAATCGTGGAGAAAACCTTCCTAGACATCCTGCTCAACTTTACGAAGCCCTAGGATATCTCATTTTATTTTTTATCCTCCGCCAAGTATATCGTACCGAAAAGAAGAAACAGGAAGGATATCTTATTGGCCTCTTTTTTGTCGGCATGTTCACTATTCGTTTTCTCATAGAATTTATTAAAGAAAGTCAAGGAGGATTTGAAGAAATCCTAGGCTTACTCTCTACCGGACAGTGGTTGAGTATCCCCTTTGTTCTTTTTGGAATTTTATTAATGTTTCGAAGCCGAAATCAAATTACCGAATGAAATCTACCTATAGCGCTTTACCCTTAGGATTGTTCCTTCTATTGCTTTTTGCCTGTAAAGACTCAAGCACCATCAAGGTTGCTGAAAAATCAATTGAATTTAATAAAGAAGGTCTCCTGACGATTTCGCAGTCCGGGAAGGAGAAGACAACTTCTTTTGATATCGAAATTGCAGACAATCCCTATGAACGCCAAACGGGACTCATGTATCGCAATACCCTAGAAGTTAATCAAGGAATGCTTTTTGTTTTTGAGCAAGAAGCGGTTTTAAATTTTTACATGAAGAATACGTCTCTTGCTTTGGATCTGATTTTTTTAAATAAAGAACTTGAGATTGTCCACATTCATAAAAACGCCATTCCAAACGATCCTACAGGAATATCCTCTGTAAAGCCTGCACAATATGTTTTTGAAATACAAGCGGGGCTTAGTGATCGGTATGAAGTCCAAGAGGGCGATCAAATAACCTACCAAAAACTCGAATCAAAATGAACGAAAAACTTAAGTTTCCAATTGGGAAGTTCGAATGGATCGAAGAACCCAATTCAACTCAAATAGAATCGGCACTGCAAGTCTTATCAAATTTTCCGCAACGCTTAAAAGAAGCTTTAGCAGGGAACAATGAAAAAGACTACCTCAAACACTATCGCCCTGGGGGGTGGAACATTGCGCAAGTGGTACATCACTTGGCAGACAGTCACTTACACAGTTATTTGAGAATGAAACACGCCGTTCTAGAAATCCAACCCCACATCAAAGACTATAACGAAGCAGATTGGGCAACCCTTCCCGATGCTACGAATACTGAAATTTCTTATAGTTTAGAACTGCTGAATGCCTTACACAAAAGATGGACTGTATTTTTGAAGCAGCTCGATACAGAACAACTCAAACGTTCTTATTTCCATCCGGAGCGCAATAAATTTTACCCCGTGGGTACAACTATTTTATTGTACGCTTGGCATTGTGAACATCATTTAGAACACATTAAAATAGCGTTAGCAAATTAAGTTTATATCAAAAAAGCCAAGTTTAAAAACTTGGCTTTTTTGTATTGTAATGTTAAATGTTTTATTTGTTTTCGGCTTGGAGTGCTTTCTTCTTTTGGGTATCGTACATAACTGGAGTGGCGATAAATACTGAAGAATAGGTTCCTACCAAAACGCCAATGATTAACGCAAACATAAATCCTCGGATGGATTCTCCACCAAAAATAAAGATGGCTAAGAGTACGAGAAGAGTCGTCAATGAAGTGTTTAACGTTCTGCTTAAGGTGCTGTTCAAAGCGCTATTTACAGTCTCGTCAAATTCCCATTTGGTGTGTTCGTTGACAAACTCTCGGATACGGTCAAAAACTACAACAGTATCATTCAGAGAGTATCCAATAACCGTTAAAATTGCGGCAATAAAGGCCTGATTGATTTCCATACTGAAAGGCATGAAGGTATAGGTCAAAGAAAAAATTCCCAATACAATCAATACATCGTGGAATACCGCAGCAACAGCACCTAGGGAGAATTGCCACTTTTGGAAACGCAAGAGAATGTATAAGAAAACAACAATCAGAGAGCCGATAACGGCTAAGAAAGAGTTGTTTTTGATATCATCTGCAATGGTTGGCCCTACTTTAATGGAAGACATAATTCCAATGGACTTTTCTGAACTACCTTTTACAAAATCATCGTAGGAAATCCCATCGGGTAGATAGGAAGACAAAGCGGTATAAAGTTTGTTTTGAATTTCTTCATCCACGGCAATACCTTCTACATCCACTTTGTATTTGGTTGTAATTTTAAGCTGGTTTTCCTCCCCAAAAGTTTTCGCTTCTGCACTTCCGAATTCATCCAAAAGTAAAGCGTTAATTTCTGATGGGTTTACGGCTTTTTCAAAACGTAAAGTGTACGATCTTCCTCCAACAAAATCAACCCCTTGATTGAGTCCCTTAAAACTCAATGAAGCCAAGCTAATAAGAATAAGTACAGAAGAAACTCCATAGGCAATCTTTCGTTTTTGCAAGAAGGAGATATTAACCTTAGAAAGCAAACCTTGAGTGGCTTTAGTTGAAAAAGAAACTCCATTACCTTTTTCGTTTCTTGAATCCACTAAAATTCGAGTAATGAAAATTGCGGTAAACAAAGAGGTCCCAATACCGATGAGAAGTGTAGTTGCAAAACCTTTAATGGGTCCTGTACCAAAAACAAAAAGGATCAATGCCGTAAGTCCTGTAGTAATATTTGCGTCCAAAATAGAAGACAGGGCATTGTTAAATCCGTCCGCTATCGCTTTACGTACTCCTTTCCCTTTGTTGAGTTCTTCACGTACCCGCTCAAAGATCAATACATTAGCATCTACAGAAATACCGATAGTTAATACGATTCCTGCAATCCCGGGTAAGGTAAGTACCGCACCGAGACCCGCTAGGATTCCAAAGATTAAAAGAATATTTAACAGCAAAGCAATATCAGCAAATATTCCTGAGCTTCCATAATAGAAAATCATCCAAAGAAGCACTATTATTAGGGCAATAATAAAAGAATAAATTCCTGCTTGAATGGCTTCTTTACCTAAAGAAGGCCCTACAATTTCAGACTGGATGATTTCCGCTGAGGCAGGTAATTTACCTGCTCGTAAAACGTTGGCCAAGTCAATGGCTTCATTTAAAGTGAAGTTCCCGGTAATTTCAGAACGACCTCCCGCAATGGCACCGCTGGATACTCCAGGTGCAGAATAAACAATATTATCCAATACGATGGCGATGTTACTGGCCTCCTTAAACGCCTTGCCCGTCATGTTTTCCCAAATACGAGCACCTCGTGAATCCATTTGCATGGAGACCGCCGGGTTACCCACCTGGTCAAAAGTTTGTAGTGCATCTACAACCACACCACCGCTGAGAGGGGCTAGGTTATCACGGTTAGATTTTAAAGCATACAATTCTACTACACTCCCATCTGCAGTAGGTTTTCCCCAAGCAAAACGAATGTATCTGTATTCTGAGGGCAACAACTTGCGCACTTCAGGTTGGTTGAGATACCCCATGATCATCTCACTATCTCGAGCTGCAAATTGTGCCAAAACAGGACCCCCTTGAAAACCTTGTCCTACAATTCGATCCAATATCGGATTACTTGTCGGTGCAATTGAATCTTGCGTGGCTACATCAGCTAACAGATCGTCTATTTCAGAACTTTCATCTTTTTCTGAAGCATCATCCAAAACGGATTTGGATTTGGCTTGAGTACCTAAATACGTGTTTGCTTGAATCAAAAAGCTGATCAATTCATCGTTTTTATAGGTCTCCCAAAACTCCAATTGCGCCGTACTTTGCAATAGGTTTTGTACTCGATCTACATCTTTTGCTCCTGGCAATTCTACTAAAATACGTCCCGAAGTTCCCAACCGCTGGATGTTGGGCTGAGTGACTCCAAACTTATCTATACGCTTGCGCAGTACTTCAAAGGCAGAAACGATAGATTCATCTATTTTTCTGCGAACTACAACTTGCGTTTCTTGATCAGTCATTTCAAAATTGATCTCATCACTCAAGGTTCGATTCGCGAAAATATCGGGGGAAGCTAATTTTTCTCCACTCTTTACTGCATCGAATGCTTTAAAAAAGGATTCAATATAAGGCTCATCGGAAGACTTTTGGAGTACATCCGCTTCGTCCAAAGCTTTATTAAAAACTGGGTTTCTAGTGTTTTCCGCCAACCCACTGAGAATGTCACGAATTGATATTTGAAGTATCACATTAATTCCGCCCTTGAGATCGAGCCCTTTATTCAGCTCTTTTTCTTTCGCGTCATTATAAGTGGTAAATCCATAAAGTGGATTGTTTCCTATGGAGTCCAAATACGAATTGGCCTCTTGATCGCGGAGTTCGAGGTAGTCGGGTTCGTCTTCTGCAATAAGTTGGGTTGCATATTGATCCGCTTGTGTTTCTACACTACTTGTTATAAAAGTAAAAGAGAGTTGGTAAATACTTACTAGGGCAAATAGTATACCGAAAACTCTTATTAAAGAATTGTTTTGCATTTTAATAAAAATTAAAGCTCAATTAAGGCGAGCAAATATAGGATTAAACCTAGGAAAAGACAACTCTAATTTAGAATAATGAAAGTCATCAGGAGAACTTCTCTTAAAGAATGTCATTTAACGCTTCATTCATCGCCATCACTTTCTGTGCGCTGGCGTTTAACAAGGCTTGTTCTTCTTGATTGAGATCTACATCTACAATGGATTCAATTCCATTAGCTCCAATGATACAAGGAACTCCAATACAGAGATCTTTTAACCCGTATTCCCCTTCTAAAAGTACCGAACAAGGAATCATTCGTTTGTAATCATTTAAAATACTATCTACAAGGAATGCGACAGAAGCTCCTGGTGCATACCAAGCGGAAGTGCCAAGGAGTTTGGTTAAGGTGGCTCCCCCTACCATGGTGTCTGCAGCTACTTTTTCTAAGGTGGCTGCATCCAAATACTGAGAAACTGGAGCCCCGTTGTAACTTGCTAAGCGCGTGAGTGGAATCATCGTGGTATCTCCATGACCCCCAATCACCATCCCTTGAATGTCGTTTACAGGTTTATCCAAAGCCAAAGAGAGATAGGTTTTAAATCGAGAACTGTCCAAGGCACCACCCATACCGATAATTCGATTTTTGGGAAGTCCAGTCGCTTTTAATGCCAAATAAGTCATGGTATCCATAGGATTGGAAACAACAACGATGAAAGCTTCGGGTGAGTGCTGTAAAATACTTTCAGAGACCTTTTGAACGATTCCAGCATTGATTCCGATCAATTCTTCTCGTGTCATCCCTGGTTTTCTCGGAACCCCTGAAGTAATGACAACTACATCACTTCCAGCGGTAGCTGCATAATCATTTGTTACCCCTTTAATGGAGGTGTTAAACCCTAGGGTAGTTGCCGTTTGAAATAAATCAAGTGCTTTTCCTTCTGCAAATCCCTCTTTGATATCTAATAAAACAACTTTACTAGCGATTTGTTTTTGTGCGATATACTCTGCACAAGAGGCTCCTACATTACCCGCCCCGACGATGGTGACTTTCATTTTTTAAAATTTAAATTAATTTGTTTCTGATGCAAAATTACACATCAATGTTGGCGTATATCGCATTTTTCTCAATAAATTCTCTTCGTGGGGGGACCTCATCTCCCATTAACATCGAAAAGATGCGATCTGCTTCTCCACCATTGTCAATAGTAACTTGACGTAAAGTACGTTCTGCTGGATCCATAGTCGTGTCCCACAATTGTTCTGCGTTCATTTCTCCAAGTCCTTTATAGCGTTGCACTGAGGAACCTGGGCCATACTGCTGAAGCAACAGATCTCTTTGGTCGTCATTCCAAGCATAGTCCTTTTTTTGTCCTTTTTTGACTAAGTACAAAGGAGGTGTGGCGATGTAGATATAACCTGCTTCTATAAGTTCTTTCATGTATCGGAAGAAGAAGGTCAAAATTAGCGTTGAAATATGGCTTCCATCTACATCTGCATCACACATGATCACAATTTTATGATAGCGTAATTTTTCGAGGTTCAGTGCTTTACTATCTTCTTCAGTACCTATCGTCACTCCCAAAGCAGTGTAAATATTTCTAATTTCTTCATTTTCAAAAACCTTGTGTTGCATGGCTTTTTCTACATTCAAAATCTTCCCACGTAAAGGGAGTATGGCTTGGAAATTTCGATCTCTCCCCTGTTTTGCCGTTCCCCCTGCAGAGTCTCCCTCTACTAGAAAAACTTCACAAAGTGAAGGATCTTGTTCAGAACAGTCTGAGAGTTTTCCAGGAAGTCCCCCACCACTCATCACGGTTTTTCGTTGCACCATTTCTCTTGCCTTTCGAGCCGCATGGCGCGCCTGAGCGGCAAGAATCACCTTTTGAACAATGGTTTTCGCATCGTTTGGATTTTCTTCCAAATAATTCTCAAGCATTTCCGATACAGATTGAGATACCGCAGAAGTGACTTCTCTGTTTCCCAATTTTGTTTTGGTTTGTCCTTCAAATTGGGGCTCTGCAACCTTCACAGAAACAATGGCTGTAAGTCCTTCTCTAAAGTCGTCCCCAGCAATTTCAAATTTTAATTTATCGAGCAACCCTGAGTTGTCCGCATACTTTTTTAGGGTTGTGGTCAAACCTCTTCTAAAACCAGAAAGGTGTGTCCCTCCCTCATGGGTATTAATATTATTTACATAGGAGTGTAAATTTTCAGAAAAGGAGGTGTTGTAGATCATGGCCACCTCTACAGGTACTCCATTTTTTTCTCCTTCCATAGCAATGACATCCCCAATAATCGCTTCCCTACTTTCATCAAGAAAATGGATAAACTCTTTGAGTCCTTCTTTGGACTGGAAGGTTTCAGAAACAAATTCACCCTGATCATCTTTGTTTCTTTTGTCAATGATAACAATCTTAATTCCTTTATTCAGATAAGAGAGTTCCCGCATACGTAGCGAAAGGGTATCGTAATTGTATTCAAGGGTTTGTTTAAAGATTTCAGAATCGGGTTTAAAAGTAACTTCAGTTCCTGTTCCAGTGGCATCGCCGATACTGGCTACAGGGGCAAGAGCTTTACCGCGAGAGTATTCCTGCTGCCAAATTTTCCCCTCTCGGTGAACCGTTGCGACAAGATTTTCAGAAAGGGCATTGACACAAGAAACACCTACCCCGTGAAGCCCCCCCGATACTTTATAAGAATCCTTATCAAATTTTCCTCCGGCACCTATTTTTGTCATGACCACTTCCAAAGCAGAAACACCTTCTTTTTTATGAATCCCTACAGGGATTCCGCGTCCGTTGTCTTTAGTCGTTATCGAATTGTCCTCATTGATCGTCACCGTGATTTGATCACAGTGACCTGCAAGGGCTTCATCTATGGAGTTATCTACGACTTCATACACCAAATGATGCAGTCCTCGAGTTCCCACATCACCAATGTACATGGAGGGTCGCATACGAACATGCTCCATACCTTCTAAGGCCTGTATACTATCCGCAGAATATTGATTTTTTTGATTTTCTTCGCTCATAATTTATTCGTTTGTGGTCTGTGAAAACACCGACTAACAAATATAATTATTCCGCTCCTAGAATCAGCTCTAAACCCTTGTCAATATTGAGGAAGTTATCAACATCAAAGTGTGCAAAACAACTGTAATTTGAGCAGTAATAAAGCTTCTATTTATAGCTTTTATCGTGAACATTTGCAACTGCTCTTCCACTCGGGTCATTTTGATTTTGAAAGGCCTTATCCCAAGCCAGTGCCACGGGGGTACTACAGGCTACCGAGGGGACGGATGGAACACTCAATGCGGCCGCTTCGCTAGGAAAATGGGATTCAAAAATGGTCCGGTAGTAAAATTCCTCCTTGTTTTGAGGAGGTTGTGCGGGAAATCGAAAATGGGCATTTTCCATTTGTTCGTCCGTAACCTCTTTTTCAACCAAATCTTTCAAAGTATCAATCCAACTGTAACCCACACCATCTGAAAATTGTTCCTTTTGACGCCAAGCTACACTTTCTGGCAAATAGCTTTCAAATGCTTTTCTCAAGACCCATTTTTCCATTCGATCGGAGGTAATCATCTTGTCTTTGGGATTGAGGCGCATCGCAACTTCGATAAATTCTTTGTCTAAGAAAGGTACCCGTCCCTCAATACCCCATGCCGCTAGGGATTTATTTGCCCTGAGACAATCATACTGGTGCAATTTGTCTAGTTTTCGAACTGTCTCCTCGTGAAATTCTTTTGCGTTGGGAGCTTTGTGAAAATAGAGGTAGCCACCAAAGAGTTCATCTGCTCCCTCCCCTGATAGTACCATTTTAATTCCCAACGCTTTTATGGCTCTTGCCATCAAAAACATAGGCGTTGAAGCACGTATGGTCGTAATATCATAAGTTTCAAGGTGATAAATTACTTCACGTATGGCGTCCAAACCTTCTTGAATTGTGAATTTAATCTCATGATGGACCGTACCAATGTGTTCCGCTACTTTTTTAGCAGCAGCAAGGTCTGGAGAGCCTTCTAGTCCTACAGAAAACGAATGTAACTGAGGCCACCAAGCAGCTTGCGTATCCCCTGATTCGATCCGTTTTGCAGCGAATTTTTTTGCCAAGGCTGAGGTAATGGAGGAATCCAAACCTCCAGAAAGTAGTACTCCATAGGGAACATCACTCATCAACTGACGATGCACCGCATCCGCTAAAGCATCGTGTAGGTCCTCTATGGAAGTTGGGTTGTCTTTTACGGTTTCATACTCTTTCCAATCCGGATCATACCAATTGACCAGCTTCCCGTCCGCACTGTGCAAGTAATGACCAGGAGGAAAGAGCTCTATTTTGGAACAGACCCCTTCTAAAGCTTTCAATTCTGAAGCTACGTAAAAGGTGCCATCTCCATCCCATCCCATATAAAGAGGAATGATCCCCATATGATCTCGAGCAATAAAATATTCATCTCGCTCTTGATCGTAAATAGCAAAGGCAAAAATTCCATTTAATTTTTTGACAAAGTCCTTCCCTTCTTTTTCGTACAATGCGAGAATCACTTCACAATCCGATTCGGTTTGAAACTGATACTCCGAATCACAAGTCGATCGGAGGGCACGGTGATTGTATATTTCACCATTGGCGGCTAAAATCAGTTTTTTTGAAGGACTAATCAACGGTTGGTTTCCAGAGGTCGGATCGACTATCGCTAAACGTTCATGAGACAGAACAGCATTGGATGCATCATAAATCCCACTCCAATCGGGACCCCGATGTCGTAGTTTTTTTGACATTTCAAGAATTTGAGGACGAATAGAAGCATTGCTTTGCTTTAAGTCAAATGCACATAGAATACCACACATATTTTAATTTTTTATCAAAAATAAGATAATGCTATCCACAATAAAAACAATAATATTGTTTCAGTTAAATTTATTAACTAAAAAAGGAAATTTAGATATAAATTAAAAAATATCAACTGGTTTCAAAAGAGGAAAATGAAAGTTATCAATTCCCTTTAGTTGATTCGATTGCTATAAACGATGTTTCCGTTGAGAAAAGTAGCTACGATTCTCGTTTTTGGAATTCTTTTTTCACTTATTTGGATAATGTCTCTGTCCAAGATTACAAAATCTGCAACTTTACCTACTTCAATAGATCCTTTTTGGTCTTCTTCAAAGTTTGCATAGGCGCCCCACAAGGTCATTCCGCTTAACGCCTCTATTCGGTTTAATTTATTTTGCGGAAGATACCCTCCTTCTGGATAAGCCTCTAGATCTTGACGAGCTACCGCTGCATAAAAAGTCAAAAACGGATTTACTTCCTCGACAGGGAAGTCTGTTCCTAGTGCAATTCGACCCGACTGTTTTAGTAGTGATTTGTTAGCATAGGCGCCTTCCAATCTGCTTTCTCCCAATCGATCTTCAGCCCAATACATGTCACTTGTAGCATGGGTGGGCTGAACTGAAGGGATAATTTTTCTATTGAAAAGTTTAATATCTGTCGTGTCAATAATTTGTGCGTGTTCAACGCGCCATCTCGGGTCAGTTGAAAAAACTAAAGCTTTGTTGTACGCCTCTAAAACCGCTTTATTTGCAGCATCACCTATGGCATGTGTATTCATTTGAAAAGGGGTTGTGGCCAATCGATAGGCGAGTTTTTCGAGGGAATCCTTGGGAGTGATAAAAGCTCCTTTGTGGGATTTTAAATCAGAGTAGGATTTTTTTAATGCAGCCCCTCGAGATCCCAATGCACCATCGGCGTATACTTTAAAAGAGCGCACATTTAGTTTATCGGTTTGCAGGGGACCTACTGAGAGAAAATGATCCATATTTTCTTTGGTATTCGAAATCATGGCATAGATCCGAATGTCTAAAGTACCTGCCTTTTGAAGGCTGTCAATCAAATAAATATCCTCTTTGCCCATTCCTGCAACAGATACAGTAGTGAGCCCATTTTCAAAGGCAATTTTTGAAGCATCTTGAAGTGCTTTAATCTTATCTTCTTTAGAGGGATTAGGGAGAATGGCAGAGACGAGTTGCATGGGAGTATCCACTAGTACCCCTGTTAATTTTCCATTCTCTTTTATTACGGTTCCTCCAGCTACTTCTGTGGTCTCGTCAATTCCCGCTAGATCTAATGCTTTTTGATTTACTAACAGAGCGTGACCATCAATACGTCTCAAGGCGACAGGAATATCAGGAAATAATGCATCGAGTTCAGATTTTTCCGGAAGGGATTGGTCTTCCCAATCATTTTGATCCCATCCCCTACCCACGACGGCTTCTAAATTTTTATTTTTTGCAAAATCTTTAACTCGGTCTAGCACTTCTTCAAAACTTTGAGTACCCCTTAAATCAACTTGTTGAAGGCTAAGTCCCAAACTCATAAAATGGCAATGTGAATCGATAAAGCCAGGATAAATAGACAGGCCTTGAAGGTCTAAGACCCTACCAGAATACTTCTCCAAAAGTTCTTCTCCTCCCACTGCAATAAACCTTCCATCGTTGACAACAAATGCAGAAGCATTACCTTTTTTATCGTCTAAAGTGTAAACCGAAGCGTTATGTACAATTAAATCTACCTTTTTTTGGCAAGAAATCATCACAACTGTAGAAATCAATCCAAAAAAAGTAATAAAGATTCTGTTCATATTGGGATTAAGTTAAAAACTATTTGATATTTCTAATTTTTGACGCACAAATGTAGTAAAAATCAATTGGGGTTCATAAAATTGTTTCAAGTTTTAGATCTTTTGATTTTAGTACTGAAAATCAAATTTATAAACAATTCCACCCAATAAGAGCAATTGGGGTTCTGGATAATAAGCCCATCTCCCGTGCGTTTCTTGACTATTCATTTTTACTTTTGCAAAAGCGTCAAACTGATCGGTTAATTTATAAGTTAAATGAGCTGTTGTACTGATAAATAAGGGGATATTCTCGGAAAGAGTTTGAGCACTATTCAAGTCTTGATCAATAAAAATAGGGCGAAAAGCAGCTTTTCGGTCTCCCCATAGATTTCCGCTTAATGAAAATGCAAGACGATCCTTCCATTGAAATTGACTTTCCCAATTCATTTCTAAGGCAGGAACATTCCACAACTCTTGGTTTCCATTTGTTTCAAATACTCGATAACGGGTTTCAAAACGCACAAAATTATCTTTTGCTAAATCAATACGAAGAGAAGCTTTAAATCCGTATAAATCTGTGTCTACATAACGGGCGGCATATGCATTTGACAATCGATAAGCTTGGTTTTCATGATCTTTGTCAAAAGGCAATCGTTCAAAGATGTTGAAATTTTCAACTTGATCATAAATAAATCCAAGGTCAAAATTCAACACTGAGGCCAGTTGAGATCGAATTCCAAGACTCGCATTATACCGGTTAAAAGTAGGTGTCAAAAGTGTGGTAGGGGCAAGATAGGGGTTTGTAAGGGTCAAACTTTTATAAGTATTGAACTGAACACCACCCTCGGCTCTTAAATAAGGACTGAGGACGTTCCCTGTTTTTCGGTAAACCACTTCTAACTGAGGGTAATACAAAAGTGAGCTTGAACTATTTTCAACACCTAAAAGATAGGACGCACCCGCACCAATTTTTAGCTTTACATCGTTTCTGCTGTGTTGCCAAAATAAGTTTAAGGTTCCCTTGCCTTGTGTATATTCCTCTAAAGTTCGCTCAAAATAAGAAGTCTCAAACGCAGTGTGAAATCCTTGTAAATGCAATTCTGACTTGAGTTTCCCTCCCCCAAAATCTACTTCAAAATCGGTTTGCAACCCTAATTGTTGTTCGGTAGAATTAAAATTATCTGAGGTTAAATCGGCCTGAAAGGTAATTCCTCTCAACACATCATCGTACCAATTCCAATGTGTCCTAATTTTAAAATAATTTCTCTTACTCTCTGGGTTGGTGGAATTTAGAATCAAAGGATCCCAATCCCTATCGTAAAGTCCAAAATAATTAGTGTTGCTGGTTTCAAATTGCAACAGGGAATTCGCATTGTAATAAGAGTTTCTCAAATTGTGGTGAAGCCCAAAACGGCTATAGTTTTGAGAGCTTTTTAAAAGGCTATTGGCTAGGTCTGTTCCAAAACCGTCTCGGTAAAAATTGATTCCGAATCTTTGTGTACGATCCATCTCAATCACGCTAGAAACATTAAAGTACAATTGACTCATGTTTCCAAAGCCTCCACTAAAAAATGTATTGTAGGGAGTGGAGGACTTTCGCTGTTGTAATCTTAAAGGCGAGGCTTTATTGGGTTCGAATGTAGAAATGACGGGGACTTTTTTGAGTTCATACACCAGTTCTTTTTCTAAAGAAGTTAGACTATCGGAGAGTTTTGGAACCGATTTGATCTTAAAAGCATCTGACAAACTCGGAGTGTAGGATTTGACAACCAGTACTTCCTGAGTGCCAATAGGTTCTTGTTCGTTTTCTTGCGCGGTGAGTATTCCAAAGGCAAAGAGGAAAAGTAAAAAAGAATTTCTGATCCTATTCATTGTTTGTCTCTTTTGTTATGGAACGGTTTTCCTCACTCAATGAAGCCCGATAGGTTTCAATTAATTCTGAAGCCTCTTGAACAATCAAGGGGAACGAGTCAAAGTTTTCGATAATGGACTCTAAAACAAAAACAGCCTGAAAAGCATCGTTTAGTGCGTAGTAGTTTTTAGCGAGTAATAGAAGTGCCTTGACATTCCATTCTCCCGACTGCCCAGAGTTCTGAGCTATTTTGGCAATCAAATCATTTGAAGCCGTATGGTTTTTTTCACGATATAAACGTTCTGCTCTAAAATAAAGTGCCTCAGCAACAATCATTGTCTGGGGTGCTTTTTCTAGTTTGAAATAGGCGTCCGCAGCGTTAAGACTATCGCGTAGTGCCAAAGAGGATCTCGCTTTGAGTTTTAGCGCATCCCATTGGACTCTGTCTTCGACCTCATTTAAATTCAACACTGCCTCTGCCGTTTCTACCGTCTTTTCAAATTGTTGATTTGCATAATAAGCTTGCATTAAATTGAGCGTCGCAAATCGTTTGTTTGCTTCGAAAGAAGCAATTTCAGCCAGGTGTTCCATATACGGGATCGCTTCTATTTGTTGATCCTTATTTTTTAGAAGTGAAATCACACGTGTTAAGGCTTTTTCGGTATAGGTAGATACTTGTGGGTCCTCTATCAATAACTGGTAGGCCACCAAAGCCTCGTCATAGTCTTCCTTTTCAAAATAAAGTTCAGCCAAGTAATAGGTGACCACTTTGCTGAATGCACCTTGAGGATAAGTCTCCAAATATTCTTCAAACAACTTGAGTGCGGTTGACGTTTTTCCTTCTAAAAACTGTCGTTCTGCAGCGGTAAAAGCTGTTTTCTCGAGTTCTGTATCGGTAAAAGTTTCGAGCTTTTGCTCTTTTACCCATCGCGTAAACGCAGTTACAGTTCCTTGATCCACAGCGATCTCTTTTAGGGTTCGCAAAGCTTGTTCACCTACTGCATACCGCTGGTAGGTTACCGCTACTTCCTCCAATACCGCCTTGGAAGCGTTGTATTCTTCCTGATTAAACAAAATCAATCCTTTGTTGAGTGCGGCCTTTGCGAGATACGGACTGTTTTTAAAACGCGTTAACAAACGGTCATAGGTCTCGATCGCTTGGTCAGCAGCAGAAGCACTGCTGTAGGCAGAGCCCAATTCAAACAAGACATCATCCACCAAAGGGTCGTTTGGGTAGTTCTCAAGAAAATCGATTAAAGCTTCAATTTTCTTGGAATTGCGATCGACAAATCCATAACTAATTCCTTTTTGAAAACTTGCATAAGCTCCCTTGTCAGGCGCAAGAGCAATGGAAGTATTGTAATACTCCATCGCAGGCCAATATTTTTTTAAAGCAAACTGACAATCTCCCATTCTCAAAAAAGTATCGCGTTGGTACGAAACATCGAAAATGCTATTTTCCTCATTAAATGCTTCGAAAGACTGCAATGCATATTCATACTCTCCCAGTTTAAAATAGACATAGCCTATGTCATAATTTAAACGGTTAGCCATTTCAACACTTTCTTTATTAGCGTGTTTCCGAAACTGCTTGAACAAATCCAGGGCACTATCAAACAAGTTGCGCTCATATTCTGATCTACCACACCAATACAAACCGAAAGCTTCTAAGGATTTGTTCTCGTTAAGTTTTAGTCCACGCCGAAAGAGAGCACTCGCACTTGCGTAACGCCCTTTTTGGTATTCCTGAATTGCACTGAGCATCAAAACCCGCTGTAAGGTTTCGTTATTTTTGTACCCACTTTTGTTTTCAAGGATCTCAAGAGCTGCTGCATAATTTTTATCCTTGGTGTAGGAATTGATTAGAAGTTCCTCGACGAGTGCTACTTGCTTATTTTTTGGATACGTTTCTAAAAATGCAACCAAAACTTGAGGTGGTTCTTCAAAGGGATTCCCTATTTCGTAACTCAATTTCGCATAATTTAAAAACGCATCTTCCTGAATTATTGAATTAAAATTCATTGCGGAAGCACTTTTAAAAGCATTGAGTGCGGCAGATTTTTGATCGGTGTTGAGATAACATTCCGCTAGGGTATAATAGGCATTTTGTGCTAACGCATTTTTGTCTCCAATGATCTTATTGAACTGTCCAATGGCTTGGTCGTATTTTTTTTGTTTGAAATAAGCATAGCCTAATTGATAGAAATCGGTGTTATTCCATGTTCCTTTTTTACCCTCATAACTCTCGAGATAAGGAATTGCATCCGCATAAGATTCTTGATTAAAATAACTCTCGCCAATGATTTTTGAAAGCTCGGAGGTCTCTTCATTACTTGCTTTTGCTAGGGCTTCTTTTGCTAGAGTAATCGCTTGATCAAATCGTCCAAGACGGAAATTCATATCCGCTTGGAAGTAAATCAAATTTTCTTTTTGGGTAGGGTTTGAAATATTTTGAAAAGAAGTCAGTGCACCATCAAAATCTTCCAATTGATAGGCTATGTGCCCTAAATAATAATGCGCATCTGATTCAAAGGATTTATCGTCTTTTACCTTCTCCAAATACGGTTTTGCTTTTTTGTAATTTTTGGCAGAAAAAAGCGCGTAGCCCTTGTTAAAATTAAAAAGAGGCAAGTCTTTTTTGGGCACTTCATTTTCAGAAATTCTTTGGTACCATTTTAGGGCATACCGATATTTTTCATTTTGAAAGTAATAATTGGCAACATCCAAATCAATTGTCTTTGTTCCCAGAGCGTTAGGGAAATCCTCTTTAAATTGGACCAGCATTTTTTCAGCTCCAGAATAATTGAGTCGTAAGGCATTGGAGAGTTTGTTGAATTGTACTTCTTGCTGATAGGATCTGGAGGTGTAGAGATCTTCTTCAAATACACTGGATTGCCAAGAAGCAGGGAAGTAACTCAATCCAAAAAAATGATCGCTAAGCTCAGTCTTTTTGGAATCATTAAACAATTGCCCTTGAAGTAAAAAGGGCAAAAATAAGAGGCCAATTTTACAAAAAGTGAACAAGTTTTGGTATCTGAGCATCGTGTATTAAAAATAATTCATTCCATCTGATTTAAGAACGTGTTTCCGTCTTGAAACGTATATTTTATCAACAAATTATTAAGGACTACTTCAAAAGATTTACCTTTATGTCGTATTGAATAAATTACAATTTTCCATGATCAACCTTCAGAATGTAACCATCGTAAACGAAAAAAACACCATTCTAACGGATGTTAACTTTAAAGTGGATGTGGGCGAATTTGTGTTTCTTATCGGAAAAACAGGAACTGGAAAAAGCAGTCTTTTAAAGTTGCTTTATGGGGACCTTCCACTGCACTCGGGACAAGCTACTATTGTCGGTTTTGATCTCAATAAACTAAAAGATAAAGAAATACCACTTCTTAGAAGAAAACTTGGTGTAGTTTTTCAAGACTTCAAACTCCTCCCCGATCGTACTCTTTTTGACAACCTGTCTTTTGTATTAAAAGCAACAGGATGGAAAGGAAAAACCAAAATAAAAGAACGTGTCGCAGAGGTTTTAGAATTGGTTAATGTAACTTCTAGTGATCAAAAATTTCCTTTTGAACTTTCTGGAGGGGAACAACAGCGAGTTGCCATTGCCAGAGCTTTACTCAATCATCCTGAGTTGATCATTGCAGACGAACCCACAGGGAATCTCGATCCAGAAACCAGTCAAGAGATCATGCACTTGTTTCGTAAACTTCATACAGGAGGAATCAGTATCGTGATGGCCACCCATGATTATAATATGATTGTCAAATTTCCTGGGAAAATTTTTCAATGCGATCAAGGAAGGTTAAACGAAGTGGTGGCCAAAAAATAATTTAGGCTTTTTGACGCTTTCTCTCGTTTTCATCCAAGAAGATTTTCCGAATACGAAGTGAATTTGGTGTGACCTCCACATATTCATCCTTCTGGATGTATTCTAAGGCTTCTTCTAAAGAAAATTTGATGGGTGGTGCTAGCTTTACTTTGTCATCTGAACCGGCTGCTCTGACATTTGACAATTTTTTGGTTTTGGTCACATTGACTACCAAATCGTCCTGACGGCTGTTTTCTCCAATCACTTGACCTGTATAAATAGCTTCGTTAGGCGCCACAAAGAATTTTCCTCTCTCCTGAAGTTTGTCCAAAGAATAGGGAATAGCAGCTCCTTTTTCCATTGAAATTAAGGAACCGTTTATGCGTCCTGGAATTTCACCCTTAAAGGGACTAAACTCGATAAAGCGGTGGTTCATTATCGCTTCACCTGCTGTAGCGGTAAGCAATTGATTTCGCAACCCAATAATACCTCTAGAAGGCATTTTAAATTCACAAATCATTCTGCTGCCTTTGGGATTCATGGCCAACATTTCACCCTTTCTTGTAGTCACCATTTCAATGGCTTTTCCAGAAACCTCCTCTGGCAAATCAATGGTCAACTCCTCCATGGGTTCCATCTTTACTCCATCTATTTCTTTGATGATCACTTGAGGCTGACCAATTTGTAATTCATACCCTTCTCTACGCATGGTCTCTATCAGAACCGACAAGTGGAGTACACCACGACCAAAGACAATGAACGTATCTGAACTGTCAGTATGTTCCAATCGCATGGCCAAGTTTTTCTCCAATTCCTTTTCCAAACGCTCGCGAATATGACGGGAAGTGACGAATTTTCCTTCTTTACCGAAGAATGGAGAATCATTAATGGTAAACAACATACTCATCGTAGGTTCGTCAATAGCAATGGTGGGTAGCGCTTCTGGTGCTTCAAAATCGGCAATACTATCGCCAATCTCAAATCCTTCCAATCCAATAACCGCACAGAGGTCACCCGCTTCTACGCCCTCTACTTTCTTTCTTCCCAAACCGTCAAAAAGATGTAACTCTTTGACACGTGAGGGTACTTCAGCACCGTCTCGTTTAATCAATTTCACACGCATTCCTGCTGTCAACTGTCCGCGCTGTAAACGTCCAATGGCTATTCTTCCCGTAAAGGAGGAAAAATCCAGGGAAGTGATCAACATTTGTGTATTTCCTTCTGCAATCTTAGGACTGGGAACGTGCTCCAAAACCATATCCAAAAGAGGTTCAATAGAATCAGTTTCATTTTTCCAATCGGTACTCATCCAATTGTTTTTTGCAGAACCATAGACGGTCGGAAAATCCAACTGCCATTCTTCGGCCCCCAACTCAAACATCAAATCAAAAACCGATTCGTGTACCTGATCGGGAGTACAGTTTTCTTTATCTACCTTATTGATAACCACGATGGGTTTTAACTTGAGGTCAATCGCTTTTTTTAACACAAAACGTGTTTGGGGCATCGGACCTTCAAAAGCATCAACAAGAAGCAAAACCCCATCTGCCATGTTCAACACACGCTCTACTTCACCGCCAAAATCGGCGTGACCAGGTGTATCGATGATGTTGATCTTGACCCCTTTGTAATTTACTGCGACATTTTTGGATAAAATGGTAATTCCTCGTTCGCGTTCCAGGTCATTGTTATCTAAAATGAGTTCTCCTGTTGACTCGTTGGAACGAAACAGATTACAATGGTGAAGAATTTTATCAACCAGAGTCGTTTTCCCATGGTCGACATGGGCAATGATCGCGATATTTTTAATGGATTCCATAGCTGTTTTAAACGCGGCAAATATAGTGGGTTCTCAACGACTTTTAGCCCAATCGTATAAAATAAAACACGAAAGAAAATGTTTTGGCTCAATATTTGTAAATTCGCAGCTTGAAGTTCATTGAAAACTCATGGGGTCGACTGGTTTTGACAGCAGGACGCATGAAAAGGTAAGCAAGTCGAGCGCTGAATTACAGCTCGTAAATCTCATTTTTCACATTTTTAAATGGCGAGAATAACTACGCTCTAGCTGCATAATTAACAGAATCATAGTACGTTAATGCCAAGTCCCAGCAAGGCTGGGAAGCTGGATGTCTCTGAATAGCCCTTGTTGACGGCGATTCCTAATGAGACACCATAAATGTCAACATCGAAACACAGAAGCATCGCCTGTGTTTTTCAATAAAGATGCTAAGATCTGTATGGGCAGTTTTCGGTCAGTGCAAATTCGAAAATCAAACGAAATCTAAACTTGTAGAAAGCTTTTTGATCGCTTGTTTGGACGCGGGTTCGAATCCCGCCGACTCCACTCTGATAATCCCTATCACATTTTAAATCAATGTTTTAGGGGTTTTTTGTTTTATTCTTGTACGGTATTTGTACGGTATTCCTATTTTAAAAGCTAAAAGTTTCCACCCAGCATTAACCAAAACTCAGGGGCATGGGTTTTAGAAAATGGTTTTTCTATTGGAACATGGGGTTGGGATTTGATATGTAATCCATTCTCCCTATCTTGAGTGTATTATTAATAATAAATCAATTAAAATGAAGAAACTAATATTTTTATTAATCTTATTTCCTACAATAATTATTGCCCAAAAAAACAATAATGGAAAAGTTTATGATCAACATCCTGCACTTGACATAGCTGAAAAATTTGGACAAGCATGGATAAGCGGGGACACTGAAACTCTCAAGAGTTTAGTTGGAGAAGACTTCCGAATGGGAAGCGCTATGAATACAAATCCTAACTATGAAGGGGGAGATATCAATGACCTTATTGGTCAGTCATCTTGGATGACAAATAATTTTGTGAATATTTCACTTAGAAATAAAGGTCAAGCTTATCCAGATGCTATTGAATATAAAAGATCAGGTTTATTTGTTCAGACTTTCCAGGAATTTATAGCTTGGGATAAAAACAATGGTTTCAAGATTAAAACTCCATTCAACGCCATATTTGTTTTTGATAAAAAAGGTGAGAAAATCATACGGTTTTGGTGGGCTGATAACAGAGCAGTTTGGCAAAAATGGAATTTATCAAGGCAAACTATTAAAAATGGAACCATATACAAGGATCATCCTTATATAGGTAAGGTTCGTCAAATTTGGTATAACCTTGCACAAGGTAATCTTGATAAAGTTTGGAAAGACTTTTCACCAAATGCTAGAATAAATGATTCAAATTCAATTGATCAAAACTCTAAGAGTTTAAAGGATCATCAAGAGTATGTCGGAGAAGTATTTAGCAAATTTGAATTTGTGTCTATAGATGAGGTTGGATATCCAGACTATATTAACTATGAGGGTAATGGTGGGGTTGTATTATCATGGTATAACATGACTGTAAAAAATATGAAGACTGGAAAAAATATTGTTTTAAAATTTCATTCACAGCATGACTTTAATGAAGAAGGAATGATTGTTTTGGAGACGTTATATTATAATGATCGTTTATTAGATTAAGAATTTACCCTCCCATGCGGAGGGTTTTTCTTTTACACCAATGGATACAATCCAAATCCCTTCTAATCCATTGATGACATTGTCTTAACGCAAGATTCCTGTTTATTGATTTTAGGGGGGAGTTGTTTGGGAGAAATTTGTAGTGTGTTTTGAAATTAATCCCATTCTCTATAT